>Ga0207421_10000852_pt1 | contig 39827 bp, 40 predicted proteins | sample SodLakKL_010_SED_4_FD_187542 | JGI IMG/M metagenome (GOLD analysis project Ga0207421, IMG submission 187542) | Alkaline sediment microbial communities from Lake Tanatar, Kulunda Steppe, Russia - 8KL_010_SED (SPAdes) (version 2) | ecosystem: Environmental > Aquatic > Non-marine Saline and...
AGCATCCGCGGGCCCTCGTAGATGCAGTCGACCGGGCACTCATCGACACAGGCCTTGTCCTTGACGTCGATGCAGGGCTCGGCGATCACGTACACCATGGCTGCTGCTCCTTCGTCACCGCACCTCGGTGGTGCGCGGAGCCTAGCAGCGGGTCTGCGGACCTCCCAGCCGCGGAGCAGGGTGCGCGTGTGCGCCAGCGCGATCGGCGCGACAATGGGGTCATGCTCGAGCGCCTGCGCCGTCCCGTGGCCACCCTCGGCCTGCTGCTGATCGCCGTGGGCGCCGTGCTCGCGGCGCTCGTGCCGGTGGCGAGCCTCGCGGAGGAGGAGCAGCAGCCGGCCGCGGGGACCTCGGTGCTGGTCACCGACGTCGATGGGCCGATCGCCCCGGTGGTCACCGCCCACCTCGAGAGCGCCATGGAGGAGACGCAGGCCGCCGGGCACGAGGCCCTGGTGGTGCGGCTGAACACTCCAGGGGGGCTGGCCGACGTCACCAACGAGATCACCACCAGCTTCCTCAACGCGCCCGTGCCGGTGATCGTCTACGTGGCACCGAGCGGCGCCCGCGCCGGCTCGGCCGGGGCGTTCATCACCGCCGCCGGGCACGTGGCGGCGATGGCGCCGGGCACCAACATCGGCGCCGCCACCCCGATCGACGGCGCGACCGGTGAGGACCTCGACCGCAAGATCATCGAGGACTCGGCGGCCCAGATCGCCGCGATCGCCGAGCAGCGCGACCGCAACATCGACTTCTACCGCGAGACCGTGGTCGATGGCCGGTCGGTCACCGACAGCGAGGCGCTCGAGGTCGACGCGATCGACGTCGTCGCCGAGTCCGAGGCGGACCTGCTGGGCCAGGTCGACGGGCTGACCGTGTCGGTGGGCGAGGATGACGTCACGCTCGACACCGACGACGCCACGCCTGTCGAGTACGACATGTCGCTGACCCGCGAGCTGCTGCACACCCTGGCGAACCCGACGATCGCGTTCGCGCTGGTCAGCATCGGCACGCTGGCGCTGATCTACGAGCTCGCCAACCCCGGTGCCATCATCCCCGGCGTGCTGGGGGCGGTGCTGCTGCTGGTGGGCTGGTTCTCCCTCAACGCGCTGCCGTTCAACATCGCGGGGCTGCTGCTGCTGGTGGTGGCCCTCGGGCTGTTCATCGCCGAGATCTTCGCGCCGGGGGTGGGCGTGTTCGCTGGTGGGGGCGCCATCGCCCTGGTCGCTGCGGCGATCTTCCTGTTCGACGAGCCAACGGGGATCGGTGTGGACCTGTCGTTCATCGTGCCGATCGCGCTGGCGATCGCGCTGATCGTGGTGTTCATCGGCCGGGTGGCCTGGACCAGCCTGAAGCGCAACCCGTGGGAGGGGCTGGGCAGCGGCACCGGCACCGTGGGCGCGCGCGCTCGCGTGCGCACCGTCGACGGCGACCGGCTGTGGGTGATCCTGGCCGACTCGGGCGACCGTTGGCAGGCCCGCCCCAGCGACGGCGCCCGCCTGGAGCCCGGCGACGAGGTCCAGGTCGTGGAGCAGGACGGCATGGTGCTGGTCGTCAGCCCCGCCGACCCGCGCCCCGCGGACTCCTCCCGCCGCTGACCGGCCCAGCGCCTACCAGCGGCCGGCGACCTGGGGGGCGATGCGACGCTCGTAGACGTCGCGGATCAGCGCGTGCTCGGCGTCGGTCAGCGGGGGCAGCGACGCCGCCTCGGCGTTGGCTCGCGCCTGCTCGGGGCGCTTGGCGCCGGGGATCGCGGTGGACACGTGGGGCTGGTCGAGCAGCCAGCGCAGCGCCGCCTGGGCCAGCGTGCGGTCCTGGTGGGCCAGCGGCCGCAGCTCCTCGACCGCGTCGAGGCCCTGCTGGAAGTCCACGCCCGCGAACGTCTCGCCGACGTCGAAGGCCTCGCCCCGCACGTTGAAGCTGCGGTGGTCGTCGGGCGGGAACGTGGCGTCGGGGGTGAGCTTGCCGGTCAGCAGCCCCGAGGCGAGCGGCACCCGCGCGATGATGCCCACGCCGCGGGCGGCGGCCTGTGGCAGCAGCTGCTCCAGCGGCTTCTGGCGGAAGGCGTTGACGATCACCTGGATGACCGACAGGCCGGGGTGCTGGAGCGCCCGCAGCCCCTCGTCGACGGTCTCGACGCTGACGCCGTAGTGGGCGATCACGCCCTGCTCCTTGAGCCGGTCCAGCGCGCTGAACACCGCCGGGTCGTCGTAGACGGCGGGCGGGGGGCAGTGCAGCTGCACCACGTCGACGGTGTCGGTGGCGAGGTTCTCGCGGCTGCGGTCGATCCAGGCTCGCAGCTGCTCCTCGGTGTAGATCGCGGGGTCGAGCGGCCCGCGACGCCCGCACTTGGTGGCGATGACGAGGTCCTCGTCGCGCTCGGCGCGGAAGCGCGCCAGCAGGCGCTCGCTGCGCCCGTCGCCGTACACGTCGGCGGTGTCGTAGAACGTGACGCCCGCATCGGCGGCGGCGTGCAGCGCGGCCAGCGCGTCGTCGTCCGGCACCGCGCCCCAGTCACCGCCGATCGCCCACGCGCCGAAGCCGATGGCGCTGACGTGCAGCCCGGTGGTCCCAAGCGGTCGATGCTCCACGGGGGGCTCCCGATCCTCGTCGGCGTCAGAGCGTGCAGGATCGCACACGTGGCCTGGTCAGTCGCGCACCAGCGGCGCGTAGGTGAGCAGCAGCCGCTTCTCGCCGTAGTCATCGAAGTCGATGACGGCCTCCTCGCCACGCACCGAGCGCACGACCCCAGCACCGAACTGCGGGTGGCGGATGCGCTCTCCGGGGCCGGGGTCGTCGGTGCCCGCCTCGGCCTCGCCCGCCGCACCGCGTGGCGCGCGGGCGCCCGGGCGCGGACCGGTGCGCGCGGCGGCGCGCCGCTGCGGCCCGCCCTGCTGCTCGCCCTCGCCGCGGCGCTCGACGAGCGCCTCGGGCAGCTCTGCGAGGAAGCGCGACGGCGGGTTGGCGTGGGTGGCGCCGAACAGGGTCCGCGAGGTCGCCGAGGACACGAACAGCCGCTCCATGGCGCGGGTCAGCGCCACGTAGCACAGGCGGCGCTCCTCCTCGAGCTCCTCGGGATCCCCGAGCGAGCGGTGATGGGGGAAGACGCCGTCCTCGAGACCGACCACGAAGACCACGGGGAACTCGAGGCCCTTGGCGTTGTGGGTGGTCATCAGCGTGAGCCGCGAGCCGTCGTCGCTGTAGGCGTCGGCGTCCGAGACCAGCGCGACGCGCTCGAGGAAGTCGGCGAGGCCGCCGTCGGGCTGCAGGGCGGCGAAGTCCTCGGCCACCCCGGCGAGCTCGCCGATGTTCTCGATGCGCCCGAGGGCCTCGACGGTCCGCTCGGCGCGCAGCTGCTCGAGGTAGCCGGTGCGCTCCCCGACGAGCTCGACGAGGCGGCGCAGCTCGCTGCCCTCCTCGGCGTGGGTGGCGAGCAGGTCGATGAGGCGCACGAACTCGGTGACCTGACCGGCCGCTCGCGCGGCGAGCTGGTGGTTCTCCTCGACGCGGCGGCACGCCTCCAGGAAGGGGATCTGCTCGCGGGCGGCGAACCGGTCGAGCGCCTCGATGGTCTTGGCGCCGATGCCGCGCCGGGGGGTGTTGATCACCCGGCGGGCGGACACGTCGTCGGCCGGGTTGACCACCAGCCGCAGGTAGGCGAGCACGTCCTTGATCTCGGCGCGCTCGTAGAAGCGGGTGCCGCCGACCACCTGGTAGGGGGTGCCCAGGCGCACCAGCAGCTCCTCGAGGACCCGCGCCTGGGCGTTGGTGCGGTAGAACACGGCGATGTCGCCGTAGCGGTACCCGTCCCGCTCGACGAGGCGCTCGGCCTCCTCGACGACGAACGCCGCCTCGTCGGACTCCTGGGTGGCGGTGTAGCGCACCACCGGTGTGCCCGGGGCACCGTCGGTCCACAGGGCCTTCTGGAGCTGGGCGGTGTTGTGGGCGATGACCGCGTTGGCGGCGTCCAGCACGGTCTGGGTCGACCGGTAGTTGCGGTCCAGGGTGATGCGGGTGGCGTCGGGGAAGTCGCGCTCGAACTCGAGGATGTTGCGGATGTCGGCGCCGCGGAACTTGTAGATCGACTGGGCGTCGTCGCCGACGACGCTGATGCGCCGGTGCTCCTGCGCCAGGATGCGGACCAGCTCGTACTGCGCCCGGTTGGTGTCCTGCCACTCGTCGACCAGCACGTGGGCGAACTGCTCGCGGTAGCCCTCGCGGACGTCGTCGAACAGCTGCAGGATCTCCACGGTCTTGACCAGCAGGTCGTCGAAGTCGAACGCGCCGGCGCGATGCAGGCGGGTCGCGTACTCCTTGTAGACGTCGGCTGCGGCGCTGGTGAAGAAGTCCTCGGCGCGATCGCGGTAGGTCTCGAAGTCCACGAGCTCGTTCTTGGCGCGGCTGATCTCGGCGGCGATCGCGCGCGGCGGGGTGCGCTTGGTGTCATAGCCGAGCTCCCCGACGATCTGGGCCACCAGGCGACCGGCGTCAGCGGCGTCGTAGATCGTGAACGCTGCCGGGTAGCCCAGGCGCGGCGCCTCGCGGCGCAGGATCCGGGCGCATGCCGAGTGGAACGTCGACACCCACATGCCCCCGAACCGGCGTCGGCGCACGCGGCCGCCGTCGTCGCGGTCCACGCCGACCACGCGGTCGCCGACGAGGTCGGCGACCCGCTCGACGAGCTCGTCGGCGGCCTTGTTGGTGAACGTGATCGCCAGCACCGCATAGGGGTTGACGCCGCGCTCGTGGATGAGGTGGGCCAGCCGGTGGGTCAGCACGCGGGTCTTGCCCGAGCCCGCGCCGGCCACGATCAGCAGGGGGCCCTCGTCGTGCAGGACCGCCTCGCGCTGGCGGTCGTTGAGCCCGGCGAGCAGGGGTGCGGCGGAGGTGGGCGAGGCAGAGGCCATCGGGACGGCGAGTGTACCGGCGCGCGCGGCGCCCCCGGCCGAGCCGCCCCCGGACCTGCCGTGCGGCCCGGCTGGGGTCAGCGGGCGGGCGCGTCGACCTCGTCGGCCGCTGCGACAGGCTCGGCTGCGCGACGCGCGAGGCCACGGCGCCGCAGCGGCGCGACAGCGAGCGCGAGGGCGAACAGCAGCGACACGGCGATGACGATGGCGGGCCCGGAGGCCACGTCCAGGTGGAAGGAGGCGTAGAAGCCCGACAGCGATGCGGCGAGCCCGATGGCCACGGCCAGCAGCATCATCGACCGCAGGCGGCTGGTCAGCAGCAGCGCGGCTGCCCCTGGGGTGATCAGCATCGCGATGACCAGCACGATGCCCACGGCCTGCAGCGAGGCCACGATCGTGGCCGACAGCAACCCGGTGAACAGGTACTCGAACCCGGTGACCCGCATCCCGACCGCGCGGGCCATCTGCGGGTCGAAGCTCCACAGCTCGAACGCGCGGAACCCCACCGCGATCACCGCGAGGACCAGCGCGCCGCTGACCGCGGTCACCACGAGGTCGACGCTGCTCACCCCGAGCAGGTTGCCGAACAGCACGTGGAACAGGTCGATGCCGCGCGGCTCCACCGCCGACATGATCGCGAGCCCCAGGGCGAAGGCGAAGGTGAACACGATCCCCATCACCGCATCGAGCTTGATGCTGGTGTGACGCTCGAGGTAGGTCATGGCTGCGCCGGACAGCAGCGCCACCACCAGCGCACCGGGCAGGATCCCCGGACGCCCCATCACGAGGTAGCCAAGCACCACCCCGAGCAGCACGGCGTGGCTGATCGCATCGCCCATGAGCGCCTGGTGGCGCACCACCAGCAGGCACGACAGCACCGCCGAGACCACGCCGACGATCAGCGCGGCCGCCAGCCCGGTGCGCACGAACCCGTAGCCCACCAGCGGGTCCACGAACAGCTCGGTCATCGTGGCACCCCGGGCGTGCGCGCGGCCGGCTCGGATGCCTCGGGCGCGGGAGAGGCGTGCGGCTGCGACCGGCTGCTGGCACCGGTGTAGGCCTGCTCGATCACCCCGGGCGACAGCGCGCGGGAGGGCGGCCCGGCAGCCACGACCGTGCCCGAGATCACCACGACGTGGTGGGCCACCTGCCGCACCGTGGTCAGGTCGTGGTGCACCAGCACGATCACGGTGCCGCGCTGGGCGGCACGGCCCAGCAGGTCCAGGATCAGCTGCTCGCTGGTGAGGTCCACCCCGTCGAGCGGCTCGTCGAGCAGCACGGCGCGTCCCTGCTGGGCCAGCGCTCGGGCCAGCAGCAGGCGCTGCTGCTGGCCGCCCGACAGATGGCGGATCGGGTGGGTGGCGAGGTCGGCCAGGCCGACCTCCTCCAGGGAGCGGGCGATGATCTCGTGGTCCTCCCGGGTGCGCCGGCGCAGCCCCCGATGCGGGTAGCGGCCCATGGCGACCACGTCGCGCACCTGGGCGGGGAAGTCCCAGTCGAGCGCGGCGCGCTGGGGCATGAACGCCACCGCCCGCAGCTGCTCGGCCACCGGTCGGCCGTCGAGCAGGGCGGTGCCGCGGCTGGGGGTGAGCAGCCCGATGATGCCCTTGAGCAGCGTCGACTTGCCGCCGCCGTTGGGCCCGACGATCGCGGTGATCCGACCTGGCTCGGCGTCCAGGCGCGGGCAGCGCACCACCTCGGCCCCGCCATAGCCCACGCCGAGGTCGCGGACCGCGAGGCCGGGCGCCTCGTGCACGCTGGCCGGCTGCGGGCCCCCGTCGAGGGAGGTCACGGCTGGGCCTCCTCCCCGGTCAGGCCCTCGACCAGGATCGCGACGTTGGCGCGCAGCATCCCGGCGTGGTCCTCGGCATCGCTGCCGGGCTCGCCCACCGAGTCGACGTGCAGCGGATCACCCAGGCGCACCCCGGCGTCCTGGGCGATGCGCTCCATCACGTCGGGGCTCTCGGTGGTCTGGGGGAAGACCGCCGGCACGTCCTCCTCCTCGACCAGGTCGATCAGCCCGGCGACACCGGCGGCGCTCGGGTCGGCCTCGGTGCTGGGCCCGACGGCCGAGCCCACGATCTCGAAGCCGAGGTCCTGCGCGAAGTAGCCGAAGGCGTCCTCGTGGGTGACGAGCTGGCGGTCCTCGGCGGGGATGGTCTCGACCTGCTCGCGCAGCTCCTCGCCGAGCGCGTCGAGCTCGTCGCGCAGCGCCTCGGCGTTGGCGGCGAGCTCCTCGGCGTGCTCGGGGGCGAGGTCGGCCAGCGCGTCCTCGATCGCGTCCACGTAGGAGGTCGTCAGGCGTGGCGAGAGCCACATGTGCGGGTCGACCTCGTCCTTGGTCGCCGCCTCGACCGCCTGGTCGGCGACGTCCTCGGTGACGATCACGAGGTCGCCGCCGACCTCGCTTGCCAGCGGCTCGAACCAGGGGTTGAGCCCCAGCCCGTTGTCGAGCACCAGGTCGGCGTCGGCCAGCGCCATGGAGTCCGAGGGCGTGGGCTCGTAGTCGTGCGGGTCGGCGCCGACGGGCACGATCGACTCGACTGTGACGTGCTCGCCGCCCACGGCGGTGGCGAGGTCGTCGAGGACGCTGAAGGTGGCCACGACCGCCAACGGCTCGTCGTCGGCGGCGGAGGCCGGCTCGGCACCGTCGGCGTCGGCGTCGCACGCGCTGACCAGCAGCGCAAGCGCGGCAGGCGCGGCCAGGGCGGCCAGCAGCCTGGGTACTGGGGTGCGGTGCGCGGGCGTGCGCATGGAGGGTCGGTCCTTCAGCGGTCGCGGTCAGCGGAGGTGGTCGGGTCGGGGCGCGCGTGGTGGGGCCGCGCCGTGTCGACATCGGCGGGCTCGCCGTCCTCGCCAGGCGGGTGCACCACGCCATAGACGATCTCGGTGAGCCCGGCGCCCAGCGCCTCGACGCGCTCGCCGACCTCCACCCACAGCGGCCCGTCGAAGGGGTCGCGGGCACGGACCGTCAGCGTGGCGCCCGGCCGGATGCCGAGGTCGGCGAGGTGGCGCAGCGCCTCGCTGTCGCGGTCGGAGACGCGCTCGACGGTGAACGCGCGCCCGGCGGGCGCGGCACCGAGGGGCTCGCGCCAGCCCTCGTCGTGGCGACCGACCTTGGGCGGGATCGGATCGCCGTGCGGGTCGACCTCGGGATGGCCCAGCGCGGTGGCGATGCGGTCGGCGAGCCGCTCGGACAGCGCGTGCTCGAGCACCTCGGCCTCGGCGTGCACCTCGTCCCACGGCAGGCCCAGCGACCGCGCCAGGTAGGTCTCCAGCAGGCGGTGGCGACGCACGATCTGCAGCGCGTGCCAGCGCCCGTGATCGGTCAGCAGGATGCCCTGCTGCGCGTCGCGTGCCACCAGGCCCGCGCGCACCAGGCGCTTGACCATCGACGAGGCCGAGGGCGCGCTCACCCCGAGGCGCTGCGCCAGGCCCGAGACCGTGCCCGAGGCGTCCCCAGCGGTCAGGTGGTACAGCGCCTTGAGGTAGTCCTCAGCGGCATCGGAGAGCTCCTCGGCGCAGCACGCCGAGGAGGCTGACGGGTGCTCGAGCGCGGCCATGACCGCATGTTAGACGGGGCTAACGGTCCCGTCATGCTGTGTCGAACCCTGACGCGAAGAAGGGACTCACGGCCCCCTCGTGACGCGCCGAAGGTCCTGCCCTCGGCGCGCTGCTCGACCGCGCTACTCGACGACCTCGAGCTCGTGCTCCATGCCCGCCTCGCGGTGCCCGGGGATCGAGCAGTAGAGGGTGTAGGTGCCGGGCTCGAGGTCGACGGTGCCCTCGCCCTCGTCGCCAGGCGCGACCACGTCGATGACCCGCTCGTCGTCGAGCTCCTCGATGAGCAGGTCGTGGGCGGCCACGCCCTCGTTGGCCATGCGCAGCGTCACGGTCCCGGCCTCGACCTCCTCGGGCACGTCCTCGTAATGATGGTCCAGCGCCCGCAGCTCGATGGTCTGGTCGCCATCGCCACCGCCCTCGGCGCAGCCGCCGGCCAGCAGCACGGCCGCCACGGCGGCGAGCCCGGCCCGGCGGAGCGCCACGGTCACGGGCGGCCTCCCTCGTCCACCAGGCGCGGGATCTCCTCGTGCCAGTGCATCTGGCGGATGCCGAAGGGGTAGAGCGTGTGCGCCTCGTCATCGGCGTCGAAGCCGACGATGGTGGCGGGATGGCCGACGTAGTACTCGTCGTCGACCTCGTCGGTCTCCTCGAAGACCGGCCCGGGCAGGCGCAGGTCGGCCAGCATCCCCTCGATCGTCTCGAGCTCGCTGGTCAGCCCCACGAAGCGCTCCTCGAAGCCCGCGAGGTACTCCCCCATCCGCTCGGGGTCGTCCCGGTCGGGGTCGACGGTGACGAACACCACCTCCACATCCTCGCCGGGCTCCTCGTCGAGGTCGTCCAGCGCCGAGGACAGGATCGCCAGGTGCGCCGGGCAGAAGTCCGGGCAGTGGGTGTAGCCGAACACCAGCAGCGTCGGCTGCCCGGCGGTCTCGGCGGCGAAGTCGTAGTCCTCGCCGCTGGTGTCGGTGAGCGTGACCTCGGGGCGTGCCAGCGGCTCGGCGAGCTCGAGGCGCCACTCGTCGCCCTCGGGATCAGGTGGGGGCGGCGCGTCGCCAGGGGCGGCCTCGATGGCCTGCTGGAGGGTCTCCTCGTCCTCCTCGGCCGAGGGCGCGTCGTCGCAGGCGGCGAGCAGCAGCAGCGCCAGCAGCGTGGCGCCCAGCAGCACGGTGCGCTCAGTCCTCGTCGGCATCGTGGCCCTCGTCATCGTGGTCGCCGTGGTCGGCTCCGTTGTGCCCACCGGCCTCGGCGGCGTCGACGACCTCGACCTCGACGTCCATGGTGCCCGACTCGGCGAGCTCCAGGGTCAGGTCGAAGGCGTCACCGGGAGCCAGCGGCTCGGGGTCGATGAGCATGAGGTGCAGCCCGCCGGTGGTCAGCTCGACGGTCTCGCCAGCCGGCACCGGGATCTCCTCGATCTCGCCCATGGTGGCCACGCCGTCCTCGACCACCGTCTCGTGCAGCTCGACGTCGGCGGCGTGGTCGGTCTCGGCGGCCACGAGCGCATCATCGCCGTCGCCGTCGTTGGCCAGGTCGAGGTAGACCGCGGCGAGGTCAGCCATGGCGGGCTCGGGAGTCCGGGCGTTGGCGACGCTGATCGCCGGCGAGCCCTGCGCGCAGGCAGCGCCCAGCACAGCCAGGGCGGCCAGCAGCGCCAGCAGGACGCGCCCGGGCGCGCGGGTGCTGTGCCGGCGCGAAGGCTCGATGGTCATTCTGCGGCTCCCCTCGCACACCAGTGCGGTCAGGACGGCGGCCGAGGCCTCGGGGCTCGGCCCCGGCCCGAGCCCCGGGCGCCTGCACCCGCCTGGCGCCCCGATGCTATCCCGGCTCGGCATCCGGCGTCCGGCGCACGGGGCGGCCTAGGATCGCGACCGCCGTGCCCGCCCCCGATCGTGGAGGTCGCCGTGCCCGAGCGCCTGCCCGAGCCCGTCTGGCCGCTGCTGGACCGGCCGAACTTCGCCCACGTGGCCACGCTCATGGCCGACGGCTCCCCGCAGGTCACCCCGGTGTGGGTCGACCGCGAGGACGACGTCGCCGTGCGCTTCAACACCGCCAAGGGGCGGGTCAAGCACCGCAACCTGGAGCGCGACCCACGGGTGGCCATCAGCGTCCACGACCAGGACGACCCGTACTCCTACGTGCAGGTGCGCGGGCGGGTGGAGCTCGTCGAGGACGGCGCCGTCGCGCACATCCACGCGCTCTCGCAGGCCTACTTCGGGCGCGACTTCGCACTGGCCGAGGGCGAGGAGCGCGTCATCGTGCGGGTCGAGCCCGAGACGGTCGACGTGCACATGCGCTGAAGCCCGGCCCCGGCGACGGCCGGGCGCCGTCAGGCCTCGGGCTCCTCCAGCCGCTGGGCGCGGGCGGGCAGGTCCACCTCGGCGTGGGTGTTGAGCACCCCGCTCCACGGCATCGGCGCGTCGAGGCGCACCGCCCCGCCCGACACCAGGCGCGTGGGCACCGGCGTCGCTGCGGTCGCGTCGTCGAGCTGGCGCACCAGCCGCACCAGGACCAGGCCGCCGCGGCGCACCTCGGCGATGAGCCCGTCCGGGCCCTCGGCCGAGCGGGCGATCTCGTCGAGCAGCGGGCCGTGCTGGGCAGGCGCGTCGCTGTAGCGCGGCGTCTGCCCGGCCAGCAGCTCGGCGGTGGCCTGTGCCAGCAGCCGGTCGACGACGACGGCCTGGGCGAGCTGCTGCTCGACGGGCACCGGCGCCGTCGCAGCGGTCGCCGCGCCGGCGCGGGCGACGTCCAGCAGGGCCTTGTAGGCGTGCTCGAGCGCGGTGGTGTCCATGTGCCGGCGATGCTAGCCGGCCGGGCGGATCCGCTGGGCGGGCCGCCCACAGGGCGCGCTCACTCCCACTCGATGGTGCCGGGGGGCTTGCTGGTGATGTCGTAGGCGACCCGGTTGATGCCGGGCACGCCGTTGATGACCCGCGTGGCGATGCGCTCGAGCACGTCCCAGTCGATGCGGGCGAAGTCGGCGGTCATCGCGTCCTCGCTGGTGACCGCGCGCACGATCACCGGGTGGCCGTAGGTGCGCTCGTCGCCCTGCACCCCCACCGAGCGGATCGCCGGCAGCACCGCGAAGGCCTGCCACACGTGCTCCGGATCGGCCTGCCCGTCGGGTCGGGGCCGGGGCGGGCCCTCGAGGCCGGCGCGGCGCAGCTCGGCGCGCACGATCGCGTCCGCGCGACGCAGCAGGTCGAGCCGCTGACCGGTCACCTCGCCGATGATCCGCACCGCGAGCCCGGGTCCCGGGAACGGCTGGCGCCACACCAGCTCGGGAGGCAGTCCGAGCTCCTCGCCCACGCGCCGCACCTCGTCCTTGAACAGCCAGCGCAGCGGCTCGACCAGGTCGAAGTCCATGTCCTCGGGCAGCCCGCCGACGTTGTGGTGGCTCTTGATCGTCGCGGCGGCATGACCCTCCCCCGACTCGATCACGTCGGGATACAGCGTGCCCTGGACCAGGAAGCCGGCGTCGCTGGCGTGGGTGCGCGCGGCCTCCTCGAACACCCGGATGAACTCGCCGCCGATGCGCTTGCGCTTCTCCTCGGGGTCCTCCACGCCCTCGAGCAGCGCGAGGAAGCGCTCGCGAGCATCGACGGTGATCAGGCGCACGTCGCTGTGGGCGCCGAAGGCCTGCTGGACGTCGGCGACCTCGCCCTCGCGCAGCAGGCCGTGGTCGACGAGCACGCAGGTGAGCTGGCTGCCCACGGCCTTCTCCACCAGCGCGGCGGCCACGGCCGAGTCGACCCCGCCCGAGAGCCCGCACAGCACCGTGGCGTCGCCGACCTGCTCGCGGATGCGCTCCACGCTGGCCTCGATCACCGAGTGCGAGGTCCATGTGGGGCGCGCGCCGGTGCGCGCGAGGAAGGACGCCAGCACGTCGAGCCCGCGGGGGGTGTGGCTGACCTCGGGGTGGAACTGCACGCCGAACAGGCCGCGCTCGGGCGCCTCGAACGCCGCTGCGGGGCTGTCGTCGGTCGCGGCGGTGACCCGGAAGCCCGGAGGCGCGGCGCGGACCGCGTCGTTGTGGCTCATCCACACCGTCTGGCGGGCGCCGAGCCCGTCGAGCAGCGCGCCCGGCTCGCGGATCGCCAGCTCGGTGCGCCCGAACTCGGAGGTGCCGGTGCGCGCCACCTCCCCGCCGAGGGCCTGGGCCATCAGCTGCTGGCCGTAGCAGATGCCCAGCACCGGCACGCCCGCGTCGAACACGCGCGGGTCGATGGCCGGAGCGTCGTCGGCGTAGACCGACGCGGGGCCGCCCGACAGGATGATGCCGGCAGGGCGGCGCGCGAGGAGCTCCTCGAACGGCGTGCTCGCCGGCACGATCTCGCTGTAGACGTGGAGCTCGCGCACCCGCCGCGCGATGACCTGGGCGTACTGGGCGCCGAAGTCCACCACCAGGACGGTGTCGAAGCCGGTGCCGGCATCCGGGGAGAGGGTGGGCGCGTTGGGGGTCACGGGCGTCCTCGCCGCTCGGAGTCGGGGCGAGGGCAGCCTAGCCGCCGGCTGGGCTGTCCTGCCTGCCGCGGGCGGCGCGGCGGCCACCGAGGCGACGGCGCCTCCCCGGTCACAGGGCCTGCCCCCTCTATCCTCGGCGGCAGCCACACCAACCCACGCCGATCGAGGATGGCTGGCCATGGATGCCGACACGGGGACCTGGCTGCGCGAGGCACGGCACGCCCGCGGTCTCGACGCCCGCACGCTGGCCCATGCCGCCGGTGTGACGACGGCCGCCGTCGAGGCCGTCGAGGACGGCTCGGCCGCCGAGCGCTACGGCCGCGCCCTCACCGCGGCCTGGACCTGGGCGATCGCCCGAGCGCTCGGCCTCGATGCCGAGCCGCGGCTGGCCGCCAACGACGGTCGCGAGGAGCGCCAGCGCGGGGAGGCCGAGGCCGTCCTCGACGCGTCCGCCGAGGACGGGACGGACGCGACCGCGGAGGACGCCGACGCCGAGGCCGCCTGGGACGCGCACGGCGCCGAGGACGGCACCGGCGAGACCGGCGAGCACGCCGCCGACGACCCGGTGCCTGTCGACGGTGGCGAGACAGCGCCCGACGCCCCCACGGGCGGCTGGGACGAGGGCACGCTCTGGCTGTGGGCGCCCCCCGACCGCGACGTCGAGGATCACCGCGTGCCCCCCGACCCCGGCGAGGACCAGGTGGCCGGGGCGGCGCCGCCAGACAGCGAGGAGCCCGCGTCCTGGGACGCCCTGGCGCCGCCGGAGCCGGTCGCCGACGAGGGCTCCGAGCGCGTCGCAGAGGGGGGCACCGAGGAGGTCGCTGACGCGGGCTCGGCAGAGCCCGACGTCGAGCGCACCCAGTGGCTGCTGACCCCGCCCTCCCACGACGAGCACCTGCACGACCCCCACGCCGAGGAGCCCACCGAGCGCCTGGCGCTGGAGGAGGCCCACGACGACGAGCCCTTCGAGGAGGAGCGGTCGCGCTGGCGCATCGCGGCCTCGTTCGCGGCTGGCTTCGTGATCCTGGTGGTGGCCGGGCTGGGCGCTGGCGCGCTGATCGCCCAGCTGTTCGACCCCGGTGACACCGAGGCCGCATCCGAGGAGGAGCTCGCCGACGCCTTCGAGGACGCCGACGACGCCGACGACGCCGAGGACGGCACCGACGAGACCGACGCCGAGGACGGCACCGACCAGACCGACGACGACGCCGACGCCGACGACGCCGATGCGAGCCAGACCGGCATCCAGGACCGCGCCCTCGGTGGGGACCCGGAGGCAGCACCCGACCCGTCGGACACCACCGTCCAGGTGCTGGACGGCTCCGGCGAGGGCAGCGCCACCGAGGTCGTGGAGCTCCTCGAGGCACAGGGCTATCAGGTCGTCAACAGCGGTCGGGCGGCAGCGGCCTGGGACGAGACGCGCCTGCTCGTCACCGAGGGCGCCGAGGACGCCGCCGCGGGGCTGCTGGCCGCGGACGAGCGCTTCCCGGCCGCCGAGCCCAACGAGGGCGAGCTCGACGAGAGCGTCGAGCTGCACATCATCGTCGGGGCAGACTGGCCCGAGCGCTGACCGCTACGCTGCGGGCACCGCGTCCCCCTGGCAGCGAGCCCGCATGAGCGACTCAGGCGACTTCGACGAGTACGACGAGTTCGACGACGACGAGCTCGGTGACGACGACCTCGACGGTGGCGAGCACGACGACCATCGGGCCGTCCCGCTCGACCGCAACGAGGCCGCGTCAGTGCGCCGCGACCTCGACGACCTCGCGGCGTTCCGGGACACCTTCGCCCCCGAGGGCTACAAGGGCGTCAGCGTGTGGTGCACCGACTGCGGTGAGGACCACTACTACGGCTGGGACATGCTGCAGGAGAACCTGCAGGCCCTGCTGAGCTCCGGTGAGTCGCCGGTGCACGAGCCGCCGTTCGATCCCCACCCCGACGACTACATCGACTGGCAGTACGCCCAGGGCTATGTCGATGGCATGGCCGATGCCGCGGTGCCACCCGTGCCGGCCGTGCTCGACCGCAGCGGCGGCTGCCCCTTCTGCACCGGCCCGCTGCCCGGGCCGCGCGACGGCGCCGACGTCATCTACTGCCCGACCTGCGGCACCCACCTCGGCACCGCCAAGATCACCCACGTGCTGCTCGAGCACGGCTGGACGACCGAGGCGGTGCGCCAGCTGCTCGTCGCCGCGCGGCTGCCGGTGCCGCACGGCCTCGACCAGGGCTGACGCCGCCGAGCGCCTCCGAGGAGCGCCCCTGGTCAGTGCGTCAGCCGCGCCCCATGCCGATCCCCTGGGCGCGCTGGTAGTGCTTGCCCTCGGTCTGCAGGCTCGGCGCCACCATCATCTCCGCGCGCTGGAACTCCTTGATGGAGGCGTGGCCGGTGGTGGCCATCGACGTCCGCAGCGCGCCGGCGAGGTTGAGCGTCCCGTCGTTCTCGGCGGCCGGACCCGCCACGATCTCGCCCAGCGAGCCGATCTGGTTGACCGCCACCCGGGCACCGCGCGGCAGCTCGGGGTGGAAGGTGGCCATGCCCCAGTGGTGCCCGTGGCCGGGCGCCTCGGTGGCGCGGGCCAGCGGTGAGCCCAGCATCGCGGCGTCGGCGCCGCAGGCGATCGCCTTGGCGACGTCACCACCGGTGCGCATCCCCCCGTCGGCGATGATGTGCACGTAGCGGCCGGTCTCCTCCAGGTGGCGGCTGCGAGCTCCCGCGGCGTCGGCGATGGCGGTTGCCTGCGGCACGCCGATGCCGAGCACGCCCCGCGAGGTGCACGCGTTGCCGGGACCGACGCCGACGAGGATCCCCGCCGCACCGGTGCGAGCCAGGTGCAGCGCCATCGAGTGGCTGGCGCAGCCACCCACGACCACGGGGATGTCGTAGCGGGCGATGAACTCCTTGAGGTTCAGGGTGTCGGGCCGGGAGGAGACGTGCTCGGCGGACACGACCGTGCCCTGGATCACGAGGATGTCCAGCCCGGCCTCCAGCGCCGTGGTGTGGAAGCGCTCGACGCGCGGTGGCGTGAGGCTCGCTGCGGCGGTGATGCCGGCGTCCTTGAGCTCGGCGATCCGCTTGCCGACCAGCTCCTCCTTGACCGGCTCCTTGTAGATCTCCTGCATCCGGCGGGTGGCGATCGCGTCGTCGAGGCTCGCGATCTCCTCCAGCAGCGGCTCGGGATCCTCATAGCGGGTCCACAGCCCCTCGAGGTTCAGCACGCCCAGGCCGCCCAGGCGCGCCAGCTCGAGAGCGGTGCGCGGGCTCATCACGCCGTCCATCGCCGCACCCAGGATCGGCACCTCGAAGCGGTAGGCGTCGATCTGCCACGAGATGTCGACGTCCTCGGGGTCGCGGGTGCGACGCGAGGGCACGATCGCGACGTCGTCGAGCCCGTAGGCGCGGCGCCCGCTCTTGCCGATGCCGATCTCGATCTCGGTCACCCTGGACCTCCTGGGGACGGTGGTGGCGCTCCCGCGAAGCCGCGGGCAGCCAAGCCTAGCCGCCTGCGCCCCCTGCCGGCCCGCACGCCGAGCCCGTGGCGTTCGGGCCGCACGCCCGAGCCCGTGGCGTGCCGGGCACCGACGGGCGCGAGGGCCCGCCGGGTTCGAGCGCGCCGCCGGCGTCCGCTACCCTTCTCGCCGTGGGAGCGGGCGCGTCCCGCCCGCTCTCGCTTCCCCGTGACGACCAGACCCCTCCGATGTGGGAGCGTGGCATGGCAGAGCACGGCGACGAGCGGGCACGGGCGGAGATCGACGGCACCGCGCTGGTGGTCCTGGCGGGCGATCTGACCGCGCAGGACGTCGACGCGGTGGTCAACGCCGCTAACGAGCAGCTGGCGCACGGCGGAGGTGTCGCTGCGGCGCTCGCCCGCGCCGGTGGGCCGGAGGTGCAGCGGGAGTCCGACGCGTGGCTCGACCGCCACGGGCCGCTCGGGCCCGGCGATGCGGCGGTCACCACCGCCGGCGCGATGCCGGCGCAGATGATCGTCCACGTGGTGGGGCCCCGCTACCGCGACCAGCAGGACAACGAGGGCCTGCTGCGCCAGGCGGTGCGGGCAGCCCTGGATGCCGCCCGCGAGCACGGAGCGAGCTCGGTGGCGCTGCCCGCGATCTCCACGGGGGTGTTCGGGTACCCGGCCCAGGAGGCCGCACCGGTCATCGCGCAGACCTGTGCGGCGTGGCTGGGCGAGGAGCCGGGGACGGTGCGCGAGATCCGTCTCGTGGCCCTCGATGCAGGCGGAGCCGACCTCTTCGTCGGGGGGCTGCCCGAGGGCTAGAGCTCACCGACGCGGCTGCTGCGAGCCGCGACAGCGACCGACCAGGCGACTGCGGGCGAAGCTGACGCGGTCGCGTCCGACCACGCCGGTCTGCGGGCCGGCCCTCACCGTGAGGACTGTGATCATGAAGCTTTTGGAGATCGAGACCGAGGGCGCGCGCGAGGGCGAGCGCGCGGACGTGAAGCGCGAGGGCATCGCCGGGCTGACCACGTTCCTGGCGATGGCCTACATCCTGTTCGTCAACCCCGCCATCCTCGGCGACGCGGGCGTGCCCGAGGACGCGGTGTTCGTGGCCACGGCGGTGGCCTCGGCCGCCGCCACGCTGGTGATGGGGCTGTGGGCCCGCTACCCGATCGCCCTGGCGCCCGGCATGGGGCTCAACGCGTTCTTCGCCTACACCGTGGTGCTGGGCATGGGCGTGCCCTGGCAGACGGCACTGGCCGGCGTGCTCGTCTCGGGCGTGCTGTTCCTGATCCTGGCGGTGTCGGGGGTGCGCGAGACGATCATCAACGCCATCCCCTTCCCGCTGAAGATGGCCGTGGGCGCGGGGATCGGGCTGTTCATCGCGTTCATCGGGATGAAGAACGCCGGCATCATCATCGCCGACGAGGAGACGTTCGTCTCCCTCGGCGACCTGGGCACGCCCGACACGCTGCTGGCGCTGTTCGGCCTGCTGGTGACGACCGTGCTGCTCGTGCGGGGCTTTCGCACCGCGGTCTTCATCGGGCTGGCGGCCACCGCGGTGGCCGGTGTGGCCACCGGCGTGGCTCCCGCCCCCGACGCCGTCGTCTCCCCGGTGCCAAGCCTCGCGCCGACCTTCGGGGAGGCCTTCGTCAACCTGCCGGGCCTGCTGGACCCCGGGCTGGTGCTGGTGGTGCTCACGCTGCTGTTCGTTGACCTGTTCGACACCTCGGGCACCCTGATCGCCGTGTCGAACCAGGCAGGGCTGCTGCGCGAGGGCAAGCTGCCCCGCGCGGGACGGGCCCTGGCCAGCGACTCGATCGGCACCATCGTCGGGTCGGTGCTGGGCACCTCGACGACCACCAGCTACATCGAGTCCAGCGCCGGCGTGGGTGCGGGCGGCCGCACCGGCATGACCTCGGTGTTCACCGCCGGGCTGTTCCTGCTGGCGCTGCCGTTCAGCCCGCTGCTCGCCTCGATCACCGAGGCGGTGACCGCCCCGGCGCTGATCGTGGTGGGCGTGCTGATGGCCTCCTCGCTCGCCCGGATCGAGTGGCAGCGTCCCGAGATCGCCATCCCCGCGTTCGCCACGATGGCGACCATGCCGCTGGCCTACTCGATCGCCGACGGCATCGCCTTCGGCCTGGTCCTGTTCCCGCTGACCATGCTGGCCACCGGCCGCTGGCGGGAGGTCCACCCGCTGCTGTGGGCGCTGGCCCTGGTGGTGATCGGCTACTTCACGTTCCTGGCCTGACCTGCGCGGCACCGCACGAGGGGGCCGCCGGCGCGTGCGCCGGCGGCCCCCTCGTGCGCGGGTGCGGCGCGCGCCGGGCGCTGTGCCCGGGGCGCGTCGCGTGGCCCTACTCGGCCTCGGCGAGCATCCCCTGGATCTCCTTGGCGTCGGGCACGCGGCCCGAGACCACCACCTGGCCGTCCACGACGAGTCCGGGCGTGCTCATGATCCCGTAGGCCATGATGTCGGGGAACTCGGTCACCTTGTCGATCTGCGCCTCGGTGCCCAGGGCCGTCAGCGCCTCCTTGGTGTTGCGCTCGAGGTTGTCGCAGTTCTTGCAGCCTGGGCCGAGGATCTTGATCTCCATCGCTATCGCTCCTTCATCGGCGGGGTCGTGCGGGCGGTGCCCGGGCGCTGCCACTGGTCGACCGCGGTCAGGGTCGGATCGGGACGTGCGGGCTGCCGGCGCCGGCGCCGGCAGCGCTCACATGATCAGGTTGAACAGCAGGCCGATGATCAGGATCCCCACGGTCACGGTGACGGTGAAGATGACCAGCAGCGGCATGGTGATCACGCGGCGCAGCAGGATCAGCGAGGGCACCGACAGCGCCACGACGCTCATCATGAAGCTCATCAGGGTGCCCAGCCCGATGCCGGCGCCGTGCAGCGCCTCGACCAGCGGGATCACGCTGGCGACGTTGGCGTACAGCGGCACCCCGGCGACCGCGGCGAGCGGGACCGCCCACGTGTTGTCCGGGCCGGCGTGGGCGGCGAAGAAGTCCTCGGGCACCCAGCCGTGGATGCCGGCGCCGATGCCGATGCCGACCAGCACGTAGGGCCAGATCCTCTTGACGATGTCGGTGACCTCGGCGCGTGCCGCCGCGACGCGCTCGCCCAGGGTCGGCGAGCGGTCGGACTCGGCGATCTGGCCCACCGGTGTGGAGAACACGAACGGCTCGACCCAGCGGTCCAGCGGCAGCCGCGACAGCGCGAGCCCCGCGGTGATCGCCATGGCCAGCACGGTGACGACGTACAGCGCCGGCACCTCCCAGCCGAACATGCCCAGCAGCATCACCACCCCGACCTGGTTCATCAGCGGGCTGGTGATCAAGAACGTCAGCGTCATGCCCATCGGGATGCCGGCGGCCACGAAGCCGATGAACAGCGGCACCGAGCTGCACGCGCAGAACGGGGTGATCGCGCCGAAGATCGCGGCGGCGGCGTAGCCGGTCAGCGCCCGACGCCCCGCCAGCAGCCCGCGCACCCGCTCGGGGGAGATCGAGGCCCGCAGCATCCCCACCACGAAGATGAGGCCGGCGACCAGCAGCATGATCTTCACGGTGTCGTAGAGGAAGAAGTGGACGGCGTGGCCCAGGCGGCTGTCGGCGTCGAGCCCGAGCCCGGCCTCACCGTGGACGAGCACGTCCCACAGGGGCTCGTTGGCCACGTAGGCGCCGACCCAGACGGCGGCGGCCAGCGCCAGCAGGCCCCACAGGCGTCCGGTGCTGGTGCGCTCCTCGAGGGCGCCGACCGCAGCGGTGTGCTGATCGGCGCTCATCGGGCAGCCACCTCGCAGCAGCCGGCGTCGGCGGCGTGGGGCTCGGGGATCTCGAGGCGCAGCTGGGCCAGACCGTCGGCATCGAGGGCGTAGGAGATCCAGCGACCCTGCCGACTGGCGGTGACCAGCCCCGCATCCCGCAGCACCTTGAGGTGGTAGGACAGCAGGTTGGCCGCCACCGGGACCTGCTCGCGCAGATCGCACACGCAGCGCGCGCCATGGGCGAGCTCGCGCACGATCGCCAGGCGGGTGGGGTCGGCCAGCGCCGCGAACGCCTCGGTCGGTTCGAGGACTGTTGATTCAATGCCCGTTGAACTCATGAGCCACAGTCTGCCGGCCCGGGCCGTGCCGCGCAGCGCTCGCGGGGTCCCGAACCTGCGGGCCGGTGGTCCCATGGACCCCTGTGCGCGCGCGAGGTGATGCGCCCCGGGCCCACCGGGCACAACCTTGAGCACCACCCATCCACGGCAAGGAGCAGACGATGGCCACCACCTACGACCCCCGCACCGCACTGCTGGTCGTGGACGTCCAGCACGACTTCGCCCATCCGGAAGGCAACCTGTACGTGCCCGGCGGGGATGAGGCTATCGCCGCGGTCAACCGCGAGATCGCCAGGGCCCGCGAGGTCGGCGCGACCATCGTCTACACCCAGGACTGGCATCCCCAGCGCACCCCGCACTTCACCACCGACGGGGGCACCTGGCCAGTGCACTGCGTGCGCGACACCTGGGGCGCGCAGCTGCACGAGGCACTGGAGATGATCGAGGACGCCCCGCGCATCTACAAGGGCACCGGTGGCGAGGACGGCTACTCGGCGTTCAGCGTCCGCGACCCCGAGACCGGCGCCGAGGACGCCACCGAGCTCGAGCGCATCCTGCGCGAGCGCGACATCGAGCGCGTGGTGGTGGTGGGGCTGGCACAGGACGTCTGCGTCCACGCCACGGTGCTGGACGCGGCCCGTCTGGGCTTCGCCGTCGAGGTGGTGCTCGACGCCACGCGGCCGGTCGACCTGCAGCCCGGCGACGGCGACCGGGCCCTGGAGGAGATGGCTGCGGCCGGCGCCCACGCGCGCTGACGCCGCGCGGGCGCGCGGTCACAGGCCGGGCAGCAGCTCCACCTGCGGCGCTCCCACACGGGCCACGGTCAGGCCCTGGGCGCGCAGCGCCTGGGTGTCCCACGCGTTGCGGGCATCCACCACGATCGGGTACTCGAGGAGCTCGGCGATGCGCGCGGGCGGCAGCGCCACGTACTCGTCCCACTCGGTGGCCAGCAGCACCGCGTGCGCCCCGTCGAGGCACGACTCCGCGTCCGGCGCGCGCGTCACCTCGGGGAAGCGGTCCCGCACGTTGGGCAGCGCGACCGGGTCGTGGATGCGCACGTGCGCGCCCTCGGCCGACAGCTCCTCGATCACGTCCAGGGCGGGTGCGGCGCGCACGTCGTCGGTGCCGGGCTTGAACGCCACGCCCAGCACCGCCACGGTCTTGTCCGACAGGTTCCACAGCAGCCGCCGCAGCTGGGCCACCGGCCACAGCCGCGCCTCGCGGTTGACCCGCTCGGTCTCGCGCAGCAGCCCGAAGTCGTAGCCGAGGTCACCTGCGATGTGCAGGAACGCCTGCACGTCCTTGGGGAAGCACGACCCGCCGTAGCCGAGCCCGGCGTTCAGGAACGCGCGCCCGATCCGAGGATCGTGGCCCATCGCGTCGGCGACGGTCTCGACGTCGGCGCCGGCGCGCTCGCACACCCGCGCCACCGAGTTGATGAAGCTGATCTTGGTGGCCAGGAACGCGTTCGATGCGTGCTTGATCAGCTCGGCGGTGCGCACGTCGGTGGCCACGTAGGGGCAGTCGTGGCGGGCCAGCAGCGGCTCCCACAGGCGCCGCATCACCGCGTGGGCGCGCTCGCTGTCGGCACCGACCACGAGCCGGTCGGGCCGCAGGGTGTCCTCCACGGCGGTGCCCTCGCGCAGGAACTCGGGGTTGGAGACGACCTCGTGGGCCGAGGCGCCCCCGTGGGCCTGGGCCTCCAGGGCCAGCGCCTGCTTGATGCGCTCGCCGGTGCGCACCGGCACCGTCGACTTCTCGGCCACCACGATCGGGCCGTCGGCGTGGGTGGAGACCGTGGCGGCCGCGCGCTGCACCGCCGACAGGTCGGGGCTGCCGTCGTGGCGCGTGGGCGTGCCCACGCAGATGAAGGCGACCTCGGCGCCGGGGATGGCCTCGCCGGGCTCGTGGCTGAAGCGCAGGCGGCCGGCCGCGGCCTGCTCGGCGACCAGCTCGTCCAGGCCGGGCTCGAAGAACGGCATCTGGCCGGCCTGCAGCCCGTCGATGCGGCCCTCGTCGTCGTCGAGGCCCACGACCTCGTGGCCGTCGGCGGCCAGGCAGGCGGCAGTGGTGAGTCCGACGTGGCCGACGCCGATGACGGCTACCTTCACGGTGCGCTCCTTGGGCTGGTGGGCGGGGATACCGCCCGGATCGGTCTGCACGGGGTTGGGGCTCGCGGGCGCTCGCGGCTCGCGCGCGCTCGGGAAGAGGTCAGCGGGTGGGCCACTGGGGCTCGACCCGACGCACCGCCGCCAGCAGCGGCCTGGCGCTGTCGAGGCTGCGCGCCACACCGCGCAGGTCGCCGGAGACCTTCAGTCGGCGCAGCATCACCGCCCGCACCGGGTCGAGCTCGCCGCGCACCAGCTGCCACCAGCGGCCGAAGCCCGCCGACAGCGTCAGGCGCGGCGCCTGCGCCGGGGCGTCGAGGACCTCGGCGCGGGCACCGTGCTCGACCGGGCGCACCCACAGGTCGTAGCGCTCCCGCTCGCGGATCGGCCCGTCAGGCTCGATCACGAACGCGTAGGCGCCGTTGAGCGCGCGGGCGATCGCCGGCGCGTTCGCGTCGGACTCGAGCTCGTCGCACAGGGCAGCCATCCACGCGCGGCTGGGGAACTCTGGCACGGTCGCTGCTCCTTCGTCGTCGGGCAGCCTACCGATCCGGCTACCCTGCGCGTGTGTCGATCGGCTCGCTGGACGGCCGCCACGCGGTGGTGCTCGGGGGCGCTGGGTTCCTGGGCTCGCACCTGTGCGCGCGGCTGCTGGACGCGGGCGCGCGGGTCACGGCCCTGGACAGCTTCTTGACCGGACGCCCCGACAACCTGGCCCCGCTGATGGGGCGGGCGGGCTTCGCGCTGCACGAGTACGACGTGACCAACTACCTGCACGTGCCCGGCCCGGTCGACGACATCCTCCACTTCGCCTCGCCCGCCTCGCCAGCGGACTACCTGCGGTGGCCGATCCACACCCTCAAGGTCGGCAGCCTCGGCACCCACAAGGCGCTGGGGATGGCGCGGGCCACCGGGGCGCGGCTGCTGCTCGCCTCCACCAGCGAGGTCTATGGCGACCCGCTCATCAACCCTCAGCCCGAGACCTACCGCGGCAACGTGGATCCGGTCGGGCCGCGCGGGGTGTACGACGAGGCCAAGCGCTTCGCCGAGGCCCTCACCCTGGCGTATCACCGCGAGCACGGGGTGGCGGTGCGCATCGCGCGCATCTTCAACTGCTACGGGCCGTCCATGCGCCTCGACGACGGGCGGGCGGTGCCCGCCTTCTTCGCGGCGGCGCTGCGCGGCGAGCCGCTGCCGGTGCTCGGCGACGGGCTGCAGACCCGCTCGCTGTGCTACGTCGACGACCTGGTCGACGGGCTGCTGCGCCTGCTCGCCAGCGACGTGATCGGGCCGGTGAACCTCGGCAACCCGCACGAGGTCACCGTCCTCCAGCTCGCCCACGCGGTCCAGGAGGCGGTCGGCGCTCACCCCGGGGTCGTCCACCACCCGGCCGCGCCCGACGACCCGCGCGTGCGCCGCCCTGACACCAGCCTCGCCGAGCGCGCGCTGGGCTGGCAGGCCACGACGCCGCTGGCCGAGGGGCTGGCGCGCACCACCCCCTGGTTCCGCGAGCGGCTCGGCGCGAGCGACTAGGGGCGCGGCCGCCGAGCCGCGCGGGCCGGCGATGCCGTCCCGCGGCTCACCCGATCTCGTGGGGGCGGCGGACCACGACCACCGCGGTGTCGTCGGTGGTGCCGCCGCCGGTCCACTCCTGCACCCCGGTCCACACCGCGTCGGCCATGGCCTGGGCGTCGTGGTGCGGAGCGTGACGCAGCAGCGCGACCAGGCCGCCGGTGCCGAGCAGCCGGTTGTCGCGGGCGCGGCGCGCCTCGGTCACCCCGTCGGTGTAGAGCACCAGGGACTCCCCTGGGGCGAGCCGCACCGGCGACTCGGTGTAGCGCGCGGTCGGGTCGATCCCCGCGGGCAGGTCCACCGTCACCGGGACCTGCTCGATGCCCTGGTGACCGACCCGCATCGGCGGCGGGTGCCCGGCCACGGTGATGCCGCCCGCACCCGACAGCGGATCCAGCAGCAGATAGGCGATCGTGACGAACCGCTCCGGGCTGGTCTGGTCGGCGACGGCTCCGTTGAGCATGGTCATGACGGTGGAGGGGGCGCTGCCGTGCAGGGCGTAGGCGCGCAGGCTGTGCACGGCCATGGCGGTGAGGCTGGCCGCCTCGACGCCCTTGCCGGACACGTCGCCGCAGCCGATGCCCACCCGCCCGTCGTCGGTGCGCAGCACGTCGAAGAAGTCCCCGCCCACGTCGACGCCGGCGGTGGCCGAGCGGTACACCCAGCCGAGGTCGAGCCCGCCGGCCCGCTCGGGCACATCGCGGGGGCGCAGCTCCTGCTGCAGGGCGTCGACGACCCGGCGGGCCTGGGCGTGCAGGGTCGTCTGGTGCAGCGCCGCGGCGAAGCTCTGCACCAGCGTGGCCAGCACACCGTCGACGAGCGAGCCCAGCGGCTGCTCGTGGTAGACCCCCACCACGCCGCCGGCAGGATCGGGCACGTCGATCAGCCACACCCGGCGACCGGGCCAGCTGCTCGCGGCCGAGGCAGCGCCCGCGCGCGCCAGCGCCGGGGGCAGCACGCCGGCGTCGAGCTTGGCCGCCATGCTCGTGGGCGACAGCGAGCGCACCGCCTCGATGACCTGACCGGGCAGTCCCCGGCTGGAGGCCAGGGCGAGCCCCGCGTCCTGGGACTCCTGGGACTCGGAGGGCAGCCACAGCGCCGCACCAGCGAAGCCGAGCTCGTCGACCAGGGCGGTGAGGAAGCGCTCCCGCAGGCTGTCCGGATCGACCGAGCCCACCAGCGACGACGACGTCGACACCGTCGCGCGCAGCAGGCGCTCGAGGTCGACGCGCTCGCGCGCGTGCTCGACGCGGTCGAGGGCGAGCGCGGCGACGTCGGCGACCTGGTGCAGCCGCTCCTCGGCGGCGCCGTCGAACGCGTCTGGTCCCTCCTCCGCGTCGCCGACGACGAGCAGGCCGGCGCGGCGTCCTGCGACGGGCACCCCGACGACCAGCCCGCGTCGCCAGCCGAGGTCGCGCAGCAGCGGGTGTGGCGCAGCGCCGGGCTCGTCCCAGGTCAACCCGGCGCGTCCCAGCGCGGTGCGCCACAGCGGCGAGGTCAGCTGGTCCAGGACGAGGGGCTCCTCGGGTTCCCCGACCCCGGCACAGGCCTGCCAGCGGAAGGTGGCGCTGCCGTCGCTGTGCAGCAGCGCTGCCGCGGTGGCGCCGGTCGCCGAACGGGCGGTGTCCACGATCGCCGTGCCCGCCTCGACCGGCTCGGTCGCCCGAGCCACCAGCGCGAGGAGCCCGGCCACGGGCGCGTCCTCGGCGCCGGACAGGGCCGGCCTTCCCTCGGCATCCAGCGCGCTGCGGGCCTTGACCACCCTTGTGGCACCCTCCACGACGTCGGGCGGGCGGGTGACGGGAGCGCCCCGCCCGCATGCCGACGCCCATGGTAGAGCCCGCCAGCGGGGCCGCTGACGGGGCCCGCTGGCCGAGTCGCTGGCGCGGCTCGCGCCCACCGGCCGCGCGCATCCCGGCCCGTCACACACGCGACGGGGCGGCCCGAGGGGCCGCCCCGTCGCGGACAGGGAGGATGGTGGGTGGCGCGAGGCCTAGAAGCCCATGCCGCCCATGCCCTCCATGCCGTGGTCGTGGCCACCGCCGCCACCCGAGCTCTCCTCGGGCTTGTCAGCGATGAGGGTCTCGGTGGTCAGCAACATGGCGGCGATGCTGGCGGCGTTCTCCAGCGCCGAGCGCACCACCTTCGCCGGGTCGATGACGCCGAACTCGATCATGTCGCCGTAGTCGCCGGTGAGGGCGTTCAGGCCGTGCCCCGGTGAGAGGTCACGGACCTTCTCGACCACGACCGAGCCCTCGAGACCCGCGTTGTGGGCGATCCAGTACAGCGGCGAGGACAGCGCGCGCCGGACGATCTGGGCGCCGGTGGCCTGATCGCCCTCGAGGTCGAGCTTGTCGATGGCCTTGGCGGACTGCAGCAGCGAGATCCCGCCACCACCGACGATGCCCTCCTCGACCGCCGCACGGGTGGCCGACAGGGCGTCCTCGATGCGGTGCTTCTTCTCCTTGAGCTCCACCTCGGTGGCCGCGCCGACCTTGACGACCGCGACGCCGCCGGAGAGCTTGGCGAGGCGCTCCTGGAGCTTCTCGCGGTCCCAGTCGGAGTCGGTGAGCTCGATCTCGTTCTTGATCTGCTGGACGCGGCCCTTGATGTCCTCGTCGTCCCCGGCGCCCTCGACGATGGTGGTCTCGTCCTTGGTGATCGTCACCTTGCGGGCCTGACCGAGCAGGTCGATGGTCGCGTTCTCCAGCTTGAGACCGACCTCCTCGCTGATGACCTGCGCGCCGGTGAGGGTCGCGATGTCCTGCAGCATCGCCTTGCGGCGGTCACCGAAGCCCGGCGCCTTGACCGCAGCGCTCTGGAAGGTGCCGCGGATCTTGTTGACCACCAGGGTCGCCAGGGCCTCGCCCTCGACGTCCTCGGCGATGATCAGCAGCGGCTTGCCGGCCTGCATCACCTTCTCGAGGACCGGAAGCATGTCCTGGACCGCCGAGATCTTCTGGTTGGCGATCAGGATGTAGGGGTCGTTGAACTCGACCTCCATCCGGTCGCTGTCGGTGACCATGTAGGGCGACACGTAGCCCTTGTCGAACTGCATGCCCTCGACGAAGTCGAGCTCGAGGCCGAACGTCTGGCCCTCCTCGACGGTGATGACGCCGTCCTTGCCGACCTTGTCCATCGCCTCGGCGATGGTGCGGCCGACCTCCTCCTCGTTGTTGGCGGAGATGGAGGCGACGTGGGCGATCTCGCCCTCGGTCTCGATCTCGCGGGCGCTGGAGCGGATGTCCTCCACCACGCGCTCGACGGCAGCGTCGATGCCACGCTTGAGCATCATCGGGTTGGCGCCGGCCGCCACGTTGCGCAGGCCCTCCTTGACCATGGCCTGGGCCAGGACGGTGGCGGTGGTGGTGCCATCGCCCGCCACGTCGTTGGTCTTGGTGGCGACCTCCTTGGCGAGCTGGGCGCCCATGTTCTCGTAGGTGTCCTCGAGCTCGATCTCACGCGCGACGGTGACCCCGTCCTTGGTGATGGTCGGCGAGCCCCACTGCTTGGAGAGGACCACGTTGCGGCCCTTGGGGCCGAGGGTGACCTTGACGGCGTCGGCGAGCTGGTTGACGCCGCTCTCGAGCTTGCGCCGTGCGCTCTCGTGGTAGGTGAGCTGCTTTGCCATGTCGTACCTCCTGGTGCCGTGATGTGCTGCAGACGTGAGCGGTGCGCGCCCGGATCGACCCGGGCTGGCGCGATCAGCGCTCGACGACCGCGAGGATGTCGCGTGCCGAGAGGATCAGGTAGGTCTCCCCGTCGAGCTTGACCTCGGTCCCGCCGTACTTCGAGTACACCACCGTGTCGCCCTCGGACACGTCGATCGGGATCCGGTCGCCTGAGTCGGACACGCGGCCCGGACCCACCGCGAGCACCTTGCCCTGCTGCGGCTTCTCCTTGGCCGTGTCGGGGATGACCAGGCCGCTTGCGGTGGTCTCCTCCGCTTCGATGGTCTGCACCACGACGCGGTCGTCCAGGGGCTTGAGCGCCACGCTGCTAGCCGTCGCAGTCGCCATGGCTCCTCCTTCTCGTGCTCGGCGCGGGCACGTGCGTGCCGCGCGGGATCGTGCTCGGAATGCTCCTCGGTGCGGGGCCCACAGCGATGCCGCCGGGCAACCCGTTGGCACTCGGGCTCTTCCGGTGCCAGCGCGACGCTAGCAACCGGGCGGCCGACCTGCAAGATAACCGCCCTGACTGCGCTAAAACATGAGCCCTACACGCTCAAGTACCACTCTTCGCGCTGGGCCACGCCCTCTGCCCACGCCCTGCAGGCCGGGGGATCACAGAGCGTGACGTACGTGGTATCGTTCCGCTCTCGGTGGACCTGTCCCGACCCGGGACGGGGTCACAGCCAAGGGGTGCAGTCATGAACGACTACCAGCGACAGCTCGGAGCGCGCCTGCGCGCCATCCGGCGACAGCAGGGCATGACCCTGCAGGACGTCGAAGCCGCCTCGGACGGCCGGTGGAAGGCCGTGGTCGTCGGGTCCTACGAGCGCGGCGACCGGGCGCTGTCGGTGGCCAAGCTCGCCGAGCTCGGCGAGTTCTACGGGGTGCCGGTCTCGGCGCTGCTGCCCGAGAGCGAGCGGGACGTCGACACCACCGCCTCCGCGGGGCGCACGCATGCCACGCTCGACCTGCGAGCGCTCGAGCGGCAGGACCTGGACCCCGAGCTCCAGCCGCTCGCGCGCTTCGCCAACACGATCCAGCGCCAGCGCGGTGACTACAACGGCACGGTGCTGACGATCCGCGCCGAGGACCTGCGAGCCCTGTCGGTGGTCTTCTCGGTCGACATGGAGGAGCTGATGGCGCGCCTGGACGAGGAGGGCGTGCTCGTCGAGGCGTGAGCGCGCTGCGCGGGTCTCACCGCAGCGCCAGCGTCCAGCGGCCGCGGTCGACGAAGCCGGCGCGCCGGTAGGCAGCGATCGCTGCGGCGTTGTCGGCGCGCACGTGCAGCGTCACCCCCGGCAGGCCCTGCCGCAGCAGGCCGGCCGCGACCGCGCCGACCGCGCGGGTGGCGATCCCGCGACCGCGCGCCTCCTCGCTGACGTACACCCCGGCGATCTGGGCACCGCGCGTCCGGGAGCGCAGCGACACGTCGACCTTGGCCACCACCCGACCGCGATCGGCCACGACCCACGTGTCACCGCCGGCGACGCTGTCGCGCAGGCGAGCGCGCACCGAGCCGCGCGCCGACTCGGGTATCGGCGGGCCCATGGCGTCCTCGACGTGCAGCCGGCACGCGAGGTCCACCAGCACGTCGAGGTCACGCTGGTCGGCGGGGCGCAGCCCGGGTGGGGCGGGCAGGTCGATGACCTCGGTGCAGACCATGAAGCGCTGCTCGCGCGCGCGAGGCCGCCGGCGGAACAGCCCGCGGCCGACCTCGGCGAGCAACGCCTCGCCCAGCTCCGAGGGGCCGACCAGCACCCGCCAGCCGAGGTCGCCGGCGACCTCGGCCAGCGCCGGTGCCGCGCGCGGATCGCCAGCGGGCATGATCGTCCCGCTGCCCGCGGCGTACAGCACGCCGACCGGGCGCTCGACCGGCCAGACCATCAGGCGGTCCAGCTCGCCGCGGTCCAGCGCCTGCAAGGGGAACTGGTGGGCCAGCACCCCGGCCAGATCGCGGCGCCCATCCGGTCCGCGCTCCAGCAGCTCTCGCGCAGCCTCGGCGTCGACCGGACGCAGCCGGCCGGCAGTCGGCTCGGTGGCGGTCATCGCCAGGCCTCCGGGAGGTCGGGCAGCACCAGGCCGTCCAGGGCGAGCCCGGCATCGGCCGACAGCCCGAGCTCGCTGCGCTGCCCGTCGGCGAGGCGGTTCGCGCCCGCCGCGGCGATCATCGCGCCGTTGTCGGTGCACAGCGCCGGGCTGGGCAGCAGCAGCCGACGGTCGGTGGCCTCGCACGCCTGCCGCATGCGCTCGCGCAGCCGCGAGTTCGCGGCCACCCCGCCGACCACCAGCACGTCACCGACGTCGTGCGCCTCGGCTGCGGCCAGCGTCTTGGCGACCTGCACGTCCACGATCGCCTCCTGGAAGGAGGCGGCGACGTCAGCGACGGGGACCTCGCGGCCGGCGGCCTCACGGCGGCGCAGCTCGCGCACCACCGCGGTCTTGAGGCCCGACAGGGAGAAGTCGAAGCCGCCCTCGTCCAGCATCGCGCGCGGGAAGGCGATCGCCTCGGCGTCGCCCGACAGCGACAGCCGGTCGATCTCGGGGCCGCCGGGATAGCCCAGGCCGAGGAACCGGGCGATCTTGTCGTAGGCCTCCCCGGCCGCGTCGTCGATGGTCGCGCCGAGCTCGCGCATCCGCCCCTGCGCGTCCAGCAGCAGCAGCGCGGTGTGACCGCCCGAGACCACCAGCGCCACCAGCGGCCGCGGCAGGCGACCGAGCTCCAGCTGCGCGGCGCAGACATGGCCCTCGAGGTGGTTGACCCCGATCAGGTCGCGGTCGTGGGCCAGCGCGATCCCCTTTGCAGCGCTGACGCCGACCAGCAGCGCGCCGACCAGCCCCGGGCCGGAGGCGACCGCCACGGCGTCCAGGTCGTCGTAGGTGGCTCCGGCCTCCACCAGCGCCCGGTCGATGGTGGGCACGAGCAGCTCCAGGTGCGCCCGGGCGGCCACCTCGGGGACCACCCCTCCGTAGGGGCGGTGGCGCTCGATCTGCGAGCCGATGACGTTCGAGCGCACCGTCACCCCGTCGGCGACGATGGCCACCGCGGTCTCGTCGCAGCTGGTCTCGATGCCAAGCGTCAGCACGGGCGGGCCTCGCCGGGATCGTCGTGGGCGGTGGGCGCGGCCCGGGCGTCGTCGGCCGGGCGCCACATGATGATGGCATCGTCGGGCGGCTCGGTGTAGTAGCCCGGTCGTCGCCCTGCCTCGTGGAACCCGGCGCCGGCGTACAGGCGTCGCGCCGCGCTGTTGGCGCTGCGGACCTCCAGCGTCGTCGGGCCCCAGCCGCGCGCGCTGACCTGGTCCAGCAGCGCGACGAGCAGGCGCCGCCCCAGACCGCGGCCCTGCCAGGCGGGGGCCACCGCGAGGTTGGTGACGTGCGCGCTGTCGGGACGCTGCTGGACTCCGCCGAAGCCGACCACGGCGGCACGCGACCACCGGTCCCCACGCTCGGCGAGCGCCGCCAGGTAGCAGCGCTGCTGCGGGTCCTCGAGCTCGCGGGCGAGCAGCGCCACCGGCCACGGCCGCGCCGAGACCGCCTGGTCCACCGCGGCGGCCCCGCGCAGGTGTCGGGCGGTGAGCTTGACCAGGCGCACCGCGGCGACCGCCTCGTCGCCGGGCGGCGTAGCGCGCAGATCCTCCGCGTCGCCCACGCGGGCCGCGGGCCTCACGGCGCGCCCTTCTGGGCCGCGGGCCTCACGGCGCGCCCTCCTGGACCGCGGGCGCCCCGCCGTGACCGCCGTGCAGCGCGCCGCGCTCCTGCCAGCCGATCTTGGCGTCGGGACGACGCAGGTAGATGGGGGCGAGCTCCTCGGGGCGCTGGGTCTCCTGACGCGCGAAGCGCGGGCGCGCCAGCGCGAGCAGGCTCTCGGCAGAGGGGTAGGCGGCCGCCTCGTCGGCGATCGCGGCGCGCGTGGCGCTCAGCACCTCCCGGTGGGCCAGCGCCCCGTCGCCGACGCACAGGACCTCCTCGCGGTCGGCCTCGAGCTCGCCGGCCAGGCGCTCGGGCGGTCCGAGCGCCAGCTCGGTGCGCCGCTGCACCCCACCCGGTGCGGGCTGGTAGCGCGCCCACGCCACCTCACCGCGGCGCGCGTCGATGACCGCGCAGATGCTGCGACGCGTGTGGCGCGCGGCGAACGCGACCAGGTCCAGCGACGCAAGCCCCACCACGGGCAGGCCGCGCGCGTGCGCGAGGGCTTGGGCGGTGGCGATGCCCACGCGCATGCCGGTGAACAGCCCGGGGCCAAGGCTGACCGCCACGCCGGTGAGCGCGTCGAGGTCGATGCCGGCCTCGCGACGGCAGAAGTCGATGGCGGGTGCGACGAACTCGCCGTGGCGTCCGTGGCGCCCGGTGCGCGCGCTGGCCAGCAGCCCCGTGTCACCGGCGATCGCGACGCTGGCGTGACGGGTGGTCGTCTCCAGCCCCAGCAGCACGCTTCAGCGCTCCCTTGTCTCGTCGGTGGTCCCGCCCGACGCGGTCCGGGTGGTCGCGGCGCGGCCGCCGGCGGCGTCAGCGGCATCGGCGGCATCGGCGCGCCACGGCGCCAGGGCCGCAGCGACGGCCTCGAGCCGTGCGCGCCAGCCCTCGCCACGGGCGCGCAGCACGATCCGCCGGGCAGCGTCGACCTCGTCGCGACTGGTGAGCTCGACATCGAGGTGGTCGGCAGGCAGCAGCGGGCGCATCGCGTCGCCCCACTCGATGAACGTGACGCGCTGCCCGTCGGTGGCCTGCTCGAAGCCGAGGTCGAGCACCTCGCCGAGGTCGTCGAGCCGGTAGACGTCCAGGTGGAGCACCGGCACCCGGCCGTCGTAGTCGCGCCGCAGCAGGAACGACGGGCTGGTCACGCGCGCGGTGACGCCGAGCCCGCGGGCGGCGCCCTGCACGAAGCAGGTCTTGCCGGCGCCGAGCTCGCCGCTGAGCGCGATGACGTCGCCGGGGTGCAGGTGCTCGGCGAGCCGGGCAGCCAGGCGGCGGGTCTCGGCCGGACCCTCGGTGGTCAGGGCGAGCGTGGCGCTCACGGCGCTGCGCCCGGGTCGAGCCCCGCGCGGGAGGCGGCGATGGTCGCGTGCTGGCTCACACCGGCGAGTGTAGTCGCGCGCCGCGCCGCCCCCAGGCCCGAACGACCCTCCGTGCGGGTGGTGCTCGGCCGAGCCCGGCGCGTCAGGCGACCACCAGCTCGACCCCGGCGATGGTGGCCAGCGCCGCGGCGATCGCCCACAGCGTGGTGCCCACGGTGATCCACACGATGGCGGGGCGGCGCGGCACCCCGCTGGTGACTGCCACGAGCGCGGCCAGCTGGGTGCCCAGCACCACCGGTCCGAGCGCCGCCAGACCCGACAGCCCCCACCGGCGCCAGACCCGCTGGGCGCGTCCCTGCCCGCTGGTGTCGGCTGTGGGCGCGGTGCCCGCGGGGTCAGCGGAGGCGCTCGCGGGGGTCGCCGCGTGGTGCGCCGTGCCGAGAGCAGCGGAGGCAGGCGCGGCAGACGCAGGGGCGGCGGCGGCGACGCCGAGCTCGGCGGTCGCCGACTCGGTCGTGGCCCGCCGGCGGGCGCGGCGGCGCTGCCAGGCGCCACGCAGGCGCTCGCCTGCGACCGCGGCGAGCACCACGGTCGAGAGGTTGCCGAGCAGGGCCACGAGCGTCACCGGCACGGCCGGCAGGCCGAACAGGATCGCCGGAGGGATCACCACGATCGCCTCCAGCCAGGGGATGGCACCGCCGAGGGCGACGGCCGCGTAGGCGGCCAGCTCCGTGACGCTCATCGTCCCAGGCTAGGAGCGCACGACAGCGGCGCGCACCGCGGTGGCAACCGCCCGGGCGGCCAGGTGGGCGACGAGGTCCACCGGCGCTGCGCCGGACGGTGGGCGCTGCGACGTGCCCGACCCGGTCGCCAGGCAGAACAGCGCGTCACCGTCGAGGCTGGTGTGGGCCGGGTCGACTGCGCGTGCCACGCCGGTGTGGGCGAGGTCGGCCACGCGGCAGGCCTGCGCCTTGTCCAGGGCGGCGTCGGTGACCACGCAGCCGATGACGGTGTGCTGGCCGGGGCCGGGGCCGTCCTCGGCAAGCGCCTCCAGCGGGGCCGAGGGGAACCGCGGGTGATCGGACGGCGCCTGCGAGCCGGCGAGGACGCGTCCGTGGGCATCGGTGACGTCACCGAGGGCGTTGACGGCCACCAGCGCGCCGACGGTGACCGCGCCGTCGCGCTCCACGGCGGCTCCCTGACCGGCCGGACTGCGCCAGGTCAGGCCGGCGGTCTTGCCGACGCTGCAGCCGGCGCCGACACCGACGGGGCCGCTGGTCGGCTCGGCGGTGGTCGCCGCCGCGCAGGCCGCGCGCCCGCTGGCCGCATCGGGGCGGGCACCGGGCTGCTCGAGGAGGTCGAACACGATGGCCGCACCGACGATCGGCACGGCCGCCGTCGGCGTGGGGTGACCGCGGCCGCGCTCCTCGAGCCAGCCCATCACCCCGTCAGCGGCGGCCAGGCCGAACGCGCTGCCGCCGGACAGCAGCACCGCGTCGCAGCTGGTCACCGCCCCGGCGGGGCCGAGCGCGGCTGCCTCGCGCGTGCCCGGCGCCGCCCCGCGCACGGCGATGCCCCCGACGGTGCCCGGCGGCGGGAGCACCACGGTGCACCCGGTGTGACCCTCCGGGTGGGTCCAGGTCCCCACGGCGACCTCGTCGCTGCCCAGCGCCATCGCGCACCGCCTCCCCACTCGGACCTGCCCGACGCCTAGGTGGCGCGACCGCCGCCCACGTACACGCGGGGCACGCGACGTCCGACACCGCAGACGACCTCGTAGTTGATGGTGCCGAGCCACTCGGCCCAGTCGTCGGCGGTCACCTCGGCCTGCCCCTGGCGGCCGATCAGCACGACCTCGTCGCCGGCCACGGCGTCCTCGTCGCCGAGGTCGACCATGAACTGGTCCATGCACACCGTCCCCACCATCGGCGCGCGCCGGCCGCGGCACACCACCTCGCCGGTGTTGGTCAGGGCGCGGGTGACGCCGTCGGCGTAGCCGGCCGGCACCGTCACGACCGTGGTGTCGCGCGGGGCGGTCCACCGCAGCCCATAGCTGACCGCCTCCCCGGCGGCCAGGCGCTTGACGAGCGCGGCCCGCGAGCACCACCGCAGGGCCGGGCGCAGCGGCACGTCCCCAGCCATCCCCGGCGCTGGCTCCAGCCCGTAGACCGCCAGCCCCGGGCGCACCAGGTCGTAGTGGGTCTCGGGTGCCCGGAGCGTGGCCGCGCTGTTGGCCAGGTGCACCTGCGGCGGCGCGACCCCCAGCGACCGGGCCAGCTCCAGCGCCTGCGCGAAGCGGTCGTGCTGCTCGGCCACGAACGGGTGGTCGGGCTCGTCGGCCAGGGCGAAGTGACTCCACAGCCCCGTCATGCGCACCCACGAGTCGTCGCGCACCCGTCGCAGCGCGGTGTCCCACTCCCCGTCGGGCACACCGACCCGGCGCATGCCGGTGTCGAGCTTGAGGTGAACCTCGAGGGTCGTGCTGATCGCGCGGGCGTAGCTCGAGGCCGCCGCGAAGAACTCGCTGCTGTAGACCGTCGGGGTCAGGCGCGACTCGACCATGGCGGGCAGCGCCGGCGAGGGCGGCTCGGTCAGCACCAGGATCGGTGCGGTGATGCCGGCGGCCCGCAGCGCCTCGCCCTCCTCGACCAGGGCCACCGCGAGCCAGTCGGCGCCGCCGGCCAGCGCGGCCCGCGCCGCGGGGATCATGCCGTGGCCGTACGCGTCGGCCTTGACCACCGCCATCAGGCCCGGGGCGGCTGCGTGGGCCTTCAGCGCGGCCACGTTGCCGGTGATCGCGTCGAGGTCGACCTCGGCCCAGGTGGGCCGGTGACGCGGCGGGCCGAGCTCGCTCGTCGACGCGACGGCGCGATCGCGCTCGGTGCGTGCGAGCGGGTCACCGGAGAGGATGCGCGTGGTGGCGGAGCCGGGCGGTGCGTCGGTCATCGCGTGCCTGCCAAGTCGGTGAGCGCGGTCGGGACGGCGCTCGCCACCTGACCGGCGGTCAGCGAGCGCGCGTGCGACGCCGCTGCGGCGAGCTCGCCAGCGCGTCCGTGCAGCCAGGTCACGGCCGCGGCCGTGGCGGCAGGGCCAGCGGCGGCGGGTGCGCGGTCGGCCGTCGACGCAGCGTCCAGCGGTCGGGCGGCGAGACCCGCCGCCAGCATGCCGGCCAGCACGTCGCCCGTACCACCGGTGGCGAGCTCGACCCCGCCGGTGGGCGTGACCCAGCAGCGCCGGTCCGGTCCGGCCACGACGGTGCCCGGCCCCTTGGCGACCAGCACCGCGTCCCACCGCTCGGCGCGGTCGGGCGCGAGGTCGAGGCGCTCGCCCAGCGCGTCGTCGACCCCGGTGAGGCGGGCGAGCTCCCCGGCGTGCGGGGTCAGCACCAGCGGGTCCGGGGCGGCCCGCCGCAGCCGGTCGGGATCGTCAGCGACCGCGGTGAGGCCGTCGGCGTCCAGCACGGTGGGCAGCGTGACGCGCGCCAGCAGCGCGCGCACGAGGCTGCGAGCGCCGTCGCTGTCGCCGAGGCCCGGCCCGATGACCAGCGCGTCGCTGCGCGCGCACGTCTGCGCGGCGACCTCGGCCGCCTCGGCGGCGCTGTTGGGCAGCGCCACCGTGAGGGCCTCGGGCACCAGGCCGGCCACCACGTCGCGGACGCTGGCCGAGGTGGCGATCTGCACGAGGCCGGCTCCCAGCGCCTGCGCGCCCCACCCAGCCAGCGCGGCGGCGCCGCTCATGCCCGGCGAGCCCGCGACGATGGTCACCACCCCGCGGCTGCGCTTGTGGCTGGTGGGGCTGGGCTCCGGCAGGGTCCGAGCCACGTCGGCCGGCTCGAGGATCCGCGCGGCCGGGACATCTCCGGGCTCGACGATGCCCAGGTCACCGACCTCGACCCGGCCAGCCAGCCCTCGGGCCGGCGGCAGCCACAGCCCGACCTTGTCGGCCCCCAGCGTGACGGTGCGGTCCGCGCGGACAGCGGGCTCGAGGGCCGCCCCCGTGCGAGCGTCCACCCCGCTGGGCGCGTCGCAGGCCACCACACGCGCGTCGGTGCGGGCCAGCGCGGCGATCGCGTCAGCCTCGGGGGAGCGCGGCGCGCCCTGCGCGCCGGTGCCGAGCAGGCAGTCCACGGCGACCTCGGCGCCAGCGAGCGCCCGCTGCACGTCGGTGGTCACGGTGATGCCGCGGGCGCGGGCCCGCGCGCACATCGCCGCGGGCAGCCCCGTCAGCGCGTCGGGCTCGTGGACGCTGCACACGACCGGGTGGGCGCCACGCTCGGCGAGGCGCACCGCGGCGGCGAAGCCGTCGCCGCCGTTGTTGCCCTTGCCGGCGAGCACCGCGACGCGCAGCCCGTAGGCCCGGCCGCCCTCGGCCAGCACCCCGCGGGCCAGATGGCCCGCGGCACGCTCCATCAGCGCGGCCTCGTCGATCCCGTGCGCGAAGGCGCGCCGGTCCATGGCGCGGACGTCATCGGGGCTGAACAGCAGGCGCATGGGTGTCCGGGCTCGGTCGCGGTCGGTGCGGGTGCAGGGGTCGGGTGGCGGCGCGGCGGTCAGCGCGGGTTCAGGCGCACCCGGTGGCGCCGCGCGTCCTCGGCGACGCGGCTGACCGCGTAGTCGGCGTCGACCACCTCGGTCTCGCCGGTGGCGCGCCAGGTCAGCTCCACGCGGCCGCCGGCGGCCTCGCGGCCGGCGGTGATGCGCCAGGGGAAGCCGATCAGCTCGGCGTCGGCGAACTTCACGCCCGGTCGCGCGTCGCGGTCGTCCCACACCGCATCGACGTCAGCGTCCAGCAGCTGGCCGGTGATGCGCTCGGCCAGGCCGTCCTGGTCGGGGTCGCCGGCGCGCACCGACACGACCACCGCGGTGTGCGGCGCCACGGCGGTGGGCCACACGATGCCCTTGTCGTCGTGGTGCTGCTCGACGACGGCCGCGGCCAGGCGCTCGATGCCGATCCCGTAGGAGCCCATCCACACGGGCCGCTCGACGCCGTCCGGGCCGGTGGCGCTCAGCCCCAGCGCCTCGCTGTAGCGCGTGCCGAGCAGGAACACGTGGCCCACCTCGACCGCGCGGGTCAGCGACAGCGTGCCCCCGTCGGGTGCGGGGTCGCCGTCGGCGACGCGGTCGAGGTCGGCCAGCTCGGGCAGCGCGACGTCGCGGCCCCACCACACGTCGCGATGGTGGGTGTCGGTGGCGTTGCCGCCGCACACGAAGCCCTGGACCTCGGCGATGGCGTGGTCGCCGACCACGCGCACGTCCTCGGCCAGTCCCACCGGCCCGGCATAGCCCGGGTCGGCGTGGGTGGCGCTGCGGATCATCGCGGCATCGGCCATGGCGACCTCGACGGCGCCGGTGGCCTTGGCGAGCTTGCTCTCGTCGATCGAGCGGTCCCCGCGGCACAGCGCCGCGATGACCTCTTGGCCGCCCTCGGCGGTGGTGATCCCGTAGAGCAGGGTCTTGACCATGCGCTCGGGTGGGACGTCGGGCACGAAGGGCTGGAGGGTCTCCATGGTCGTGGCGCCCGGCGTCTCGACGGTGCTCATGGGCCGCTGCTCGGGTGCGGGCGGCGCGACCAGGGCTGCCCGGGCCACCTCGGTGTTGGCGCGGTAGGAGCCGGCGTCGCTCGAGGCCAAGAAGTCCTCGCCGATGCCGGCGGGGGCGAGGAACTCGGCCGACATGGTGCCGCCCATCGCGCCGACGTCGGCGTCGGCGCGCAGCGTGTCCAGTCCCACGCGCGCGAAGATCGCCGCGTAGGCCTCGGCGAGGCGCTCGTAGGTCTGCGCGGCCGAGGCCTCGTCGGCGTCGTAGGAGTAGGCGTCCTTCATCGTGAACTCCTTGGTGCGCAGGAGTCCCGACCTCGGACGCGGCTCGTCGCGGAACTTGGTGGCGATCTGGTACAGCACCATCGGCAGCTGGCGGTGCGAGCTGACGCCGTCGGCCGCGAACAGCGCAGCCTGCTCCTCGTGGGTGGGGCCGAGGCCGAGCTCGGCACCCGAGCGCGTGCGCGTGCGCAGCATGATCGGGTCGTCCTCGGTGAGAGTCTGCCAGCGGCCGCTGGCCTCCCACGGCTCGCGCGGCTGCAGGTGGGTGAAGCGCAGCTCCTGGCAGCCGAGGGCGTCGTGCTCCTCGCGGATGATGGCCTCGAGGCGCTGCAGGGTGCGCAGCAGCAGCGGGCCGACGGTGAACAGCCCCGCGCCGGCCTGCTGGAGCATGCCCGCACGGGCGAGCAGCTGGTGGCTGACGGCGCTGGCATCGGCCGGCGGCTCGCGACGCGTGGCGATCAGCTGGTTGGACAGACGCCGCATCGGCACGTCACCTCCTGGTCGGCTGGTCCCGCCGCGCCCGGCAGCGAAAGGCTCCGGGCACCTGGCCCGGAGCGTGGCGGACGCCATGCCGGCGCCGGCGCAGCGCACCGCAACGGTAGCGAACGCGACGAGCGCGCGTCGACCCGACCCCGTGCGGGGCCGAGGTGTGGGCGGTTCGGCCGGTATCCCGGCCGAACCGCCCACACCCGCCGGTCGGTGCGAGACTGCGGTGCCCAGGCAGCCAGGCCACGACGAGAGGACGCAGCGATGGTCGAGCGACAGCGGGTGCGCTCGGGCTCGCCCTACGAGCCGGCCGTGGGCTTCAGCCGCGCGGTGCGCGTGGGCGAGCGCGTGCTGGTCGCGGGCACCGGGCCGGTGCAGCCCGACGGGTCGTGCCCGCCCGACGCCACCGCCCAGGCCGAGCGGATCATGGAGATCATCACCGCGGCCCTGGCCGAGGCGGGCGCGCGCCCCGAGGAGGTCGTGCGCTCGCGCATGCTCCTGACCCACGCCGAGGACGCCGACGCCGTCGGCGAGGTCCACCGCGCGCACCTCGGGGCCGCCGCACCGGCGGCGACGATGGCGGTGGTCGCCGGGCTCGCCGACCCGCGCTGGCGCGTGGAGATCGAGGTCGAGGCCGTGATCGGCGCGACCTAGCCCGACGC
>Ga0207421_10000853_pt1 | contig 39804 bp, 29 predicted proteins | sample SodLakKL_010_SED_4_FD_187542 | JGI IMG/M metagenome (GOLD analysis project Ga0207421, IMG submission 187542) | Alkaline sediment microbial communities from Lake Tanatar, Kulunda Steppe, Russia - 8KL_010_SED (SPAdes) (version 2) | ecosystem: Environmental > Aquatic > Non-marine Saline and...
GGCCGCCGCCGGCCTTCCGCAAAGCGCGCGGCGTACCAGCCGCTGGCTGCCGCTACCGGTAGCAGCAGCAGGAGCCATTGCACGCTCATGTCGGGGTCAATGATCGGCTTCCGCGACGACCCGGTTGACTCGCTCGCGCAGTTCCTTGCCGGGCTTGAAGTGGGGCACGTGCTTGCCCGGAAGCGCGACGCCCTTGCCGGTCTTCGGGTTGCGGCCGATCCGTGGCGGGCGGAAATGCAGGGCAAAACTGCCGAATCCCCGGATCTCGACCCGGTCGCCGTGCGCAAGCGCCTGGCTCATCCGTTCGAGAATCGCCTTCACGCACAACTCCACGTCCTTGCCGGGAAGATGGGGGGTCTTTTCGCCAAGCCTTTCAATGAGTTCCGATTTCGTCATCACACAGCCCCCTGTTGTCTTGCTGTACGCCCGCGGGCGGGCGCTGATTGCGCCGCCACGGGTCATCCCCCAGGCACTCCTGATGGCCGCAGGCGCGAGCCGGGCGCAACGCCCCCGGCTCTGCCCCAAAGCCGGACCGCAACGGCCAGCCTGTTCCCTCGTCGCCTGGCCGCGCAGTCCCGGAACGCAGCGATCAGTCCGCCCTGCCCCGCATCTTTTCCTTCAGGAGCTCACCGAGTGAGGTGGTCGCGGTGGTACCGGTACTGCTGTAGTCCTGCACCATCTCGGCCTCCTCCTGGAAGTCCTTTGCCTTGATCGAGAGGCTGATCGCGCGGGTCTTCTTGTCCACACCCATGAACTTCGCCTCGACCTCGTCCCCGACTTTCAGCACGCTTCGAGCATCCTCGACCCGATCGCGCGAGATGTCGGCCGCCCGCAGGATGCCGTCGATGCCATCGGCCAGTTCCACCACCGCCGCCTTCGCATCCACTTCCTTCACCACGCCGGAAACGATGCTGCCCTTGGTGTGCTCTGCAACGAAGCTGGAGAAGGGATCGCGGTCCAGCTGCTTCAGGCCCAGCGAGATCCGCTCGCGCTCGGGGTCGACCGACAGCACGACCGCCTCGACTTCATCGCCCTTCTTGAAGTTGCGGATGGCCTCTTCGCCCGGAACCTGCCACGACAGGTCGGACAGGTGGATCAGCCCGTCGATGCCCCCCTCGAGGCCCACGAAGACGCCAAAGTCGGTGATCGACTTGATCACGCCGCGGACCTTCTCGCCGCGGTTGTAGTTGGCGGCAAAGTCCTCCCAGGGATTCGGCAGGCACTGCTTCATCCCCAGGGAAATGCGGCGCCGCTCCTCGTCGAGATCCAGGATCATCACCTCGACTTCGTCGCCGATCGCGACCGCCTTGCCCGGATTCACGTTCTTGTTGGTCCAATCCATCTCGGACACGTGCACCAGGCCCTCGACGCCGTCCTCGATCTCGACGAAGCAGCCGTAGTCGGTGATGTTGGTCACACGACCGAAGATGCGGGTCCCGGTCGGGTACCGGCGGGTGATGTTCTCCCACGGATCCTCGCCCAGCTGCTTCAGGCCCAGCGACACGCGCATCCGCTCACGGTCGAACTTCAGGACCTTCACGTCCACCTCGTCGCCGATGTTGACGACGTCGGAGGGGTGCTTGACCCGCTTCCACGCCATGTCGGTGATGTGCAGCAGGCCGTCGATGCCGCCCAGGTCCAGGAACGCACCGTAGTCGGTGAGATTCTTCACGATGCCCTTCACCACAACGCCTTCCTGCAGGTTCTTCAGCAGTTCCTCGCGCTCGGCGCTGTATTCCTGCTCGACCACTGCGCGGCGCGAGACCACCACGTTGTTGCGACGACGATCGAGCTTGATCAGCTTGAACTCCAGCTCCTTGCCCTCGAGGTACGCGGTGTCGCGCACCGGCCGCACATCCACCAGCGAACCGGGCAGGAAAGCGCGGATGTCACCGAGTTCGACCGTATATCCGCCCTTGACCTTGCCCGAAATCTGGCCGACGACGTACTTTTCGTCTTCCATTGCCGTTTCGAGGCGGTCCCAGGCCTTGGCGCGCTTGGCCTTTTCCCGCGACATGCGGGTCTCGCCGAAGCCATCCTCCGGCGTCTCCAGGGCGACCTCGACCACGTCGCCGACCTGGACTTCCAGTTCACCGCGTTCGTTCATGAACTGTTCGGTGGGGATCACCCCTTCGGACTTCAGTCCGGCATTGACCAGGACGACGTCGGGGCCCACCTCGATGACGGTGGCACTGAGAATGGCACCCGGCTGCATCTGGGTGTAGGCCATGCTCTCTTCGAGCAGTTGCGCAAAACTTTCACTCATGGATTTGTTGAACCTGTGATTGAACGGACTGCGGCGGGATGCCGCACCCGGGCTTGGGTTGAACATACCCCGCCGCAACGGGGACGATGGACGGCAGATCTGATGCGTGCCTGCCAAACAGGGTTAAAGTGTCGTGCAGTTTCATTTCGATTCACGGGAAGAGAGAACGCCGTCCAACCGCTCGCGGATCATCGCCACCACTTCATCGATGCCAATGCCGGTGGTATCGAGGACCCAGGCATCCGGTGCCGGCTTCAGCGGAGCCGCCGCGCGCTCGGAATCCCGGCGGTCACGGGCCTCCAACTCTTCTCGAAGGGCGCGAAGGTTAGCACTAAGTCCTTGTTCCTTCAACTGCTTGTAACGCCTGTGTGCGCGCTCTTCGACGGACGCGGTCAAAAACACCTTCAGATGCGCGTCGGGAAACACGACGGTCCCCATGTCACGGCCGTCGGCGACCAGGCCCGGCGGGACCGCAAAATCACGCTGCCGCTGCAGTAGCGCCGCCCTCACCTCCGGGATCGCGGCCACGACCGATGCATCGCTTCCCGCCTTCTCCGTGCGCAGAAGGTGATCGATCTGTTCACCTTCCAGCCACGTCTGGACCAGTTCGCCCGCCTCGGCGACGCGGAATTGCACGCCCAGATTCCTTGCGATTTCCGCGAGTTGGGTAACATTGGAAAGGTCAAGGTTGCGTTTTCTGGCGGCAATTCCGACCAGCCGGTACAGCGCCCCACTGTCGAGCAGATGCCAGTCGAGGGATTCCGCGAGCCGCTTGCTGACCGTCCCCTTGCCGGCCCCGCCGGGTCCATCGATCGCGAGGACGACCGTCATAGGACCCGAATCCCGAGCCCGGCGTCCGCGGCCAGCCCGGCGAAGCCCGGAAACGAGGTCGCCACATTGTCGCAGTCCTCGATCACGATGGGTCCGCTCGCGCGCAGCGCGGCCATCGCAAAGGACATCGCGACCCGGTGATCGCCGTGGCTCGCGATCGTTCCGGATTCGAAGGCGGCCTGACCGTGGATGCGGATGCCGTCCGGCCGCACCTCGCAACGAACCCCGAGAGCGGAGAGGCCGTCCGCCATCACCTGTATCCGGTCGCTCTCCTTTACCCGGAGCTCCTCGGCGCCGGCCAGCACCGTCTCCCCCTCGGCACAGGCCGCAGCCACGAACAGGGCCGGAAACTCGTCGATCGCCAATGGCACCAGCTCTTGCGGGATGCGAATGCCCTGCAACGGTGCCGAGCGCACCCGCAGGTCGGCGACCGGCTCACCCCCGATCTCGCGCTCATCGAGAACCTCGATGGCGGCCCCCATCAGCCGCAGGATGTCGATCGCGCCGGTGCGTGTCGGGTTCATGCCAACGTGGCGAAGCAGCAGATCCGATCCCTCCGCGATGCTCGCCCCGACCAGAAAGAAAGCTGCCGAAGAGATGTCGGCCGGGACCTCCACCGCACGGCCCACGAGCCGACCGCCGCCCCGCAGGCAGCTACGGCGGCCATCCCGCTGCAGGTCGTAGCCGAAACCCACCAGCATCCGCTCGGTGTGATCGCGCGTGGGTGCCGGCTCGGTGACGCAGGTCTCGCCGTCGCTCCACAGCCCTGCCAGCAACAGCGCCGACTTCACCTGGGCGCTGGCCACGGTCAGGGTGTGCAGAAAACCCCGCAGGCGCTGGCCGCCGTGCACGTGCAGGGGCGGCGTCCCGTCCTCTCCGGTATCGATGCGGGCGCCCATCGCCGCCAGCGGGTCGGTGACCCGGCGCATCGGCCGCCGGCTCAGCGAGGCATCGCCGACCAGGACGCTGTCGAAGGGCTGGCCGGCCAGCACCCCGCACATCAGCCGCATCGCGGTACCGGAATTGCCCATGTCCAGCGGCGCCGGCGGTTTCCGAAGGCCAGCGAGCCCGACGCCTTCGATGGTCACGGTTTGCCGCTCCGGCCGCTCGATCGGAACCCCCATCGCCTGGAAGGCGGCGAGTGTCGCCAGGCAGTCCTCGCCATCGAGGAAACCGCTCACTCGCGTACGGCCCTCGGCGAGAGCACCGAACATGATCGATCGGTGCGAGATCGACTTGTCGCCCGGAACCCGGAGGTCACCGCGCAGGGCACCCCCGGGTTCCACACTGAAGGTCGTGGTCATTTGCTCACTGGTCCAGTTGTGCCTGCATCTTTTCGCTGAAGCGGTCCCGGGCATCCTTGGCGAAGCCGAAGCGCGCCTCGAGCTCGGCGCCGTCGCCGCGCGCGATCACCTGCCGCAGACCGTCCAGATCGCCCTGGAAGCGTTGCAGCACATCGAGGATTGCGTCCCGGTTGGCGAGGCAGATGTCGCGCCACACCACCGGGTCGCTGGAGGCGATCCGGGTGAAGTCCCGGAATCCGCCCGCGGCGTAATGAAAAATCTCGTCGCTCTCGCTCATCCGCGCGAGCGATTCCACCAGCGCGAAGGCGAGCACGTGGGGCATGTGGCTGGTCGCTGCGAGGATGTGATCGTGATGCGCGGGGGTCATGAATTCGACCCGTGCGCCCGTTGCGCGCCACATCGCCGCCACCCGCTCTGCGGCCAGCGGGCTGGTCTCGTCAGCCGGGGTCAGGATCACCAGACGGTCCTGGAAAAGGCTGGCAAACGCCGCTTGGACCCCGCTACGCTCGGTGCCGGCAATCGGGTGTCCCGCGACGAAATTGCGCGGCAACTCCCCGAAGCCGGCTCGCACTGCGTCGAGCACCGCCTGTTTGCTGCTGCCCACGTCGGTGAGCACGGCTTCCGACGGCCAGTGCTCCGCGATGGCCGCGGACAGGCCCTGCATCGACCCGAGCGGCACCGCAAGAACGCCAATGTCCGCTTCCGTGCAGGCCTGTGCGGGAGCGGTGGTCCATCGGTCGATGACCCCCAGCCGCTGCGCTTCTTTCAGGTTCGCCTCCGAGCGCGAGCAGCCGACCACCTCGGACACGCCACCGGCGGCGCGCAGTGCCAGCGCCATCGAACCGCCGATCAGGCCGACGCCGAAGATCACCAGTCGTCCGATCACGTCTGCCGCACCGCATCCAGCGCCCGGAGGAAGCGCTCGTTTTCCGCCGCAGTGCCGATCGTGACCCGCAGGTGCGTCGGCAGTCCGTAATTCGCGACCGGGCGCACGATCACGCCCTCGCGCAACAGGCGCTCGTAGACCGCACCCGGCTCCTCGCCCACATCAAAGGTGATGAAATTCCCAACCGACGGAATGAAGCCGATGCCCCGCTGCTGCAACCCGGCGCCAAGCTGCCGCAGGCCCTCCCGGTTCATTCGGACGCTCTGCGCAACGTGTGCGGTATCGCCGATCGCCGCCAGACCCGCTGCCTGCGCGACCGCGTTCACGTTGAACGGCTGGCGCACCCGGTTCACCAGGTCTGCGACAGCCGCCGAGGAAACGGAGTACCCCAGCCGCAGGCCCGCCAGGCCATGGATCTTCGAAAAGGACCGGGTCACCAGCAGGTTGGGGAAGCGCCCCAGCCACTGCGTCGTGTCCGGGTAGTCGGGCTGCTCGACATACTCGGCGTAGGCCTCGTCCACCACCACCAGCGTCTCCGCCGGTACCTGCGCGATAAACCGCTCGAGCGCTTCCCCGTCCAGCCACGTTCCGGTGGGGTTGTTCGGGTTGGCCACGAATACCACCCGCGTGCCGGCGTCCACCATGGCCGCCATCGCGCCGAGGTCATGGCCATAGGGCTGTTCGGAATCAGCTGCACGTGCCGGCGCGGCACGCCCTTCGGCGGAGACGGCCTGCACGACCAGCGGGTAGACGGCGAACGCGTGCTGCGAGTACACCGCGTTGCGCCCGGGCGCAAGCCAGCTTCGGGCGATCAGTTCAAGGACCTCGTTGGAACCGTTGCCGAGCGTGATCTGTTCCGGCGCGACTCCGTGCCGCTCGGCGAGCGCCTCCTTCAGCGCGAAGCCGTTTCCGTCCGGGTAGATGTGCAGCGCACGCAGGGCCTGGCTCGCGGCCTCCACGGCGCGCGGACTCGGCCCCAGCGCATTCTCGTTGGAGGCGAGCTTGACCGCCTCCCGAATACCCAGCTCGCGTTCCAGGGCCTCGACCGGCTTGCCCGGCTGGTAGGGACGCAGTGCCTGCACGCCGGGCACCGCGAGTGCAGTGAAATCAACCATGTTCCAGGCCTTCCGTCGTCATCGGCCGAAGTGGCACGGCACCCCGGCCCGCGGTTTCGGGTGAACGGTGGTGCACTAGGTGGCCGCCTGCGGGTAACTGCCGAGGATCTTCAGCATCTCCGCCGAACCGCGCAACGCCTCCAGGCAGGCGGCAACACCCGGATCGTCGCGGTGCCCGATGAAGTCCAGGAAGAAGACGTAGTCCCAGTTCACGCACCGGGAGGGCCGCGATTCGATCCGGGTCAGACTGATACCGGCATCGGCGATCGGCTTCAGCAGACCGAAGAGGGAGCCGGGCCGGTTGGCGGTGCTGAGCATGATCGACGTCCGGTCACTGCCTGTCCGCCCTGCCTCGACCCGGCCGATGACCAGGAACCGGGTGGTATTGTCACCCCGGTCCTCGATGTTCTGGGCCAGTACCTGCAACCCGTAACGCTCGGCGGCCGCTTCGCTGGCGATCGCGGCCGCCCCGGCCATCCCGGCCGCGTTCTGCGCCGCAAGGCCGTTGCTCGAAGCGTGGCGCCGTTCGACGCCCGGCAGTTCACGGTCGAGCCACTGGCGGCACTGGGCGAGGGCCTGCGGGTGTGCCATCACCAGCTTCACGTCATCGAGGCGACTGCAGCGGGACAGCAGGTGGTGCTGAACCGGCAGGATCACCTCTCCGCAGATCTGCAGTGGCGATTCCAGAAAGCAGTCGACGGTATGCGTGACCACGCCCTCCGTGCTGTTTTCAATCGGTACCACACCGAAGTGGGCCCGGCCGGATTCGACTTCGCGAAAGACGCTGTCGATCGAAACCAGTGGCTGCAACGTGGCCGCCTGGCCAAAGTGCTTGCGCGTGGCCAGGTCGGTGAAGGTTCCCTCGGGCCCGAGGAAGGCCACCACCAGCGGTTCCTCCAGCGCCAGGCACTCCGACATGATCTCGCGGAAGAGCCGCACAACCGCGTCCCCGGGGAGTGGTCCCGCATTCTGTTCGCGCACCTGGCGCAGGATCCCGGCCTCGCGCTCCGGGCGGTAGAATGCCTGCCCTCCCTGGCGCCGTTTCACGGCCGCGACGTCGACGGCGCAGCGCGCCCGCTCGTTCAGCAGACGCAGAAGCTCGGCGTCGATCGCGTCGATTCGATCGCGCAGCTGTTCCAGTTCGACCGAATCGCCCACTACAGGACCCGTGCGCGGAGGACCCCGTCGATTGAGTTGATGGCCTCTGCCGTTGCGGCATCGACCTCTCCTTCGACATCCAGCAGGGTGTAGGCGAGATCACCCCGCGACTCGTTCACCATGTGCACGATGTTCACGTCCTTCTGCCCGAGGGTCCGTGAAATCTGGCCGACCCGGTCCGGGAGATTCCGGTTCACGATCGCGAGCCGGGTATCGCCCTTTCGCTCCAGCGCAAGGGCGGGCAGGTTCACCGCGTTGCGAACGTTGCCGTTCTCGAGATAATCGCGCAGCTGATCCGCGATCATCACTGCGCAGTTCTCCTCGGACTCCACTGTCGACGCCCCCAGGTGCGGCAGCGCAATGACCCGCGGGTTTCCGACCAGCTCGGGTGTCGGGAAGTCGGTGACGAAGGCGTGGATTCGCCCCTCGTCCAGCGCCGAGCAGATGGCAGCGTCGTCGACGACGCCTTCGCGGGCGAGATTGATCACGATCGCGCCGCGCTTCAGCGAGCGTATGCGCGTCGCGTCCAGGATGTTCCGGGTGTGGTCGTTCAATGGCACATGGAAGGTGATGACGTCGGCAGCAGACACCACGGCGTCGACCGTACGAGCGCGTTCCACGTCGGCCTCCAGACGCCAGGCGCTCTCGACGGTGATCTTCGGATCGTAGCCTACAACCTGCATACCGAGTGCGCGGGCCGCATTCGCGATCCTGACCCCGATCGCCCCGAGCCCGATCACTCCGAGCGTCCGCCCCGGGAGTTCGAAGCCGACGAAACGCTTCTTGCCGTCCTCCACCCGCTTCATGAACTCCGGGTCACTGCCGTCGAGCGCGTGCAGATATTCGGCTGCCGGGATCAGGTTCCGCGAGGCCAGGAGCATTCCCGCGACCACCAGCTCCTTGACCGCATTGGCATTCGCCCCCGGGGCATTGAACACGGCGACGCCACGGGCGGACAGTGCGTCCACCGGAATATTGTTGACCCCGCTGCCGGCGCGTCCCACCGCCTGCACCGAATCCGCGACGGGTGTCGAGTGCAGGTTGTGCGAGCGGAGCATGATCGCGTGGGGATTGGCGAGCCCCGATGCCACCTCGTAGGTCTCCCGCGGGAACCGATCGAGACCGCGCACCGCGATGTTGTTGAAAGTCTGGATACGAAACATGGAGGCCCTCTGTTCAGGCATGGCGTTGTTCGAAGTCGGCCATGAACTCGATCAGGGTGTCCACGGCGGCTTCGGGCACCGCATTGTAAAGGCTCGCCCGCATGCCCCCCACCGACCGGTGCCCCTTCAAGCCGGACAGCCCCGCCTCGGTCGCCTGCTTCAGGAAGCTGCCGTCCAGGGCCGCATCGGCCAGGATGAAGGGGACATTCATCCAGGAGCGTGCCGAGACTTCGACGGGGTTGCGATAAAACTCGGAGTTGTCCACGAAGTGATACAGCTTTGCGGCCTTGCGGTGATTGACCTCGGCCATCGCCGGCAGGCCACCCTGCTCAAGGAGCCACTCGAAGACGAGTCCCGAGAGATACCACGCGAGCGTGGGTGGCGTGTTGTACATCGAGTCGTTGTCGGCCTGCAGCGCATAGTCGACCACCGCCGGGACGGGCCCGGAACTGCGTTCCAGCAGGTCCCTGCGCACGATCACGAGCGTCACTCCGGCGGGACCGATATTCTTCTGGGCACCTGCATAGATCACGCCATAGCGCGACACGTCCAGGGGCCGTGAAAGGATCGTCGAAGACATGTCGGCCACCAGCGGCACCGATCCGGAATCCGGCACGAAGTGGAACTCCACGCCACCGATGGTCTCGTTCGGCGTGTAGTGCAGATAGGCCGCATCCGGATCCAGGTGCCACTCGGACCGATCGGGGATCGACGCATAACCGGCGTCCTTGCTGCTTGCGACCACATTAACGGGGCCGAACTTCTGCGCCTCCTTGATCGCCTTCACGGACCAGGCGCCGGTATCGACGTAGTCCATGCCCTGACCGCCGGGTTGCAGGTTCAGTGGCACCGCAGCGAACTGCCCAGTCGCACCACCCTGCAGGAACAGCACCGCGTAGTCATCCGGTACTTCCAGCAGTCTGCGGACATCGTTCTCGGCTTTTTCCGCTATCTCCATGAAGATGCTGCCGCGATGGCTCATCTCCATGACCGACATGCCGGAGCCCCGGAAATCCATCCATTCGGCCCGGGCGCGTTCGAGCACCGGCTCGGGAAGCGCGGCAGGACCCGCGCTGAAGTTGAACACTCGACTCATTCGTGGTCTCCATTGCCTCGGGAGGAATCCGCCCCGGCGTCTCCCGTGGGTTTCGCTGCACCGGCCTGTGCACCGTCTCCGGCCTCGCCGTCATCGTCGGCCCCGGGGTCGGTCACAGGGTCGGCCTCGGGGTCGTCCTCCCCCTGCAGCCGCTCGACCCGCGCGAGTTCGACCAGCCGCTCGCCCTCCGAGAGACGAATCAGCCGCACGCCCTGGGTATTGCGCCCGATCAGGGGGATCTGTTCGACCGGCGTCCGCACCAGCGTCCCGCCGTCGGTGATCAGCATCACCTCCTGGTCTTCGAGGACACGAGCCGCCCCAACCAGGACCCCGTTGCGGTCTCCGCACTGGATCGCGATCACGCCCTGCCCGCCCCGCCGGTGCAGCGGGAATTCGTCGAAGCGGGTGCGTTTTCCGTATCCGAACTCGCTCGCGAACAGCGCCGCGCCCTCGTCCACGATGAGCAGCGCGATCACCCGGTGCGGGTCCTCCATGCGCACGCCGCGCACGCCGCAGGCGGTGCGTCCCATGGCGCGTACATCCGTCTCCGGGAAGCGCACCGCCTTGCCGGCCGAAGTCACCAGCATCACGTCCTGGTGGCCGTCTGTCAGCGCGACATCGACAAGCTGATCCCCTTCACGCAGATCGACGGCGATGATCCCATTGCTGCGCGGGCGCGAAAAGTCGGTCAGGGGGGTCTTCTTCACGGTGCCGGCCGCGGTCACCATGAACACGAACTGGTCCGACCCGTAGCCGCGTACGGGCAGTATGGCGTTGATGCGTTCTTCCGACTCCAGCGGCAGCAGGTTCACGATTGGCTTGCCGCGCGATGCCCGGCTGCCCTGCGGGAGCTCGTAGACCTTGATCCAGTAGACGCGGCCCCGGCTGGAAAAACACAGGATGGTGTCGTGGGTGTTGGCCACGACCAGGCGATCGATGAAGTCCTCCTCGCGGAAGCTGGTCGCGGCCTTGCCCCGGCCACCCCGCCGCTGGGCCCGGTAGGCCGTGACGGGCTGATACTTCACGTAGCCAGCGTGCGAGAGCGTGACCACGACGTCTTCCTCGCCGATCAGATCTTCCAGCGTGAGGTTTGCGTGGGCGGCGCGGATCTCCGTGCGGCGGGCATCGTTGTACTGCTTGCGCAACGCCAGCATCTCGTTGCGGATCTCCTGTTGCAGGCGTTCTCCCGAACCGAGGATGTCCAGCAGATCCTCGATCAGGTCCAGCAGGCCGCCGTATTCCTCGACGATCTTCTCCTGCTCGAGACCAGTCAGCCGGTGCAGCCGGAGATCGAGTATGGCCTGCGCCTGGGCCTCCGACAGCCGGTAGCCCTCACCAGTCAGACCGAACTCCGGTGCCAGGTCCTCCGGGCGGGAGGCATTCGCGCCGGCGCGATCCAGCATTCCCGTTACCGCCCCCGGCTCCCAGCTTCGCGCGAGCAGACCAGCCTTCGCCTCGGCAGCATTCGCGGCCGCCCGGATCAGCGCGATCACCTCGTCGATGTTCGCCAGCGCGACCGTCAGGCCCTCGAGCACATGGGCGCGTTCGCGCGCCTTGCGCAGGTCGAAGATGGTGCGCCGGGTGACCACCTCCCGACGATGACGCAGAAAGGCCTCGAGGATCTGCCGGAGATCGAGCAGTTTCGGCTGACCCTCCACCAGCGCAACCATGTTGATGCCGAACACGTTCTGCATCTGCGTGTGCATGAACAGGTGGTTCAGAACCACCTCCGGCATTTCGCCCCGCCGGAGTTCGATCACGATCCGCATCCCGTCCTTGTCGGATTCGTCGCGCAATTCGCTGATGCCGTCGAGCCGCTTTTCCTTCACCATCTCGGCGATCTTCTCGATCAGCCGCGCCTTGTTGACCTGGTAGGGCAACTCGGTGACCACGATCGCCTCGCGCTGCCCTCCCTCCAAAGGCTCCGTGTGGGTGCGCGAGCGGAGGTAGACCCGCCCTCGGCCGGTGCGGTACGCGTCCCGGATGCCGTCGGCGCCGTTGATGATCGCCGCGGTGGGGAAATCCGGTCCTGGCAGATGTTCCATCAGGCCGTCGATACTGATGTCCGGATCGTCGATCAAGGCGACACAGGCATCCACCACCTCGCCGAGGTTGTGCGGCGGAACGTTCGTGGCCATGCCCACCGCGATGCCGGCAGACCCGTTCACCAGCAGGTTCGGGAACCGCGCCGGGAGCACCGACGGCTCGCTTTCCGAGCCGTCGTAGTTGTCGACGAAGTCGACCGTCTCCTTGTCGATGTCGGCCAGCAGCTCCTGCGCGATGCGCGCCATGCGCACCTCGGTGTAACGCATCGCGGCCGGTGCATCGCCGTCCACCGAGCCGAAATTGCCCTGCCCGTCCACGAGCATGTAACGCATCGAGAAGGGCTGGGCCATGCGCACGATTGCGTCGTACACCGCCGAGTCGCCATGCGGGTGGTACTTGCCGATCACGTCACCCACAACGCGCGCGGACTTTTTGTAGGGCTTGTTGTAATCGTTGCCGAGTTCGCGCATCGCGTAGAGGACACGCCGATGCACCGGTTTGAGCCCGTCGCGAACATCCGGGAGCGCCCGCCCCACGATTACGCTCATCGCGTAATCGAGATAGGACTGCTGCATCTCGTCCTCGAGATTGACCGGGAATATTTCCTTGGCGAATTCAGCCATCGGCGAGCGTGGACTTCCAGCGGTGGGAAACGCGCAATTCTACCATACCGCGGCCAAAGCGGCGCGTGGACCGGTCCGGCATCACCCGCCCGAGTGCTTTCGGAGGGCGGTCAGACCGGCGCGGTCGGGACGGTGCACGGCACCGTGTTCGGTGACGATCACGTCGATCAGCTCCGCGGGGGTTACGTCGAAGGCTGGATTCCACGCGCGCGCTCCGGGGGCCGCGATGGCCTGATCGCCGAATCCGAGCACCTCGGATTCCGCGCGCATCTCGATCGGGATCGCCGAGCCCTCCACGATCCCGAAATCGACGGTGTTCAGCGGGGCCGCCACCATGAAGCCTACGCCGTGCGCCCGTGCCAGCAACGCCAGTCCGTAGGTGCCGATCTTGTTTGCCGTGTCCCCGTTGGCCGCAATGCGGTCCGCCCCGACGATGACCCAGCCGACGCGACCGGCCTGCAGCAGGCTTGCGGCGGCGCCCTCGCACAGCAGCTGCACCGGGATCCCGTCCTGCAGCAATTCCCACGCGGTGAGGCGCGATCCCTGCAGCCAGGGACGGGTCTCGTCGGCAAACACCTCCGTGATGCGCCCCTCGCCCCAGCTCGCACGGATCACGCCCAGGGCAGTCCCGAAGCCTCCGGTTGCCAGCGATCCCGTGTTGCAGTGGGTCAGCACAGCCCGCCCGGGCTCGATCAGGGCCGCACCGGCCGCCCCGATGCGCCGGTTCGCCGCGATATCCGCCTCCAGCATCGCCTGCGCCTCGGCGAAGGTCGCCGCACAGGCCTCTGCAACGGTATCGCACCGGTCAAGCACCGCCCGCATGCGGTCCAGTGCCCAGAACAGGTTCACAGCAGTCGGGCGCGCCGCCGCCAATCGCTCGATGGCGGCATCCACCTCTGCGCGCCAGGAGCCGGCATGGTGGTCCCGCACGCGGTCACAGGCCAGCACGACACCGAAGGCCGCAGCAATGCCGATCGCCGGAGCACCCCGCACGACCATCTCCCGGATCGCCACCGCAACGGAGGCCGCGTCGTCATAGGTATTCACCCGGGATTCCGCCGGCAGGAGACGCTGGTCCAGCAGGTGCAGTTTTCCGGCGTCGAAACGAATCGGCCGAATGGTGTCGGGAACGGAACGGTTCATCCATTTATTCTACACCGGTCGCCCGGCCGGAGCCGCGCAACAGGCGACTGCTGTCGAAGGGCGGACAGGCCGCCGGCAGCGACGGTGCCCGGGCCACCGCTGGGTGCCAGAAACGGCGCCGTTCAACCCGGCTTCCCGGCCCGAGCCGGATGCCCTCCGCCGTCGTCTCGAGCCAGACCATGCCACGCTCTCGGGTGTCGAACAACGGCACGCACTGATTCCCGACCCGGGCCCGGACGTCAGGGGCGGGGTGACTGAATCGATTGTCGAAACCGCTGCTCACCCAGGCGATGCCGGGCGTTGCGGCTTCCAGCAGACCGCGCTCGAGGACGCCGGAGGCCCCGTGATGCGGGACCAGCAGTACGTCGGTGTCCAACCGGGCACCCGCCGTGTGGACAAGCACGGTTTCCCCCAGACCTTCGACATCTCCGGTGAGCAACAGTCGTCCATGGGGGCCCCGCACAGCGAGCACACAGGACGCAATGTTGCCGTCTTCCCAATACGGAGGCGGGTGCAGCGTCTCGAAGACCACGCCGTCCCATTCCCAGGACAGCCCGGCTTCGCAGGGTCTCTCGTCGTCGTGCAGAGCGCCGCGCCGGCTCAGGACCTCCGCGACGGGGAGAGCAGAAACGACCGCCGCCACGCCGCCGCGGTGGTCCATGTGCTCGTGGCTGACCACGACCCGATCGACAGCTCGGACACCCAGCCGTCGCAGGGCCGGCAGCACCACCGCCTCTCCTGAATCGAAGCCGCCTTCCCACGCCGGACCGGCGTCGTAGACCAGCACGTGCCGTCGGGTCTGCACGACCACTGCAAGCCCCTGCCCGACGTCGAGCATCTCGGCCCTGAAGTCGCCGTGCGCCAGTCGCGGCGCCGGTGGCAGCAGCAGTGGCACACACGCCAGCAGTATCCACGGGGCGAGCTGCCGGCTCCGCGGCAACAGCATCAGCAGCAGCCCGATTCCGGCCAGCACTGCAGCCCCCACTGGGACCGCCGTTTCGCTCACCGCGGCGGGCCATTCCACCAGCACCGCGAGCACCCGAAGCAGCAGTGCCAGCCACGCATCAGCCCACCACAGCAATGGCGCACCCAGTGGCGTCCAGATGACAGCCAGCGCCGCCCCGGCCAGGAGAAACGGGAGCACCAGGAAGCTCACCACCGGCACGGCCACCAGGTTGGCGATCGGCGCGACCCAGGATCCGAGCTGGAACCAGGCCAGGCTCAACGGCAGCAGGGCCACCGCCAGAATCACCTGGATGCGCAGCCATCCGGCCACACCCGGCCGCGATACACGCCCCTGCAGCAACAGCAGGATCACCGCCACTGCCCCGAATGAGAACCAGAAGCCGGGGGCCAGAACGCTCGCCGGCCACAGCGCCACCACGGCGACCACAGCCGCAGCATAGACCTGCCATGAGAGCGGATCCCGACGTGCCAGCACGGCGGTGCTGAAAAGGATCAGCATGACCAGCGCCCGCTGGGTCGGAATGCTGAATCCGGCGAGCGCCGCGTAGACAGCGGCCGCACCGATCGCCGCGAGGACGCCGAACCAGCGCAGCGGCACCCCTCGCCGCAGCAGGCGTTGATGGCGCCAGCTCAGTCGTGCAAGCAGCAGCGCGAACCCCGCGACCAGACCAACGTGGAGTCCCGAGATGGCCATCAGGTGGTTGGTCCCGGAATGCAGGAAGAGCCGCCATTCCTCGGCCTGCATGCCGCCGCGTTCGCCGATCACCAGTGCTTCCATGACGCCGGGGTGCCGTGCGTCGGGGTGGGCCGCCCGCATCGCGTCGCGTATGTTCGCGCGCACCCGGTGCAGAGAAGCCACGGGAACTGTCCGTTGTCCGCTTCGCTCTACCCCCTCCAGCTCGCCGCGCAGACTGGCCAGTCCGTGGATGCGCTCGCGGTATAACCACGCGGCAAAATCGAACCCCCCGGGATTGTGCAGCCCTCGCGGTGGCCGAAGCCGCAGTCGGGCGCGCACCCGGTCGCCCGCCTCCAGCCACGGCGCCGCCGGAAACACCGTCACGCGCAACCGTTCGGCCTGAAACTCGGGGGGCGCGTCGATGATCTCAGTAAGGTGTAAAATGATGCGCGTGCGCCGCGGGGAATGGTCGGGAAGCTCAGCGACCACGCCGATGACCGTGACCTCGGTACCCGTCATCTCCGGAGGGACTGCACGGTCGAGCCAGGATTGCGCCTGCGCCCCGGCCAGAGACAATCCCAGCAGGAGTCCAGCCGGAATGCGCAGGACCGGGAGTGACAACGCAAGGAGCCCCAGAACCGAAAGTGCGATCCACGACCCGTTCGGTATCGCCGGCAGCAGATGAAGGGCCACTGACCCGCCCGTAAGGGCAGCCGCAAACAGGATCACGATTCCCTGCCGGTCCGCTCGGAAATACCATGCCGGCAGGCAGTACAGGCACCGGTGGCATTTCTTCCCCGCCTGCACAGCCTGCGGTCAGCCTCGCGCGGAGACGTATCCGTCCGCCCATGTCGAAGAATCTCGTCAAGAAATGGTTCCCGGGCTACGAATCCGTCCGGGGACATCGGGCATTGGGAATTCTGGGTCCGCGCCTGCGCGCGCCTGATCTGTGGCATCTGAACCGGCGCTCCGTCGCTGGTGCCTTTGCCGTGGGGCTCTTTGTCGCCTTCCTGCCAATACCGATGCAGATGCTGCTCGCCGCGATCATCGCGATCGCGGTGCGCGTCAACCTGCCGGTATCGGTCCTGCTGGTCTGGGTATCCAATCCCGTGACCATTCCTCCGATCCTGTACACAGCCTACACGATCGGGCGCTGGATTCTAAACGAACCCCGGCGCACCCTGCGTGTGGAACTGACCCTGGAGTGGATCACCGGGGAGCTGTTGACGATCTGGGTGCCGGTAATGGTCGGCAGCCTCGTGCTGGCCGTGGTGGCCTCGGCGGCCGGCTACCTGACCATCCGCGTGCTCTGGTGGTTCAGCGTGATTCAGCGCGTGAGGCTCAGGCGCGCCCGGCTGCGGCGGCGGCTGATGAAGAGCCAGCACAATCCCTACCGCCCCAAAACGAACTCCAGGGAAGAACAGTCCCAAGACCACGGGTAACCGCCGCGCGGCGTTCTCCAGCCGTGCCGACCGGCGAGCGCGCGGCGGAACGGTCACTCGGCCTCGGACAGCACGCCGTCGACGATGCGCACCGTCCGTTCCATCCGCTCGGCGAGTTCCGGATCGTGGGTTACCAGTGCCAGCGCACTGCCATTCGCCTGATTCATTGCCTTCAGCAGGCTGAATACGCGCTCTGCGCGCTCGCGATCCAGGTTGCCGGTCGGCTCGTCCGCAAGGATCACCGCGGGCTGGGTGCCCATCGCGCGCGCGATCGCCACCCGCTGGCGCTCCCCGCCGGAAAGCTCCGACGGCTTGTGCCCCCCGCGTTCCGCCAGATCGACGCGGCGCAACCACTCGGTGGCCTCCAGCCGGGCCTTCCGTGTCGTCTCCCCACGGATCATCAGTGGTATTGCGACGTTTTCCAGCGCGGTGAACTCCGGCAACAGGTGATGAAACTGGTAAACGAAACCGATGTGCTGGTTTCTCATCACGCCGCGCCGCGAATCGCTCATGCGGGCCCAGTCCTGGCCAAGAATCGATACCCGCCCCGCGTCCGGCAGATCCAGTCCGCCGAGCAGCTGCAGGAGCGTGCTCTTTCCGGATCCCGACGCACCGACGATGGCGAGTTGGTCACCGCGACAGATGCGCAGATCCACGCCCTTGAGAACACTGACGTCGAGGCTGCCCTCGCGGAAACGGCGCTCGACCCCCTGCATGTCGAGTACGGTCTCGCGTTCACTCATGGCGCAGGGCCTCGGCCGGCCGGGTCCGCGCCGCCCGCCAGGCCGGGAACAGTGTCGCGAGCAACGTCAGCCCGAACGCGAGTCCGCTGATGCGGACGACATCTTCCACTCGAAGTTCACTCGGCAGGTCACTGATATAATAAACATCTGCCGCCAGAAATTCCGTGCCTGTAACGCGCTCGACGAACGGCACGACGACATCGATGTTCAATGCCAGGCTGATCCCTCCAATCACCCCCAGGAGCACCCCCACGGTCCCGATGACCACGCCCTGGACGATGAAGACCATCATCACGCCCGAAGGCTTCAGCCCGAGGGTTCGCAGGATCGCGATGTCGGATTGCTTGTCGGTGACCAGCATCACAAGGGTCGAGACAATGTTGAAGGCCGCCACCGCGACGATCAGCGACAGGATGATGAACATCACCACCTTTTCCATCTGAATCGCGCGAAAGAGATTCGCGTGCTGCCGGGTCCAGTCCGACACCCGGAAAAGGCCATCCAGAGACCGCGCCACGTCCCGGCTGACCATCCCGGCCTGCATCATGTCCGTCAGCCGCAACCGAAGCCCGGTCACCCCTTCCCCGGTCTGGAAGACCGCACGGGCGTCGTCCAGCTGGATGAAAGCGGTGCCCCGATCGAACTCGTACATCCCGACCTCGAACAGGCCGGCGACCTCGAAACGCCGCATGCGTGGCAATACGCCAGCCGGCGTCACCGCGGCCTGGGGCGCCATCAGCACTACCGTATCCCCGACCCGGACCCCCAGTTCGAGTGCAAGCTCGCTGCCCAGCACCACCCGGAATGCGCCCGCCTCGAGCGCATCGAGATCTCCGCGAACCATGTGCTCCCCGATCCGCCCGACCCGGCGCTCCGCATCCGGGTCGATGCCGCGCACCAGTGCACCGGAGATGTTGCCGAAGGCGCTGAACATCGCCTCGCCGGCGACGTAGGGCGCGACCGCCTCAACGCGCGGTTCGGCCGCTTCCACCTGGCGGGCCAGTTCCGCCCAGTCGCGCAGGGAGCCATCGTAGGCCTGGATGGTCGCGTGCGATGCCATTCCGAGGATGCGCTCGCGCAATTCCCGCTCGAAACCGTTCATCACGGACAGTACGGTGATCAGCGCGGTGACGCCGAGCACCAGACCGATCATCGACACGACCGAGATGAAGGAGATGAAGTGATTGCGCCGCTTGGCCCGCGTGTAGCGCAGGCCAATGGCAATGGTCAGGGGCTTGAACATGCGGGAATCATGCCAGAGGGGCCGCCCGCGCGCACGGGCCCTGCGGTGTGGAGCACCACCGCCGGCACGGGAACGGCATGCGATCCGCTGCTATCCTATCAGGATGGCGCCAATGATATGATTCCGCGAGTCCATTGACGAGGAGAGTGCGCATGCCCCGGAGAACCCTGACACGTTGGCTGTTGGCGGCTTCGCTGGCCGTGCTGGTGGCGGCACCCACCCACGCCGAGATCCTGCGGATTGAACCTGGCGTCTACTCGGTGATCCAGGAGCCCAGTCTGCCGGTGCGTGGCCAGCACCAGAGTCACGTTGTCGCGCGTTACGGACCCCCCCTGCAGCGCCATGCCACCGTCGGGGGCAACCGGCCGCTGCACCCACCGATCACGCGCTGGGACTACGACGGCTTCTCGGTCGTGTTCGAAGGACCCCTGGTCCTGCACAGCGTGGTACACGGCCCGCACACGCCGCAACCGCGGTGACTTCAGCGCCCTGCGCCGCACGCCGCCTGCCGGCGGAGTGGGAGGCGCAGAGCGGGGTTCAGATTACCTGGCCCCACGCCGGAACCGATTGGGGCCCGCGCCTCGACACTGTGGAGCCGGTGTTCGCGGCGATCAGTGCCGCGATCACCCGGCACGAGTCCCTGCTGGTGATTTGCCAGAACGCCGATCACCGCAACCACGTCCTCGCTCAGCTCGCCCGGTCGGGCGCCTCGCTCGAGCGCGTGCAGGTTGGCATCGCGCCCGCCGACGACACCTGGGCCCGCGACCATGGGCCAATCACCGTATTCCGGGACGGCCAGCCGCTGTTGCTCGACTTCGTGTTCAACGGCTGGGGTGGCAAGTTTCCCGCGGATCACGACAACCTCCTGACGCAGCATCTGGCCGCCCAGGGCTGCTTCGGCAGCGTACCCGTGGATTCGGTCGACCTGGTCCTCGAGGGCGGCAGCATCGAGTCCGATGGCATCGGCACGGTGCTGACCACAAGCCACTGCCTGCTGACACCGACGCGCAACCCCGGCCTGTCCCGAACGGCGATCGAACGCCACCTGCATCGCCATCTCGGCGCCCAGCGGGTGCTCTGGCTGGAACACGGCCAGCTCGAGGGCGACGATACCGACGGCCATATCGATACCCTGGCGCGCTTCTGTGACCCCCTGACCATCGCCCACGTCGACTGCCAGGATCCGGCCGACCCGCAGTACCCCGGCCTCGCACGAATGGTGGAGGAACTGGGGACATTCCAGACCGCTCAGGGTACGCCCTATTCCCTCGTGCCGTTGCCGCTCCCGGCCGCGATCTTCGCGGACGGGCAGCGGCTGCCCGCCACCTATGCGAACTTCCTGGTGCTCAACGAGGCCGTGCTGGTGCCGGTCTACGGGGACCCGGCCGACGCGGTGGCGCTCGAGCGGCTCGGCGCCGCTTTCCCCGGCCGCAGAGTCACCGGGATCGACTGCCGTGAACTGATCCGCCAGGGCGGCAGTCTTCATTGCCTGACCATGCAGTTCCCGACCGGCGTGCTGGCGCAGTAGGAATCCCCGCCAGACGCCGCACACGACCACCACACGTTTCCCGGACGGTCCACCGCTCATGCAAGCCGCATTGATCCAGCACCGCACCACCATCGACCGCGCAACCAGCCTCGCGGAGACTGCCGCCGCCGTGGCGGAGGCTGCCCGGGGTGGCGCGCAGCTTGTCGTCCTCGCCGAGCTCCACACCGGCCCCTACTTCTGCCAGGTGGAGGCCCCCGCCGAATTCGACCGTGCAGAGCCGATTCCCGGACCCTCCACCGACGCGCTCGCTGCGATGGCCCGCGAGCACCGCGTGGTGCTGGTCGGATCCCTCTTCGAGCGTCGCGCGGCGGGGCTTTATCACAACACGGCGGTCGTCTTCGAACGCGACGGCAGCATCGCCGGCCGCTACCGCAAGATGCATATCCCGGATGATCCGGGCTACTACGAGAAGTACTACTTTACCCCCGGCGACACGGGTTTCCAGCCGATAGACACCTCCCTCGGGCGGCTCGGGGTTTTGGTCTGCTGGGACCAGTGGTATCCGGAGGCGGCACGTCTGATGGCTCTCGCCGGTGCCGAGGTGCTGATCTATCCGACCGCGATCGGCTGGGACCCCGACGACACACAGGACGAGCAGCAACGCCAGCGCGACGCCTGGATCACGGTCCAGCGCGGCCACGCGGTGGCAAACAACCTGCCTGTACTGGCCTGCAACCGCACCGGCTTCGAAGCCGACCCCTCGGGCGCTTCGGCCGGTGCCGAGTTCTGGGGTTCGAGCTTCATCGCCGGCCCGCAGGGCGAGCTGCTGGCCCAGGCCGGCATCGACGCTGGCGAAATCCTGCATGCCGAAATCGATCCCTCGCGCACCGAGCGGGTTCGCCGGCAGTGGCCTTTTTTGCGTGACCGCCGCATCGATGCCTATGAAGGGCTGCTGCGTCGCTACATCGACTGAACCCGGCCGGGGTCCGGTGATCCAACGCATCCCAACCCCGAGCAGAGGCACCTGCCATGAACCTTGCCCCCACCGTGAATGTCGGCACCTTCGACCGCGTCCTGCGCATCTTTGTCGGACTCGTCGTGTTGTCGCTGGTCTTCATCGGACCCCAGACCCTGTGGGGCCTGATCGGTCTCGTCCCGCTCGCCACCGGCCTCTTCCGCTGGTGCCCCGCCTACAGCCTTCTCGGGATGAACTCCTGCGGCACCGTCTCGAGGACCTGAGGCCGGACCCCGGCTTTCCCGCCTGCCCGTGTTGCCGGGCAGCGGGGCGTTCGGCCTTTCGGCGCCAGGTCGTTATACTGGCGCGCCAACACCCATGCGCGAATCCGACATGTCCGATGCCGCCCGAGACCCGCTGAACCCCGGGCGTCTCCCCTCCTCCGGCTTCGAAACCTGGACCGACCTCGGTTTCACCGCCGCGGTGCTCGCGCTGGCGCGGGCCGCGCGCCAGTTCGACCACCCCCTGCTGGTGGTAACGGAGAGCAATGAGGCCGCGGACCAGTGGGCCGCGGAGTGGTCTTTCTTCGCCGCCGACAGCGACCTGCCGGTGCTGCGTGTGCCCGACTGGGAGACTCTGCCCTTCGACGTGTTCTCGCCGCACGAGGACATTGTCTCCGAGCGCCTGCGCACGCTTTACCGGCTGCCAGCCCTGAAGCGCGGACTGGTCATCGTGCCGGTGGCTACGCTGATGCAGCGCCTGCCGCCGCGTCAGTGGCTGCTGGGCAATTGCCTGGTGCTGAAGGTGGGTCAGCGCCTCGACCGGATGCAGCTGCGCGAGGCCCTGGCCGATGCCGGCTATTCACCGGTACAGCAGGTGCTCACGCACGGCGAGTTCGCGATGCGCGGCGAAATCCTGGACGTCTTTCCGATGGGTGCGGAGACTCCCGTACGCGTGGAGTTCCTCGACGACGAGGTCGATTCCCTGCGGCACTTCGATCCCGAATCGCAGCGTTCGACCGGGCGCATCGAGGCGCTGGAGATCCTTCCGGGCCACGAATTCCCGTTGAACCCCGAGTCGGTGAAGGCCTTTCGCGGCCGTTACCGGGCGCGTTTCGCCGGCGACCCTTCGCGCCACACGGTCTACCGCGATGTCAGCGAGGGGCTCGCGCCGGCCGGCGTCGAGTCCTACCTGCCGCTCTTCTTCGACCAGCTCGACACCCTCTTCGACTACTGTCCCGATGCCCGGGTCGCCCAGTTCGGCGACATCGGGGGTGCTGCCGCCCGCTTTGCCGCAGAGGTGGCGTCGCGCCACGATCAGCTGCGTCACCAGGTCGAGCGTCCGCTGCTGCCGCCCGATGATCTCTACCTGGACAGCGAACAGCTTGCCGAGCGGCTCGGCCGCCTGTCCGGCATTGCGCTTGGTCCGAATCCCGCGCCGCTGCCGACCGACCGCGGCAGGCAGGTGCCCTTCCGCCGGGAACCATTGCCCGAACTCGGCATCCAGCACGGTCGTCCCGAATCCGCGGAACGCCTGAGGGCCTTCCTCGGGCGCCCGCTGCGCGTCCTCCTGACTGCGGAGTCCGCCGGACGACGCGAAGCACTGACGAGCCTCCTGCACGAACACAAGATCGACGCCGATCCGGTGGCAGACTGGGCGGCATTCCTGGGCGGGGATGCGCCGACCATGCTGACCGTGGCCGCTCTGTCCGAGGGCTTCGAACTGCCGGGGGGGATCGCGGTGGTGCCCGAGACCGCTCTCTTCGGGCTCCGCGCGATGCAGTCGCGGCGCCGCGGGCGTCCCACCCGAGACGCCGATGCGGTCATCCAGAACCTCGGCGATCTCCACGTCGGCGCGCCGGTGGTGCATGAAGAAAATGGCGTCGGGCGCTATCTCGGGCTGCAGACCCTGAACATTGGTGGCCAGCCGGGAGAGTTCCTGGCGCTGGAATACGCCGACCAGGCGAAACTCTACGTCCCGGTCTCCTCGCTGCACCTGATCAGCCGCTACACCGGGGCCGACAGTGACAATGCGCCGCTGCATCGACTCGGCAGCGAACAGTGGGCGCGGGCGCGGCGCAAGGCCGCGGAGAAAGCACGCGACGTGGCCGCGGAACTGCTGGAGATCCACGCGCGCCGCGCGGCCCGCGAGGGAACGTCGTTCGAGATCGAGACACCCGACTACCACGCCTTTGCCGCCGCCTTCCCCTTCGAGGAAACCGCGGACCAGGCGCAGGCGATCGAGTCCGTGCTCGCCGACATGGCGGCCACGCAGCCAATGGACCGCGTCGTCTGCGGCGACGTCGGCTTCGGCAAGACTGAGGTCGCGATGCGCGCCGCCTTTGTCGCGGTGCAGAATCACCGCCAGGTCGTGGTGCTGGTGCCGACCACGCTGCTGGCCCAGCAGCACCATCAGAACTTCAGCGATCGCTTCGCCGACTGGCCGGTCCGGGTCGAATCCCTGTCACGCTTCCGCAGCGCCCGCGATCAGGCGGCCGTGCTGCAGGGCCTCGCCGAGGGCAAAATCGATATCGTGATCGGCACCCACAAGCTGCTCCAGAGCGGACTGGAGTTCAGCAACCTCGGCCTGGTGATCGTGGACGAGGAACAGCGCTTTGGCGTGCGCCACAAGGAAGCGCTGAAGCGGCTGCGCGCCCAGGTCGACATGCTGACCCTGACCGCCACGCCGATCCCGCGCACCCTGAACATGGCGCTGGCCGGTCTGCGCGACCTGTCGGTGATCGCCACGCCGCCGCGCGAGCGGCTTGCGATCAAGACCTTCGTCAGCGAATGGAACGACGCGGTGATCCAGGAGGCCTGCCTGCGCGAGATGCGCCGCGGCGGGCAGGTTTACTTCCTGCACAACGAGGTCGACACCATCGCCCGAACCGCGAGCCGGGTGCAGGAGCTGTTGCCCGGCGCCCGCGTCGGCATCGCGCACGGCCAGATGCGCGAGCGCGATCTCGAGCAGGTGATGCTGGACTTCTACCATCGGCGCTTCAACATCCTCGTATGCACCACCATCATTGAGACGGGGATCGACGTGCCGACGGCGAACACCATCATCATGAACCGCGCGGACCGGCTGGGGCTGGCGCAGATGCACCAGCTGCGCGGACGCGTTGGACGCTCCCACCACCGGGCCTATGCCTACCTGCTGACACCGCCACCGAAGGCAATGACCGCCGATGCCCGCAAGCGGCTCGACGCGATCTCCGAGCTCGAGGACCTCGGGGTCGGCTTCACGCTGGCAAGCCACGACCTGGAGATCCGGGGTGCCGGCGAACTGCTGGGCGCAGAACAGAGCGGTCAGATCCAGGAGGTCGGCTTCACCCTTTACAACGATCTGCTGAACCGGGCGGTGAATGCCCTGCGCTCCGGGCACATGCCGGAGGCAGACACGAGCACGACCGCGACGGAGGTGGAGCCGGGACTGCCGGCATTGCTTCCCGAGGATTACGTACCGGATGTGCACACGCGGCTCATCCTGTACAAGCGCCTGGCGAGTGCTCCTGATACCAATGCACTGCGGGACCTCGAAGTGGAGCTGATCGATCGTTTCGGCCTGCTGCCGGAGCCCGCGCGCGCACTGATGGCGGCAACGCGGCTGCGGTTGCGGCTGCTGCCGCTCGGCATCCGCAAGCTGGAACTTGGCCCCGGCGGGGGGCGCTTCCTGTTTGGCCCGCAACCCCGGATCGATATCGGCGCAATGGTCCGGCTGGTACAGTCGGATCCGAAGCGCTACCGACTCGACGGCGAGAAGGCCTTCCGCTTTCACGCCGACATCGAAACCCTGGAGTCCCGGGTATCGGCGGTGGAACGCCTTCTGAACGAGATTGCGCCCGAGCGCAAGGCCGCATGAGGACGGACACGATGACCACGAACCCAGGAAACCGCCGGCGATTCCTGTCCCGCGTTGCCGCGATTCCCCTGCTTGCACTGTTGCCGGGCCGGGCCATGACCCAGGTCGGTCGCCGCTACCGGATCGAACTGGTGGTCTTCGAGCACCTGGGACCGGAGAGCCGGGCGTTCATGGACGCTGTTGCCCGGCCACTGGATCCGGACCTCTCCGGCTTCGACATTGGCGAGGGTCCGATCCGCCCCTCGGTTGACGGCTTCGAGCTCGAGAACGTCGCGACACGAATCGAAGGTTCCGGACAGGGACGCGTGCTGAGCCGCCTCGCGTGGGACCAGGTGGGCCGGAGTTACCAGGGCGCGCCCTGGATCCGGCTACAGGAAGGGCGTTACCTCGGGCTCAGAAGCCCCGATGCCGGGCAAAACGAGAACGGCGGGGCAACAGCCATCGCGTCCGGACTGCAACCCCTGAGCCCCGCGGACGAGCGCTACGAACTCGAGGGCCGACTGCGGGTCTGGGTCGGCCGCTTCCTGCATCTCGAGACCGACCTGGTTTTCCACGCGACGCAGGCCGTGACCATCGAGCCCGACGCATTTCCGGCGGTGCCGGTGCGCGGCAGTCAGCGCATGAGTTCCGGAGAGGATCTCTTCTACCTCGACCACCCGGCCGTCGGCATCATCGCGCGCGTCACCCGCATCGACGACTGACAGCCGACGTCCCCGGATCACGACCCTCGTCCGAGGCCGCACCGGCGCGCCGGTCGCGCTGGTGGGCCCGCTGCGCCTAGCCCACCCGACGGCTGGCGCCTGCAGGGTGGGCAAAACGAAGCGTGCTCGCCAGACAGGCTCAACGCCACTGCGGAATGTTCTGCCAGTTCAGGATGCGATTGCCGATTGCGACCCCGAGATCCTCCAGCAGCAACTGCAACGCGGTACGCCTGGGCTTGAAGACAACCATGCGCTCGATGCCGATGACCTCGTGCGCGACGAAGCGGTCGTCGCCCAGACCATCAATGAGTCCGAGCTCCAGCGCGTCCACGCCGGTCCAGATCAGCCCGCTGAAGATGTCGTCTTCCTGTTCCTTCAGGCGATCGCCGCGACCCTCGCGCACGACATTGATGAACTGCTCGTGGATCTGTCCGATGACGGTCTCCACGTGCGCCACCTCTTCCTCCTGCAAGGGCAGGAAGGGATCGAGGAAGCCCTTCTTCTCGCCCGCGGTAAACAGACGCCGCTCGATCCCCCAGCGGTCCATCAGATCGACAACCCCGAAGCTGTCGAGACGCACACCGATCGAACCGACGATGCTGCCCTTGTCGGCGTAGATCTCGTCGGCCGCCACCGCGATGTAGTAGGCGCCCGATGCGCCGGCGTCGGCGATCACCGCATAAACGGGAATATCCTCGTGGCTCTCTCGCAGGCGCTGGATCTCGTCATGGATCAACCCGGCCTGTACCGGACTGCCGCCGCCACTGTTGATCCGAAGCATCACCGCGGCGGTCTCGTCGTCCTCGAAGGCCTCGCGCAGCGTCTTGTTGATGTCCTCGGCATTGACCGTCGCGGCGCTGGCGATCAGCCCCTCGATGTCGATGACGGCCACGTGCTCCTGCGGCTCCTTGTCACGGTCGAGGAGATCCCCGAGACCGAGGTCCGCGCCCCGCACAAGGAACAGCAGGGCGAAAAGGTAGACGAGCACCAGCAGCTTGAGGAACACCCCCCAGCGCCGGGCCCGGCGCTGCTCGGTCACCTGCGCGAGAAGCAGCTTTTCCAGGGTCTCCCGTTCCCAGTTCGATTTTTCTTCCACGTTTGTGTTGGCCATGCATCCTTCCTGATCACGTTGCTGAAACGCCGGACGTGCCGGCGGGACGGGCGGAGGTCCGGACTACCACCCGGACATCCCAAGGGACCACGGTGCGCGCCCGAAATTCAGGTGGTGCGGCGCTTCGGTTCGAGCAGGGGCGGAAGTTCGGCCAGCGCATCGATCAGGGCCGCGGCTCCGGCACGACGAAGGCGATGCACATCGTGCGCCCCCTGGGTGATTCCCACGCCCAGAACCCGGAGGCTGCGGGCCATCAAGAGATCGTAGGCGCTGTCACCGACCATCACCGCATCCCGGCGATCGACCCCCAGCCGCTCGAGCAGGTGGGAGAGCATGCCGGGATGCGGTTTGCTCGGATGTTCGTCGGCAGTAACGGTGGCGTCGAAGTATCCGGCCAGCCCGCTGACCTCCAGCGCCTCGTCCAGACCGCGCCGCGACTTGCCCGTGGCCACGGCGAGCAGAAAACCGCGCTCGGCGAGCGTCCGCAGCGTTGGCTCGGCATCGGGATACAACGGTGTCGGCGTGCTGTCCCGTTCCAGGTAGTGTTCGCGGTAGGCACGAGTCAGGTCCCGCATGAAGGCCTCGTCGGCACCCGGGTACAGTTCTTCCGTGGCCTGACGCACGCCGAGCCCGATGATATCCCGGAGCTGTGCATCGTTACGGGGTTCGGCGCCGATTTCGTCGATGGCGAGGTGCAGGCAGCGCACGATGCGAGCGATCGAGTCGATCAGGGTCCCGTCCCAGTCGAAGGCGACAAGCGCCAGCGCATCCGGTTGCGTCCGCGGGATCACCGTGTGGTCTCCGCAAGGGCCTGAAGCACGCGTTGCAGATCCTCCGGGAGGGGGGCGGAAAAGAGCCGCTCCTCGTCGCGCCAGTCCGGAAAGCGGATCGCCTGCGCGTGCAGAAACATGCGCTGCAGGCCCGCGGCCCGGGCAGTCCGGTTGGCCTCCGCGTCGCCGTAGTCGTGATCGCCGGCGACCGGGTGGCCGAGTGCCTGGCCATGGGCCCGTATCTGGTGCGTCCTGCCGGTGCCGATGTCGACTTCCATCAGCGTGAAGCGGCCGAACGCCTCCACCGGCGTGAAGAGGCTGCTCGCGGATCGCGCGACATCGCCGTTCGACTGTTGCACCGCACGCATGCGTTTGCGCCCCGAACCGTCCCGTTCCTGAGTGATCGGCAGATCGCAGCGTTGCGGCGGACCCTGCCAGCGTCCGGCCACCAGCGCGAGATAGCGTTTGGCGACGCGCCCGCTGCGCAACGCCTCGTGGAAGGTCTGCAGCCCGCGCCGGCTCTTCGTGAGCACCAGACAGCCGCTGGTCTCCCGGTCCAGCCGGTGGCCCAGTTCCAGTTGCGCCGCCGGCCGCAGCAGGCGGGCGGCCTCGATGATACCGAAGGACAGCCCGCTGCCTCCATGCACCGCCAGACCGGCGGGCTTGTCCAGCACCAGATAGTCGTCGTCCTCATGGATGATCGCCGTGCGCAGACTCCGCAACACGCCGTCCGGGACACGGGTCGTTGCCCCGGCATCGGGATCGCCGGGCCGGTCCAGCGCGGGAATCCGCACCTCGTCCCCTCCCGAGACCCGGCGCTCCACCCGGACGCGGCGCCCGTTCACACGAATGGCGCCCTTGCGTACGAGCCGATAGATCAGGCTGCGGGGCACGCCTTTCAGCGCCCGCAGCAGAAAGTTGTCGAGCCGCTGACCCTCCGCGACGGCGGGAACGCTCAGGACAGTCGGGCCATGCGGTTTTGCCATGGCAAAATGCTAGCGGATTCTCGGTCCCGGCAGAACCCGCGGCACCATGCAGTCACGGCGTCGGCAGGCCTGCGGCATCCTCACAAGCCGGACGCACTGGCTCCCCGGGTCCGGCTTATCGCCTGGTTCCAGACCGCGTCCAGCGCATCGGGTTCGCCGTACAGAAAACCCTGGATCACCTTGCACCCGAGAGATTTCAGGTATTCGAGCTGCACCTCGGTCTCCACGCCCTCAACCACGATCTCCATCTGCAGGCCCTGCGCCATTGCGACAATGGCATTGACCAGACAGGCCCCTTCCTCGCAACTCCGGATGTGTCGGGTGAAGCTGCGATCGATCTTCAGGGTGTGGATCGGCAGTTTCTGCAGGTAACTCAGCGAGGAATAGCCGGTTCCGAAGTCGTCGATCGCGATATGTACGCCCGCGTCGCTCAGCTGATGCAGTTTTTCGATCACGTCCTGGCGATCGTTCAGCAGCAGATTTTCCGTAATCTCGATCTCCAGGAGTCGCGGCGGAAAGTCTTCCTGCCGCAAGGTTTCGAGCACGCTTTCAACGAAGTCCTCACGGGAAACCATCACGGGCGAGACGTTGACCGAAAGCCGGAGCTCGTTGCCGAAGCGCCGACGGTGCTCGGTCAGCTCCCGGGCCGCACGTTGCAGCGTGTTGCGATCGAGTTCGACGATCAGCCGGCTTTCCTCGGCAATGGAGATGAACTCCGCCGGTTCAAGACAGCCAAGCTTCGGGTGTCTCCAGCGTACCAGCGCCTCGACGCCGACCAGGTCACCGCGTTCGGCATGCACCTGCGCCTGATACACGACGAAGAACTCGTCGCGGGCCAAACCGCGGTGCATTTCCTGTTCGAGCTGCAGGCGCTGGGTGGCACCCGCCATGTCCGGGGTGTAGAGCTGGAATCCGTCCCGGCCGGTGTTCTTCACGCGGTACATGGCGATGTCGGCGTTCTTGATCAGTGCGTCCATGCTGGTACCGGCAGACGGAAACATCGCGATACCGATACTGGACCCGACGAAGATCTCGTGGCCATCCAGCTTGAACGGTGCGCGGATGCTGGCGAGGATCTTGTCCGCCACCTGTGCTGCGGATTCCCAGTCCCGAACTTCCGGGAGCAGCAGCGTGAACTCGTCGCCGCCGAAGCGGGAGAGCGTGTCGCCCTTGCGCACGCAGTTCAGCAGGCGCTCGCTGACGGCCTGCAGCAGGCGGTCCCCGACGGTGTGCCCGAGGGAGTCGTTGATCACCTTGAACCGGTCGAGATCGATGAACATCACCGCGAGCTGGTGTCCCTCGCGCGCTGCCTGGGTCAGCGCGATACTCAGCCGGTCTTTGAAGAGTGCGCGGTTCGGAAGGCGGGTCAGCAGGTCGTGATAGGCCTGAAAGCTGATGAATTCCTCCGCCTCCATGCGCTCGGTGATGTCGCGCGCGGTCCCGTAGGTGTGATAGCGGCCGCCGTCGTGGTAGGGGGTCTCGTCGTCCAGCATCGGCCAGATCACCAGCTCGAAATGCCTGCGCGAGCGTCCCGGGAACTTCGGCCGCAGCGCCACCTCCACGGAGCGCACCTCGTCGTAGGGATGCCTGGCCTGCTCCAGAAAGTACCGCCCCTTTTCCTGTTGATCCTCCTCCATGATATCGAGCAGGGAGACACCGAGCAGTTCGTCGGGCGTGTAGCCGAGGAGTTTGCCCACTGTCGCGTTCAGGAAACTGAAGCGCCCGTGGTCATCGAGGATGTAAACGATGTCCGGTGAGTGATTCACGATCAGGCGATGCAGGCGCTCCGAGCGGTTGAGACGCACCTGGATCACCTTGTGGCTTTCCTCCAGCCGCTTCTTGCGCACCGCATTGTTCACCGTCGCCAGCAGTTCCTCCGGGACATAGGGTTTCTTCAGGTAGTCGTAGGCACCCGCCCGAAGCGCAGCAGCGATGCCGTCGAGCGAGGCGTTGCCGCTGACCACGATGGTCGTGACCGCCATGTTGCGCTCGTTCATCACGCGCATGACCTCGTGACCGTCGACCTCCGGCATCGCGAGGTCGAGGAGCAGCACGTCGTACCGTTCCCGCGTGAGTTTTTCCAGCGCCTGCCGGCCACCCGCGGCGGTATCGACCTCGTATTTGTGCATGCTCAACAGGCCGCGCAGGCTCTCCAGCATGCGCGGATCGTCGTCCGACAGCAGAATGCGGACCTCCGAGCGCGGTTCGACGGCGTCGTCGAAACCGATCATGCGTCCCCCTGCCGCTTGCGCATCGCGTCCTCGGTCGGCTTCCCGGGAAAAAGAAATTGAAACCGGGTGCCGGATCGGTCACTGGTACTGATCATGGTAACCCCCATCGCATCCGTCAGCTCTCGGACCCGGGCCAGCGCCTGCTCCGCCTGCGCGGCTCCTCGAGCGTCGGACGCAGACCCCGGGAGCCCGGCGCTGGTTGCGTCGAGTCGCCCTGGCCCATTGTCCCTCAATTCCAACTGTACATATTCCTGTCCGTTAACGCTGACCCCGCCCCGGGTTGCGATGAGAACCTCGCCTCCTGGTTCCCGCGTCTCCGCCGCGTGCACCAACAGGTGGCGCAGCAGCGCCTGAATGTCGCCGGCAGCAGCCGCCACGCGTGGCTCGCGACGATCGAGATCGAGCGCAACACCAATGCCGACCGGGGCGAGCAGGCTCGCCTCGAGCGCGGAGACGACCTCCTGCACCGACTCGTTGAGCGGGGCACCGGCGGGCGAGGACGCCTCGTTGCCGATCGGAGCTGCGAGTACTTCCTCGATGCGTACCGTCTCATACCGGATGCGCTCCAGACTGCCCCTTGCGGCGTCGTCCGTTCCGATCCGTGTCCGCAACATCTCCAGGTGATTGTGGATCACGGTCAGCGGTGTCGAAATCTCGAAGCGAAGACGTTCCCGCTCCCCGGTTCCGGCGCCCGCAACGCCGGATCCTTCCGCCGCTGAATCCGCGGCTCGAGCCGACAGCGTCGCAGCAATCAATCCGGCGAGGGCATCGCCCACTGTCTCCCGATCGTCCGAACACGCACCAGCATCGCGATCAACACCGAGCACCAGGACGCCGAGCATCGCCGCATCATGCACCAGCGGAAGGCACCAGAGCCGATCGGCCCCCAGCACGCCGGCCAGTTGCCGTTCGACGACGGATGTCCCCGCACCCTCCCGGGCAACGCCGTCCAGCAGCGCGTCCGCGATTAGACTGCGACCCGGGGCAACCTTCAGAACGAAGGTCGGCGCGGCGTCATCGTCGAGCCAGGCGCTCAGGTGGTTACCGTCACTGTCTGCGGTGAAGAGCAGGCTCCTTTCGACCCCCAGCAGACTCCTCGCGCCGGCACGAACCGCGGACCGTATCCCCGTCGCGCCCCGGGCCTCGAGCAATTCCGAGCGGCACTGGATCAACCGCCCGGCCAGGTCCAGACGCCGACCCAGTGCGCGGTAGGCATCGGCCACGGCCACTTCGGGATCGGCATCCGGGACCCCGAGTGAAACGGCGAGCCGGTCGATATCGGCGGCCACCCGCTGGCGCAGCGCACGCGTCAGGTCCGGCTCGAGCCCGAACAGCGTCCCGGCTGCGTGAATGCCAGCGTCCCCGGACTCGCTGTCCGTCGCGAGGCGGCTGGCCAGATTCACGATCTTCACCAGATGCTGGGCATCGCCGACCTCATCCAATGGCGCGTACTGGTATTGCAGCGCGTCGACCGCAAAGCCACCCGGACACCAGGACTGTGCCGCCCGGACGCCGAGTTCGACCCGGTCCGTCCCGAAGCGGCTGCGCTCGGCCTCCAGCAGCCCGGGCGGGTCGGGCTGCGCGTCCAGCACCGCCAGATACCCGGGCTGGTGACGCGCAACCAGCTGCATGGGGCCCGCGCCCAGCAGCAGCCCGCAGATCCGTGCCTGTTCCGGATTCCTATAGCGGGTCAGGGTCGCGAGCACCTGAGCAAGGTCGGCCGCGCGCATCGCGAGCCGCCACGCCCGCTGCAATGCGCCGAACATTGCCGCCGGCGGCGGTTCGAAGAACTGCTGCGAAGCGGAAGACAGCACGAGGGCACGCGCCGCATCCAACCCCAGCACTGCAATGGCGTCCTCGAGGCCGAGGCAGACGTCGGCAGGGGCGGCGGGTTCGGCGCGGGCAGCAGACAGCACCGCGAGCGCGAGGCCGGGATCCCGCTGGATCCAGCCCGCAATCTCTGCTTCCGCAATCCCCGTGCGCTGCACCCCGTCCAGGATTGCCACGAGGACCTCGGGCAGACCCGGCACCGGATTCATGCAGCTTCGTTGCGCAACCATCACGCCCCCCCGATCTTGTACGGCTCACCCGGATTCCCTCAGGATACGGGGACCGCGTTCACCACGAGTCGCAGACCCGCAGGCTTTTCGCGTGGAGTATATACGCAAGCGCCGGTGTTGACGCCCGGTTGTCCGATAGGCCGGCTTTGTCCACGGCTTGCCGCCCCTGCCGTCCGGCTTCCGCAAGTACCCGCCTGGGCACCTTTCCTTCGATCCGCATGGAGAAACCCGGGCCAATCTGCTAGCGTTTATGAAGAGGAAATGGAACCTTTGGGTTTCCTCAAGCGCGCGGTGCGCGGAAGATTTCCATCGACTGGCCCAGGGCAGCGCCATGGCCCCAACCGACGAAGACCGACAGATCCCCCCCGGGCGGGGCGCCCCGCCCGTGGTCGCCGTCGTTAGCGGCAAGGACGGTGTGGGCAAGTCGAGCGTCGTGGCAAACCTTGGCCTGACGCTCGCCAAAACCGATTGCCGAGTCTGCATCTGGGACTTCGACTCCGGCCCCGGAAACGTGCTGTTCCTGCTCGGACTGCAACCACGGCACAAGCTCGAACAGGCGCTGGTCGAGCAATACCCGCTCTCCGGCATCATGCTCGAAAGCCAGCATGGCCTCAGAATCCTCCCTGCCGCGGGAACCCTGGGACGCCACGGCCCGTTCACACCAGAGCAGGAGCGCTATCTCGAAAACGAGATCGGCACCCTGGTCGAACAGTGCGACTGCTTCCTGCTGGACACGGCTGCCGGCGGCGGGGCATCGGCCGCCTTCATCGCCTCCGCGGACCTGATCCTGCTCGTCCTGACGCCGGACTCCGCCTGTCTCGCCGACACTGGCGAACTCGTGCAGCAACTCGAGAATGAGCGCAAAGGGAGCTACCAGGTACTGGTGAACCGCGTCGCCAACCAGAACGAGGCCTGGGAGGTCTTCAACCGCTTCAGCAGCCTCGTGGCGGCACAAAGCGGCGCCAGCCTGCGACTGCTCGGCTTCGTCCCGCGCGACGAGAGCCTCAGTGCGGCGGCGACGCTGCAGCGTCCGGTCGCGCTGTTGCCCAGCAGTGATCCTTCTGCACGCACCTTTCTCCGGCTTTCCGATGCCATCGACCGGGCGTTTGCCCGGCTCCCCGAACGTTCCGCTTCCAGCGCCGCGGCCTGGATGCGACGCCTGCGCTCGCTCCTGGCCCGTCCTCGACCCGACCGGAGCGCGGCGGAAACCACGGTGACCGCAGCTGCCGGCACCGGGCCGGAGACCGACCTTGCCACACTTCTGGAGCGGTTGCGTGGGCAGATCCCGACTGCGCTCGAAAGCGACGGCGAAGCGGCCAGGATTGCCACCTGGATCGATGCCGTCGCCGAGACCTACTGGAACCAGCGTGGTGAGCCGGCCATCGATCTGGTGCGGGCACTGGAGCGGCTGGTGGGCGAACCGGGGCACGACGCCATGCTGTTGCGGCTGCGCAAACTGGTCGCTGCATCGGACCTGACTCCCGCGAAGCCGGCTGCGTCGCTGCAGCTGCACGAACAGATGCCGGGCGCCAGCGACGCTACCGCGCCACCAGCTCCTCCAGCGGAGCTGTCCCCGGCCACCGGTGAGGCATCATCGGCCCGCGAGGTTCTGACCAGAGAGGAGATGGCTGAAATCCAGCGGGTCTGGGCCATGGATGCCCATGAACTGGACCGGAAGTGGGAGAGCCCGCTGCCGCTTGCGGCACCGTCGCGCAGGCACCGTGGCTACACGAGCCGGGCACATTCCATCGACGTGACCCGCTTCGGTCCGCAGCAACAGATCATCGACATGCTGCGCCAGCGCGCACCCACCGACGAGCCGCTGGCCGACTGGCTCTGCCGTGTCGGCGCTGGCGCCGGCCACTAGGGAAACGCTGATTTATCGGCGTTTCCCTGCGGCACACGGAAGTGCCGCCAGAATCGACCACCGCAGGTGGTTGCTTCTGAAGCAAGCTGCAAATCACATTTGCAGCGAAGCGTGCGCTGAGAAAGCCAGGATGGCTTTATTCAGCGCTTCCCTAGCGGGCCATGCGGGAAGTTCGGTAACAGCACCAGCCCGAAGAGCAGCGCCAAAACCCTGCCACTGGCGGGAAACGCCGGCCCTGCACGCGTTCGACGCAGGGCGGGCCGGCTGATTTTTTGCTTGCCAGTCAGACGTTTTTGCCCTAGATTGTCGCCCGGAACGGCGCTTTTCCCGATACGGCCTTCCCTCGTACACCCGCCGGTATGGTCCGACAAGCCGACCGGCCCTCGCTCCAAGCGATCGTGATACCTATTCTTATAAACCAGTCCTGTCTTCCCCCGGAGCGCGCCTGCACGCAACTACTGGCGCTGTTCCTCGTGCCAGCCTGGCTGCTGGGCGGGCTGTTGCCAACTGTTGGCACACCCCGTCGCCCGCTGGCGCCTGAATCCGCATCCCGGAGCGCCCCGCGTGCGCGCTCGCCCGCGGAAGGCAGCGACGCCCAGACGAGTTCACTTCATGAAACGGATTCTCATCAATGCCACGCAGCCGGAAGAGCTGCGTGTGGCGATGGTCGATGGCCAGCGCCTCTACGACCTTGACATCGAACTTCCCTCGCGCGAACGCAGGAAAGCCAACATCTACAAGGCCCGGATCACCCGGGTAGAGCCAAGCCTTGAGGCCGTCTTCGTCAACTTCGGCGCCGAGCGCCATGGCTTCCTGCCGTTCAAGGAAATCGCACGATCCGCGGTCGGTGCCCCCGAAGATACCGACAAGCCGATCCGCGATTTCCTGAAGGACGGCCAGCAGCTGCTGGTGCAGGTGGAAAAGGAAGAGCGCGGCAACAAGGGCGCGGCGCTGACGACCTACATCAGCCTTGCCGGGCGCTACCTGGTGCTGATGCCGAACAATCCCCGTGCCGGCGGTGTATCGCGGCGCATTGAGGGAGAAGACCGCGCTGAACTGCGCGAGGCGCTGGCGGACCTGAAGATCCCGGAGGGCATGGGCGTAATCGCCCGCACCGCAGGCGTCGGACGCACCACGGAGGAACTGCAGTGGGACCTCGACTACATGACGTCCCTATGGTCCGCCATCCTTGAGGCCTCGTCCGAGGCGCAGGCTCCGGCGCTGATCCACCAGGAAAGCAACGTCATTATCCGGGCGCTGCGGGATCACATGCGCAACGACGTCGGCGAGGTGGTGATCGACGACGAGACCGTCTATCGCCAGGCACAGGAATTCGTCGAGCGTGTGATGCCGAACAGCCTGCGCAAGCTCCGCCACTACACCGACCCGGTGCCGCTGTTCAACCGCTTCCAGATCGAAGGTCAGATCGAGAGCGCCTTCGACCGCAACGTGGCACTCTCCTCCGGGGGCGCGCTGGTCATTGACCACACCGAGGCCCTGATCTCGATCGATGTGAACTCCGCGCGTTCGACCAAGGGCGGCGACATCGAGGAGACGGCCTTCCATACCAACCTGGAGGCGGCTGAAGAGGTCGCCCGCCAGCTGCGGACCCGCGATCTCGGTGGCCTGATCGTGATCGACTTCATCGACATGAGTTCGAATCGGCACCAGCGCGAAGTGGAGACGCGCCTGCGCAAGGCGCTGGAAATGGATCGGGCCCGGGTCCAGGTGGGCCGCATCAGCCGCTTCGGACTGCTGGAGATGTCCCGGCAGCGCCTGCGCTCCTCGCTGGGCGAATCGAGTCAGATCACTTGCCCACGCTGCCAGGGCCACGGCCAGATCCGGAGCGTGGAATCCCTCGCCCTGTCCATCCTGCGCCTTGTCGAAGAAGAGGCGATGAAGGAACGCACCAGTGTGGTGCTCGCCCAGGTCCCGGTCGACGTCGGGACCTTCCTGTTGAACGAGAAACGGGACTCGCTGGCCGACATCGAGGACCGCCACGATGTGGACATCAGCATTCTGCCGAGCACGCAGCTCCTCACACCACACTATACGGTGCGCCGGATCCGTGATGATGGACGCGAGGATGAACTGGCAGGCAAGAGCTCCTACCAGTTCGTCGAAGAGGCCGACACGGCAGAGGAGCTCGCGGAACTGGAACGCCGTGGCCGTCCGGATCGCCCACTGGTACAGAACATCCCGGTATCGGCACCGGCCCCGGCCCCGACCCCGAGTCCGGCCCCGGAATCCGCGCGTACAGCGATACCCGTACCGCAGCCGGTAGCACAGCCGGGGTTCTTTGCACGGATCTGGGCGGCACTCTTCCCGGCCGACGCCGCACCTGCAGGCGAACCGACGACCCGCGAGCGGGAAGAGGAGACCGCAAAGTCCCCGTCCGATCGTCGCGCGCGCAGTGGCCACGGGCGTTCCGAAGAGGAACAGTCCAACGGGGATCGCCGCCGCGGGGGGCGTCGCGGGGGACGAGGCGCGCGCAAGGATTCGGCGGAGGCGAAGCCGTCCGGTGCTGGAAAGGCCCGCAAGACCGCCGGCTCCGGTGGCACCGGCAAGGCCCCGGACGAGCGCTCGGGCACGGAAAAGCCCGACACCGCAGGATCTTCCGGAACGGACAAGACGCCTGCCGAGGCATCCCCAACGGACGCTGACGAGAGCGCAAAAGACGAAGGCGCTCGCACCCGCAGCCGACGTTCCCGCCGCGGCGGTCGGCGGCGCAACCGCAACCGCGCTGAAGGAACGGAGGCGGCTCGGGGTACCGAAGAACAAGGCGCCGGCGCGCAGCAGGCTCCACCGGCGGCCCCGAAATCTGCCGCAGAGGATTCGGAATCGAAGCCGCCCCGCGCACCCGCCGCCACTGGCGGCGCCGAACCACCCCCAACCGAGGAGAGGAAGGCGGACCAGCCTGTGCACAAGGACGCCGAAGCCGCTCCCCGGACCGAAGCACCGGAGCGCAAGCCCGCTCCAGTGACACAGGAGGCCGGGACCCAGGATGGTGCTGATGACGCCGGCACCAAAGATGCCGCGGAAAGGCGTCAGCGAGAGGCCCGAGCGGCGCTTGCCCGCATGGCCGCCTCGGCCGTTGCGGAAGCCGGGGCCGAGGCAACCGGGCCTGGAGCCGCGACCGAATCCGGCCAATCCGTCCAGTCTGGACCGACAGCCGGACGGGCACCGCACGACCGACCGGGGAAGGAGGCTTCCACCGCCGGGCAACCCGCGGCCGAAGGTGGCGCCCGCGAGTCGGTGGCCGACGCGGAATCGGAGCGCAAGCCTTCCTCCGTTCCGCCCGAGCCGGCCTCGGAACCAGCTCCGCAGCCGGCCGGCTCGTCCAGGGCATCAGCTCCGGCGGAAGAACCACCTGCGGAACGGGGCGAGACTGCTGAATCGATGTCGCAACAGCCCCCGGCCGGGGATGAGCAGGTCCCCAGGCCCGGGGAAGGCACCAAGGCCGTCGCCGAAACCCCGGCCAATGAGGAGGAAGCGTCCCGGGCAAAGCCCAGGCGGCCGCGCCGGACGCGCAAGCCTCGCTCCGCGGCGAAGAAGGCCCCCGCGGCTGAGGCGGCAGATGGCGAACCCGGTTCCGGTGACGACGCGGGCGACTCGCCCAACGCCGGCAACGGCGAGGCGACTGGCGCGGCAACCGCCGAGGCGGAAAAGCCCGCGCGCAAGAAGCCGGCCCGTCGCAGCCGCAGCACGAAAACGGAGAAGGACCCGGACACCACCAAGGACGCGGTCACGATCACCGAGACAGACGAGGAGAAGTAGGAACGCGCTGAACAAGGCCACCCCGGCTTTCTTCAACACACAGCGCGCCGCACGGACGAGTTGCAGCGTGCATCAGAATCCGGCCGGGACCTCCCCGGCCGGACCCGGATGCCTCAGAAGTGGTGCCGCTCCCGCAGGTGCGACAGGAAACCGTCCGCCGCATCCTCGATCAGGTCCAGGACCTTCTCGAAGCCCTGCGCGCCGCCGTAATAGGGGTCGGGCACCTCACGCTCGCGCCGGGCCCCGGCGAACTCGAGGAACCGGTGGACGCGCGCCCTTCCGTCTTCCGGCTCCAGCGCCCGGGCGTGGCTGAGGTTGTCCTCGTCCATCACCAGAATGTAGTCGAACTCGCGAAAGTCCTGTTCCTCCAGGCGTCGTGCCCGAAGATCGCCGAGCTCATAACCGCGGGACCGGGAGGTCAGCTGAGCCCGGCGGTCGGGGGGCTCGCCCACGTGATAGCTGTGGGTACCCGCGGAATCCACCTGGATCACGTGTTCGAGACCCGCATCGCGCAGGCGAGCGGCAAAGACTCCGTGGGCCATCGGAGACCGGCAGATATTGCCCATGCAGACCATCAAGACGCGCATTTTTTGCATAGAAAAACAACCGTTTCCTTCAGTTCAGGGGCGATGTTCAGACCGGCCAGTATGCCAGCCACGGCGTGGCCACTGGAGTCATCCCACCCAGGCCCGGGCGTTGCGGAACAGCCGCAGCCAGGGACCATCCTCACCCCACTCGGCCGGATGCCAGGAATTCTGCACGGTCCGGAACACGCGTTCGGGATGAGGCATCATCACGGTCACCCGCCCGTCGGCACTGGCAAAACCGGTGACACCCGCGGGGGAGCCGTTCGGATTTGCCGGATACGCCTGAGCCGGGGCGCCATCGGTCTCCACGTAGCGCAGGGCGACCTGTCCCCTCGCCTGCAGCACCTCCAGTCCGTTTGGGTCAGCGAAGCGTGCCCGACCCTCCCCGTGCGATACAACCACCGGCAGCACCGACCCCGCCATTCCGCTGAGCAGCAGCGACGGGCTGTCCTCGATCCGCACAAGCGAGAAGCGCGCCTCGAACTGCTCGGAGCGGTTGCGCACGAAGCGTGGCCAGTGTTCCGTACCGGGAATCAGTGGCGCAAGATGCGACAGCATCTGGCAACCATTGCAGACGCCGAGCGCAAAGCTGTCGGAACGTTCGAAGAAGGTCTGGAACTGGTCGCGCAGCGCGCTGTTGAAAAGGATGGTCTTGGCCCAGCCCCCTCCGGCCCCGAGCACGTCCCCGTAGGAAAAGCCCCCGCAGGC
>Ga0207421_10000855_pt1 | contig 39755 bp, 34 predicted proteins | sample SodLakKL_010_SED_4_FD_187542 | JGI IMG/M metagenome (GOLD analysis project Ga0207421, IMG submission 187542) | Alkaline sediment microbial communities from Lake Tanatar, Kulunda Steppe, Russia - 8KL_010_SED (SPAdes) (version 2) | ecosystem: Environmental > Aquatic > Non-marine Saline and...
GCAGCAAACGGCCAGTTTCAGCGCTGCAGTAAAAAAGAGGCGGCAACCGGCAGGTCCCCCATTCTTAGTGTATTTAAATATATTCAGATTTAAAAGTCAAAAAATTTACCGTATAATTGCACCTGATAAATAATCAGATAATATGTGCGGAGAAAAAGAAACAAATATTGACTGGAGTGATAAAGTAATACTGATTGTTGAAGATAATCAGCTCAATTTTAAGCTGCTTGAAAAAATTTTGGAAAAAACCGGAGTTAAAATTCTTCATGCAGAATGTGGTAACGACGCAATAAAAATATGCAGGGAGACATCTTCAATCAATTTAATTTTAATGGATATACAGATGCCCGGCATTGACGGGTACGAAACAACCGGTATCATTAAAGATATTAGACCCTCTTTGCCGGTTATTGCACAAACTGCTTATACTCTCGGAGAGAACAGTCAAAATGCCCGAAAAGCAGGCTTTGAAGATTTTATACCCAAACCGATAAACCAGAAACACCTGCTTGAAACAATCGGCAGATACATTTGAGTTAATATACATAAATTGGCGGCGGTCAACGGAACGGGAAGCTGGCTAACCGTCAGCAGGCACGGTTAGCTTCGCTGCAATCAGGCGCAGTCTCCATGCAGTGATTCTTCCCTGTTCCATTATTTAAAAGCCCTGGTGGGAGATTCATTCTTTTTTTTGTAACTTTCGGAAGTTTTTAACAACCAATTTTTAAACCAAAAATTAAAATACCTATGAAGAAATTATACTCTGTAAGTCTGATAATTGCGTTGTTTGCCGGACTTGTGCTGCATTCCTGTGAAACACCCGAACCGGAAGTAGAAAGGCCTGACTATGTACTTGTAATTCACGGGGGTGCGGGCACTATTAGTCCCGATGTAATAACACCCGAAGAGGAAGAAGAGTACAAAAACAAGCTGGATGAAGCACTTGAGGCCGGCGAGAAGATCCTTAAAAACGGGGGTTCCAGCATGGAGGCTGTAGCTGCAGCCATAATGGTTATGGAAGACTCACCGCTTTTCAATGCAGGTAAAGGCGCAGTCTTTACCAACCAGCTAAGGTGCGAGCTTGATGCATCAATAATGGAAGGCTCAGAGCTTGATGCCGGAGCCGTGGCAGGGGTTACCGATATTAAGAACCCGATACAGGGTGCCATTTCAGTTATGGAAAATTCACCCCATGTTATGCTGGCCGGAAGCGGTGCTTCGGTGTTTGCCGAAGAAGAAGGACTTGAGCTGGTCGATAACGAGTACTTCCACACCGACCACAGGCTGGAGGATGTAAAAGAAGCTATAGAAGAGGCCGAGGAAGATAATGGCGGAACAGTCGGGGCAGCGGCTCTTGACATGGACGGCAACCTGGCTGCAGGAACTTCAACAGGCGGCATGACAAACAAGAAGTACGGCCGCATAGGCGATTCGCCAATCATAGGTGCAGGCACCTACGCCAACAACGAATCTTGTGCCGTATCGGCCACCGGTCACGGGGAATACTTTATAAGACATACGGTTACAAGCGACATTTCAGCCCGCATGCTTTACAAAGGTGACACCTTTGAAGAAGCCGCCAATTACGTAATAAATGAAAAGCTCAAGAACGTGGGAGCTACCGGCGGCGTTATAGGAGTCGACAAAGACGGCAACGTTGCAATGCCTTTTAACACACCAGGCATGTACAGAGGCTTTGTCAAATCGACCGGTGAGAAGGAAATATCAATTTTCGATGAAGAATAAACGATACTGAAAGGCGGAAGGATGAAAATAGTTCACTGCCGCCAGAGGATATAAAAAACCAAAAATCAGTTAAACTATGAAGAAAAAAAATTACCTTATCAAATTTCATTACTTGTTTATTCTGGTCATTCCGGCACTGCTTTTCTCATGCGAAGTGGAGCTGGAAACACCACTTGAGAGAAGCGGTTATGAAGAACCCACTTCACATGAGGAGCTTTTGGATTTTGTTGAAGATGCCGTTGCCAGGTCCGAAAATATGGAAGCCGAGATAATCGGGCAAAGCTATGAAGGCAGGGATATCCCGGCAGTAAAGATTTCAAGGGACGGCTACGGGACAAACCCGGAAATGGCTAAAATGCTCATATTTGCCCAGCTGCACGGTAACGAGCAGGCAAGCAAGGAAGGGGCGCTTCTTTTGATAAAAGAATTTGCCAAGGGTAATCTGGACGAGTTTCTTCCGGATATTGACCTTATAGTCGTTCCCCAGATGAATCCGGACGGCTCGGAGGAGAACCAGAGAAGGAACGCCCAGGATATTGATCTCAACCGCGATCACCTTGCTCTTGAGTCGCCCGAAAACCAGGCTTTGCACAACCTTTTTGTAAAGTATATGCCTGAGATCAATGTTGATGTGCACGAATACTACCCCTACGGCAGCTCCTGGGAGGATTACGGCTACCGCAGGGATTTTGACATGCAGATAGGGCTGCTCACCAACATCAACGTCCCTGAAGAGCTGCGCGAATACCAGAACGAGGTGTTTCTCCCCTACATGCAGGAACAGATAGAAGGCAAGGGATACAGCTTTCACAACTACCTTGTGGGAGGAGTCCCCGGTGACGGGAAGATAAGGTACAGTACCGTTGACATGAATGACGGGCGCCAGAGCGTGGGTATACTCGGCACATTCTCAGTAATATATGAAGGAATGAACGGTCGCGACCGTTATGCCGAGAATATTGAGGAAAGAACAAAGTGCCAGTACGAAAGCATGGTAGCATTGCTTGAGTTTACCCAGGCCAACAAGGATGATATCAAATCAGTTGTAGAAGAAGGAAGGGAGGAGCTGAAAGCCGCTGAAGCTGGTCAGACCGTGGCGATAGAAACAGAATATGTAAAAGGTGACGAGCCGCTAGAGCTTCCGCTTGTATCTTTCGACGATGAGGAAAGGGATACCACCGTTACAGTTGAGGAGTTTTATCCCTATGTTGAGATGGTCAACGAAGTTGAAATGCCCTCAGGGTACCTTTTACCTTATGAAGACGAGCAGCTGTTAAACCTGCTGCAAAGACACAATGTAGAGATTACCGGCGACTTTATACCTGAGGAGTACAACATTTACCGCTACACGAATGTTGACAACATTGATAATCTCACGGTTGAGCAGCTCGAGGAGCTGCCCGCGGATGTACCATATGTCTATGTACCTATCGGCCAGCTGCACTCCAGGATGGTGACACTGGCACTAGAGCCGGAGTCGGAAATAGGACTTGTAAACTATGACGAGTTCGAGCATCTTACCGAAGAGTCGGATTACCCGATACTGAGAGTTTACAGAAGGTAAGCGGAAAAGCTGAAAATTTGTACAAGGAAAAGATTCGGACAATTCTAAAAAGTTCGAAAACCAAAAAAGGGAGCGTCTTACAAGGCGCCCCCTTTTTTTAATGGCCTTTTAAGGTGAGTTGGGTTCCTTCGGCCGCTGCCCACATTAAAGGTACCACTTTTTTTTTTAAGCTAAAGGGTAACCTGTCAATGCAGGCTCAAAACAAGAGGAATAAAACAACAGTTCCCGCTGATCCATGCAAAATGCATCTGCACTCTTAAGTACGTGCGGCTGCCTTATCGGGATTGGCCTTAATTTCGAAATCACGGTTCACCAGAAGATCAGCCATAGGCTTCAGCGAAAGCACATTTTGATGCTCCTTTTCCAGTACACGTATACGGAAATCATCGTGCGACTCCTTGCCCCTTACAAGCTGGGCCATCTTCGTCTCCAGATATGTAAGCTCAATGAAAACCCTCAGGTCTATATCCTCAGCCCTGATCGCATACAACCCGTCAACCACCAGCAAGTGTATCTTCTGAAAATCCGTGGTCAGTGTGTCAATCTGTCCCGAGAGAATATCAATGTAAGGCAGGGTGCTTACCCTGTCCTCGCGAAAGTCCCGAATATTCTGGTTTACCTTCTCCCAGTCATACTCATCCATACCGACCGACTCCACACCATGTGTCATACGCCACTCACGTCTCAAAAGGGGAGGCACAAGGTAATAATTGTCGGCATGCATAACCTTTACACGGATATCCTGTTTTTTCAGCTCAAGAGCAAGCGAATAGGAAAGCTCCGACTTTCCTGCACCCGACTCTCCGGATATACCGACAACATACTTGTAATGCCCGTTGTGCTCATTCTCCTTAACGGACTTGTGCTCAAGCACCTTTTTGGCAAGCTCGCGGGCTGCCCTCCTGTGGTTGTCGTTTATCAGAAGAATGTCTCCAATCATAGCGATCAGTAATTGTTTAGCGGTTTGAAAATCTTTTTTTCCTGAACAGCCCCCATGCTTGTAAATATTGTGTGCCAAAGACTGATGGGACTCTTTTATTTAATTATTGTCTCTCTTCATCATCTGACATGTTAACAATAACACTCTCACCCTGTCTTATAACATAAGTTTTGCCAAAAGATATAAATTTAAACGAATCATCATTTTCTTTATTGGAAATAATTTCAAATTCCTCTGGCCCTATTCTTAAAAAAACCAGATAGCCTCCGATACAGCAGTTCAGCGAAAGGCTTTCCCATCCCCCCGGAAGCCGGGGACAAATATGTATTGCCCCTTCCTTTTGGGCCACCCCGGCAACAAAACTTACCAAAGGTGCTGCAATATTAATGCATCCGGCGGTTTCACCTGCAAAAACATCCCTTTCACCCCCTTCCGCCAGTTTCCTGTAAGCCACATCACAAATAATACGCCAAAGTGAAAAAAGCTTTTCCTTATCCCCCTTTTCAGGAAACTTCGAATCATCCCTGAATTCAAGCTCCCGCACCAGCTGTTGCGCCACCTGGTGGCCGAAAAAGTAAAAACTGCCCAGATCGGAGGCAACAGGCATGGAGGCCCCCACCCTTTCAACGGCAATCTCCCCGTGCAGAAACCCGGACTCACACTCATCACAGCAACCCCAGCAGGCATTACCCCGTTTGTCCCACACAGGCTTGCCGTAGCCCGGGCCGCTATAACTGTGCAGCAGGGCAACAATCATGTGATAAACATGCAGGCGCAAAAGCTTCTGAAAACGCCTGTCCCCTTCAATCTTAATATCAGCACCCTCCCAAACGGAGTTCCACACCCACGAGCTTTGTCCCACGATCTGTGAAAACCTGAAAGTTTTTGCAACCTCCTTTTTTGCAAGCTGGAGTATCTCATCGCGGGGAACCATAAGCGAATTGTAAACCGAAACAAACTTCTCAAGAGTAACGGTCATATTCTCAGGGGCATCAACCCGCACCAAAGCCTCAATTCCCGCAGGCGTCTCCCGGTGAGTCCACGGCACAACCCTGGGAGACCCGTCGGCAAACAACCTGCATATAGAAGCTGCCGCCACCTCAACCCCGCTTTGATCCTTAAACGTGAGATAGCTCACGCCCCCGTCACGCCCCCTCTCAAGCAGCTCCGGAGGGGAATCATTCAGGCCGCCTTCAGAGGTATCAGCGGCAAAACCTGTATCAAGTCGTGTGCAAACCGACAGGTGGGCTGTATAATTTACCGGTTTTATGCTGTAGCTGACCCCCATCTGGTGCCTGGAGGCCATATTTACAAGGCGCGAGGAATAGAGTTGCGTTATCCGCTCCATCTTGTCCCTGACCATCAATTTTACAGTAAGCAGTCCCCGCGCCATATCAAGGCACCTTTCCATAAAAAGTATATCCACTTGCGAGAGATCGAACCAATCCCCGTTGTCAACCGAAAAAGAAATATTAAGCCAGTCGGGGGCGACAACAAGCGGTACCTGCCGGTCAGTTACCCCCGCAGAACGGTAACCGGTCACCAAATCTGACTCATCCCTGCCATTCTGGCCATCCCTTTGAGCCCCGGAAATGCCATCCCTTTGAACCCCGGACATGAAACCACCGATCCCTTCACCGTCAAACCCTTCCACAGCCTTACCCGGAAATACAACAAAACCGTTGCCTGTAGCGGTCAGAACCTCCCTTGCTTTTTCAGATGAAGGTTGCCGGTCAAAAAATCTCACCTTCCAGCCATCATCCTGCAATCCACCGTCAAACCAGTCGTTTATCCCCTCTATACCATTCAGCTGGAAAATATCCTCAACAACCATATCCGCACCGTTAATCTTCAGGTCCCTCACATTACCCTCCCGTGCAATACCCAGCACCATACCGAAATTACCCCTTCGTCCGGCCTGCACGCCCGAGACCGCATCCTCCACTACCACGGTACGGTAAGGGGAGACTCCCATATTGACACAGGCCGTGGTAAAAATATCAGGCTCCGGCTTCCCTTTCAGTCCCAATTCAGCCGAAACCTCACCGTCTACCCTGGTATCGAAATAACCAAGCAACCCGGCACTCTCGAGCACCTGTCTGCAGTTCTTGCTGGAGGAGGCCACACCGAGCCTGATGCCGGCACTTTTAAGATCATCCATAAGGCTTACCGTGGATGGATAGACTTTCACACCCTCCTTTTTCAGGATCTCATTGAAAGCCTTGTTCTTCCTGTTGCCCAAACCACAGCAGGTCTCCCTGCCGGGCGGGTCAGAAGGGTCGCCGAAGGGAATATCAATATTGCGCGATTTCAGGAAAGACTCCACTCCCTTGTAGCGCGGTTTACCGTCGACATAAGGCAGGTAGTCGCCCTCAATGGTAAACTCCCTGAAAGGCTCCCCGTACTTTTTCTCCCTTTCCCTCAGGTAGGCGTCAAACACACGCTTCCATGCGGCACTGTGAACACTTGCCGTATCCGTCACAACACCGTCAAGATCAAAAACCACCGCATCAAAAGAAAGCTCCATCCTTTAAGCAATATTTAAAAGACTTTAAAACTGCAGGCAGCACCGGCGCCTTCATGCGCCCTGCAAGCCGGAGAGCCAAAGTAAAAGGCATTTTAACGCAAGCAAATATAAATATAAACAATTGAACCCCCATAAGATAAAGCCCACAAAAAAGTTGTTAATGGATAAGCGATTTGATAACTTTATTGTTTTGTTACAATTTCAGAAACAAAAAGCACATAATTATGAGCAAACTGATAATCGTATCAAACAGGCTGCCGGTAACGATAAAAAAAAGTAAAGGCAAGCCGGAGCTGGAATCCAGGGCCGGCACCTTCACCTCGGGACTTCATGCATACTACAATATCGGAAAGTGTGAGTGGGTTGGATGGCCGGGCACCGGATCAATGACACTTTCCGCATCCGAAAAAAAGAGCCTTTACAGGGAAATAGGAGAAAAATGCTGTCACCCTGTCGATATAACCAAAAATGACAACACCAACCACAATGCCGGATTCTGCAGCAAGACAATCTGGCCTCTTTTTCACTACTTCCTTCATTACAGCAGGTTTGAGCACAAGTACTGGCAGGCCTACAAAAGGGTAAACCGCAAATATGCGCGCAAAGTTATGGAGGTGGCCAAGGAAGGCGACAAGGTTTGGATTCACGATTACCACCTGATGCTGGTTCCCCGTATTCTCAGGGAAGAGATGCCCGGCCTTTCGATAGGTTTCTTCCTTCACATACCCTTCCCCTCCTACGAGCTTTTCAGGCTTCTGCCCTGGAGGAAAGATATACTCTGGGGAATTCTCGGGGCTGACCTGATAGGATTCCACACATTCGATTACGAAAGGCATTTTATGAGCTGCATACGCCGGCTGCTGGGAATTGACAATATTCTCAACACCGTTAAGCTGGGCGAGCGCACACTGAAGATAGACAACTTCCCCATGGGGATAGAGTACGACTACTACCAGGAGCAGTCTGAAAAGCTTCACGGGATGAGCCGTACTCTTAAAAATCTTAAAAAAAGCTTTTACCGGGGGCAGAACGACATGAAATACCTTTTCTCGGTCGACCGCCTTGATTACGCCAAGGGTCTGCCCGAGCGCCTTAACGCATACGAGCAGTTTCTCGAAGACAATCCCCGCTACCGCAACAAGGTGGTATTTATACTCTTCATACTCCCCGCCCACGAGATACTCGATGAGTACCGTACACTCAAGCAGACAGTCGATGAAACAGTGGGAAGGATAAACGGAAAGTTCGGCAGCGCCGGCTGGATACCTGTAAGGTACTTCTACCGTCACGTCTCAAGAGAGGAGATGATTGAGTTCTACTCCTTCAGCGACATAGCCATAGTAACCCCCTTGCGCGACGGTATGAACCTTATAGCCAAAGAATTTGTTGCATGCAAAACCTCCCGAAAAGGAGTCCTTATTTTGAGCGAGCACACAGGCGCCTCGATGGAGATGAACGAAGCACTGATAGTCAATCCCTACAACACCCCTGAATTCTCATCCACCATACGCCAGGCACTCAAGATGCCACAAAAAGAGCAGAAAGAGAGACTCAGGTTGCTTCAGAAGCGACTGAGCATTTACAATGTCAACAAGTGGACAGATCACATACTTGAGAGTCTCGATTCGATAAAGGGTCTTCAGGAGAAAAACTACACAAAAAAGATCTCCGATAAGTACATTGACAATATCTCCGCGGCTTTCTCCAAATCAACCAACCGGGTCTTTTTCCTCGACTATGACGGGACACTGACGGGCTTTTTCAACAACCCCGAAGATGCCAAACCCGACAGCGAACTTTACGATATTATCGCGAAGCTGTCAGAAGACCCGAAAAACACCGTGATCATAATCAGCGGGCGCGACAAGGAAACCCTGCAGGAGTGGTTTACCGGCTTTGAGAGTCTCACCCTGGTTGCCGAACACGGCGTGTGGTTCAGGGATCCCGGTCAGGAATGGGAAATGATGGAGCAGATAGACAGAAGCTGGATGGATATAATACGTCCCACCATAGAGTTTTACGTTGACCGCACCCCCCGCTCAACGCTTGAGGAGAAAAACTACTCGCTGGTATGGCACTACCGCGATGCCGATCCCGATCTGGGCATACAGCGTGCATGGGAGCTGAAAGCCGAACTCAGGGATCTGATCTCCAATCTTGAGCTGGAGATAATGGACGGGGACAAGGTGATAGAGATCAAAAACTCCGGGGTAGACAAGGGAAGGGCCGCATCAAGGCAGCTTGCAAAGGAGGATTACGATTTCATATTTGCCGTGGGTGATGACTGGACAGACGAGTTCACTTTCGGCGCCCTGCCCGAAGAAGCCTTCACAATAAAGGTAGGCACCAAGTCCACCAAAGCAGCCTACTACATCGACTCGGTTGAAAGTGTGAGAAAGCTGTTGAAAAAGCTGGGTGAGGTAAAGCAATAATTCACCCCTGCAGGTCATTATATAATAAAGAGCAGGTAAAAAACAAAAAGTTTTCAACTCACAAGCGGCAAAAAAGTGAGCACACATATTAAGCGACTGATAGCGGAGGGAGAAAACGAATCGGTCGATTTCAAGTTTGAAATATCCGATTCACGCAAGCTCGCCCGCACCCTGGTCGCATTCTCAAATACAGGCGGAGGAACACTTCTTATCGGGGTAAAGGACAACGGCCGAGTAGCCGGTGTCCGCTCCGAAGAGGAGTACTATATGCTCGAGGCGGCAGCCGAGCTCTACTGCCGTCCGCAAGTTCATTACGACATTACTAGCTGGGATATGGAAGGCAGGACCGTCCTTGAGATAACCATACCCAAAAGCACAACCATCCCCCACTATGCAAAAGACGACAACGGCAAGTGGATGGCCTACATACGGGTAAAAGACCAGAACCTTCTTGCCAACAGCATACAGCTGAAGGTCTGGAAAAGGGGAAAGCGCCGCTCTGGCACCTTTGTAAGCTACACCGAAAAGGAGAAGCTGCTTTTGGAGTATCTCAGGTCAAACGGAAAAATCACCCTTTCGCGCTTCCGCAAATTAGGCAGACTATCCAGAAAAAAGGCCGAAATAATACTTGTCAACCTTATAACACTCAATGTCGTGGAAATGGAGGTAAATGAAAAAGAGACCCTTTACATCCTCAAAAAAGATCCCATGGCAGGAGATGATACAATGTCAGAAAAAGGTCCGTACCCCCCGGTACATTAGCACACCCGGCGGAAGCCGCTACTGAAGGCAGGCATCATATCAGAACGGCAAGGGCAATAAGAAAGTCGGTTCCCAAAACGGTGCCTACATTGCTGGCCTGGGCCGAGAGAAACCCGGCAGGTTCAAACCCGCTTCTCAGGGCAATAAAAGATGCCCTCAGGGCAAGGGGCAGAGGCAAAAGGGCTATCAGCACCCACCAGGAAAACAACCCTGCAACGGGAAGAAAAAGTATCACCCCGAAAACAACAAAAATGCCCGCTGCGTAAATGCGTGCTGCTCTTTCACGGCCGAATCTTACCACAAGGTGCCTTCTGCCCCCTTCCCTGTCGGCTTCCATATCGGGAAACTCATTGAGAAGAAGCAAAAGTGATGTAAGGATACCCGGCGGGAAAGAAAGAAGCAAAAGCGGCCACGGTAAAACCTCCGCAACCGGCATCCCCGGCGAGGCGGTCATTGCAATAAAAGTGCCTATAACAACAAAAGAGCCCAGGGTGAGTCCGGCAAAAAGCTCCCCCAGCATCAGTCTCGAGAGCAGATTATTATAGAAAACTATAGTAAAACCCCCGGCCAGGGAAAGCAGGAGGATCACACGGTGGGCTGTCAGGGTAAAAAAGATGCCTGTTGCAAGGGCAAAAAGAAGAAAAAGAGATGCGGCGATCAAAACACTCCGCCCGCTGGTGAGGCCCCTTACCAGCATTCCGCTTCCCCCGTTAAAGGGGGTGCGCCTGGTTTTAAAGTCTATCCCCGATATAAAGTCAAAATACTCGTTGAAAAGATTGACAGAAATGTGCGAGCATACAACCCCTGCAGTTATAAGTCCGGCATAAAGCCAGTTAAAACCCTCCCCCACGGGTGAAATATGAAACTTCCATGCAAATGCCAGGCCGATACAGACCAGCGCCACGGAAAGAAGCAAAAAGTTTGCCCTTATCTGCGCCATCCATATCTTCAGTCTATCGAGAACCATTAAAAAAAATTCTGAAAGGGGAGCAGCCACAGGCGGCCGCTCCCGCTTTATATTAAAAAATCTTTATGGATCCCCGGTCATGAAAGACCGGTCATTTCCCTTTTTCAAACCGCTAAAAAATTCCGTGCCCGTGAGCAGGAAAAATTTAGTTCAATTTAGCATCGAAAAGCTTGTGGAGCATCTCATCATACTCCGGCCAGTCGGTCGTACCATCCTCATCCCTTGTGGTCTTGTGCGCTATCACCATATCAAGCTTGGGCACAACGGTGATCCATTGTCCGAGCGCCCCCCTTCCGGTGTAGGCACCCTGCCATGGACTGCACTCCTCTTCTACCCTTTCCCCGTCGTATATCCACCACATATAGCCATAGCCAAGATAGCCCTCGCGCCTGCGCTCAGGGTTCATCTCTTCGAGCGGGGTGATAAGGCTGGTCGATTCCTCAACCCAGTACTCCGGGATAATCTGCTCGCCGTTCCAGTTACCGTCGTTGAGCATCAGGTGACCGATACGTGCCATATCGCGCGTTGAAAGATGCATGTGGTATGCAGGGAAGCGTGACCTTTCAAGGTTACCCGACTTCTCATGCATCTCGCGTTCAAAATCCTGCATGTTCAGGGGCTTTACAAGATCCTCCTCAAGGGCATCGTAAATATCCTTACCCGTGAGCATTTCAAAAACGCCGCCTGCTGCGTTAAAATCCCAGTTACTGTAAAGATAATAACTGCCCGGCTCCTGCGAGCCCCTTTCGGGAGCATCCGACAGATCATCTCCGGCATTCGATGCAGGATGGTAAACACCCGATCTAGCCTCGATAAGGTGTCTCACCTTCGCCTGCCTCTCAATATCCTTCAGTCCCTCGCGATCATCAATATCCAGATCCTCGAGTGTCAGGTCAAGGTCGATCGCTCCCTCATCCACGTATATACCGTAGAGCATTGCAAGGATGCTTTTTCTCACAGAAGCAAGGTAGCTGAGCACCTCCATATCACCGTACTCCATCACCACCCTTCCGTTTGTAACCACCATCATACCGGAAGTATGCATATTATCATCAATATAAGCGGTCACATCCTCCAGGGCATCCGGACAATACCCGGCCGCTTCGGCCGATTCCCATCTCTCCCACTCATCACCGGGGAAAGTCATCTCCCTGTTTTCCGGAGCGCAAGAGCTGACAAGGACAACAAGAGACAAGACAAAAACAAGATTCAAAACAGTTTTTTTCATAACCACAAAAAAGTTTATTTAATTAACACTTCAATTAGCCGGTACAAAACAACAATAAACCCGAGTTTCACTGTCACTTGAGTCAACCCGGACCAGTTGCCAGATATTTGTCATATGCAAATTTAACAATATAAACCCTATTTTTGAACCGATTTGTTAAAAAACCTTTGGTTTGGAGTGAAAAAGGGGTTTTTGTATTTTTGCACGACTCCCGGCGCACGAACAAACAATGGAGAGCGCCGGCAAATGTATAAAAAATGGGATACCTGTTATTCAGCATACTATCTTCAACGGCCGTTGTGATCATCTTCAAGCTGATCCAAAAGCACGGGGTCAACACCTTCAACGCCATTATCATAAACTACGTGGCGGCCCTATGTCTTGGTTACGGGCTTAACAGGACCGGCTCGGCGGCCGATATAACATTCGAGACCTGGCTGGGGCCTGCCATTATCATAGGCGTCCTTTTCATGGTAATGTTCTATGTAATAGGTATGACAGCCCAGAAGGTCGGTGTTACCGTCACATCGGTCGCCGGCAAGATGTCGGTTGTAATTCCCGTTATCTTCTCCATATTATACTACAGCGAGCCGGTAGATGTCCTAAAGGGCAGCGGACTCGCAATGGCTCTTCTGGCACTTTTTTTAGCCTCCCTTCGCCACAAAAGCGTTAAAGTAAAAGCCAAATACCTGTCCCTTCCCTTCATTCTCTTTGCAGGCAGCGGCACGGTCGATTCGATGGTAAAGTACACGCAAGAAGCCCATATAGACGACAACAACATATTTTTGTTCACCGCCGTGCTTTTCACCTTCTCCGCCATCAGCGGTCTGATCGTCAGAGGCTTCACCTCCACCCCCTTTAAAAGCCTGCTGAAAGGCAAAGACCTTTTCTTCGGGACTATCCTTGGAATAAGCAACTGGGGAACCCTCTTCTTCTTTGTTAACGCCCTCAATCACAGTCCATTTGACAGCTCCGTTATCTTTGCCCTCAACAATATCGGCATAGTGGCCCTCACAGCCTTTTCAGCCATAATAATCTTCAGGGAGAAGCTCACAAACCTTAACTGGCTCGGCATACTGCTATCATTCATCTCAATATACATACTCTCTCTAACCTACCCGGTCTGATGAGCCAAACAGCCAACACATACCGCACCATAAAAAAAGAGGGCCGGGGAGTCTTCAAAGACCGCGGCAGCAAATTCATCGCCTATGCATACCCCGTTAAAAGTCAACAGGAGATAAAGCAAAAACTGGAAGAGCTCAAAAAAAAGCACCACAATGCAAGGCATCACTGTTACGCTTGGCGCACCGGTCCGGGCAAAGAGCAAAGCAGGCAGAATGACGACGGCGAGCCTTCGGGAACAGCCGGCAGGCCTATAATGGGACAAATACAAAGCTATGACCTCACCAACATTTTAATAGTGGTGGTACGCTATTTCGGGGGAACGCTCCTGGGGAGCGGCGGACTGATAAACGCTTACCGCGGTGCCGCGGCCGAAGCCATCGAAAACGGCGGACCGGTAAAGCGGGAGGTCAGCTGCACCTACGAGATAGAGTTTTCCTATGCAGTAATGAACGATGTTATGACCGTTATAAAAGACGAGAAAGTCCGCAGGGTACAGGAAGATTTCACCCGGCACTGCCGCTTTATTGTCGCCCTTCCCAGGGAAAGGGCAGAAAGGTTTGCGGGAAGGCTTGAAAAAATACCCGAAGTGTACACTATAAAGCATATAGAAACCGGATAAAAAAGTTTTAAATAAAAATTAACAATCGTTTTTACTTCAACCGATCTTGCATAATTTTGCAATATGTTATTAAACATTTTCTATAACCCAAAAACCCCAAAATGCATAACAAAAGCCTTATATCCATCAACGACTACAGCAAGGATGAGTGCCTGAAGGTACTGGACCTTGCCGAAAAGTTTGAGAAGGATCCCGTACAAAACCTTCTCAGCGGAAGGGTGATCTCCACCCTTTTTTTTGAACCCTCCACCCGCACGCGGCTCAGCTTTGAAAGTGCAGTAAGCAGGATGGGCGGACAGGTTATCGGTTTCACCGACTCCACCTCCTCGAGCGTTACCAAGGGGGAAAGCCTCAAAGACACCATCTGCACCGTTGCCAACTACAGCGACCTTATCGTTATGAGACACCCTGTTGAAGGCAGTGCCCGGTATGCAAGCGAAGTATCCAATGTGCCGGTAGTCAATGCAGGCGACGGGGCAAACCAGCATCCCACACAAACGCTTCTGGACCTTTATTCAATAAGAAAAACACAGGGCAGGCTCGATGATCTGAACGTAGTGATGGTGGGCGACCTTAAATACGGCCGTACCATCCATTCGCTATTAATGGCCCTCTCGGAGTTCAATGTAAACTTCTTTTTCATCTCCCCCGAGGAGCTGAAAATGCCCAACGAGTACAAGCTGCACCTGAAAAACAAGGGAATTGACTTCCACGAGCAAACCGATTTCACCGGCATTCTCGACGATGCCGATATAATTTACATGACCCGCGTACAAAAAGAGAGGTTCTCCGACCCCATAGAGTATGAAAAGACCAAGAACGCCTACGTGCTGCGCAACAACATGCTGGAGAACACAAAAGAGACCATGAAGGTGCTGCATCCCCTGCCGCGTGTCACGGAGGTAAGCACCGACATTGACGTCAGCAAAAAAGCCTATTACTTCACACAGGCTCTGAACGGAGTGTACACCCGTCAGGCAATCATTTCATTAATACTTGGTTTAAAACAATAACATTTTCACCATGATAAAAGACCAGAAAACATTAAAGGTAAGCGCCATAAAGACCGGCACCGTTATAGACCACATACCGGCAAACAACCTGTTCAAGGTTATAACCATACTTGGGCTTGACAACATCAAAAAACCCATAACCTTCGGCACCAACCTTGAAAGCGGCAAGCTCGGCTACAAGGGTATTATAAAGATAAGCGACAAGTTTTTCGTCAACGAGGAGATCAACCGCATAGCCATGGCCGCACCCCAGGCACAGCTCAACATAATAAAAGACTACAAGGTTGTGGAAAAAAAGGTGGTGCAGGTACCCGAAATGATAGAGGGGATAGTCAGGTGCGTTAACCCCAAATGCATTACCAATGCCGAGGAGGTAAAACAAAAGTTCATTGTCACAAACGACGGCGAGGTATCACTCAAGTGCCATTACTGTGAAAAGATAACCGACCAGGAGCACATGGCATTCATATAAAAAGGGCTAAAAAACCTTGCCGGTCCATCGTTAGCCTGCATTCATAAGCATCACTCCCCTGAAAGCCAATTATAAGGGAGCAGGCTTTCATTTTTACCGGAATCTCTCGTAGGATTTCACAAGCATCTCGTCCTTCCTTATACCCCGTGTAGCAAGAAAAACAAGAATTATTGAGATAACAGGCAAAATGACCCCCATCCTGAAATCTGACGCCGCCTCTATCTGCTTTCCTGCCTGGTAGTGATAGTAGAAAAAAAGCGGATAAAACCCAATCTGTATCAAAATATTGAAAACAGAAAGACGTATCTGCATTATCCTGTTCCTGTAGAAGAAAATAGTAGCTAAGCTCACCGCGGCGGCCACCCCTACAAGAAAAGAGAGTGGCATCACCGGCATAATATGACGAACCGCCTCCCCGGCCAGCTCCCTGAACCCGTGCAAATCAAGAACATAGAGTCTCCCGGCCTCATCGACCATCTCCACCAGCGGCAGAAAAAAGAGCGAGATCATAACAGCCGCCGAAAGGAAAAGATAAACAGTTTGAATCCTCTGTATCATAGCAAAAAAATTGAAAAAAAGATTATATACTTACAGTTACAAAAAGCGTTCCACTGCAATGCAAATTTAAGGAAAATAAGATCAAAACCCCGCGGGCTGTGTAAAGATCAATCGATTATCGAATCATAAAGCCCCAAAAGCTTTCGCTCCTCTATATGCCAGTTATACCTCTCCCACACGGCCCTTTTCCCCCTTCTTCCCAGTTCAAAAGCCTCGGATGGATTCTCAAGCAGAAAACTTACAGCCTCGCCGACCTGCTTCTCATTTTGCGGGTCAACACAAATGCCGCACCCCTCCTTCTCAACAACATCCCTCCAGGCCTTAAAATCCGAGCAGATAACAGGCAAACCGGCCAGCATATACTCAAAAAACTTTGTCAGCTCCTTTTTGAAATAATGATCCGAAAAAGGGAAAAGGGCAAGTCCGGCAAGCCACCCTTCGCGGTACCTTTTCTCTATAAGCGAAAACGGCACAAACCGGTCAACCCCCTCCACAAAAACCCTGCTGCGGTTCTCGCCCGCCTTTTCCATTATCATCTCATAGGTCTCGCTCTTGCATTTTCCGATAAAGTGGACAGATACATCATCCACCAGGTTCACAATATTTGCCATTTCAAGGCACCCCCTGCTCAAAGTTACATTGCCGGTATAAACAAGCCTTTTACCCCCGGCGTTTTTGTCCGATGAGAGGCTCCTCATCTTGGGATAGTTAAGAACCGGCACCGCACCGGGAAACCTTTCAGCATAGTACCTCTCGGCAATTACAATATTAAAAAGGCGGGAAGCCGCCTTCTCAAGGCCCTTAACAACAAGCTTTGTAACCGGTTTCAGCACCCTGAAAAGTGAGGTCACCACCGTGGAAGCCTTCAGCTCCTTGTGATCTATCAGGGTAACATTATTCTCATGAACATCATAGACAACCGTAACACCCCTCATCCTCAGCTTCACAAACAACATTAGCGGCACAAGCTCAAGATCGTGAAAATGCACCACAGCAGGCCTGAAACTTTTTATCAGCCCGTAAAAATCACGGTAAATGCCGGGGGAAAAAACTTTGTTCTTTTTCTCACCTGCACCAAGAATATTCACCCCGTCATAAACCTCATCCGGTATATTATCGGCCACAAGTATATACACATCATACCCGTATTCGGCCAGAGTTGCACACTCCTTTAAAAGTATCCGGTTATCGTAACGGTTATGCACCGTAGTAAGGTGAAATATTTGTCCACTGTAATCCATTGGGTGAGAAATTATTGCAACAGATGCAAAGATAACAATAGAGGCAAAAAAACCTGAAAACTTTGGAAATTTATACACTCTCTTTTAAATTTGTTTACGCTTATAACGGAGGACAAAAAATAGCCTTATTCAAAAAAGGTTTTGTGAGGCGGGTAAAAGGCTTAAAGGTTGGGATAATTTAAAAGGTTTAAAACAGGTTTACCATGAAAGGAATCTTTTTTACCTTATTATCCCTCGTATTGGCTTTTTATGTTACCTACAAGGCAATTCCTGCCATAATTCACATCTCGAGGATTAAAGGTAGAGCACCTCCTAAAAAAATATTGAAGAAACAGTAAACCTGATTAATCAAAATTTCTAAATTTGCAAGCAACCTTTTTATTTTAAAAATATATGAAAATCCTCTCTGTTGTCGGTGCCAGGCCGAATTTTATGAAAATTGCTCCTTTTGTTAAGGTTGTTGAAAATTATAATCAAAATACTTCGGAAAAGGTAGATCATACTCTTGTGCATACCGGTCAGCATTACAATGTTCGTATGTCTGAGGCTTTTTTCAGAAACCTTGGTATCCCTGATCCGGATATTAACCTTGAGGTTGGCTCGGGAACTCATGCAGAGCAGGTGGGACAAACTATGATCGCTTTCGAAAAGGTGTTGAATAAGGAGAAACCTGACTGGGTGGTGGTTGTTGGGGATGTTAACGCTACTCTTGCATGTTCTGTTACTGCCAAAAAGGTTGGTGTAAAAGTTTGCCACATTGAAGCGGGACTGCGGTCGGGTGACATGAGCATGCCGGAGGAGATAAACAGGCTTGTAACTGACCGGTTGAGTGACCTTTTGCTTACTCCCGATAAGATCTCAATTGAAAATTTACGCAACGAAGGTGTGCCGGAGGAGAAAATTGTGTTTGTCGGTAACATAATGATAGACACTCTTGAACAAAACAGGGAAAAAGCTGATTCTTTAGATCTGAGCGAGATAATTCAAAAAAACCTGTGCAGGGATTTTTCATGGAACGGCCTTGATGTTGAAGATGGCAGTTATGCTCTTATGACAATGCACAGGCCTTCTAATGTTGACAGTAAGGAGGTTCTGGAGTCTTTGATAAGGTTTATTGTTGATGATCTTTGCAGTGAAAAGACTTTGTTATGGCCTGTACACCCTCGCTCTGAAAAGAATCTTAAGGAGTTCGGTTTGTGGGATATGCTCTCATCTCATCGGAATGTTGTGTTGCTTGAGCCTGTTGGTTATCATGAAATGCTGAGGATGAACATGGGTGCTTCACTGATGCTGACTGACAGCGGGGGACTGCAGGAGGAGTGTTGTGTTCTTGGTACTCCTTGCCTGACTCTGAGATGGAATACCGAAAGGCCGGTTACATTGAAAGAACATGGTGGTGCCAGCGTGCTTGTGGGTAATGATGTGCAGAGGATAAGGAAAGAGTATCAAACAATCCTTTCCAAAAAAAGAACTCCTCAAAGGCCGGAATTATGGGACGGGAACACTGCTCAAAGATGCCTGGAGAGTATTCTTAAAAATTCTGAAAACCCTCAGCCAGTTTAGCTGGATGGTGGAGGTTGGGGCTCCTGCGGGGTTTATGGATCTTGATGTGGTTGTAACCGTTGCCGGGGATGTGGGTGATATGTATGGTGATAATTTAGGGCTTTTGATTTCTTTGCAAAGGGAAGGGGTGTTTTAGCTTTGTTCTGCTGTTAAAAAATCTTAAAAGGTTCAGGATGCTTGAGAAAACTCATTTTAAAAACCTGGCTTGTCTTATTACTTTCGCCGTATAAGAATATTATTATAAAATACTAAAGTATAGGGAAACAACATTTTAAATTTTAAAAGGGGTTTATTTATGTGTGGAATAGTCGGTTACATAGGCTACAGGGAAGCTTGTCCGGTTGTTGTAAATGGGCTGAAACGGCTTGAGTACCGGGGTTATGATTCTGCCGGTATTTCCTTGCTTAACACTGATGCGGGTATATACAAGTGCAAAGGGAAAGTAAGCGATCTTGAAAAGGTTATAGAGGGTAATCCTGTATCTGGGAATATGGGCATGGGACATACCCGGTGGGCTACACATGGTGAGCCGAATGATATGAATGCTCACCCCCACTCCTCTTTTAAGGGACACTTCATTGCGGTTCACAACGGCATTATTGAAAATTACGGGAAGCTTAAAAAAAGACTGAAAGAGGAAGGGTATGATTTCAAAAGCGAAACGGATACCGAGGTGCTTGTCAACCTGATTGAATATATTTACCTCAAATGGGAGGTTGAAGCCGAGACTGCCGTCAGGCTTGCTTTGACAAAGGTTGAGGGGGCATATGGACTGGTGGTGATGTGTACAGATGAAAATGATAAGATGATAGCAGCCCGCAAAAGCAGTCCGCTTGTCATAGGCATAGGTGAGCGTGAGTATTTTATTGCATCTGACGCTACCCCTCTTGTGGAGTATACGAAAAATGTTGTTTTCCTGAATGATGATGATGTTGCCATTGTCAGCCGGGATGAGTTTACCCTGAAGACCATCGAAAATGACAGGCTTGATCCGGAAATACATGAGCTTGACCTTGAAGTGGGGGATATTGACAAGAACGGCTATGATCATTTCATGCTGAAGGAGATTTTTGAGCAATCACGCTCAATACATGATACCTTCAGGGGAAGGATCACACCGGAAATGGACGGCATACGGCTCGGTGGATTGTACCATGCTTTGCCTTCACTTGTAAAGGCAAAGAGGATTATTATTATCAGCTGCGGTACTTCATGGCATGCCGGACTTGTGGGGGAGTACCTGCTGGAGGATATGGCGCGCATACCGGTTGAGGTGGAGTATGCTTCGGAGTTCAGGTACCGCAACCCGGTATTGTATAAGGATGATATTGTGATTGCCATCAGCCAGAGCGGTGAAACGGCAGATACTCTTGCTGCCATAAAGCTTGCAAAGGAGTCGGGCGCAACAGTCCTTGGTATCTGCAATGTTGTGGGCTCAAGCATATCAAGGGAAACACACGGGGGTGTTTATACTCACGCTGGACCGGAAATCGGGGTTGCCTCAACGAAGGCTTTTACCGCACAGGTTACGGTGCTTGCAATGATGTCGCTGCTTCTGGGCAGGGAACGGAATGTTATAGAAGATACGGAGTATGTTTCACTGATCAAGGAGCTGCGGGAGATCCCCGGCAAGATTGAAACTATTCTCTCCCTTAACGATGAATTCAAAAGGTTTGCCGGACTGTATAAGGATGCGTTGAATTTCCTTTACCTCGGACGCGGCTACTGCTTTCCTGTGGCGCTTGAGGGGGCTTTAAAGCTTAAGGAGATATCATATATACACGCCGAAGGGTACCCGGCAGCGGAGATGAAACATGGTCCGATCGCCCTGATCGACGAGAATATGCCGGTTGTTGTCCTTTCACCGAAAAACGGCTCTTATGATAAGATTGTCAGTAATATACAAGAGATAAAGGCAAGAAAAGGGATAGTAATAGCAGTGGTTAACGAGGGTGATAATGTTATAAAGGAGATGGCCGACCATGTGCTGGAGATACCCAAAACAAGGGAGCTTTTCTCGGCGCTGCTGACGGTGGTGCCTCTTCAGCTGCTCTCTTATCACATTGCAGTGATGCGCGACTGTAATGTAGACCAGCCCAGGAACCTTGCCAAGGCGGTAACGGTTGAATAAAATTTAGCTGTATTGGTGTGTCCGTGCAGCCGTTTGTAGAACATAAACCGGTTTTTTATGGAAAAAGATTTACATCTTAAATCTGAAATTAATGAGATCCGCAAGGTTGAAAAGGTAATCGATGAGGTTATTGAACAAAACCGCTTCCCGGAGGAGATATTCGGCAATGTGCTGATCCCGGCCGTTGAGGCGGTTAACAATTCAATTGTCCACGGCAACAGGGAGGACCCTTCAAAGTGTGTGTGGTTTAACCTGAAACTGAAAAACAACGAGCTTAATATCTATATTGAAGATGAAGGTGAGGGTTTTGACTATGAGAATCTTCCGGATCCCACTGCCCCACAGAATATTGAAAAGATAACCGGAAGGGGTATTTTTTTGATGCACAAGCTCTCCGATGAGGTTACTTACATAAAAGGGGGAAAGGCTGTAAAACTCTCTTTTAAACTGTCACAAAATCAATCTAATCCAGTTTAACTGGCATACTAATTTTTTCTCTATTTCGTCCATCACTAACAAAATGAGTGCCTATTTGAAAAAGCCTGAGTGAAATCCATGTTTGAAAACATTTATTTTATCATGACAATACAAAGTAGTACTTTATTTTATCATGATACATATCTTTTTTATTTCAACCCTCCGATGCCGTGACGGATATTTGTAAATGAAGCGAGCTTAACCCCCGATGGTGGCTGATCTAACTAAAAAACTCGTTAAAATTTTTCCAACTAATTACATCAATACCTTCAGACCTTCGCTGACCGGTATTGCCGGCATAAATTATTTTCCCATGTTTTTCTCCGGAGAGATTTAACAAATACCGTAAATTTTTAAAAAATTCATTTTGTATTGTTTTGCCGGATTTAATCTCTACCGGAACAAAATCCGGGGTTTTATCAATAATCAAGTCAATCTCTCTTCCGGTTTTATCCCTCCAAAAGTATAGCTTATCCTTAATGTCATAATTAAACTTTTGTTTAATTATTTCTGAAACAACCAAACATTCAAAAAGAGCCCCCCTTAATGGATGAAACTGTAAATGTTCTTTTTTATAAATACCAAGTAAAGAAGATGCTAATGCTGTATCGTAAAAATATAGTTTAGGCCTTTTAACAATAGTTTTATTGAAATTTTTGTAAAACGGTGGTAATAAAAAAACAATGAAGCTATTGGCCAGAATACTGATCCATGATTGAATAGTTTTAACATCAACACCTACTTCAACAGACAAAGAAGAATAATTAAGCTCCTGTCCGTTTCTGCCGGCAAGCAGCCGCATAAATTTTTCAAAAACAAAAAGGTCAGCCACATTTTTTATTTGTCTTACATCTCGCTCAATATATGTCCTGATATAATTTGGCATCCATTCCTGTATGACTATTTTTTGATCATAAACAGGAGGATAAAAACCATTTATAATAAAATCGTTTTCAGAATAAGACAAGCCGTATTCACTGACCTCTTCCAAACAAAACGGCAAAAGATTCAGATATCCAGCCCTTCCGGCTAAAGACTGGCTGATTTGTTCGTTTAGTAAAAAGTTGTTTGATCCTGTTAGTATGAAAGAACCCGGCTTGCTCTTGCTATCCAAAATTTCCTGCAAATAAGAAAACAATAAGGGGCTTCGCTGTATTTCATCCAAGACAGCGCCATCAGGAAATTGTTCTAAAAATCCCCTGGGATCTTCAGTTGAAAACTGCATATTATCGGGGTTTTCCAATGAACAGTATGGCTTATCGGGGAAAACGGATTTAACAAGTGTTGTTTTACCTGATTGTCTTGGACCGGTAACTGCAACAGCTTTAAACATTAAAGCCAGCTGTTTTAACCTGTTTGTAGCAATTCTTTTAATCATACAACAAATATATGAAAAATATGGAACAAGATTCCATATTTTTCCAAATATATTTTTGGTTCTTACCCTCCGAAATATCCAGCCTGATATATCGCGGTTTATATACATATTGTACTAAGTTGTTATGTGAGTGACAAATTAGTACAACTATAATGTTTTTTTTAGTACATCCCTTAACCACTCTGAAGTACTACCCATTTCCAGACCACTGATTGACTGAACTAAGTTTGTTTTTTATCATGCTGAATACAAGCTTGATACGAATAAAAGATTAGGAAATATTTTAATGTAAACAAAAGCTGCCTGGAATTAAACTTTTCCGGGCAGTTTTTTATTTTTGTGCGGATGAACCCCCATCAGCCTTTGGCAGACAAAATAAGATGAAAAAAACATGGGGGTCCATCGGAATTGAAACACTGAATATCCTAAAGTATAATTATAAAATACTGCTAAACAGATAATTAGGCACACCTTATACAGATGAACAGCTTATTGGAGATTGACATTGAAATACTGCGACTGATCCAAAACTACAGAATTGAGCTGCTGGATTATCTTTTTTACTGGTTGTCAAAATCGACATATTTTGTATCAGCAAGCATTATAATTTATCTGGGTTGCATTGCTTTTTTCAGAAGGTCAGAAAGGTTTAAAACCCTTCTTTTGAGAATGGTTACTATGCTTTCGGTTACTACACTGATTGTCCTCTCATTAAAGTACACTATCTTAAGGACAAGGCCTTTTGAATTATATTCAGATATAGTAAACTTGGCAGGGGCCTGTAGTCCCTCTTTCCCGTCCGGTCATACTGCCGTTGCCTTTACTGTGGCATTTGGGTTAATGTTTTCAAAAATAAAAAGGATTTACTATTTACCTGTTTTACTATGGGCTATAGCTGTAGCATATTCAAGACTGGCCCTCGGGGTTCATTTTCCCACCGATATATTGACTTCAATAATATTGGCGTTCACCTCTGCCATGGCATCCGCGTTTATCTACACGGATGCTTCAGGTAAAAAGAAAAGTCAACTGTTTTAGTTTTCCCTGTTGTAAACTATTCTCCTTTTCATTTGACCGCGCTGGGTTTGACGGGTTATTTCAACCGTTAGGGTATCGCCGTCATCAGAGAGAGACCATATCTCGGTGGCCTCCATTTCCCTTACCTGGTCCCTGCGCCCCCTGGGCTCAATCCGCTGGGTTGTCTCGAATATGAGGGCTTCCCGGTCATCTGACCACCTAACGGTCGATCTGATCTCCTGTCCTCTCATACCGGTATTAACATTGGTCTCCCCGTCAAGGGTGTACTCTTCTGTCAGAACCTCCCTCCTGCCTTCAGGGGAAACAGCGCTTCTTTCAACAATAAGCCTGTTCTCCTCCTGCTCAATTTCCAACTCAGAAGGGCTTACCTCCCTGCGGCCCTCACCCGGGTCGCTTCTCTTTTGATCTACCACCCACCTGCCGGAAAAATCAACAACCTCTTCCCCGGCAAATCCTGTAAGGGAAACAGAAAAAAGAAGTGAAGAGATTACAGGGATAAAAATTTTTTTAAAAATTCTTTTATTTTCCATACTTATAAAGTTTAGAATTCACCTAATAGTTTTTGCCCATTGTTTTTGCCCATTAGTTTCTGCTCCATTGTTTTTGCCCCATTGTTTTTGCCCATTAGTTTCTGCCCATTAGTTTCTGCCCCATTGTTTCTGCCTCCATACCCCTGCTTGTCCATAACATTTTGCCTGTAAAAGCGGCCGGGGAGAAACGAATTTCTAAAAGGCTTAACCTCAAATGCTTTCAATACATTACTATAGCAAAGTTGCAACAATATATAACGTAATCCAAATTAATTACCCAGCAAAATCCACTCAGAAAACCCACCTGTATACAAGCCTGAAGTCCCTGCCGGGCATCACGTAGTGCCTGTCCTCTACTCTTGAAAGATGATCGCGGTAGCTGGTGTCAAGGACATTGTCAACTCTGAGGATAATGCTGTGGTTATCCCTTTTGTTTATACGGTAACCTGCCTGAAGGCCCAAAAGTGTGTAACCCTCTGTTATCTCCTCATGGGGGGCAACCCTGTCCTGGGTGGCAGCATGCCTTACCTTTGCTCCTACCCAACCTTTTCCGTAATCATATTCTATCTCACTGTTGATCCTGAAGGGCGGGATAAAGGGCAAATACTCCCTCTCACCTGTTGTCCTGCGTGCATTGACATAGTCCATACCCAGATCAAGTGTAAGACCCTCAACGGGCTTCATCCTCATAGAAAACTCACTGCCGTAAAACCTCGCCTCATCATCCAGGTATTCAAATATTGGAAGCTCTGAGCCGGGATCGATATCCCCGGTGGGCTCGAAAATTATATAATTCTCAAAGTAGTTCACAAAACCGGTAAGTTCAAGATGAAAATTCTCTCTCTGCCAGCTTATGAATATATCGGCACCGTGGCCTATCTCATCTTGCAGACCGGGATCGCCGAGCTCATAAGTGCCAGCACCCAGGTGCGGTCCGTCAGCAAAAAGCTCTTCCACAAGAGGATTCCTGTGCGAGCGTGCAAATTGTCCGCCAATTTCTATATTGTCAGACGGTCTGAAATTGATTCCCACCGAACCTGTAAAGTTTACCACATTCCGGGTTTTTGATATATCAGGAAAAAGATGATTGGGCATTGCGCTCACATGGTTTGCATCCATCCTCAGTCCCGCCTGCAAGCGGAAAAGCTGAGAGAGAGGTATCTCCTGGAAAGTGAACAGACCTAAATTTACTCTCTCCTCACCGGGGGTATAAGCCTCCTCTCCACCAATATCAAGAGTGTGTCCGTGGAGGTTCAACCCTACAGCCCCGCGGTCGAATATTCCTACCGGTTTGTGCTGCAGGGTCAGTGTTGAGCTAATGTGAGACTTATCGTGAGAAAGCTCTATAAACTCATCTGTAACCCCGTCAATTGTCTCTATCTCAACCTCCTCCTGTGAAAGGTGAGTACCGTTAAAACGCAGCTGAGCCTTGTCAAAAAATCCCTCGCGCTCAAAAGAGAACCTTCCCTGCAGGCCGTATCTCTGCTGGCGGACTTCAACTTCTTCATAAGGATCGTCAAGCTCCTCCGGCAGACCGTATGTCTGATGATTGGCCGATAAACTGATACCACCCGAAACACTTTCCCTTTCAATGCCAAAGCCCATGGCAGCATCGAGATGGTCAATGTGTGTGCCGGGCAGCTCGCCTTCGGGTGTGGTTATATTACCCGTATTGCGGTATGAGAACCTGCCGGTTATCGCCCGGCTCTCACCACCATAAGTATAGCGGCCGAAGCCGGAGCCCATATTGTTCATAGTGGCACCCTGAAGGGAAACGGTTCCTGTTGCACCTTTATCCCAATCTTCGGGGATATCCCTTGTATACATATTTATAACGCCGCCCAGGGCACTTGAGCCATAAAGAAGGCTTGCCGGTCCCTTAACCACTTCAACCCTGCTGGCTGAAAGAGGGTCCATTGAAATTGAATGGTCGGCAGCTGTTTCGGCAATATCGCCCATGCGCTCGCCATCCTGAAGGACCAGCACCCTGTCGCCATCCATTCCACGGATAACCGGACGAGACGGGGCGGAACCCATTGACCTCATTGTAACACCCGGCCGACCCTCGAGCATCTCCCCTAAAGATACTTCACTTTGTCTTGCAAGATCTTCGCCCATAAGGGAGAAATCGGACTGATACCTGAAGCCGCTGGCTGTAGGGGAAGAAGTTAAAACAACCTCTTCCAGCTCTACACCTGTATGTCTAACCTCAATTGTAATTTCGACCGATTCACCTGGCTCTGCTTCAAATTCAGCATAAGCGGTCTCGTATTCCATACCCTTTACAATAAGCCTGATGCTTCCCGGGGGAGCATTATCTATGGCAAACCAGCCCTGTTCGTCAGTTATGGTACCAACTGTAGTCTCTTCAATTATAACGTTGATGTAGGGTACGGGATCACCTTCTTCAGCATCAACAACCTGTCCTGTAACGGTAGCACTCTTCTCCGACCGCTCTTCCGGCTTATCGCTGTCGCCCATGGCGTATCCATTCAGGTTAAACAGGTGCAATATTATTAACAAGGGGGCTATATATATTAGTTTTTTTGGAGTATTCATATCTCTGTTGTTTTGTCAGTTTTTTAAACATGTTAATTCAATTTTGCAAACACCGGCAACGAATGATCGGAAACATGCCTGTTTGCCGATTATTGTAAGTTACCTGCTTACACTCTACCAAATAAATTGCAAAGAAAGTTTGATTGAATTAACAATGCGGGGGAGCTCTCAACAGAGGTATTTTATAATGTGTTTTAACCGGAACAGGCAGAAAGTTAAAAGAAGGTTTTTTTGAGGTAACCTGCCTGATAACAAAAAGGATTGATAATATAAGTATTACTATTATATATACGCCGGAGCTGAAGAAATAGAGAACTATCAGCTCACTCTCGCTGTGGTCATGACCTGCTGTGGACTTGTCAGAAGACTCCTCTCCCTTGTCTCCCTCACTAGATGCCATACCCTGGTGATTATCAAGAGGTTCTTCACCCTTATTCCCCTCAGCAGGTGCTGTTCCTTTCTGATTATCAAGAGGGGCCTCTCCCTTGTCTCCCTCGTTGGGTGCTGTTACCCTCTGACCCTTAAGAGGAGTTGTTTCCGGGTCCCGTTCAACAGGTTCATCGCCCTGATGATAATAATCAGGGATCGCTGCCTGATAATCCTCAGGTGGTTCTGCCCTCTGATAATGCTCAAGACTCTGATAATCCTCGAGCGGGGGTGTATCCAGATCATCCTGTTTTTCTTCCCTGTCATAAGGGTGGGCATGCATGATAACCTGACCGCCGGGAAGCTCATGGTAGTGCCAGTTGACTGCGTTATTGGTAATCAACCATAAAACCGCAAGAGAGGATAATATGAGCAGCAGTTTTTTCATTGAACGGTCAGGATCTTTTATTAAAACGGTCAATACACAAAGTAAAGAGCCTTTATTAAATGCCAATATTCACTTTCGGGTGCTTTTTGCATATTCTTGACCAAAACGGTTAACATGCCTTAATTAGTCTAAATAAGTATAACGTATTTATTCCCCCTTTTATTGCCGGTATTATTATCCCGGAATACTCAAACTTATGAGGGTTCTCCTCAATTTTTAATATTTTTGCAGAATATTGTTTTGGAATTTTTACGGATAAATCTTTGATGAACAAAAAAGAGGTGGACGCGCTGATCCGGTTGCTGGAGGACCCGGATGAGAACATTTTCAGCGAGGTTTCGGAGAATCTTCTAAATAAGGGACCCGATGTTATCCCTTTGCTGGAAAAGACATGGGAGGAGTCAATGACCCCGGCCTACCAGGAGAGGATTGAAAATATCATCCAGCAGATCCAGTTCAGAGATGTTAAAAAGGACTTGTTACAGTGGGTTGAAACGGGAGGGGAAGATCTTCTCGAGGGAGCATGGATTGTAGCCCGGCACCAGTATCCGGATGTCACCTACGGGGAGCTGTCTGATAAAATTGAGGCAATTTCAAAGGAGGTGTGGCTGGAGCTGAACGAAAACCTTACCGCGCTGGAGAAGGTTAAGCTCCTTAACCATTTCTTTTACGAGGTTCAAAAGTTCTCGCGTAACAGAATGAATTTCTACGCTCCGCAAAACTCCTACATCAACCTTGTTCTTGAAAGCAAAAAGGGGAACCCCATCACCCTTGCCATTATCTACTCGGTTGTGGCGCAAAAGTTGAACATGAACGTTTACGGTGTAAACCTGCCAAAAATATTTCTCCTCGCCTACACTCTCAACCCGGTAAATGAAGAAAGCAGCGGGGAGCCGGTTGTGTTGTTTTACATAAACCCCTACAACAGGGGTGCTGTACTCGGGAAAAAGGAGATCGACCAGTTTGTGAAACAGCAAAAGCTAATGGTGCGCAAATCCTTCTACCTGCCCTGCAGCAACATAGAGATCATCCAAAGACTGCTGCTGAACCTGATCTTTTCATATGAAAGACTTGGTTATCCTGACAAAATAGAAGACCTGACCGAGCTGCTGAGAATAGTAAAGCAGGAATAACTCTCTAATCGACTCTGGTCCGCTGTCGGTTTTAAGAGGTGGACAATATCATCAGATTATGTATGGATATTTCGGACTAAACTGACCCCTCCAATCGGAGGGAATAACAGGCCATTTTTAATATAAATTTTTCTGCCATTCCGGCGGATGTTGACCCCTTTTGCGGTGAATCGGCTCCCATTTTTCGTATCTTTAGATATGCATTGAGAAATTGAAGAAACAAAAAAAGTTTAGTAATAACTAAACAAAATGGCTAATTTTACGTTATCTAAAATAGAGGCCATAAAAGCCAAGCAACCAGTTTTTAAATTGATTAAATCTGGAAGATGCCAATTTGATAAATTTGAAAAAGAAGCTAAAAAAAGATACAAGACAGAAGTTGCTAAAATTTATCAATATTTGGAACAAGCAGCTAACTTAAATAGATTGCCAAGTACAAAATTCAAAGATATAACCCCTAAAAATGAGAAAGTTAAAGAGCATGAGGTTAAAACTAAAAATTTAAGAGTATATATTATAAAAGAAGGCGGTGGTAAAATAATTGTTTTAGGAGGATATAAGAAGAACCAAACAAAAGATTTAAATAAATTTAGATCAATAAAAAAAGAATATTTGGAGGGTGAAAGTTATGAAAAGAGAAGAGCTTCTGAGGAATAAAGGTTATTGGATTTCAAAAATTCAGATTGATTTATATAATGAATTTATTGATTATATGGAAAAAAATAATATTAATCAAACTGAGTTAGCAAAAAGGCTTGGGGTTTCCAAGGGATATATCAGTCAGGTATTGAATGGGGATTTTAATCATAAAATATCAAAATTGGTTGAATTATCACTTGCTATAAACAAAGTACCTGAAATTAACTTTAGAGATGTAGATCAAGTAATTAATGAAGAAAGAAATACAGTTGATTTTACACATTCACAAAGCGAAGACGAAAACAAAAGTTCAATAAATTTGCCTGGAAAATAAGGAATAACACTCTAATCCACCTTGCCGACATCGGGTGTCTTAGTCCATCGGTATCCCTCCGGTATACTGCATATTGCAAGTTAGCAAAAGAATTTCTATAGGATGATTCTTGTAGTTGTTAGCGGTTCTTCTAGTTATTTGGCTATTGATGTAGGATGTGTTCAAAAAAAAGATCGTAAAATGGTATAAAATTAACTTTTGTATTATTCACTTTTATTGAGTTCCGGTAATTCAAATTAATTATGTATGCTTTTGCCGGCTTATATTTTTCAATAAAGCTTCTAAAAGACCTGCTTATTTTTTCATCTTTAATGTACTTATGTTTTGCCTCTATGGGTATGATATCTAAACCGGCATTGATTATGAAATCGACTTCAGCCATACCGGTTGTACGCCAATAATGTATATTATGAGAAGTGTTTTTCAGCAAATCATATAAAATGGTAAAGATAAAACTTTCAAAAGCCTGCCCTGTGTTTTCAAGGGCTATATCATTCCCGTAGCTACCAAATGCATAATTGCGGAGTCCTGTATCTGTAAAATAAATAACAGGTGACTTTGTAATCTCCTTTCTTTTATTTTTATAAAATGGTGATATAGATTTAATTATAAAGGTATGTTCTGCGTACCACAAGTATTTTTTTAATGTAGGTATTGATAAACCAACGTCTTTGGCGCAAGTTGAATAATTGATTCCTGAGCCTGTTGTATGAGATAACCACTTTATTAGTTTTACAAAGCTGTCCGGTCTTTCTAAGTTTAAGAGCCATGAAATATCTTTTTGTACATAACTTGAAAATATTTCATTCATAGTCATTATTTTCTCTTCTGCTGTTTTTGATGTAGCAATAGCCGGGTACCCACCATACATTAGATACTCTTTTAAAAAAATGTACGTATTATCTTTCTCAACATCAAAATAATCCCGCAGTTTATCTTTGTACTTGTAGCCGGTACTATAGTTAACAAATTCATCAAATCTGACAGGCATTATTTCAAAAATACGCTTTCTTCCTGCAAGTGATTCGTGGATCTTTTCTTTCAGTTCCAGGCTACCTGAACCCGAAGCTATTAGTTTTATGTTTCTCTTTTTGTCATAAATTCCTTTTAAGAACAAGCCGGCATTCTCTTTTCTTTGAATTTCGTCAATAAAAACAAATATTTTTTCACCTCCAACTTCAAGGGAAATTTTTTTCAATAAAGTTTGCTGTGAGGCGAAGTATTTATAGTCAGTTTCAAAATCAAGGTTTAAAAACAAGGTTGCATATCCTTCATCTTTAAGTTTATCTTGAAGAATATGCATTATAGTCGATTTTCCAACCTGCCGGGCACCGGTAATTAAAGTAATTTCGGGTTGATGAAGGTGGTTTTCAATTTGAGGTATTATATTCCTTTGTATAATCATGTCTTACAATTTACCCGGTAAAATAATAAATAAATTTACAAAAATATCGGGTAAATTGCAAAAAATTTTCTAATCCACCCTTGCCGACATCGGGTGTCTTAGTCCATCGTAAGATTTGAGAACGGCCTTGATGGAGCCTACGCGAAGTTCTGCCTCGATCATTACGGGAACCCTGTTATCATCGTCAGTCACCCAGATAAACATCTCATCCCCGCCCTTGAAAAGAATGGAAACGGTCCCTCACCCTGAAAATCCTGTCATACCAGCGGTGAGACCTGCCGTAGGTGTCGAGGTAGTAAGCCGGAGTTCCCATCAACACCACAATAGCATCAGCCGGCTGCAGTTCATCTTCGACAACAAGCCAGGAGCCGGCAGAACGCAATGCAAAACCAAATAACAAAAGCATTGCCAGAGCAATGGCGGCATAAAGCAAATGTTTTTTTCTAAGGGGTATTTTCGCCTTTTTATATTGCCTGCAGCCCATTCTCAATAACATGTTGCTGCTCTTTGCCGCTCATGTGGGGTGGGGATAGGTAGATTTTATTATGGCGTTTTATCATAGTGTGTTAGAGTTATAAGGGCTTAATTTACTTTATCACACTTTTAATATCGGTGTAGAGTTATGATGATTTTTATAGGAAACTATTGATAATGTAATTTCGGGGTAGTTTTCGGTAAATTTTTTATATTTTGTCTGTTTATAATTAATGCCATCGGCTTTTACTTCATAAGCCTTACCGGTTTTATAATCCGCAGAAATGATAAAATCAACCTCATTGCCATCAGCAGTTCTCCAGAACTTAATATCTTCCTGCCTATGAATTTGAGATAATCTTAGAAACAGATAATTTTCAAGCATAGATCCTGTATCTTCCCTGGTTTCAAGTTTTGAAAAGCGTTGGAGCATTACGTTTCTTAGCCCAAGGTCATTAAAATATATTTTTGGCATTTTAACAATTTCTTTTCTCAGGTTTTTATAAAAAGGCTTAATAAATTTAATATGAAAACATTTTTCCAGTGCTTCCATGTATTTATCAAGTGTATTAGTATGAATTCTAAGAGTTTTTGACAACTCATTTTTATTGACAAGATTGCCTATCTGACCGGCAAGTAACGTCATGAGCTTATAAAATTCCAAATCATTTCTGATATCTGATTCAAGTATGTCTCTTTTAATATATGAATCTCTTAACTCCATTAATGCTTCTTTCTTCAAATCTGCGTCCGGTTCAAGTGCAACAGCGGGGAAGCCACCAAAGACAAGGTAGTTTCTGAAATGATCCTCTATCTCATAATTTTTCAGGGAAGTATAATCCTTTCTTGTCCTCATTGTACTTATTTCATTACTCAAATCTTCCCTGTTGATAAATTTGAGATATTCCGGGAAATTGAGAGGAAAAAGGTGAAATATTCTTTTCCTTCCTGCAAGTGAATCTTTGAATTTCCGGTCAATATAGAACGCACTACTGCCGGTAGCAATAATTTTCAGGTTTGATAAATAAGTATCATACAAGTATTTCAATACCCCGGAAGGATCATTTGCATATTGAATTTCGTCAATAAGCAAATACATCCTCTCGTGAGCCGGTTCATCTGATTCAAGAGGGTTTAACGGTCTTTCCGTAAATTTGAAAATATTTTCAGGATGCTTGTTTATTTCACTTAATGCATCTATATTTTCCAAAGACAGATAAAATACTTTTTTTTTAGATTCTTTCAATTCTTTATAAAATTGTCTTAGCAATGTAGTTTTGCCTACCTGGCGAGCACCAGTTATAATTGTGTATTCCTTTCGTCTAAGGTGTGCTTCTAAAGAATCGTGAATATGTCTTTTTATGTAGTTCATTTTTATGAACAAAAATAATAAAACTATACAATATTATAAAAAATATCGGATAATTTCTACAATAGTGTGTTAAAATTATTTGGCTATTGATGTAGGGTGTGTTCAATAAATTGCAAAAAATTATCTAATCCACCCTTGCCGACATCGGGTGTCTTAGTCCATCGTAAGATTTGAGAACGGCCTTGATGGAGCCTACGCGAAGTTCTGCTTCGATCATTACGGGAACCCTGTTATCATCGTCAGTCACCCATATAAACAAATCATCCCCGCCCTTGAAGATATATCCGTCAACCAGCGTGATGGAAAACTTCAGGCAGTCATAAGTGCCTCCCCTTCGTGTTTCGATGGTTTCGCGACCGAGGAATTTGGGGTTTATACTGTGAAGCTCGTCCCTTATAAGTATGCTGAAGGGAATACGATCATTTTTATTGTATGAGGAAAAATCAATATTCCTTGCAATATAGGCGGCGGTAACAATATCGTAGGAGCACGGGCCAATATCAATTGTATCTATCTGCCTCGGCCTTTTCGAATCTTCGGTGGATGCCACCACCTTGCTGTTGTCATGGTAAAAATTGTAAACATCCCAGGCTTCATGTCCGCCTTCATAGGTGTCCATCTCATGCCAGAGCGGCCTTAGCGTTTCCTTTTCAACATAAGAATGGAAGCGGTCCCTCACCCTGAAAACCCTGTCATACCAGCGATGAGACCTGCCGTAAGTGTCGAGGTAGTAAGCAGGAGTTCCCCTGAATTCAGACTCTTCTACGCTGAAATTAACCAGTCCGGCATTTACCCATATCAGTCCCCAGTTATAATAAATCGTATACTCAATCTCCTCCCCGGGCTGAAAGGCAAAATTTTCCGGTACACATACACCGCTGGTGTCAATATTATGAGAGTTATCAGCAATAATTGAAGCAGTGACAAACATGAATAAACACGTTAAAACCAGCCGCCTCATACACTTAAAGTTCTATTTTGGATGTTCAACACAGTATGCAAATTTTATCAATAAACGATATATTTCAAATTATGTTCCCCTTTTTAACATTCTTTTATCTTTTATATATAACTCCAGTGAGGATATCATTTGCGCAACGGTAAAATTTTCCAAAACATAGCGGCGGGCATTTCTACCCAATCTATCCGACAACTCCCTGTCCCCGGCAAGCTTTTTGACAGCCCCGGCTATGGCTTCCGCATCACGGGGAGGTATTAGCATCCCGACACTTTCATCGGGCACCAGTTCCTTCGACCCGTTCACCTCTGTCAGCACAACCGGCCTGCCACAGGCCATAGCCTCCATTGCAGCATTGGGCATTCCCTCATAAAGTGAGGGAAGAATAAAAATATCACATCCCTTAAGATACGGTCTCACATTTTCAACAAAACCCTCAAAGCGGATCATATCAGAGACCCCTTTCTTTTCGGCATAAGCCTTCAGCTTGCCGTAAAGCTTCCCCTGACCCAGAACAAAAAATACCAGGTCGCGGCATTCATTTTTAAGCAGCCCAATGGCATCGATCAGGTAAAAAAGCCCCTTTTGAGGGGCCAGCCTGCAAGAGGTCAGAACAACCTTCTTTCCCGGGAATTGCTTTTTAAAATCAAAAGAAGGGGAATGATCCTCTGGCTCTATACCATTATATATAACCTTGACAAATTCTTTGTCTGCAACTCCTTTTTCCTGATAAAAATCCCTTATGGTACGGGTATTGGTGATAAGTCCATCAGCCAGCCTTCTGAGCAAAAACGAGTGCTTTCTGAAGCTTGACCTCAGGGGCAGTCCATGACGGACAAGCACCGTGGTATTGCCGGCCACCCTCGCCGCCAGTCCACCAACAGCCAAATCCCTGTCCCTTGTGATCAGAACATCAATGCTCTGTTTTTTTATAAAGGAAGCAATTTTGAAAACATGGTAAGGGCTCAGATCGCTTAAAATATTAAACCCGGCGGTTTGCAGACCTCTTTGAGAGGCTTTTTCAAGGAGCACAGAGCCGGGACGGCCACCCACATATATCGTGTGACCTTTATTCTTTAAACCTTCAGCTGCATTCAGAAGCCACTTCTCTCCTCCCCCGAACTTGGCCTTGCCTATTGAGTGAAGAAAAAGAATGTTAAGGCTGCCTTGCATCCTGACAAAGTAAAGATAGCGATCCGTTTAACAATACCTTAAAGCAGAAGAGAATGTTCACGTGAGGTCAAAACTCAGTTATCACCGGGAGTGCCGGCGGCAGATGACGCTCCCGCTTTTTGCGCGGTTTCGGGAACCTCAGGGGGTTTTCCTTCATATTCATAGGTGGGAATAATAGCCTTTAACTGCTTTCGGATTCCTTTGCCATCCTGCCGCTGTGCCATTTCAAACAACTTCTCAAGCATATCCTCGAATCTCTTTCCCGGATAGCCTGAAGTTTTGGCAGAAAAAATCTTGGTGTGACTTGTTGCATTTGTATTCTCCTCCTCGGTGAGAAGCTCTTCACACATTTTCTCACCCGGTCTCATGCCGGTATACATAATGTCTATATCTTCATTCGGCCTCATTCCCGAAAGCTTGATAAGATCATAGGCAAGATCAACTATTTTTACAGGCTCTCCCATATCGAGAACATACACCGAACCGTTACCTCCCAGTCCGCCGGCCTGTACAACCAGCTGGGAAGCCTCGGGTATGGTCATAAAGTAACGGGCCATTTCCGGATGAGTTATCGTGAGAGGTCCGCCGTTCTCAATCTGCTGCTTGAAAAGCGGAACAACACTGCCTCTGCTGCCCAGAACATTGCCGAAACGTACAGATACGAATTCCTGCCCCTCCGAGGCCAAACATGATCCCCATTCTACAACGTACTCGGCAACCCTTTTGGAGGCACCCATAACTGATGTCGGGTTTACCGATTTATCCGACGATACATTAACAAAGCGCCTGACATTGTATTTCAGGGCCATATCAACCATGCTGCGGGTGCCGGCAACATTGTTAAAAATAGCCTGCTCGGGATTGTTCTCCATTAAAGTAACATGCTTGTGGGCTGCAGCATGAAAAACAACATCCGGACTGTATTTGCTGAAATGCTTATCAAGCATATCAACATCCTTTACATCGGTTATCAGGGTAACAAAGTCAATATGGGGATACTTCTGAAGACATTCGGACTCCACCTTGAAAATACTGTTCTCTCCCCTGCCAAGCAAAAGGATCTGACGGGGCCTGCACCTTGTAATCTGCCTTACTATTTCCGAGCCGATAGAGCCACCGGCACCGGTAACCATTACAACTTTGTTTTTTATATAATCGGAGATCGATTTATAATCCAGCTTAACATGATCGCGGCGCAAGAGATCCTGTACATCAACCTCACGCAACTGTGAAATGTTGAACCTGCTGCTTATAAGCTCATATATTGCAGGCATAATTTTGAACTCCACACCCGATTCCTTTGCCACCTCGACAACATCGCGGATTATCTTACCGCGGGCAGCGGGCATGGCTATTAAAACCATGTCGGCATCCTTTTCCGAAATCACCCCGGGAAGATCATGCAGGGAACCCAAAACGGGCACTCCCATAAACCTTTCCTTTTGCTTTGCAGGATCATCATCGATAAACCCAATTGGTTTCATTTTAACTTCAGGGTGGCGCATAATCTCTCTCAAAAGAAGATTACCCGCTACCCCGGCTCCTGCTATCAATACCTTCTTTGGCGGATGCTTTGACTTTGCTCTAATCTTTTTATCCCGTTGCTCAAAATGAAGGCGAGCTAAAATTCTAACAGAGCCCATCAAAAGAAAAGCAAGCATTGCCTGAATAAAAGGGATGCTAAGGGGAACAAAGAGGAAATTTCTCAAAAATACCAAAGAGGCGATTAACAAAACAAAAACTACGGCAATAGCCTTTGTAAGCAAAAAAAGGTCAATAATGCTTGTGTTGTGCCACGACTGACGATGCAATCTGAAAAAGTTAAGGGTAAAACCCTTTACCGGCAGGAAAATCAACATCAAAAGAGCTACATCGGAAAAGTTAGGCAACAACTGAGCTTCCACACGTAACAAATAAGCCGCGGGAATAGCAATTGTCCACAGTAATAGATCAATAGTAAATTTCAACAGAGTTCTGTCCTTCATATAAGCCTTATATAACCAGATGTTTATCTTTTAAATAATATATTAACTCCGCCTTGAAAAAAAGCAACAATTGCTTGTTGCCGCTTACAAGACATCATGTATAAAGTGCTGATAATTCGTGATTTATTTTTATTTGAATCAAAACACGGTTTTTAGTAGATTCAGTTTCAACGAAACTTTTAATATGCAAACATCTCAATTTTCTACCTTAAGCCCGCATAAGCAGTTTAAAATTACTTATTTTCCCCAAATGCGATCAAGCATGCATACCCTGCCATATTTAAAATTTTATACAAAGGTAAAAACATATTCGTAATAACCTTAATTCTATTAAGAAAAATCCCCATAATGTTTTACAAAGTTATCCATCAAACAATTTCGTCATCAGCACATGGCTCAATATCAATCATTTAGTCCTTCGGTCACAATCTTCAAAAACCTCCTCTTTTTATTAATTTAAACAACATCCCAAAATTATTCCCGTACATATCCCCAATATCCGCCGCAAAAGTCACATTCGCTTCCAGATCAAAAAAATCCAGTGGGGTGCTTAACTCCAGCATCCAGCTGAACTGGTCCCTGCGGGGTTCATAAGGCCTGCTGTAGGTACCGTAATTGCGCGAATAAGTAAAAAAATTCCTGTAAGCTATATTTTGTGTAATATACCCTTTCACCCCAACATGATGTGCCCTGACCCTGTTGTTCCTTATCCTGTGGGAAGCAGGATCGTTAAGCAACGGCGAGGTTATAAGGGGCGTACCGATAGTGTATTCATGGTAAGTCCACCCCGACTGGTAATGCCCGTGGTTGAAATAGTTGTCCCTTCCACCCAGTGTATCGCCGTCAATATCATGATACTCCCCGCTTTGATGGGTAGTATGCAGATACTCGTAGACGATCGACTGAACAGGCTTTTTCTCTTCATCGAACCGGACCCACGCACCCCAGAGGCCATCAGGAAAATTCTGCCTTCTCCAGCCAGATCCATCCTCCATTATATCCTGAAGGTAGATGCCGGCCGATAGATTGTCAAGATTCAGATCTATACCCTGTGTACGCGAGCCCAGATGATCCCCAATTTTATTAATCTCCCAGCCCTCGGGAGATCCGGGATCATCAGCGGGAGCCGAGCTAATAAAAAATACACGGCTGAAAGCTTCAAGATCCGAAGGATAAGGCTCCTCCTGACGGGGAGAGCTGCCGCCCCACTTTGCATAGTGATCCAGTCCGTAATATACATTAACAGGGAAAGAACCACCCACTCTCATATGGGCGTTTTTATGGTGAAGCCACACATCACTTGCATATCGTCCCTCCTCAAACCATCCGTGAGAGATAAGACCTCTAATCTCAACCAGTCCATCTGTATAGGGAACATCAACAAAGCCGGGTGTTGCTATCTCAACTTTTGGCATCGGACGGGCGTTGCCTGACCACATAATTGACCCGGATGAAACAGCCGGCTCGGCAATATGTGCAGTTTCCGACTGCATACCGGCCCTCAGCCGCAGAAAATCATAAAAAGTAACACCGGCATACCCCTGATGCAGCCATACATCATTCGAGCTGCCCGCACGGCCATATAGCTCCAGTCCGTAGTCATAGTCAACAACCTTGCCCGTATCCCTTTCAGCAACAAAAGCTATTTCCATTGAAGCAGCATTTTTTTCAGGAAGGAACCTGCCCTCCCTGTTGGATATAATCCAAAACGGAGCCTGGTCTCCAAACCCGCCAACAGGCGAAAAACCAGCCTCCCACTCAGGCAGTTTCAATTGCCCGTACGTTAAACTATACGAAAAAAGAAGCAAAAAGGTTGGAAAATATATTTTTAGTTTAGGGAAAATCAACATTTACAGAAAATTTTATCACTTCACTTTGTCCCGGAAAATTACAACAAACTAAAAGATTTTACGACAAGCAAAAAAACAAGGTTTTTCACAGAGAATCAGCGTATTAAAAATAAAACGATAAATATGATTTAGCAGATCAGTAATAAAAAGTTCGCACCTCATTTAAATTAACGGGATATATTCAAATAAGCCAGCGTTCCCAAATCATGAAATAAAACAATCTCAGGTACTCCATAACAACACGTTTGGCCGACTGTCTGTCGGTGTACCACCTCTCTGCATTAAACTCGCAGAAACGGCTTGGGGCGGCAATTATACCCGGAGGGTTATCCAGGGCTGAAAATGCTCTTTTGAAAATCGCAGAAGAGCGCCGCGTGTGATAGCTTGATGTTACCAGAATAATCTCATCTATCTCATTGTTATCCCGGAGATATGACACAATTACACCGGCCTCGTCCCTTGTACTTTGAGCCTCTCCGGGCAGAATATTAATAACCTCTTCAGGAAAACCCAGTCCCAGACCAATCTCCCTGGAAATTTCAGCATTCGATTTCAGATGAACACCCCTTTCGGCAAGCATTTCTGCGGCAGGAACATGAGTGTTGACCATCAAAACTTTGTCAGCATAACCACTGTTGTATATCTCATAAGCCTCCAGCATCCGGTCAGCCGGACTCCCCATCAACACCACAATAGCATCCGCAGGCTGCAGTTCATCTTCAACAACAAGCCAGGAGCCGGCATT
>Ga0207421_10000856_pt1 | contig 39678 bp, 41 predicted proteins | sample SodLakKL_010_SED_4_FD_187542 | JGI IMG/M metagenome (GOLD analysis project Ga0207421, IMG submission 187542) | Alkaline sediment microbial communities from Lake Tanatar, Kulunda Steppe, Russia - 8KL_010_SED (SPAdes) (version 2) | ecosystem: Environmental > Aquatic > Non-marine Saline and...
CGGTAAAATGAGCGAAGGAAGTATATCTCGAGAAGAGTTCATAGAAAAATTGAACTACGATCTAGAGTGGGAATATGCAGCAGCGATTCAATACATCCAACATCAATCAGTGATTTCAGGAGCCGCCTATGACAACATAGCTGATGAATTGGCCATCCACGCTGAGGAGGAACTGCAGCACGCGATTCAACTGGCGGACCAGATCGAGTATCTGGGAGGTACACCCTCCGTCGATGTAGAAGATGTGAAGATAAGCGAAGATGCGGAGACTATGCTGGAACAGGACCTCGAAGGCGAAAGAGACGCTATAGAGAGGTACAAGAAAAGGATAAGACAGGCAGAAGAACTCGACGAATACGCTACCGCCCAGACGATCAGAGATATTCTGGTAATGGAACAAGAGCATGAGATGGACCTCATGGATGCTTTGGATCTATAAAACCCTTTAATCTCTCTATTTTTGTCGGTAAGGAATCTAAGATTACGATTTGATATCAAGCTAGGATTGGCGGAGAAAATTTTCCATTACTGGAGTGGGTTTGATTGTTCTTTTGATCCTTACAGGGAGCTTCTATATGATGGCTATTATGATTCACGAGAAAATATGGTGAAGGGACTTTGATTTATTCGAGTGAGAGAGTTCTTCAGAAAAAGAGAGATCCTAATTGAAAGATCACTCCTCCTATCAAGAAGGAAAACAAAGATGTGAAAAGTAAAACACCTAAAGATAATTTGAAGCTGAATTCGTTAGCTAAAACTCCCAGTACCGCTATACAAGGAACGTAGAATAATGCTACAACTGATGCAACAAATAGCTGTAATGTTGTCAGCTCCATCTCAAGTAAAGGTAAGACCGCTAGTTCCCTTCTAAATATCCCTAAGATTAGAGGGCTAGCAGCTTCTTGAGGTAATCCCATCCAACCAGAAACTATAGGTTCTAACGCCGTCCCCACATATAGAAGAACACCGGTCTCATATAGGACAGAAGCTACCCCTATTATGACGACCATCGCAACAACACCTTTCTGGAAAAAGTGTTTTAACCTTATCCAAAGTTTTTTTCCTAACATCTTCGTATCAGGAACTAAAAGTTCCGGAATCTCCTGTATCATCGGGTTTCTTTTAGTGTTTAAAAACTTGCTCATGATAAGTCCGAATGTGAAGGCAGCGATCAGAGAGAAAAGTAAAACGGAAAGTACGAGTAGTATCGAATGTTCAGCCAGGAGCGCTATAAAAGCTCCAGATTGAGCCACGCAAGGTATGGCCAGACATACAGAAGTGGAAACTATCATCCTTTTCTTTCTGTCTCTCATGGTCCTAGTAGACATTATCGATGGTATAGCACAACCGTAACCCAACAAAAATGGAATAAGATGCGATCCCGAGAGATTCATCTTTTTGAAGATGCCGTCCAGCAGTACAGCCAATCTAGGCATATACCCACTATCTTCCAGTATACTTAAAGCCAGATAAAATGAGATGATATATGGAAGAACTAGACCAATTGGCCATTCGATGGACTTTATCAGGAATCCATATTCTCCTACTAGTATATTCTGTACCATCTCATAAGGCACGTATGATTCAACAAAGGCGGTGATCGGCGGAAAAACAAAAGTATCAAATAACGGCAAAAAGAAATAATTTCGCAGGAACATCCCTAATCCTATAACTAATCCAAACGTCACTCCTAAAATAAGTAATGCTAAAGGTAACCCAGGGAAAGGATCTGTCAATTTGTCTCCCCATTCCTCTCTTCTACTTTTTTCCTTTTTCTCCTTTTCTATCTTGACATAGTTCTTGATCTCCTCTGCTTTTTCCCAAGTAGCTTCTACAGACTTCTTAGAAGAAGTTATTTCTTCCTCTAAGATTCCGGCGATTTTGTTTTCAAGATCATTTATCCCTTTCCCCTTTACAGCTACGGTTTCTATTATAGGTATATCTAAAATCTGTGACATCCGATCTACTTTCACCCTTTCCTCAATAAGATCTGCTTTATTTATCACACCTATCGTAGGTAAATCTCTCTCTAATACTTGAAGGAGAAGATAAATACTGCTCTCTAAATTCTTTGCGTCTAGAACACAGACGACCCCGTCAGGGTTCTCGGAAAGCATTTCGACAGCTACTTCTTCTGCTTCGTCAGTCGCTTCTAGTGTATATGTCCCTGGTGCGTCCACTAGACTAAATCCATTTCCATCGATTTCAACTTCTCCCTTCTTGAAATCAACTGTTGTACCGGGATAATTAGCCATGCCAACATCCAGACCTGTCAATCGATTAAATATCACACTTTTACCCACATTGGGCGGACCGATCAGCAGTATCTCCTCATTCATCGTGTTTCCTCGTCGGCCTAAAATCAAGCTTTACGACAAGCAACTTTTTTTGCAATATCGGGGTCTAGAGCAATTTTTCTTCCCTCTATGGAAGTTAAAAAGGGACCATCAAAAGGTTGTTTGGATTCGGTTTTTATAGGTTTGCCCGGTCTTAATCCCAAAGCGTTGAGTTGTGGATCTTCTGGACAATCTAAAATTATGGCTCTCTCACCTTGTTGTAATTCACATAATGTCTTATTCTTACATCCCTGTGTGTCTTTTTCATGACTCAAATCACCTTCTATATTCTTATCTCTATTTTTTGTTAACTTCTTCATAGAATTGATCCCACCTTTACTTTTTTCCAATAGTACCGATTCCTTACCAAAGGGATGTTTCTTAACTTTAAACATCAGATCAAAAACAGAGGGATCGACTTTTGGATATATCCTCTCTAAATATCCTCTTGGATTCCTAAATATGATCTTAGATCGATCATCAAGATCCTTCAAAATTTTTAGAACTACTTCCTTTCTCGGTGTTACGTGAAGAGGTACCCAAACAGCATCAAAATCAGAATAATCCTTAAATTTTCCATCGATCTTCTTGAATTTGATGTTCAAATCAGCTTCTAGCTGTCGAACTTTTTTTCTAGCCGATTTTATAGCCTCCCCATCTTTATCTATACAGAAAACATCGAATCCATTTTTAGCTAGATATATGCTAGTCATCGGTAAAGGTCCGCTTCCAACGACTAGTATCTTGGAATCATCACTCAGATCCGCCAACGCCAATTCATTTTCAACAAGATTTCTGTAAAAATATCTCTCGTAGTTATTTCCAAAGATAGGAAAGTTGCATCCTACCTTTTCAAAGAATTTTAACGTACTCTGGATTTCAGATTTTAAGAGATCACTTTTAGGAAGAAGCTTCTGTTCGTTGCTCAACATGTCAACACTAGATAACTCCCTTTCGATCATATCTTCATAAGAATTTTTAAACTCATTTTTTGCACCGCTATTTGGTACCATATCGTTTAAGGATAGCGAGTGCGATATTTAAGTTTTAGGTATACCTAAAGATTTAAATGTGGCTAGACCTAATAACTGCTTATATGAAAGTGATACAGCGATTCACATCCTCTATAGAAAAAACAATGTATGATAATCCATCCTTTTTCGAGTTGTACGCGCTGCCCTATAAAGGGGTAGTGAAAAGAGAGATCGAACTGGGAGATATAACTTCTGAAGATACAGTGTTGAACCTTGGCTGTGGTGCCCTTCCATTCACAGCGGTACATATAGCTCAATTGACAGGAGCAAGAGTTCATGCGGTGGATAAAGACACAAATGCCCTCAAGAAAGCGAAAGATATAGTCGACTATCTAGGATTATCTGAATATATATCCTTCTTGAAAAATGACTGTTTGAGAGAGGTTCCAACTATATTTGATAAAGCGTTGGTAGCTCTACAGGTGGAACCAAAACATCAGGTTTTAGAAAATCTGATCTCTGAAGAAGAAGGTTCGGTGATCGTTCGCGCACCAAGAGATGAATTTGAAGAGACTTATGGCGAAATGCCAGATTTTGAACCTACAGATGAAGTGGAACACAAGATGTTGACTTTCGATAGATCGCTTCTCTTCGATCTTGAAAGTGGAGAACAATGAACAAAAAACTGCTGCTATGGATCCTCGGTATATTTATTCTAACCGTAGTAACCTTGATAAGCGGACTAGGAGAGATAGTCAGCATCTTATTCGACTTAGACGCCTCTTTATTGATCCTTTTTCTCATTTCTCTTGGAACACTTCAACTGATAACTCTTTGTTTGGTCGCATTTCAATGGTATTATCTATTTGGTAAAAGTTCGGAAGAGATATCATTCAGTAGAGTTTTCTTGATAAATCAGACCGGCGGATTCGTAGAAAGTGTGACCCCTTCTTCTAAGATGGGAGGTGAAGCCGCTAAACTCTACCTTTATAATAATATCACAAGTATAGATTATGAAAAACTCACTTCTTTATTATTAGGTCACAAGTACATCTCATTGGCCCCCTTCCTTTTGATAGGTTTTTTTACACTAGTCTTCTTGGCTTCTTTCCTTTATGCGATGCCATTGGTCGTTTACCTCTCTTTCGGTTCGTTAGGAGTGCTCACGCTGATCCTTTTTCTGCTTATATACTTTGAAGGAAAGAGCAGCGGATGGTCTAAAAAACTAGACGTCGGATTCCCGATGATCGAAAAATTTTACACTAAATTTATATTGGCTGTTCAATTCGTTCAAAGAGCTTCGAACACTACCAAAAAGATCCTTACACCTAAAACTCGCAATAGTCTTTTCGTGGTATCTTTTGTCGTTTGGGCAATATATCCATTCAAAATTTATGTCACAGCACAAGTACTAGGTATACAGCTCAATTTTCTACTCGCGATCATAGTCACTTATTCCACCTACCTAGTCAGCATGCTGCCCATAACGCCCGGCGGCCTCGGTACTTTCGAAGGAAGCATGGCGGTCATCTTGAGACTGAACGGTTTCCTTTTTGCCGAAGGCATGGCCATCGCTCTGTTAGCAAGAGTGATAACATTCTGGTTTCCTCTTTTGATATCTGCTGGAAGTACCATATATCTGATAAAAAAAGAGGATATCGAGGTGTTTGGATATGAGATAGTCTGATCCAAAATGATAGAGAACTCATTTACACTGAAATCTTTTCATCATTTATCACGACATTCGTCCCTCTCCACGGATCAGAGCTTCTGTCTATTCACATCTAAAACCTTCATTCTTAATCTAACAGTTCTTCCACTACGGGAGCCTTTGCTATATCCTCATCTGGGAGTTCTAGCAGTTCATCGGGAATTGCTTCTTCTATATCTATGCCAAGACGTTCTGCTACCCCTTTACCCCATTTTGGATTTGCCTTGTAGAAATGCACTAGTTGGCGTTTCTGAATAGTTTCATCAACAGGTTCCATGTCTTCAGCGAAATTGTCCATAAGATGTTGACGCTGTTCTTCGCTCATCACTTTTCTGAATAGGTCCCCCGGTTGTTTGTAATTGTCTATGCGCTCCTGGGCTTCGTATCTATCTGCATCACCTGATATTTTAAGAGGAGGTTCTTTAACAGATGGATCTTCTACAGGTGCACCGAAACTGTTCGGCTCGTAGTTAGGCCCTGAACCAAGATTTCCATCAGTCCGCATGAAGCCGTTCTGGTGATAGTTGTTCTTCTCCGCGTTCTTCGGTTTATTTACTGGGATATCCTCAAAGTTAGCTCCTAATCGGTAACGGTGAGCGTCATCATATGATGGAATCCTTCCCTGTAACATCTTATCTGGACTGTGTCCTATACCAGGTACTACATGAGCCGGAGAAAATGCAGCCTCTTCAACATCCTGGAAGAAATTATCTGGATTTTCGTTCAATTCTAGGGTACCTATCTCCATCAAAGGATAATCATCATGCGGCCAGACTCTAGTAAGATCAAAAGGATTGATGTGGTAATCCTCCGCTTCCTCTTCAGGCATTATCTGAGCCTTAAGTGTCCACGTAGGATAATTTCCCTCTTTAATCGCATTCCAAAGATCCTCTCTATGGTAGTGTGGGTTTTCGCCCGCGAGTCGTTTAGCTTCTTCAGGGTCTAGATTTTCGATTCCCTGGTCAGTTTTGAAATGAAATTTGACCCAATAACGTTCTCCTTCTTCATTGTATAATGAGAAAGTGTGACTAGAATATCCGTTCATATGTCTCCAGCTCTTGGGGATACCTCGATCACTGAACAGTATGGTTATCTGATGCAGTGATTCAGGACTCAACGACCAGAAATCCCATTGAGGTGTCGGATCGTTCAATCCGCTCCCGGGTAGTTCTTTCTGTGTGTGGATAAAATCAGAAAATTTTGATGGATCTCTTATGAAAAATACTGGAGTGTTGTTGCCAACTAGATCCCAGTTTCCTTCTTCGGTGTAGAACTTGACCGCGAATCCTCGCGGATCCCGCACCGTATCCGGCGAACCACGAGATCCAGCTACAGTCGAAAAACGGACGAAAACATCTGTTTCCTTTCCCTCTTCCGAAAATAAATCCGCCATAGTGTATTTACTTATCTCATCATTAGTTACGGTAAAAGTACCAAATGCACCTCCACCTTTCGCGTGCACTATCCTCTCAGGGATCTCCTCTCGATTGAACTGGGCCATCTTTTCCAGATAATGGTAGTCTTCCATCAAAAGAGGGCCTTCAGGGCCAGCGCTCTTAGAATTCTGATTATCGGGAACAGGTTCTCCCGAATTTGTTGTGAGTGTCTCCCTTTCCTCATCATCTTCTCCCTCAACCTTTTCATATTTCTCTTCTTTTGCCATCTATAATCACGGGATTAAACTAAAAAGCTATGCTTTTATTTGTAATTTTTCTCCACGGGAGCTCGTCAGCTTTTTACTGATTTTTAGCAAAATTCGAAGGTCTCTAATCAAAGGTGAATTCTCTGAAGTATTCGAACTCTTTTCTAATCCTCTAATATCATTAAATCCGTGACAGGCTCAATAATTACAAACTTTTTTATCCTAATAGAGTATTGCAGTAGAGAGGAAAAACATGTCCGTTGAGGAAGAAAAAGAAGCCTTGGAAAAGTTGGTCAATAAATTCAAGAAAAAGATCGAAGAAGACCAGGCAGTTAAGAAAAAAATTGAGGACTTTCAAAGAGACATACAGGTTGATTTCGATTCAGGTAATAACTATAATCTCAGCTTAGAGAATGCTGAAGTAAGTGATATCAGAGAGGGAGCTTTAGAAGATTCTGATATAACTCTAGCTACAGACGTGGGAACCCTTGATGATTTGTTAGAAGGGGAAGTAGGTGCTATGCAGGCCTACGCAAGCAATAAGATAAAAGTCGATGCATCTCTAACTGATATGTTGAAGTTCAAAGAATTGCTTTAACTGTAAAGATTCACTTTCTCAGGGGGGTGTTTCATGAACTCCCTCAGTAAAGTTGTAGCGTAACTTCCCTTGTTGAGGCTGAAATCTAGTCTTAACGCCTTCCCCTGTAATTTCCATTCGAACTCTTTGACCGGAGCGAAAACATTCCTTCTAGTTCCGGTGGAAGAAATAGATGAGATCTCAGGGATTATAAAATCTTCTTTTTCGATATCTTCCTCCTCGATAATCTTCCTCTCTATATCTCCCTGTTCTCCTTCAGATAATTCAGATTTATGTCCATAGAGTGGTGCACTTACGAAAGCCTTCCCTTTTCTCACCATATCTGAGGCTTTTGAGAGATTACGCTTTCTCACCTTCACTTGTGTATCTTTATTAGGCAATCCATCTGAATCAGCTGGTAATATTACATCATCGAGGAGTGCGTCGTTGAGAGGTAGATCTCTTTTGAGTCGAAGAGATACCATCCTGTTGAATAGATAGGATTGGTACGCGTGGACGAACATCATGAGCAGATTATGTGGTAGCGTCTTCAGAGCAGAAACGAAATCGCCTGGATTTTTACTAAGATACTTCAAAATGTCTCTTTCAAAGGTCAAAACTTGCGGATATATCTTAAGAGCTTCTTCTATATTCCAACCATCTTCTAAAAATTCCCTAGCTTCGTAACAACTCCTCCCTTCACCCTTCTTAGGAGAGGCTACATATGTTTTCACGGCGCCTTCAAAATCACCTTTCAAAATCTTCTTCCCGACGATATGGGTGATAGGTCTTAAAGTTCCGAAACGCTGGACACCGAACCAGTTAGGAAAACCTCCTTCATCTTTTATCTTTTTTCCAATCTCATTAGCTCTATCTATAGCTACCTCTGGTTCCACCGCTAGATCCCTTATTAATATCTCGAATTTGTTCCTTTTGTGTGCACCCATGGTCAAAGATCGGTGGGATGTAAAAATTTCTTGTATTTCGACATCTTTCATACTCAGATCATTTAATTTTTCAGGATCGCATTTAAAAGACATCCATTGGGTCGTGATCGCTCTTTTGTCTTTAGTTCCGCAGAAATCTATCTTCTCTCTAGCTATATTCAATTCTTTAGAGAGTCTTTTTATCAATCTGTTAGTCTCCCAATTCCGAGACCAAACTTTTGCGATGCTGTAGTCTCCTTCGCTCTCATCAAAAAGATCTATCTCCTCTTTCACCCTGAAATCTTCAGGATATTTTTTCAATTTGCCTCCCACACCTGGGGCATCGGTGAAGAAGCATTCAAGCCCCACCTTCTTTTCCATAACAACTTCACCAATCTAGCACTTCATTCATTCTCTTCAAACATCTCAGAATATATGTTTCTAAAATCTTCCTGAAATGATTTTGATATATCGATCAATATCTGTTTAGGATCAGCTCCTTCCGTGACTTCCACTCTTAAAACAGGGTCATCTAACTCCTGATGTTCTACTGAGTAATCAGCATTAGAGACTTTTTCCTCCTTGACAAGCTGTTCAATAAGGGGATACATCACGGTGTCGTCTGCATCTTTGATCTTCATCTCTAACGTCGTATCAGTCTTTTCTAGTATTTCGAAATCCATATCAATACACACCTTCTTAATTACAACTTGGGATTCTTGAAGTTTTTACTATTATTTAAGGTATTTGTCTACCATCTTAATCGCACAGACATCTCCGCACATCGAACAAGCATCTTCATCGCTGGGGTTTTTCTCTTCTCTATACCTTTTTGCCTTTTCTGGATCTACAACCTTATCTAGAGTTTCCTCCCAGTTCAAATTCTTTCTCGCCCGAGATATCTCATCGTCAACTTCTTTATCTAGACCATTTGCCACATCTGCTGCGTGAGCGGCTATTTTAGAGGCGATGGTACCTTCTTTAACGTCTTCCACATTAGGAAGTCCAAGATGTTCTGCAGGTGTGACGTAACAGAGAAAGTCTGCACCATTATAAGCGGCTACAGCTCCGCCGATGGCTCCTGCTATGTGATCGTAGCCAGGAGCCAAATCTGTTACCAATGGACCTAGAACGTAGAATGGTGCGTCGTCACATAGATCCTTCTGTATGTTAACATTAGTTTCTACCTGGTTCAAAGGTACATGTCCAGGTCCTTCTACCATCGCCTGTACATCTTTTTCACGGGATCTTTTAACAAGCTCTCCTAAAGTTATCAATTCTTGGATCTGAGGCCTGTCGGTCGCGTCGGAGATAGAACCTGGTCTAAAGCCGTCTCCTAAGCTTAATGTCAAATTATATTCCCTAGCGATCTCAAGTAAATAATCGAACTCCGAATACAGCGGATTTTCCTCTTCATTTTGGAGTATCCAAGCGGTCAAAAAGGAACCTCCTCGACTTACAACATTCGCTAGTCTATTGCTCTCCTTCAAACTCTGTACGGCGCTTTTTGTCACCCCGCAGTGAACGGTTATGAAATCTACACCATCTTCGGCATGTTTTCTAATGCTGTTGAAGATATCATCTGAACACATGTCAACTATGGCACTTTTCCTTGCCAGTTCCAAACCACATTGGTAGATAGGAACCGTTCCAAAGGGAAGATCGGTGGACTCTATCAATTTTTCTCTGATTTTATCTATGTCTCCGCCGGTGCTCAAATCCATTACCGCATCGGCGCCATATTTTTCCGCAATATTCAATTTTTCAATCTCTTCATCTAGGTCTACCTTGTCCTTGGAAGTCCCGAGATTGACATTGATTTTAGTTTTCAATCCTTTACCTATAGGCCGAGGTTCTGGTTGATGAATAGGATTATATGGTACAACGGCTTTTCCCTCTTTAACCAGTCTAGCAAGTTTTTCTGCTGATATCGGTTCTTCTCTAGCGCTCTTTTCGATTAAATCCGGTATTTCCGTTTTACAATCTTCAGGCAGAGTCATCATATTCTCATGAGAAGCGGGGCTTTAAAGCCTTTTTTATATCATTTATGACAAATATAGATATTACATTGTGAATAGAGATGTAGACTGCCAAAAATAAAAATAAGGTTTTGTTTCAAATTTTCTTATTACTATTCTACTTCGAACGTTTCTTCAACGATCAGATCTTTCTCCCTTACATGGTCGATTACTTCGATCTCTACGTCGTTTTCACCTTCTTCCCAGCCATCATCCGGAGAGATCAATTCAGGTCCGCTTTCGATAATCCCCTAATCGCCGCCTATATCATCACTCTTGTTCGATATTTCTTCTCTATCAAGATCGTCATAAACTTCACCATCAGGGGTCCTAGCTGTAACATATACTGACCATTCAATAACTTCTTCGTCGGCTTCAAAGCCTTCTACTTCCAGATACATCAATACATCCTCATTGGTGTATAAACAGGCTCCTCAAGTTATTTTCTTCGAACTGAATCTATTCTTTTTTTAAAAATCTTATCAATACTATCAGAGATATACTCTAAATTTTTGAGATATCATCGATACATCGGATACTTTTTACGGAACTTTTTCTTGAGCTTTTTCCTCAGTTTTTTGTCTACGTCTTCCTGCTCTTCCAAGGGATATCTGAACGGTTTACCCTGGTTGAAAGGCCCCATCATGATGTATTCCTTCTCATCTACATTTTGAGGCAGAGTTGGTTTTTTCCTCATCTGTTTTTTGATCAGTCTTTTCTTTTCTTCCTGTTCTTGGGAACTAGAAAGTGATTCAAAGAAGTTCTTCAGTTCGTCCTCTTTGAATCTCCTGAATCCGAAATCAGGCAGTTTCTTCTCTAGTTGATCTCTTTCAATATTGATCTCCGTTCCAATCCCCAAAGGATTATTGTTATAGATAGAATCGACCTTGATGAAGTATCCCTTGTCATCATGGACGATATAAACGTTATAAAAATCATCGGAACGGCTAGTCCAGAACACCCATCCCTCTGGATTTTCTCTGTAATCTTCCATGAAATTTTCCATTATGTCGTCTATGTTTTTCATCGCTCTAACAAGATTAAGATGTGCTTTTTATACCTTTTCACTTTATCTTACAATGTTAGGTCAGATATTTTAATCTCACATCAAAAACGCATCGGGATTCTCACTCATATCTATGAAATTGTTCGCAGATTCTTTCAATTCTTTCGAGGCGCTTTCTTCGAAAGCCATGACTTCGACTCTGACCCCTTCTGCCTGGAGATGATTTACAAGATGTGTGAAATCTCCGTCACCTGTTACAAGCACTACTACATCCAGCTTACTAGCTATCTTCAGAGCATCTATAGCTATCCCCATATCCCAATCGCCTTTTTTAGCTCCGCCGTAGTACTCTTTAAGTTTCTTTTTTTTGACCTCAAAACCTATATTTTCTAACGTTTCGAAAAAGTTCTTTTCATCAGGGGTTTCAGATTCTATAGCATATGCTATCGCTCTTGTCACTTTTCTGTTCTGCTGTGCTTTATCCAAAAGTGATTCGAAGTCTACCTTATTGCTGTAAACATTTCTAGCTGAGTAGTACATGTTCTGAACATCAACGAATATGCCGACTCTCTGGTCTTTATATATTGAAACCATACTCATTTCACCTTAACTATATTTTTTATTCTCTACTGCAAAGATATCCTCACTTAATTTAGTATTTTTGATTCTAATTATTTGAAGTGTCACGAAAGATTTAAACTTTGATATCTTTTAACTATTTTAAAAGACGTGATATCATGATATCTAGAGAGGAAGCTATCGAGATGATCCACGACAATATTGATACTGAGAATTTGAAAAACCATATGTTCGCAGTAGCTCAGATAATGAAGAGACTCGCTGAAGAATTAGATAAAGATGAAGAGAAATGGGAGATACTCGGTCTCGTACATGATTTGGACTACGAAGAAACAAAAGACAATCCCGAAAAACACGCTCTAAAATCGGCTGAGATTGTCGAAGGAAAGGTACCTGAGGATATGGTCAGAGCGGTAAAAGCACACAATCACGAGCATACAGGAGTGGAGCCAAAAAATGATATGGAGTACGCAATCCACGCTGCTGACGCTGTATCCGGCCTTATCGTAGCTACTGCTTTAGTGATGCCGAACAGCAAGCTAGAAGAGGCCAGGCCTGAATCAGTGGAGAAAAAATTCGATGATTCTTCTTTCGCGAAGAATATCGATAGAGATAGGATTCTTTATTGTGAGGAAATAGGTCTAAACAGGGATGAATTTTTGGAACTATCGTTGAAAGCTCTGCAGGATATAGACGAAAAGCTTGGATTATGAGATTGATATGAAGATAGAAAAGCCTAGCGATGAAGAACTGCAGGATCTTTACCGAAAGTTCGAAGAGCCTGAGATAAAAAAAGAAGAGGTTAGTTTGTCTGCTTTGGAATACAAAGGAGATTATCCTGACTGCAAGGGCGAAGCGGTCCTTCTAATCATAAAAGAAAATAAGATCGTAGGTGTTAGACACCAAAGAGGCGAAAAATTCGTTCTCCCGATGGGACGAGTGTGGAAAGACGAATCCTTCATCGAAGGCGCGAAGAGAGAAGCAAAAGAGGAAACAGGTCTTCAGATCGAGATCAAATCTTTTGAAGAGATACGAAAAGTTATCTTTGAATTTTCTGATACCAAACTGGAGAGGTGGCATCTTCTATTCGAGTCAGAGGCAGTTGGAGGAAATCTAAAACCCGAAGATGAAGAGGAAATAGAAGAGGTTAAATTATTCGAAGAGGAATGGTACTGGAATAAAGGATTCTATATCTTGAGAAGATGATTTTCTGTGAATCCAACAAACATAAATATAATAATGAAATAAGTCAGATTTATGGAGAACAATAATCAATCTCAAGATATCTTTATCAAAGAGCTTCCTGAAATATCTACTGAGCCCGCGTCTTTAGGTTTATTCGGCCTGGCCGTAGCAGCTTTGGTACTAGGCGTGACATATATGGACTTGGCTGATGCTCAACACAATGCACTTTTGATACCTTGGGTTTTATTCTTCGGTGCTACCACTCAATTCGTGGCAGGGATAATGGAATTCAAACGTAGCAATATCTTTGGAGCGACTGTATTCACCTTCTTTTCCATGGCGATGTACTCAATAGCTTTGACGGCATATATCAATGCATTCACAGAAGTCACGGTAGATACAAACCATTATGTGGCTGGTTTGATAGCTGTTTTGATCTTTTTATTGATCGTTACATTTGCCTCGATGATGACCAATAAAGTTTTGTTTTCGATAGTGGTGGTTGTAGATTTGGCAATACCCGTTTTAGTAGCCCATTACTTGTGGGGGTATTCTGGAGTTGTAGCAGGAATTTTTCTATTACTAACATCTGCACTGTCTTTCTATGCTGCAGCAGCTGTTCTATTGAACACCATGGCAGAAAAGACGATACTACCCCTAGGAAGTCCAATCTGGGAGCCGTGATTTAAACCGATATTGAAAGGACTAGCACTACTCTTCGTATTTGTTTTTGTGAACGAATTCTTCTAGATCTTCTCGTTCAGGCCTTTCCTTCTCAGTCTCTATCTGATCGTCGGTCATGTACTCTGTTGGCTCATCAGCGTGTTTCCCCACGTTTATCAAAGTGATAAGTCGATACTCGTCAGGTATACCTAGGAGATCTTTTGCATCTCCCTCATCATATCCCGCAATCGGATGAGTTACTAATCCTAATTCAGTAGCTCTCAACTGTAAAAACGCCGAAGCCATCCCAGTATCGAAAAGATGATATGATCTCTCGTCTACTTCACAGTCATCTTCGCTTTTGCTGAAAACAGCTATTATCAAAGAAGCTCCTTTAGTCCACTCATTGTAAGGACTGATCACGTCCTGCATCTTTTCCAGCATATCTTCATCATAGACAAAGACAAAATTCCAAGGCTGGTTGTTGTAGCAAGAAGGGGAGAGCTGTGCATGGTTAGCCAGATCCTCTATGAGTTCTTCCGTTATCTCTGTCTTTTCAAGAGCACGATACGCTCTTCTTTCATGTATAGCCTTTTTCACATCCATCATGCTCACCTTCTATTATCTACAATTTCTTTTATCCTTTCTGATCTTTCTTTTTCGTCGAGTCTATCCTTCACCGGATTCATTTCTGGATAAGCTTTCTCGTTGAAAACGGGCATCTCTTCTTTATAGAAAACACCTATCGGCAAACGCTCTTCTTCCTCAGTAAGCTTCACTGCCTTTTCTCTTGTATCCACTGGTTCTTCCAATATCTCGACTAGGTCGTTGTAAATCTCATATGTATCGTAAAATGTAACGCAAGGCTGAAGTACGTCAACGAGAGAAAAGCCTTCGTGTTTAACGGCTTCTACAATCAAATCAACCAAATGCTGCATTTTCCCGGAGTATCCTCGACTCACGAAACTGGCTCCTGACGAAAGCATTAATTTCAAAGGATTTATCGGTTCGTTTACGTTACCTTCTGGTGTAGAAGGTCCTTTGAATCCCTTATTACTGGTCGGAGACTTTTGTCCGGTGGTAAGGGCGTAGTTTCCATTATTGTGGACTATCATAGTTACGTCTGCATTCCTCCTAGCGGCGTAGATGAGATGAGCAAGTCCCTCACCATAAGCATCGCCGTCACCTCCAAAAGCCAAAACCTTCAAGTCGGGATTGGCGAATTTCATACCTTGGATGGTCGAAATTTCTCTTCCGTGAATAGAATACAGACCGCTAAGGTTTAGATAATCAAAGATTTTCCCATGACATCCGATACCAGCTGAGATCAAGAGTTCTTCTCTTTCTATGCCTTCATTTTCTAACTTCTTTACTGCTTGCTTAACCGAATTGAGAAGACCAAAATTTCCACATCCTGGACACCAGGTATTCTCTTTTTCACTTTCAATTTCTAATTCTTCAAATCTCATCATATCGCCTCCTTTATCTCTTCGGCAAGTTCACGAGGTTTAAATGCTCTGCCATCATACTTTCTTATCACTGTTTTAGGCTCAATCCTGCATTTCTCACGAAGTAATTTCGCAAACTGTCCCGTAGAGTTCTGCTCTACTACGATCACCTCTTCATCTTTATACTTCTCTAGTTCCCATGTAGGGAAAGGTTTCATATAAACTGGTTGGACAATTTTTGCATCTATCTCATCGAATTTTATAGCTTCTCTAACACTCATGGTAGTCGAACCAAAAGTGAGTATCAAATGTTCACCTTTTCCGAACTCATTGACTGTGTTCCTCTCTTTTAGGTCCAAAATCAGAGTTTCGTTCTTTCTCCTCCTTTTATCGTGCATATCTTTGATCTTCTGTGGATCTTCAGTGGTGTACCCCATCTCGTCATGCTCATAACTGTTCCATTTTATCAGTTGTTTGGAGGGAGGAAATTTCAATTTAGATATTCCATCTTCGGTATCTTCATATCTGTTGTAATCTCCCTCACCTTCGAATCTTTTAGGTTCTGTCCATTCGATCTCAGATGGGTCTATATCGATATTCATACTGCTTTCGCATAGATGCTTTTCCGTTAGGAAGATACCCGGTGTCTGATATTTCCATACTAGATTTAACATCTCTCCAGCTAAGTTAAAAGCCTCTTCAATACTGCCGGGCGAAGCGACTATTAAAGGAAATTCACCATGACCTTGGTTTATCGCGAAATTTAGATCGGCCTGTTCAGTGTAAGTGGGCACTCCGGTAGAGGGTCCAGGTCTTGATGCCAAAACGAATAGCACTGGTGATTCTGTCATCCCAGCTAGCGAGATCGTTTCTTCCATCAAAGCTAAGCCTCCACCGCTACTTCCCACCATCACTCTACTCCCTGGCATCGTGGCACCTACAGCCATATTCGCAACTGATATTTCATTCTCTGGATGTATGGACATCACCTGGAGATCATCTTCATGCGAAGCTAAGAAATGTAGTATAGATGACGCTGGAGTCATCGGATATCCGATATACATATCTAGTCCTGCTGCAGATGCACCCAAGGATAGAGATTCGTTGCCACTAAAGATAGGCAAATTATCATCTAATTTCTCAAAAGTATATTTTTTATCGATTTTTTCTTCAGCTAACTCGTAGATCTCTTTAGCATAGGAAATATTTTCTTCTGCACCTTTAGCATATTCCTTCTTTATCAAATCTTCAAGTTCGTTGATATTCAATCCGATGACGGATGAAAGGACAGCTATACCGGTTACGCCTTTTATAAGATCGGATTTAGAGTATTCTTGCGCAATATCATTTATAGGCAATCCAACACCCTGACCATCTTGGGTCTCTCCCGAGTTGTAGATCATCAGGCCGTCTTCTGCGATATGATCTTTATGCAATTTGTAACTTCTATCATCTAAATTTACTATCAGATTAGCGACCATATGATGACTGTATATTTCCTCTTTAGAGGTGCTAACGACTGAAAAGTTATGGCCCCCTCTTATCAGACTTTGGTAGTCATCCATTTTGAAAGTTCTTCCTCCCAAATCAGAGAATAAGTTCGCTGCTGCCGCACCAGCTTTTTTAACACCTTCTCCCGCCTTACCGCCTATAATATAAGTAAATATATCATCCATTATGTTCACCATTTAATAACAATAAATAAAGGGTTTTAAGAAAATAGTTTTTTCGGTTCTTATCATTTCATCGGTAAGCCAATCTCCAATAGATTTTATTCTTCTTCACCAGCCTTGACAGGAAATACACTCCCGATTGGTCTCTGTCCCATCTTTTTGTCTAGCATCATCAGAGCGCTTCCATCGTCTCCGGCCATCTCTAGTTTGTCTACGATTTCTTCTGCAGATTCTTCTTCCTCCACCTGTTCGTCTATGAACCACTGGAGCATCTGTAGGGTCGCTCTATCATTCTTTTCTTCAGCTAGATCCGCCAAATCGTTTATCCTTTCAGTCACGTACTGTTCGTGTTCATAGGCGTCTTTGAAAATCTCAAGTGGGGAATCCCATTCTATTTTTGGTTTCTCTATTTCCTTTAGTTTGACTCGTCCTCCTCGACTTTCCAAATACTGGTAAAGCCTCATCGCATGATTGATTTCTTCTATAGTCTGAGAGTGCATCCATGTTTCAAAGCCATCTAGGCCTTTCTCGCCAAAATCAGCTGCCATCGATAGGTAGATGTAAGCGGAGTAAAGTTCCGCATTTATTTGGTCGTTCAAAGCTTCTTGTATCTCTTCATCTATCATGTCAATCACCTCTAAGCCGAGAACTCCTTGAACTTGTCTTTGGAAATACCGCAGACAGGGCAGTTCTTTGGAGGATCGCCTTCGTGGGTGTAACCACATTTTGGACAGATGTAAACGTCGTCAAGTTCGATGTCTTCGTCTTTTTCAGCTGCTTCTTTAGCCTCTTTATACATCTTTCTGTGTATCTTTTCAGCTTCTAATGCGTAGTTGATCGAAGTCTCTGCACCGTACTCTTCTTCAAGCTCTGCTATGGCGTGATAGGCTGGATACATACTTGTCACTTCGAAGTCCTCTCCATCGATACCTTCCTCGAGATTCTCAACGGTATTACCTATATTGCCTAACTCTTCGTAGTGGTTACCAGCATGCACTCGTTCAGCGAAAGCGATTGCTTTGAATAACCTAGCTATGTTCTCTTTGCCTTCTTCTTCGGCGACATCACTGAAATGTAGGTATCTCATATGTGCCATCGATTCGCCTTGGAAAGCTTCTTCCAAAGATTTTTTCGTCATATCTCCCATTTCTTCATCTTCGCTCATTTTATACACCTTTTTTGAGTATATTTTATAAATAGTTTGAAAAAGGTTTTTTTGTAGGACATTTTCACCCTAAAATTGACTTATCCTTACAGTTCTTTCTCGTTCGTCCAAAGACCGTGGATATTACAGTAGGAATTCGCTATTATCGTTCCACCTTTTTTTGTTTCAAAAGTGCTCATCACTTTTGGCTCGGTGTAAATTGTACTTGTGTCCGGTCCTTCAGTCGATTCGCCGTGAGCCGTGAATTCATATTTCCCTATCTGGTAGGGATATTCATCTCCGTCCGGTTTGAAATACAGTTCTATCCACCGGATATGATGTTTTGTTTCGTTCGGATGTGAAATTTCCTTTCCTATACTTGCTTTCACTTTGACTTTTTCTCCCTTCTTTTCCACATCTATCACGGGCACGTGCTTCTCGGTTTTCCAGTCATCGGTCCTATACAGGTCTTTTATTTTCGTCATTTTTTACCTCCTTTCCTTCAATTCAGATATTATTTCTCTAACATCAGGTACATCTCCAATTGGATAAACTTTTGAAAATACGATATTTTGATCTTCATCTATCAAGACATTAGCTCTCTTTGAGAATCCCTTCTCTTCGATGAAGAGGCCATACTTTTTTGCTACTTCTCCATGGGGCCAAAAATCTGATAATATTCTCAGATCCTCCAATCCTAATTTCTCTGCCCACAACTTCTTACTCGGCACAGGATCTACGCTTATCCCAACAGGTACAGCGTTGTATTCCTGGAATTTTCTCTTGCTGTTCTCCAAAGACTGCATCTGTTCAGCACACACTTCTGTGCCAGCAAGAGGATGGAATGAGAGAAGAACTCTAGTTCTCCCCTCGTAGTCACTGAGAGTAAACTCCTCTTTGTTCTGATCCTCCAAGGTAAAGTCAGGTGCTTTCTTTCCAACTTCTATTTCTGGTGGTGTTTCTGGCATTTTTTCCTCCTATTCTATCTTTTCAAAATCTTCTTTAGGCGCTCCGCAAACTGGACATAACCAATCGTCTGGCAGTTCTTCGAATTTAGTGCCTGGTTCGATATCATTGGTTTTATCTCCCTTTTCTTCGTCATAAATGTATCCGCAGACGGTACATCTCCATTTAGCCATCTCTGATCACCTTATGGTCCTTGATGCATCGCGGGATAGTATTGATCGAATTCTTCGAAGTCACTCATCATATTATATTCTTCTTTCAATATTTCATAATGGTTCTGTTCCATTCCTGCGAGATAGTTTAACAATTTTTTTGGATTTCTTTCTAGACCCGAATCATCTACCTTCTCCGCCATCTTCTGATAAAAATCTCTAGAGGCTATTTCTGCATCCATCGCCTGCTCTATTATCTCGGTCTCGTCGATATCCTCACCGTAGCGGATATACGGTAAAGGCACAGGTGTTTCTTCCGGTAATTCTATTTCTTCTCCGCGGTCTACATCATTGTACACGTTCCTCAGGAATTGCTCGTGCTTTTTCTCCTCTCCGGCTAGAAATTCAAATCTTTCACTCATCACGAAATTATCCACTCTTCCAGCCATGTGATCATATACTTCCTTAGCGTTGATTTCGGCTTTGATGGCACCTTTCAACATCTCTTCAAAACTTAGATTCTCTATATCCATATCTTCTACCATATTTTCATACCTCCATAAGTTGATTAGATAAAAGTTTTCCACAGAGGTGCTTTAAATCAGTCATGCTCTGCACTCCCAGTTTGTTAATGGGTTTACACCTAAATTAATTTTGTCGTAAGATCTATTTTCGTCCATCTTTTCTGTCATGCTCATTTTCTGTATAACGTTCTAATATGTTCGATATATATGTATTTTTTGTTCGACAATCGCAAAAGTATAAATAAGGTGCGTGATTTATTATCAGATAAGATGACAAAGATAGACGAAAAAGACAAAAAGATCCTTGAAATGCTTAGAAAAGATTCTAGAAAACCTTATACTGAAATAGCTGAAGAACTAGATGTTAGTGAAGCTACAGTTAGGAAAAGGATCGAGTCATTGAAAGAGAATAACGTGATAGAAAGATTTACAGTTGATCTAGACCCTTCAAATCTCGGTTATGGGACCGTTACGCTTTTAGGACTAGATGTCGAACCGGAGTATTTTTTGAAAGCGATAGAACATATGGCCGATATAGAAGAAGTAAGATGGGTCGCAAAATCGACTGGTGATCATATGATAATGGCGGAGATATGGGCCGAAGACGGAGATCATCTTTCAAATATAATGAGCAAAAAAATCGGTAAGATAGAAGGAGTAAGAGATCTCTGTCCATCTATAATATTAGAAAAGATAAGATGACCGGCTTGGCAGAGATACCCTTCGACGCTAAAGGGGTCTTCAAAAGTAGGAAAAATAGATTTTTAGGCGAAGTTGAATTAGCAGAAACTCTTTCAATTGAGGAGGTTCATATTAGAGATCCGGGTAGATTGAAAGAGATATTGTATCCCGGAAATGAAGTTTTATTGGAGAAAGCAGAAAAAGAAGATAGAAAAACAGATTGGACACTTTTGGCTGGTAAAGTAGAAGGAAATTGGATTTTTGTCAATTCTGGCTACCACAGATCGATAGCTGAAAATATGCTGGAAGATGATGAGATGAGTCCTTTTGGTGAACTCGTCGATTATAAAGCCGAAAAAAGATTAGGAGAGAGCAGGATAGACTTCTACCTGGAAAAAGAAGATGAAAATATTTGGGTGGAAGTAAAAGGTTGCACGTTGGCCGAAGAAGGTAGAGCCTTATTTCCTGATGCCCCGACGAAAAGAGGGAAAAGGCATGTAGAAGAACTGATAAGAGTTATCGATGAAGAAAACACCTCTGCAGCTTTACTTGTTTTGGTCTTTAGACCTGATAGTGAATGTTTTAAGCCGCATGAAGAACAGGACCCTGATTTTGCTAACGTGTTCGAAGAAGGGATAAAAGCCGGTTTAGAGGTGCACCCTGTTAAACTGAATTATGATGGTAGTTTAATTGGATATCGCGGCGAGATACCCCTCTGCGAGGGATAAAGATGGAAAAAGAAAAGATTCTATCTGCGATCGAATCGCACAACGAGTATAAATCAGATATTGCGGAAGCCGAACTAGTTGAACTCGGAGAGAAAATTATCATAGTGAAATTCGAGGGCAACTTTTGCTTTAGCTGCTGTATGGATGAGTATTTTATAGATCTAGTATATGAGTTCAAGAAGATGGGCATCGAGGCTGAATTCAAGGATTTTCAAAAAGTGGAAGATAAGAGTTTTATCGCCGAATACGAGAGCAAGTAGGGATTGAAACTAGACTTCTAATACTTACGCAAAGATTTTTTACTATCTTTTCAATACCTAACCATGTCGGGGATGAATTTCTTTAGGAGTAAAGATCTCGAGCGAACTAAGGAATTTTACATGGAAGAACTGGATATGGATCTTTGGCTCGATCAGGAGAAATGTAAGGTATTGAAGGACGGTAATCTACTCATTGGTTTCTGTGAGAGCGAAACAATGGACGAAGGTGGGACTATCACTTTCTTTTACCGCAGCAAAGAAGAAGTTGACGAGATGTATGAAAAATTCAAAGATAGAGCTAAAGGAGAACCCTCTAAAAACGATTTCTTCCAGATATACCAGTTTTTCGCCGAGGACCCGGAAGGTAGAACCTTGGAATTTCAGACATTTCTTCATAAACTGAATCCGTATATGGAAGGGATCGAATTACTGGAGGACAGGAGAAGCGTAAGAGAGTATAAGGATGAAGAAGTATCAGAAGAAACGCTCCAGGAGATTTTCGAGACTTGTAGATACGCTCCCACCTCTAGAAATTCCCAGTCCTACTATTTTATACCGATAAAAGATAGGGATACGGTCGAATTCATGGCTGAACGAAGAGGAAGCAACAGTCAACCTATTGCTGAAGCTCCCATGGCTGTGGCGATATGCTGCGATCCAGATAAGACTGGGAGACTCAAACAAGACGGCGATATAGCCGCGTACCACTTCATATTGACTGCATGGGCCCACGGCCTAGGAACTTGTTGGATCGCTGCAATGGACAGAGAAGATGTAAAAGAAAAACTTGGAATCTCTCAGGATCATTATGTCGCTACGGTAACACCACTGGGCTATCCTAAAGAAGTTCCAGAACCCCCTTCGAGAAAAGAAACCGATGAGTTCGTTAAGAGATTGTGATTGAAAATATACATCATTTGAAGATGTGTCCGGTCTCTTCGTACCAGAGGACCAGATCTAGATGGCCTAGCGGTATATCGACTTCCTCAGAAAACTCTTTCATTTTTTCCTCTATCCTCAGATATTTTTTCTTTGTCAAAGTTTTAGGCTCCTCTTCGATAACGCCAAGTTTTTCTAAATTTTTAAGTATATGCCTGTCTAGTATCGCTAAATCTTGAGTATAACCGATATTCCGTAAGAAATGACTGCTTTCTTTATAACCGAGACCTTTCACGTTATCTACGATCCACTCTCTCGCTTCTTTAGCATCGTCGAATTCTTCCAACTTTTCTCTTAATGATAAATCACTTTTAAGGAATCTATCTCTAGCCTCGACCAGATAATCTGATTTGTTGTGTCTAAATCTGACCTTTTTTATCTCTTCTGCGATATCAGACTTTTCACCCTTTTCTATCATATCTTTTTCTCTCAGTTTTTCTACAGTATTCCAACATACTTTTGCCTTTGACTGAGGGGTGAAAAGACAAAAAGTCAATTCATCGAAAATCTCATTTTCATCGCCGTTCTCCCAAAGTTGTTTAAAATCGTCTATCCTAGATTTTATCTCCGCTTCTATCTCCGAATATTTCTCCATCAATTCTTCTTTTTTCATGATACTATTGAAATTATGAGATATAGTATAGTTATTAACTTTTTTCTAGCATCCTTTCGAACTCTTCGATATCTGTGATGGGCTCTTTACAGCTGAAGTTCTCACAGATGTAAGCAGTTGGCTTTCTTTCGACTTTTGAGATAGAGGATATGAACTCTATGAAATCCTTCAACTCTTTTTTATTCTCGTGATCTTTAAGTATCAAAACACGGTTTGGTAGAAAACGCCTTCTTAAAACCTCTAGAAAATTTTCAACATCTTCTCTTTCTCCGACTAAAACAATTTTTTTACCGCCCGACCACCATGATTGCAAAGCTGTCAAAAACATTGTGAACTGCCCTGGGTTTCTGGATACTCTTCCTGAAAAAGCTTCGATCATCTGTTCTACAGCTTCAACGTATTTCTCGTCACCGGTGATTTGACTTAACAATACTAGATCTATAAGCGAAATAGAATTACCCGAGGGATAGGCTCCATCATAAACTTCTTTTTTGTGGATAGGCAATTCGTTTTGATCTTTATTCGAGATGAAGAATCCGCCATCTTCTTCATCCCAAAAGTTCTTGAACATCACGTCAGCCAGATCGATCGCTTTTTTTAGATATTCGATTTTAAATGTTGCCCGATAGAGATTTAAAAGCCCCCAAATAAGGAATGAATAGTCATCTAATCCACCTTTAACCGAAATATCTCCGTCTATGTAAGCGTGATAGAGTTCTCCATCTTTCAACATCTCTTCTAAGATAAAAGAGGCGGTCTCTTCTGCCATATCTAGGTATCTATCTTCGTCAAAAACGAAACCGGCTCTGCTCAGCGCAGTGAGTATGAGACTGTTCCAATCTGTCAATATTTTGTTATCAACCTTAGGTTTTTCTCTTTGGAGTCTTTGTTCAAAGAGTTTCTTTTTCATACCCTCGATTTCTTCAGCCGAAACGTCTTTATTTCTAACAATATCATCGGGAGTTTCTCTTAGGTACAGCACGTTTTCTCCAGTTTTTCTATTGGTAGCTTCATCTCTGAAGTTTCCTCCTTCTTCTATATTGAAGATCTCGACAAAAATATCACTCTTTTTCCCTAATATCTTTTGGACCTCTTCTTCATTCCAAGTATAGTAGGCGCCTTCCTTTCCAGAAGACTCTGCATCCTCAGAGGAGTAGAAACCTCCTTTCTCTGATCTTAGATTTCTATCTATATACTCTACAATTTCCGCTACAGTTTCAGAATAAAGCCTCTCTTTGGTTACCTGCCATGCTTCGGTATAAGCCAACAACATCATAGCTTGGTCGTAAAGCATCTTCTCGAAGTGCGGTAGGATCCATTCCCGATCCGTAGAATACCTGTGGAACCCGTACCCAAGATGATCGTAGATACCTCCTTTACGCATTTCTTTTAACGTTTTCCTTACCATTTTATTGGCTTTACCCACCTTTTTCTCATCATATCTGAGTAAAAACAAAAAGTTCTGGGGACTTGGAAACTTCTGAGTGTTTCCAAAACCACCGTGTTCTTCGTCATAAGCTCTAGAAAGATAATCAAAAGCCTCATCTAGGATCAGTTCATCTATTTTTTTGTCTCTTCCCATATCTTCTCTTTTTAGATTTTCGATCACTGACTTTCCTCTTTCCACTAATCTTTCTCTATCCTTTTCCCAAAGCTCATCTATTTTTGGAATCAATTCCATCAGACCCAACATACTCCCTTTTCCTTCTTTAGGGATGTAAGTTCCTGCGTAAAATGGTATCTTATCTGGCGTCATCAAAATTGTCAGAGGCCATCCCCCTCTACCCGTCATGCTCCTTGCTACGTCCATATAAACTGAATCGATGTCTGGTCTTTCCTCCTTATCCACTTTGATAGAAATAAAAGTCTCGTTTAGCAATGCCGCCACTTCTTCATCTCGGAAGGACTCTCTTTTCATCACATGGCACCAATGACAGGAAGAATAGCCTATAGAAAGAAAGATCGGTTTATCCTCTTCTTTTGCTTTGTTAAAGGCTTCTTCACACCATGGATACCAATCCACTGGATTATCGGCATGTTCTTTCAAATATGGGCTCTTTTCACCTTTGAGATGATTGATTTTAACTCCTCCAAGATATTACTATCCTATAACAGGTTTATAATTCCTTCCCAACTATCTCGGCTATCTCTTCCAACAACTTTTGATCTTCTTCACCGAAACTAGCTTTCTGGTGAGAGTCGATATCTATTTCCCCTCTGATCTCTCCTTCTTTAAATATAGGCACGACTATCTCCGACTCTACTTTCGGACTGCAGGAAAGATAATTCTCCTCTTGTTTCACATCATCGACAAGAAAAGTCTCTTTTCTTTCAGCCGCTTGTCCGCATACACCCTCGCCGAATTCGATGTTTGTATGATCGGTAGGCTCTCCAACGTAAGGACCAAGTACTAACTCATCGTTTTCCACAAGGTAAAAACCCACCCAGTCATAACCGGGAAGTTCATTATGTAGATGCAAACAAATGTCATTCAGTTTAGATACAAGCTCTTTTTCCTCATCTACGATATTTTCGATCTCTTCAATTATCTTATCTTTTTTCACTGTCATCAATCCTCCTGCATTTCAGCCCATTTTCCAACAGCTTCTCTTAAATGTGGTATCGTTATAGAACCTCCGACTACAAGTCCGATGGATAGAGCTTCCATCATCTCTTCATCGGTTACTCCTTCCTCGCGGCAGCGGTTCAAATGGTATTCTATGCAGTCGTCGCATTTTAGAACTAGTGATGCAACTAATCCTAGTAGCTCCTTATTCTTCTTAGAAAGAGCTCCGCTTTCATATACCTGCGTATCAAGATTGAAAAAACGTTTCATCTGGAGATTGCCTTGGTCCATAACCAGTTCGTTCAGTCTTTCCTTCTTCTTCTCAAAATTTTCTTTTTCTGTCATCGTCATCTCAATACGTCATTGTTTTTTAGTTTTAACCCAACCGAAAAGTACATATAAGAAAATTAGAATATTCTGATAACATCATGAACAACGGACCGGATGATGAGCGTATCAACAAACTTCACGCTGATCTCTGCAAGATGCTGGCACATCCTACTAGATTGAAAATATTGAAAGAGTTGAAGGAAGACAAGAAAACAGTAAAAGAGATAGTTGACGCAGTAGGAACAAGTCAACCTACAGCATCTCAACACCTAGGCGAACTTAAAAAACAGGGATTGGTCCAAGCTGAGAGAGATGGAAATAGTATGTTGTATTCGATCACGTATCCAAGGATACTCGATGCCTGTAAAATCATCCGGGAAGTTCTTTTCGAGCAGTTGAATGAAAATCAAGAACTGCTGAATAGAGGTGAGAATGATGGCTAAGAGTAAAGATGAAGATGTTGAAAAGATTAAGGAAGAAATGGTAGATAAGATGATGAATGATACAGAATCTAAAGAGTATCCCGCTGAACCTGTAGAAGTCAACGACAACGACTTCAAAGAGACGATAAAGGAATATCCTCTCGTCCTAGTCGATTTTTGGGCTGCCTGGTGCGGTCCTTGCAAGATGATGGAACCTGTGTTAGATGAATTAGCCGAGGAGTATCAAGGTGATGTGGTGATCGGAAAGATGAACGTTGACAAAAATCAGAACATCCCCAGTAGATTCCAGGTTTCAAGTATCCCTACCATGGTTCTATTCAAAGAAGGTGAAGTCGTAGATAGAATGATAGGTGCACTTGGGAAAGAACAGTTGAGTCAAAAGATCGAGGAGAATTTGAACTAAGGATTCAAGGCTCGTAGCGAGAGGATTTAGAAAAACGTTTCCTTTTATATTTTTCTTGTTAGGTTTCTAAAAAGACCGGATTGAGTTAAAGTGTGTTTTTCCGAAAATTTAATAGTTATCCGTTGATTTGGACCTACCTATCATGAGCCTCACTGGAGATTACGATTTCAAAGAAGTCGAAAAGAAATGGATGAAGAAATGGGAAGAGATGGAAATATATACCTACGATCCGGAATCTGAAAAACCCGTATTTTCAATAGATACCCCTCCACCTACAATTTCGGGGGACATGCATATAGGTCATGCTTACTCGTACACTCAAATGGATATCATAGCCCGGTATAAGAGAATGCAGGATTACAATCTTTTCTATCCATGGGGATGGGACGATAACGGAATAGCGACTGAATTGTTCGTTATGAATGAAACAGGCGTGGATCCTAAAGAGGTCGGTAGAAAAAAATTCAGAGATATATGTATGGAGGAAAGTGAAAAATTAGAAGAAAAACTAGAACGAAAATGGAAGAGGATTGGTACTTCTGCTGATTTCGACTTGTTCTATAGAACAATAGATGAAAGGACCTTAAAAACTTCTCAGAAATCGTTTATCGACCTCTACGAGATGGGTAGAGAATACCGGAAAGAGGCACCTACTCTTTGGTGTCCTCACTGTGAAACGGCTATATCTCAGGTAGAAACCGAAGACATGGAAAAAGAGGGGATATTCAATAACATCCATTTCTCAGTTGAAGAAGACCAAGAAGTTGTTATTTCCACCACGAGACCTGAGCTTTTGCCCGCTTGTGTAGCTATATTTGTCCATCCTGATGACGAGGAACACCGTCATCTAGTCGGGAAAAAAGCTGAAGTTCCTCTATTCGGACAAGAAGTTCCTATATTTGAAGACGAAGATGTGGATATGGAGACAGGCACTGGAGTAGTGATGTGTTGTACTTTTGGCGATCAGGCCGATATAGATTGGTGGTATGCCCATGATCTCCCGTTAAGAATTGCTATAGATGAAACCGGATATATGACCGATGTGGCACAAGATTATGAAGGGATGCATGTAGACGAGGCTAAAGAGAAGATCATAGAAGATTTAAAGGAAGCTGGAAAGATAAGCAAGCAGTGGGAGATCACTCACGATGTGAATGTTCACGAGAGATGCGATACACCGATCGAATTCCTTGTAACAGAACAGTGGTTCATCCAATATTTGGATCTTAAAGAAAAATATTTAGAAATTGGAGAGGAACTCGATTGGCATCCAGAGCACATGAAGGTCAGATATGACAATTGGGTTGAATCTCTCAGGTGGGACTGGTGTATTTCCAGGCAGAGATATCATGGAATACCCTTCCCTGTTTGGTATTGTGAAGAATGTGGTGAGGTGAAATTAGCCGATGAGGAAGACCTTCCTGTAAATCCACTTGTTGACGAGCCTAGGAGCGAATGTGAGTCCTGCGGTTCTACTGAATTCGAGCCCGAGGAGGACGTTCTAGACACGTGGGCGACTTCTTCTTTAACACCTTATATAGCTACTAAATGGATAGAAAATTCAGAGATGTTCGAAGAGATTTTCCCCTTTGATCTCAGGCCTCAATCACATGATATTATCAGCTTTTGGGCATTCAATACTATAGTCAAAAGTCTATTCCACTCTGACACAAAGCCTTGGGATGACATAATGATTCATGGCTACCTAATGCTTCCAGGAGGGAAGTCTTTTTCTTCGTCGAAAGGGATAATCATCGATCCAGAAGAGGTCGCCGAAGAACATGGTGCGGATTCGATAAGATATCTGGCTGGAATACATAAGCCAGGTGAAGACGGCGAATATGAAGAAAAATGGTTGAAAAGAGGGCAGAGGATACGGACAAAATTTTGGAACGCCCAAAAACTAATATCTAATTCGTTTGAAGAAAAGCCACAGGAGCCTAGATCCCTCAAGCTTATGGATAGGTGGCTTCTCACTAAATACAGCGACCTTGTTGATTCAGCTACTGAATACATGGAAGATTACAGATACGATAAGGCCCTTCAAGAGACCGAGTATTTCTTATGGCACGTGCTTGCTGATCATTATCTGGAGATGGTCAAATATCGGATTTACGAGGAAGAGGACGAAGCTGTAAATTACGTCCTTTATGAAGTCGGTCTCGGCATCACAAAACTTCTCGCGCCTTTCCTTTCCTTCATAACTGAAGAGGTCTATAATCGGGTTTATAAAGATTATCAAGGAGAGAAGAGTATACATGTTGAATCATGGCCAGAGCCGATCTTGAAAGATGAAGATGCTGTTGAAACCGGGAAAAGGGTCAAGGATATCATAGCCGAGATACGTAATTGGAAATCAGATAGGGGCATACCTCTCAATGATGATATTGGGTCCATCAGATTAGTTACCGATAACGAAGATGTTCTAGAATGCGAAACAGACATATTGAACACTTTAAAAGCCTCTGATATACAGATTTTGAGTCAGAACGAGATCAAAGAAGAGGCTGTAGATATAAAGCCTGCTCATTCTAAAATTGGGCCTAAATACAAAGATATGGCTGGTGAAATTTTTGAGAGACTGGAAGAAATCGATCCAGAAAAAGTTCGTTCTTCCTTCGAAGATCACGGAACCTATGAATTGGATCTATCTGATGGAACAGAAGTTAGTTTGACCGAAGAAGAGGTAGAAGTGGAGATGTCAAGAGTCCATGAGGGCGAAGCCTTAGACGAGATCCCTCTTGAAGAAACGCTTATCTTGTTAGAAAAAGAATAGCTCAGGAATAGTAATCCGTGTAGGAGAAATCCTGATCTGATCGGTTCTCCTTTTTTTCTTCTTTCCTGCACTTCGTGCAGATCCCTCTGTGGATATGATCATCACAGGTGATGGAACCGCATAAACTGCAGGATTGAGATGCGTTTTTTCCGCAAATATGGCAACTACCCATCATCCTCATAATTTCTATATCCAATCACTTAGATGAGCTTCCTTGGATATTAAAGTTTAGGTTTTATAGGCAGAAATTTCAAGTATTAACGTGTTATATAAAAACCGAAAAACATATGGCAAAGTAGTATTTACCTCACTTGCATAAGGGATGATATAGATGGTAAATTTCGAGGAAAAATTTTCGGAAAGGGCCTCTAAAATGAAAAGGTCCGAGATTAGAGAACTGTTGAAATTGATACAAAAGCCAGACATAATATCTTTCGCTGGAGGATTACCTAACCCTAAAGCTTTCCCTGTTGAAGAGACGAGAAAGATAATAAATGAACTCCTCGACGAAAAAGGAGAAAAGGTTCTTCAATATGGATCAACGGAAGGTATAGGTCCTTTAAGAAAAGAACTAGCGAATATGATGAGTGAGCGTGGTATGGATGTAGACCATGAAAATATTTTGGTAACTCACGGCTCTCAGCAGGGTTTGGACCTTTTGAGCAAAGTGATGCTTGATCCCGACGACACGATAATCGTCGGTTCTCCTACTTACCTAGGAGCTACTGGTGCCTTTAGAGCATTTGAAGCTAATATGGAAACCGTCCCAGTTCGCGATGACGGTATGGATATGGACATGTTAAGAAAAAAATTAAGGAATCTAAAAAAACGTAGAAAACTCCCTAAGTTCATATATGTTGTACTCACTTTCCAGAACCCGTCCGGAGCCACGATGTCAGCAGAAAAAAGAAAGGAACTCCTACAGATCGCCTCGGAATACGATCTATTAGTAGTCGAAGACTCACCCTATTCGCATTTAAGGTATGAAGGAGAAGAAAAGCCACATCTTATGTCGATCGACGATGACGATAGAGTATTAAGATTGGAAACTTTCTCAAAGATATTAGCCCCTGGATTCAGGATCGCTTGGGCAACTGGGCCTACAGATCTGATAGAGAAGATGTGCATCGCAAAGCAAGCTACTGACCTCTGTTCTAATCCTTTTGGACAATATGTAGCTTACAAGTACATTTCTGAGGGGATCATGGATGAACATATAGAGAATATCAAAGAACTCTACAACCAGAAAAGACTTACAATGTTAGAAGCGATGGAGAAACATTTCCCCGAAGAAGTAGAATGGAACAGACCAAATGGCGGTATGTTCATATGGGCGGAACTCCCCGAGCACATAAACACTAGGGAACTTTTCGACAAAGCCGTGGATGAAAAAGTGGCTTATGTAGTCGGTGATGCCTTCTTTGAGGATGACGGCGGTTACAATACTATGAGGATCAACTTCACACATTCTTCAGAAGAAGATATAAAAAGAGGCATCAAGGCACTTGGGAAAGTAATAAGAGAGGAACTTGAGACCATAGAGGTGGAGGAAGAAAGTCCTATCTCTCCCTGATTAAAGGATGGATCTTCAATAACTTTTCTGCAACACTCTTTCTCTCGGCTATTTTTTTGATTTTTTCATCTTTAATCAGGCTGTCCTCCGTCATAAATTCGGCTTTTTTCAATTGAGTAAGCTCGAAATAGTCATTTTTCACTATGATATCATGACCATCATCCCATACTTCTTCTGGTGGATGAGATTCCCCTTTTGGAGCGGGTATTTTCGAGGATAAAACTTTAGAAGTATCGGCAACCACGTATAGTGATAAGTCGAGTGAATCAGAAATGAGAGCAAGTGGTGTCGTACCTATCTTGTTAAGGAAACCTTCCTTTGATATAGTATCAGCACCAACGATCGCGCAATCTACGTTTTTGAGGGCCTTGTACATGGCCGCATCTATCCAATACTCCACTTCAATTCCCTTTTTGCTTAATTTTCTTGCAGTGATTCTACCTTCTTTTTTCGGTCTTGACTCTAATACTTTTACTTTATTGACGGAAGATATGCTTTCTAATACGGTGGAACTATAGCTATGGGTGAGTATATTAGTATAATTTTTCTTTTTCAAAAACCTCTTCATATTGGTTACAGCTTTTGCTTTTCTCGACAGAAAATCCTCCTCTAAATTTTCAATTATCGAATCGATCTCTTTGCCTCGTTCCAGAGAGAGAAATACCTTGTTGGCTAAGTTGAGTAGTGGTGTCATCGAATATCTGTTTTTTACCAATGTTTCCAGATAATTTTCTATTTTATCTTCATCGATCTGTTGGATACTTATTACGACGTCCTCGAGTAGTTCTGAGGCACCTTTTTCGTTGTCTTTCACTACCTCTTCTGCTCTCCTGAAAGTCATATTTCATAATAGTGAGCATAATTATCAAATTTTGGCCAATTTTTCTACTATCGATACTCTTATTTAGCCCATATCTTATAACGATTGAATACACGAAAAGGTGTAAAATCGCCTTAAATTGGAGGTATAATCACGTCCGAATTAGCTCATTCAAATAAGATCGCAGAGTATTTCCAATCATTGGAAAAGGAAGCAGAAAAATGTTATGAGATAGCGGAGAAGGCCCGTTCTTTAGGATATGATCCTAAGAAAGAAGTAGAGATCCCGAGGGCTGAAGACCTTGCTCTTCGAGCTCAAAAATTAACTGGAGTAGAAAATACAGCTGAAAAGATAAGAGAATTGAGCGAAAAGTATGATAGAGAAGAGGTCTCGATCAGGATAGCTAAAGAGGTAGCATCGAGAGAAGAAAGCAGCGTTGCGAAAAGGTTGGAAGATGCGGTTCGGATCGGATTAGCTGTTTTGACCGAAGGTATACTCGTTGCTCCGCTTGAAGGGATCGGCGGAGTTGAAATTAGAGAAAATAATGACGGGAGTAGGTATGTTGAGCTCTCTTTTGCAGGTCCTATACGTTCTGCCGGTGGAACAGGTCAAGCGATGAGTGTTTTGATAGCGGACGTGGTCAGGAGAGAGTTGGATATAGGTAGATTCAAACCCACACCAGCCGAGATACAACGTTTTAAAGAGGAGATCCCTTTATACAAAAAATCTCTAGGTCTGCAGTATACCCCGACGGGTGATGAGATCTCATTGATCGTTGATGGCTGTCCTGTTAGTATAAGTGGTGAAGGAACTGGTCAGGAAGAGGTCTCGGGAAATAGAGATTTACCTAGAGTGGATACTAACCAGGTGAGAGGCGGCGCCTGTCTCGTGATAGCAGAGGGAATGTGTTTGAAGGCGAAAAAACTGAAAAAACATGTTGATAAATTAGATATTGAAGGCTGGGATTTTCTGGATGAATACATAGATAAATATGCTTCTGGCAAAAAAGAAGAATCTGAAGAGGAACAAAAAGAAGAAAAAGGTATAGCTCCTAAAACGAAGTACATACAAGAGACCATCGCGGGCCGTCCAGTTTTTGGGCATCCAAGTGAGAAGGGAAGTTTTAGATTAAGGTACGGTAGAACTCGAACAGGAGGACTAGCCTCCATAGCTGTAAATCCCGCCACGATGTATCTAACCGATGAATTTATGGCGTTAGGAACTCAAATAAAGACTGAGCGGCCAGGAAAAGCTGGAGCGGTAACTCCCTGCGACTCTATCGAAGGTCCTACTGTTCTGTTTAAAGATGGGAGTGTAAAAAGAATAGATTCACCTGAAAAAGCTAAAACACTACAGGATGAAGTAGAAGAGATAATAGATTTAGGTGAGGTGCTGGTACCCTTTGGTGAATTTATTGAGAACAACCATCCTTTAGTTCCTGGTGCATACTGTCATGAATGGTGGGTACAGGAGATCGAGGGGAATTTTGAGGAAGAAGAGATAACTCCCGAAAAAGCAGTAGAATTATCGAGTGAAAAGGATTATCCTCTCCATCCAAAGTTCACTTATTTTTGGGATTATGTAGAGATCGATGATATCAGAAAATTGAGAGATTGGATCTCTGAGGAAGGAGAAATAGATGAAGGAAAATTGATACTTCCGGATGAATCAGATATGAAAAAGATATTAGAATTCATTGGTATACCTCATGAAGTTGAAGATTCCATGATCATTCCAACCTTTGAACCTATTTTATTTTCTCTAGGACTTGATGAAGAAAGCCTTACCAAGATAAATGAATCTGAAAAGGATGATCCCTTAGATTTTATCTCAGAACTGGCTGGTGTTCCAGTCAGGAGCAAAGGCCCGACGAATATAGGTTCTAGGATGGCAAGACCGGAAAAAGCCAAGGAAAGGAAGATGAGTCCTCCTGTCCACGGGCTATTTCCTTTAGGTGAGGCAGGTGGGTCAGAGCGTCTCATAAAGAAGGCTGTAGAGGAAAATATAATAGAAGTTGACATAAGTGCTAGAAGGTGTCAAGAATGTGGAAAGGGTAGTCCTCAAGTCAGATGTTCATGTGGTGGTAGATGTGAGATCATTGATGAGCCAAAAGAACAGAAGATTCCCATGAAAAGTTTATACAGGCAGGCTCTAAACACTCTTGGAGAGGGTGGAAATATAAGGAAGATCAAGGGTGTGAAAGGTCTTATTACAGAGACTAAAACACCTGAAGCACTTGAAAAAGCAATTTTGAGAGCAAAACATGATATCTTCGTTTTCAAAGATGGCACATCTCGTTATGACATGACTGATCTCCCTCTTACCCACTTCAAACCGGAAGAGATCGGATTGACTGTGCAGCAAGCCAGGAATCTAGGTTACGAAGAAGATATCAACGGTAGAAAACTCGAAGAAAAAGATCAGATACTCGAAATGAAACCTCAAGATATGGTGATAGCTAAAGAAGCCGGGAATTATATGGTAAAAGTTTCAAATTTTGTAGACGATGTTTTAGAAAAATATTACGGTCTTGAAAGTTATTACGAAGCTGAAAATAGAGAAGACCTAATTGGTGAACTCGTGGTTGGTCTAGCTCCACACACGTCGGGAGGTGTTCTTGGTAGAATAATCGGGTTTCACGATGGTAGAGCCGGGTATGCTCATCCTCATTTCCATGCAGCTAAAAGGCGTAATTGTCTCCCTGGTGATGTTGAGCTGAAAATGGTTGACGGCTCAACTATTGAACTTGAAGAACTTTACAATACAGCCGATCACGAAGAAGAAATGGATGGGATAGGCACCACGGGAAAGGAAATAGATAAAGAGGTGTTGACCGCAGTTGAAGAAAAGATGAAATCTTCGAAAGCTTCTAAAGTGATAAGAACTCCTGCACCAAAGTTTAAAATAGAGTTCGAAACTCAGGCCGGTAGAAAACTAGAAGTGTTTCCTGACCACAGGATGAAGACCGCCGATGGGGTAAAGAAAGCTAGAGAACTAGAGCAGGGGGATCAACTTTTAACACCTTTAGAGATCGATTCAAAAACAAAGGACAGAGATCGTATAAGATTAGATGAATTTTTGTCCGATTCTGAAAATATCATGATCAGGGGTGTAAATGAAAAAGTTGATAAAGCTATAGAAGGACTTGGAGGATTAGTTAAAGCTTCTGAAAGTTTAGATATACAGAAAAAAATCCTCGAAAATTATAGGTATCGAGAAAGTGTACCTCTAAAACTATACAAGAAGCTCACGGAGATGGGTGACATTGAAACCTCGATTCCTGATACTGCTGTCCTCGCAGCTAAAAGAGACACTGTGGAGATACCTTTTTGGATAAACATTGATTCCGACTTTATGAAATTACTCGGGTTTTATCTATCTGAAGGTTATGCTATAAAATCCGAGAAAGAAGGAAAACAATTCTATCAAGTTTGTTTTGCATTTGCAGAAAAGGAGATGAAAAAAAATATCAGAGATACGATAAGGAAAGTTTTCAAAATCGAGCCTTCTGAGGGGGAGAATGTTTTAACGATAAGTTCCAGATTGGTTTACGAATTTTTCCAAGAATTGGAGATGGGCTCTGATACTAAAGAAAAAAGAGTTCCTAACTTTGTGAAATCTCTTCCAAATGAAAAGATATCCGATTTGATAGCAGCTTATTTTGCTGGTGATGGTTCAGTTGAGAGAGGATGTCTTCATGTTCAGGCGACGAGTGCATCGCGGAAGTTGCTTGACGATATAGATTTTTTACTCAAAAGATTTGGTATTTACACTCGTTATAGCCAAAGTGAAAGAGAGGTCGGAGGCGTTTTACTCGAAAAATACGGTGAAGAGTATTATGATGAAAGAACTTTTCTTTCTAATAAGTTACATATTAGATCCTCTCATGCAGTCTCTTTTGGGAAAAAAATAGGTTTCGCTCTAGAAAGAAAACAGCGGGAACTAGAGAAGGATTATTCTTTGGAAAGACATCCGAGAGTAGAAATTGGGGGAGAGCTTGTTAGAGAAAAGATAAAAACAAAAGAGATAAAAAAATCTGATGAAGAATTCATGTACGACATAGAAGTGAAAGATACTCATAATTTTGTTACGGGCGACAACATCATTACTAATAATTGTGACGGTGATGAGGATTGCATCATGCTTCTTCTCGACGGTTTGATCAACTTCTCTGAAGATTTTTTACCGGAAAAAAGAGGAGGTCTCATGGATGCCCCTCTTGTTTTGACTACTAAGATAGATCCTATGGAGATAGACAGCGAAGCTCATAATGTTGATACAGCTTGGGAGTATCCTTTAGAATTTTATGAAAGAACATTTGACTATCCAAAACCGAATGAAGTTGCGAATATGATCGAGACCGTAGAAGATAGATTGGATAAAGAATCCCAGTATGAAGGTCTTGGATATACACATGAGACCTCTAAATTGGACGAAGGACCTACTATGAGTAGATACACCCGTTTGGGAAAGATGACTGAGAAGATGAACTCTCAGATAAAAGTTGCAGATATGATCAGGGCTGTCGATACTAAAGATGTTGTGAGTAGAGTTATCAATGATCATTTCATTCCTGATTTGATAGGCAATCTAAACAAATTCGGTGTTCAAGAGATTAGATGCACTAACTGCAACACCAAGTACAGGAGGATACCATTGAGTGGGGAATGCAGATGTGGTGGAAATCTCACTCTTACCATCCATGAGGGCAGTGTTAAAAAGTATCTAAACTTCTCTTTAGATATGGTAGAAAAATATGAAGTTCCAGAATATCTCTATCAGCGAGTTCAACAGTTGAATAGTCAGATAGAATCTTTATTTGAAAATGACAAAGTCTCTAATCCAAGCTTGGATGAATTTTGCTAAAAGATCAATCGAAGGAGAGAAGAGTGGATTGTTTTCTTTTTTCTATACCTTTTTTAAATTGCTCTAGAGCTGATTCTACTCTATCTTCAGAAAAATCTCTTTCGTCACACAAAAACCCCTTCACATCTCCTAATTCGTTTTCGAATCTGATTGTGTAATCATCTGTCACATCTGGTTCTAAAAATATTTCTCGTATAGACTCATGATTGTCTATCTCTGCATCTTTCTCTACCAGGACCGATTCTAGATCATCATATTTTTTGATGTACTTTAAACCTCTTTTTGGACCTATTCCCTTTACTCCTTCGTTATAATCGGTTCCACACAAGATACCGATATCTACAAGTTGTTTTCGGGTGATGTCCAAGTCATCAAGAACTTTTTCGAGCTCTATCAATTCCGGACTTATCTTTTTATATTCAGAGGAGCCGGGCATTTTTCGTTTACCGGTGACTGTAAGATTTTTAACTAATTTTCCCGCCCCAAAGAGTAGGGTGTCGTAATCTTGGCTACCTACTGCCCAGGCATCCTCATTTTCGACCATATGAGCCCCTTGACTTTCTCCTTCAGACGGGGCTTGAATCCATGGGATATCGAGAAGCGAAAGCAATTTTTTGCTGCTCTCCTCTATTTCATCTGTCATCCGGGAAGTCTGTTGCGCTTTTATCCTCGCTCTTTCTAAATCTCCCTCTTCGAGTGATTTCTTATATTCTTCTTCTGCTTCTTCCTTTCTTTTTTTTCTCTTTTCTAAAGTCCCTTCTTTCATCATGTCAGGGGCTCCATCGAATACATAAACGGGTCGGATGCCCGCCTCCACTAAATTTGCATTTCTATATAATATTCCAGAAAGGTGGGAAGTAACTCTTCCTTCGGAATCTTTCAGAGGTTTACCATCTCTCTGACGGATACTTGACAAAAATTGGTAGATTATATTGTAAGCGTCTACTGCGATCACTTTATCTTCTAGATAACTGAAATCTATCTCTTTTTTTTTCAATATGTCTCCAATACCGACTCCCATAGTATCAACTCTTCAAAAGATAGCACCTTCCATTTGAACTTCTATCCCACTATCGGTGATTACGAATGGTTTTATTTTCCGGGAATGGTCGATCCTTCTCATCTTTATAACCTGTATGCTCAATTGGACTTCTTCCATATCTGATTGGTTGTATCTCAAAAGGATCACTCCGTCAGCGGTATATTCTATCAACCCATCTCTAGAACTTTTAGGATTTTCGTCCTTTACTTCAGCCGTCAGTAAGGCCGTGGCGCCTGTATCTTTAATCATTTTACTCAGTGCGAATAATTGGTTTCTTTTTTCTTGGGGGGTATCAGCCAACATGTTTAACAGAGAAACGGAATCTATAGCTATCCTTTCTGCATCGAAATCCTTTATAAATTCTGGGAGATCACTTTTGATCTTGTTGATAGTAGCCTCTGCATCGGCAGGGGTCAATTTCTTTACCGCTAACTGATTTTCGTCTATATAGGGTTGAAAATCCCAACCGTAAGAAAGGCCGGTTTCTATCATCGCGTCTCTATCTTCTTCCAATGAGATGAATATACCGGATTCTCCCTGCTGTAATCCTTCCCAAATATATTGAAGTGAAAAGGTGGTTTTTCCAGTCCCGAATTCCCCCATCACAGTGAATACATGGCCTTTAGGGACCCCACCTTTCAACATCTCATCTAATCCATCTATACCCGTTTTTATTTTTTCTACATCTTTATTTATCATAATCTCACCTTATCTTTTGATAATTTATTACGGTGTACCCCTGGTAGTCTGTGACTTCTGCAGTGAACCGAGCTATCTTTTCTCGCTTGAGATGGGGTAAAACGCTCATGAACTTATCAACAAGGAGATAGCGCTGTCTTTGAGAACTCCGTGAAGTTTTTGACCACTCAAAAGAGAGCACCCCATCAACACTATCGATTATCTGATATTCCAAGCTTTTATCTACTATCCCTTTTGAGAGTAGGAGATAGATAATACCTCCCCATTTTTTTGAGGCCCTTCTCATACCTTTGATGATAGTCACTAGTTTATTTTCATCGATAGAGGAATTCGTTAAGAGATCTGTAATGGAATCGATCACCACCATATTGTTTTCTGCGTTGTTATCTAAAAAGTGAACGAGTTCATCTAAAAGGTCTGACTCGGTGGATTCTGAAAAGAGATCATTGGCGTTAGGTTCTCTAGACCAACCAGAGGGGACCATCGTTCGCTGGAAGTACTCTTGAGAGAAGTCCTCAAATTTTAGACCGTTCTCAATCATATCGTAGTAGTCTTGATTGAAAGAAGCTTTGACTTCGTCCAAGATATCTTCTTTTGATCGTGAAAATGTGATATAAAAAACATCTTCTGGTAGAACAGAACCTTTACACACATCTCCTAGTATCGCTGAGATGTCTCTCGGTTCCTCCTTCACTCTTAGGATTTTAGCGGACGAAGTGTAGACATATTCAAGTCCACCAGCTCCTATCTCCGTAAAAAGAAGAACCACAGAACCTGCAGGTACACCGCCCTTGATTATCGCATCTAAATCGCTGACGCCTGTTGGGATCTTTTTCATGATTTCACGCCGTCGGACCTTCGTCAGACAAACCGTCAATTTTGGTTATATCAAACCCTTACTTTATACTTTTCTTATGAGATTGAAAAAGCTTCCTTCTATAATTGTACAATAAATGAAAAATAGAAGAATAAAGAAAATTTTATATCGACACAGTCTCCAAAATCCTTTTATAGTAGCTCCCTTCCTAGCTGAAGTCCCCTAAGTTGGGAATCGATTTCCCGATGGCGGGTAGACAAATTTAAAATACCTTAATCGCTTAATGTTTACAATGCACTCGGCGACATGAAAAAGGGTTGTCGGGGAAGGGTATAGGATCTTTATGATCCGATGATTACCGGTCATACGCAGACCTGGATGTGTACCAGACCGATAGTAATTGCTGCAGTCACTCAGCCATTTGGTGGATGGCTCGGCTCGGGCGCTGATGAAGGTCGTGCCAAGCGGCGATACGCGAGGGGTAGGCGCAAGGAACCTGAGATCCCTCGATCGCCTAATGGGAATTCCTGCTGGAGCGAACCTCCAGCAATCCGTAAGGATGAGGAACTCCCCGAATTGAAACATCTTAGTAGGGGAA
>Ga0207421_10000857_pt1 | contig 39656 bp, 39 predicted proteins | sample SodLakKL_010_SED_4_FD_187542 | JGI IMG/M metagenome (GOLD analysis project Ga0207421, IMG submission 187542) | Alkaline sediment microbial communities from Lake Tanatar, Kulunda Steppe, Russia - 8KL_010_SED (SPAdes) (version 2) | ecosystem: Environmental > Aquatic > Non-marine Saline and...
TCACTTTTCCTTGCATTTTTCACTCATTTTATCAACATATTGTCTTGTTTATCAACAGTATAACCTCTATTTTATAGAAAATCAGCAGACCCTATTTAATTTTAAATGCCGGTAAAGTGAGGGCTGATTTAGAGAGAAACTGAAACTATTAACTGATACAACCATGAAGGCAACTAAGAAGAAGATCCTGATCACAGATGATGACATTGATGTTATAACTGCTGTGACATCTATTTTAAAAAAGGAAGGCTATGAAGTGATCCCTGCCATGAACAAAAAAGAGGCCCTGGAAATCCTTCGAAGTGAAAAACCCGATGTGGCCATACTGGACGTTATGATGACCACCCATTACGAGGGTTTTGAGCTTGCGCGCGAGATGCTGGAAAAACCTGTATTTAAAAATATTCCGGTGGTTATCCAGACATCGCTTGAGGTACTTGTAACCACAAAATCAGCCGTAAGGGAGATGGCACGCGAATACAGAAAAGACCCTCTTTATAAAGATCTGCAGGTATTGCTTTTGAAGAACCCCACAGATGGGACGGCCGGTGTTGATTACAGGGATGAAGAAGGAAGAAGCCACTGGATTCCTGTGAACGGATTTATAAAGAAACCTGTGGATGCTCAGAAACTTTCAGCCGAGGTTGCAAGACATGTATAGGGTAATAATTTTTATTAAAACAGGTGATACTTAACTGCAAAACGGATGCAAAAAAGTACCGGATCAAAAGGAAAAAAAATGGTAGTTAAGTTCGGTGAAAATCACGATATTGCTCTCTTGCATGATCCATTGTATAAAACTAATTTTGCTATAAGTGAAAATGAAACAAGAAATGAAATGAAATCATTTTTCACCTAATTACTAACTAAAAACTGTCAGATTATGAAAACCACAGACAAAAAGATCTTAATCGTAGAGGACGACATTGATGTTATAAATGTAATGAAGTCGATCCTGACAAAAGAAGGCTACGAGGTAGCAACAGCGATGAACAAGAATGAGGGACTGGAAAAGCTTCGCAGCGAAAAGCCCGATCTTGCAATACTCGATGTTATGATGACCACTCATTACGAGGGCTTTGAGCTGGCCCAGGAGATTCTTAACAATCCCGAGTTTAAGGATACCCCGTTTTTGATACAGTCTTCAATTGATGTTCTGGTAACATCGAAAGCCTCTGTAAGGGATATGGCACGCGAGTACAGAAAGGATCCCAATTTCAAGGATCTGCAGGTGCTGCTGGTTAAGAACATAACCGACGGTTCGGCCGGAATCGATTACAAGGATGAGGAAGGTAAAAGCCACTGGTTCCCTGTTCACGGTTTCATAAGAAAGCCTGTGGATGCACAGAAGCTTCTTGAGGAGATTGAAAAGCACATAAGTTAAAAAACTTTGACAATGGAGTTGAGCTATGGAGAACAATTTTAAGGAGATTTTAACCCGGTACCCCGAGGGGAGTGTTGAAAACCTGATACCCATATTGCAGGATATACAGGAGGCAGAGGGTTATTTGTCGGAGGAATCTGTGGCAAGTGTGGCAAGGTATTTAGATATGCCGGCAAGTAAAATTTATGGAGTAGCCACATTTTACAACCAGTTTCGCTTCACCCCCCTTGGGAAGTACCATGTACAGGTATGCTGCGGGACCGCCTGTCATGTTTTGGGAGCAGCTACCGTTTTAGAGGAGATCCAGAAAAATATCGGTGTTGAGTCGGGACAGACATCAAAGGACGGATTGTTCAGTCTTGAGGTTGTTGCCTGTATAGGGGCTTGTGGATTGGCGCCTGTGATCTCCGTCAACGGAAATTTTCATGCCAAAGTAACAGGCGAGTCAATTAAAGAAATAATGGATAACTATCGTAATCAGGAAAAATCATGAATACTCAATATAACGACTCCGTAAAGGAGTTCCTAGTAAATGATGTTTTGAGGGATTTTACCGACAACTCCAACGACCCTGATCTGCTGGAAAAGATATCAGAATTGCGGCACGACAAGGTTGATGAGCCGGTGATTTATGTGGGAGCAGGCACATGCGGTCTTGGAGCGGGAGCTGGTAAAACACTTGAAGCTGTAAAAAATTATATTAAGGAGAAGGGAGTGTCGGCCACAGTTACCGAGACCGGGTGTATCGGGCTTTGTGCTGTAGAACCGATAATGGATGTTCAGCTTCCCGGGTATAACCGTGTTTCATTCCAAAATATCACAAGCGACAGGGTTGAGGCATTATTGGATGAGATCTTTCAATACCGGGTAAGCAGTGAAAATCTGCTGGGGCAATTTGACACCCCTGGCTCAAAGGAGTGGGAAGGGGTGAAATACTTGCAAGAGCATCCTTTCTTTGCACCGCAAAAACGTCTGGTTTTAAAGAATTGCGGTGTAGTTAACCCGGTTGACATAAAGGAATATATTGCACGCGGGGGATATAAGAGTTATATGAAGACCCTGAACCTGTACTCCCCCCTTGAGGTTTGTGAGATTATAGAGAAGAGTGGACTTAGAGGCAGGGGCGGGGGAGGATTTCCTACCGGCCGTAAATGGAAGTTTGCAAATTCCGAGGAGAGTGACCAGAAATACCTTATCTGCAATGCAGATGAGGGGGACCCCGGTGCTTTTATGGACAGGGCGGTAATTGAAGGTGACCCTCACAGACTTATCGAGGGTATGGCAATCGGCGCCTATGCTATTGGTGCCACAGAGGCTTATGTATATATCCGAGCCGAGTATCCTCTTGCCATACAGCGCCTTGAAATTGCTATCGAGCAGGCCAGGGATTATGGTCTGGTGGGGGAGAATATATTTGAAACCGGTGTGGATTTTGATATAAAGATCAAAAAAGGGGCAGGTGCATTTGTTTGCGGTGAGGAAACGGCACTTATACACAGTATAGAAGGCAGAAGAGGAATGCCCCGTCCGAGGCCCCCTTTCCCGACCACCATAGGACTTTTTGGCAAGCCTTCGGTGATAAATAATGTTGAGACCTATGCAAATGTTTCTGAAATATTGCTGAAAGGTCCTGAATGGTTTGCCTCCACCGGCACCGAAAACAGCAAGGGAACGAAAGTCTTTGCCCTTTCCGGGAAAATAGCGCTTACCGGACTTGTTGAGATACCCATGGGCACAACGGTCCGCGAGATTGTATTTGACATTGCCGGGGGAATTCTGGATAACCGGAAATTCAAAGCCGTTCAGATTGGAGGACCTTCCGGCGGATGTATTACAGAAGAAAACCTGGATATTCAGATAGATTATGAATCGCTTGTGAATGTGGGGGCAATGATGGGCTCCGGCGGACTTGTAGTGATGGATGAGAATACATGCATGGTTGATGTTGCCAAATTTTTTATGGGATTCATCCAGCGTGAGAGCTGCGGAAAGTGTATCCCCTGCCGTGAAGGCACCAGAAGGCTTCTTGAGATCCTGGAAGGGATCACATCTAAGCCCGACGGCAATGATGAGACTGAAACACTCGACCGTTTCAAGGGGGTTATGCAGATTGAAAGCCTAAGTCGTGTAATAAGGGATACTTCGCTTTGCGGACTCGGGCAGACCGCTCCCAATCCTGTTATGAGCACCCATGAGAAATTCAGGGATGAATATGAGGCTCATCTCTATGACAGGCATTGCCCGGCCGGTGTTTGCCAGAACCTGAAGGTTTACAAGATAGACGTGGACAAATGTACCGGCTGTACGGTTTGTGTGAAAAAGTGCCCGGTTGATGCAATAATTGGTAGCAGGAAACAACCCCACTTTATTGTCGAGGATAAGTGTATAGGTTGCGGAGCTTGCTATGAAGCATGTAAGTTTGATGCAATTGAAGTAGTATAATATATTATAAAAAACAGAGTCATGAGCTTTTTAATAAATGTAAACAACAAAGATATAGAAGCAAGAGAAGGTGAGACCATTCTGGATTCATTGAATAGAGAGGGGTTAAATGTGCCTACGCTTTGTCACCTGAAAGGCAAGCTTCCCACAGGATCATGCCGGATGTGTGTGGTGGAGGATATTAACTCGGGCAGGCTGGTTGCAGCATGTGCCAGTCCTGTTTACGAAGGAATGAAGATACAGACTCATTCCCACCGTGTAGTCGAATCACGCAAAATGATCGTGGAGCTTCTGCTTTCGAACCATCCCGATGACTGCCTTTATTGTGTAAGAAATAAAAACTGCGAGCTGCAGGACCTCTCAGATGAGCTTCAGGTACGTGAGCGGCGCATAAAGGGGAAAAAGAACAACATTAACCTTGACAGGTCAAGCCCCAGCATTGTGCGCGATCCTGACAAATGTATCCTGTGCGGTCGCTGTGTTCGCGTTTGCGAGGAAGTTATGGGAGTCTCCTGCATAGATTTCATAAACAGGGGCAGTGATTCTTTTGTCGGCCCGGCTTTCAATAAAAGTCTCAATACATCCAGCTGTGTGAAGTGCGGTCAATGCATCATGGTATGCCCAACAGGGGCACTGTCGGAGAAAAGTCACTTTCCGGAGCTTATATCAATGCTGAACAACCCTGAAAAGACGGTTGTGGTGCAGTATGCCCCTGCAATTTCAGTATCTCTGGCCGAGGAATTTGACATGCCTGCCGGGGTTGATATAACCGGCATTATGAATGCGGCACTGCGCAAAATTGGATTCAACTATGTATTTGATACCACCTTCACTGCCGATCTTACAATAATGGAAGAGGCAGGTGAGCTTGCTGAGCGTATCAATGAAGGCGGTAAGCTGCCTATGATAACAAGTTGCTGCCCGGGCTGGATAAAATTTGCCGAGCAGTTTTATCCCGATATGCTGCCAAATCTTTCCACCTGCAAGTCACCTCAGCAGATGATGGGGGCCGTGATCAAGTCGTACTGGGCAGAAAAATCAGAAGTGAAGCCGGATGATATTTACTCAGTTTCTGTAATGCCATGTACTGCCAAGAAGTTCGAGGCCCAGCGTGAGGAGATGACCTCCAAGGGGATAAGTGATGTGGATGCTGTGATAACCACAAGAGAGCTTGGTCAGCTTATACGAATGTACGGTATTGACATAAACAGTATGGCGCCGGAAACCACTGATTCGCCTTTGGGTTCCAGAAGCTCCGCAGGCAAATTGTTCGCCGCATCGGGAGGTGTGATGGAGGCCGCCATGAGAACCGCTTACTATATGATCACCGGAGAGGAGCTGTTGCGCTTTAAGATCGAAGCTTTAAGAGGTATGGACGGCTCCAAGGAAGCCAGTGTAAAAATAGGGGATATGAATGTAAATGTGGCTGTTGTAAATGGACTGGCAAATGCCCGCAAGCTGATGGAAAAAGTTAAAAAAGGGGAAAAGGAATACCATTTCATTGAGGTAATGGCTTGTCCGGGTGGCTGCATCAACGGCGGAGGCCAGCATATAGGGGCAAGCGAGGATGAGATTAAGGCAAGGATGAAGACATTGTATGATATAGATGATAAAGAAACCGTTAAGGTCTCTCATAAGAATCCGGAGATTGTAGAGTTGTATGAGAAGTTCCTGGGTAAGCCTATGGGTAAAAAATCCCATGAACTGCTTCATACAGATTATTTCAAAAGGGAAGTTCTGTTATAATATTAATATTTTACGGCGATGGGACATGCAAACAGAGATAAGGTTGTAACAACGGTCAAGGGCAAATGCAGGGTATGTTTTACCTGTGTGAGAGAATGTCCTGCAAAAGCGATAAAAATTGTTGACGGACAGGCCGAGGTGCTGAGTGAAAGGTGCATTGGTTGCGGTAACTGTGTCAGCGTTTGCAGGCAGAATGCAAAGGTTGTCCTTGACCTTAAGGGTGAGGTTGAAAGTTTGCTGGCCAATAAGGATAAAAAGAATGTTGCACTTGTTGCACCCTCTTTCCCCGCGGAATTTACTGAACTGGAAGATTACAGGTTGCTTGTGGGAATGGTTCGCAAGCTGGGGTTTGACAAAGTAATGGAAGTTTCTTTCGGTGCCGATCTTGTGGCGCGTCAGTATAAGAAGCTGCTGGAGAGCGAAAACCAGGGCGACTATATCTCGTCAGACTGCCCGGCAATAGTGTTCTATATTGAGCATTACCATCCCGGTCTTGTAAGTCACCTTGCACCAATTGCATCACCGATGGTGGCCATATCAAGGCTGGCAAGGCACCTGCACGGTGAAGATATAAATACCGTTTTTATCGGCCCCTGCATCGCCAAAAAAGCCGAATCGGATGAAATAGATGTTGCCCTTACCTTTTCTGAGCTCAGGGAAATGTTTGAAAAATATTCAATAACGCCTGATAAGGTTGAACCATCTTATTTTGATGGTCCGGCTTCAGGTATGGGGGCATTGTTTCCCTTGAGCAGGGGGTTGCTGCAAAATGTAAAAAAATCGGACAATATTGTTGAGGGTAATATAATTGTCGATTCGGGCAAAACGCGGTTCAAGGAGGCTATAAGTGAGCTTGAAAGAGGAGAGATAGCCGGCAACAATCTCGAGCTGCTTTGCTGTAATGGCTGTATAATGGGACCGGGAATGACAGACAGGGAGAACTTTTATTATAAATGGTCCCAGATAGGCAAATATGTCAAAGCCAAGCTGCAGGGCATAGATACCCAAAAATGGAGGGATGACCTTGAAAAGTACGGGGAAATTATAGATCTTTCCCAGAAACACATGCCGCTTGACAGGCGTATAGAACGACCTGAGGAGCAAGAGGTTGAAAAAGTACTCAGGGAGATGGGCAAGGAAGATGAGTCAGATCTTCTTGATTGCGGGGCATGCGGATATGAAACATGCCGTGAACATGCCGTTGCCGTAGTGCAGGGATTTGCGGAGGATAAAATGTGTCTTCCCTACACGATAGAAAGGTTGCACCAGTACATTGAGCGGCTCAATTTGACCAATGAAAAGCTAAAGAATACAAAGCTTGAGCTGAGGCATTCGGAAAAGCTTGCACACATGGGCCAGATTGCCGCCGGAATTGCACATGAGCTGAATAACCCTCTGGGGGTAATTACAATGTACAGCAATATTATCTATGAGGAGCTGGAGGAGAATGACCCCAAAAGAGATGAAGCTGATCTTATTGTGAAGCAGGCTGACAGGTGCAAGAAAATTGTGAGCGGATTGCTGAATTTTGCAAGGAGCAACAAGACCAAACTCAGGAAAACCGATATGGCTGAGTTGGTTAACAGGAGCCTGGAATCTGTTGTAATTCCCTCAAATGTTCAGGTTTCGGTCGATTCAGATCTGGATGATACGATGGCAGCTGTTGATCAGGAGCAAATGATGCAGGTTCTCACAAATCTTGAAAAAAATGCGGTTGAGGCTATGCCTGATGGCGGGGAGCTTAAGGTACACTTAAGCGGCAATAAGGAAAAAATTCATATTAGCATTACAGATACCGGCTGCGGTATTCCTGAAGAGAATAAGGAGAAACTTTTCACTCCCTTTTTCACAACCAAGGATCTGGGCAAGGGAACGGGACTCGGGTTGCCCCAGGTTCACGGAATTGTAAAAATGCACCAGGGAAAAATCAATGTAAAATCAAATACAGAGCCTGAAAAAGGACCGACAGGGACGGAATTTATAATAACTATACCAAGAAACATTTAAAATAATCAAGATATGAAGAATGAAGAAAAGAAAACAATATTTCTGGTTGACGATGATGCAGACTATGCTTTCCAGATGACCAAAATGCTTGAGAATATGGGCTATGAGGTTGTAAGCGCCAACGGGCAGAAAGAAGCCGAGGAGAAGATTGAAAATATAAAGCCCGATCTGGCCATTATTGATCTGATGATGGAGAACAAGGACAGCGGTTTTATTTTAAGTCACCGCTTGAAAAACCGTTTTCCCGATGTTCCCATAATAATTGCAACGGCACTGACATCTGAGACCGGCATGATGTTCAGCCTCGAAGATGAGGAAGACAAAAAATGGATCAAAGCCGATGCTTATCTGGAAAAGGGACTAAGGCAGGATCAGCTGGAAAGGGAAATAAATAAACTGTTAAAATTATGAGTACACTCAAGTTGCTGATAGTCGACGATGAGCCCGGCATACGGTCGGGTGCTAAAAGGGTGCTGCAGGATTTTTCTTTTGGTTACCCTTTTATGGACGAGGATTTTGAATTTGAGATACTTGAGGCTGAAACCGGTGAGAAAGCAATAGAAATAATAGAATCCACCGATGTTGATATAATATTGCTTGACAACAAGCTTCCCGGAATAGACGGTATAGAGGTACTCGAGCATATAAATAATAAAGAGTATGATATTGCGGTGATGATGATCACTGCATATGCATCACTTGATCTTGCTATCAAGGCTACAAATTATGGGGCCTACAATTTTGTGCCCAAGCCTTTCAAGCCTCAGGAGCTGAGAATATCGGTCGAAAATATCACCAAAAACCTTTACCTGAAACGGATGACCCGTGCAATGCAGGAGGGGGGTGAACAGAACAGGTTCCAGTTCCTCTCGGTTTTGTCTCATGAGCTAAAATCACCCATTAACGCAATTGAGGGTTACCTGAGGATGATGAGGGAAAAACAGGTTGGGGATACTATTGATGATTATATGGAGATGATAGAGCGCTCTATGGAGCGGATAAAGGGTATGCGCTCGCTTATTTCCGACCTGCTTGATCTGACAAAAATTGAATCCGGTGCCAAAAGGCGTGATCTTCAAAAGATTGATATTATGGAGATTGCAAAATCATCGGTTGACTCATTTGAACCGATGGCCTCTCAAAGCAACATCAGGATAAATCTTCATGGGGATGAAAATATTTATATGACTGCCGATAAAAACGAGATGGAGATAATTTTTAACAACCTCGTTTCAAATGCAGTTAAATACAACAAGGAGGGAGGAGAGGTATATGTTTCCATCAGTGAGGATGAGGGGGAAATATCAATAAGTGTTGAAGATACGGGCATTGGAATGAGCCAAGAGGACAAGCAGCATCTTTTCCAGGATTTTGTTAGGATAAAAAACACAAGGACAAAATTTGTTCCGGGCAGCGGACTGGGACTGTCTATTACGAAAAAAATGGTGGACCTCTATAACGGCACCATTGATGTCGAGAGTGAACCGGATGCTGGAAGCAAGTTTATTGTAAGATTTCCGTTATAACCTTTAACTTTGCTTTTTACCGGTTTTTAATTTTCGATTGTAGTAAACGATGAAAAAGTTTTACCTGCCGCTGAAGCTTCGTCTTTTTTTGCCCGTAAGTTTACTTATTGTGATAATAGTGGCAAGTATCACTGTTTTTTTCGTGAAAAAATCACTTGATGTTTTTCACTCCCAGATTGAGGATAATCTGAGAGTTGAGGTTCGTACAATTTCCAAAATGTTTGAACGCGAGGCCACCCTGAAAAACGAAAGGGTCAGAACCAATCTGAGGGTGGCTGCCGCCGCTTTCTCTGACAGTGATTTAAAAATAAGTCCGCAAACCTTCACCGTTGAAGCTGAAAACCAAATTACCGGAGAAATATACGATGCCCGGCTGAACAGGTGGTATCTGGAAAATGAGCCGTTATACGCCAGCAAATGGTTTGTGGATAGTCTGCAGAATTTGCTCGGCTCGACCGTTACAATCTTTCAAAAATCAGACAGCGGATTTGTGAGGATGTCAACCAATGTTCTCACAAGAGAAGGTGAGAGGGCGGTTGGAACGTATATCCCTATGGATTCACCCGTGAGTCGTTCAATATCGGAAGGGGAGACCTACTACGGGCGTGCCTTTGTTGTGGATGACTGGTATGTTACTGCCTATGAACCTTTAATTTATAATGGTCAGCTGGTGGGAATGATATATGTGGGAGACAGGGAAAAGAACCTGGATAAACTGAAAGATATACTTTATGACCTTAAAATAGGTAAAAGCGGTTATCCTTTTGTCTTCGACAGGGAAGGCTATCTTATGATCCATCCTGAAAGAGAGGGGGAGTTCTGGGGCGACAGCCTTCTTTTCAGGCGGGTCAGGGAAAAAGGAGAGGGTGTGATTGATTACCGCCTGGAAGGAGAAGGTAAAACGATGGCTTTTGAATATTTTGAAGATTTTGAAGTTTACGTTGCCGCATCTGTTTACCCTCACAAGGAAACTGCCGAGCTAAGAGAAGATGCAATTTTTGGTGCAATTGTTACAGCCGGTGTTTCAATATTGCTGCTTTTGGGATTTATATACTTTTTTACAACAGAACGCATTTACAGTTTTTTCACTGAGCTTCAAAAGTCAAGGGAAAAAATCAGCAGGATGAGCCGGGCACTTAAAGAGTCGGAGGAGCGTTACAGGAAATTGTTTGACAGTACCGGAGATGATATTTTTGTAACCGATATTGATGAAAATATTGTTGAAGTAAACAATGCTGCCTGCGAAACACTGGGATATACAAGAAGTGAATTGCTGAGAAAGAAAATGTCTGACCTGAAACCGGAAAAATACAGGGAAGAGGTTGCCGAAAACCGCAGGATTATTTTTGAAAAAGGAAGTCACTCTTTTGAATCCGAGCATATTACAAAAGCGGGTGAGATTATTCAGGTTGAATTTGCAAGCAGACTGGTTAATTATGGTAACGAGAAGCTCGTTTTAAGCGTAGTAAGGAATATAAGCAAGCGCATTGAGTACGAGCGCCAGATATTAAGTGCAATTATCAGGGGGGAAGAGCGTGAAAGGAAACGTTTTGCCAGGGAGATGCATGACGGCCTGGGTCCGTTGCTTTCAACAATTAAGCTTTATATAAATGAGCTGGGATCTATTTCATTGAGTGAGGGTGAAAGAAAAGAACTTATGAGTCATACCAACGAGCTCATTGACGAAGCGGTAAATTCGACTCGCACCATATCGGACAACCTGATGCCCACCGTTATTAACTCTTATGGTCTGGTTAAGGCCGTACAGGCATTTTGCGACAAGGTTAACAAGACCAACCGGCTGGATATCTCTTTTAAAACCGAAAACATTGACCAAAGACTTGAAGGGAATGTGGAGATTATTCTTTTCAGGGTTATAAGTGAGCTTATCAACAACACTATTAAGCACGCAGAGGCGGAAAATGTATATATACTCCTGAGAAAAAAAGACGGCAGCCTGACTCTTTATTTCAAAGATGACGGATTAGGCTTTGATTCCGATGAGGTTATTTATTCGCAAAACAAGGGAATGGGATTGAAGAATATAATCAGCCGTGTCAGGTCAATAAGCGGTAAGTATACTATCAACAGCAGTCCGGGAGAAGGTTTTTCTATTAAAATTGAAATAAATATTTAATACTTTTAGATATGCATGCCACTATAAAAGTAATGATAGTTGACGACCACGAGATCTTTCGCAACGGTTTAAAAATGGTGCTGGGGAAGCTTAAATATCTGGAGATAGCGGGAGAGGCTTCCGACGGGAACTCTTTTTTGGAAATGCTTGATGAAACCGAGGCAGACATTGTTCTGATGGATATTGAAATGCCCGGAATGAACGGTATTGAGGCAACCGAGGCTGTCCTGAAGAAAAAGCCGGATCTCAAAGTTATTGCACTTACAATGTTCGGTGATGACGAATACATTCAAAGTATGCTGGATGCCGGTGCAAAAGGTTTTCTCATGAAGAACATCAACAAGGAAAATCTTGACAGGGCCATCCAGACAGTTTACAACGGAGGGAACTATTTTTCCGAGGAGCTTTTTGAATTCTTCACAAGGCAACTGACAAAAGAGAAGGAGAAGGATAAGGAGAAGGATGAGGAGAAACTTAAGCTCACCCGCAGGGAAAAGGAGATCCTTCAGCTGCTGTGTGAAGGGCTGACCAACAAGGAAATAGCGGATGCCCTTTTTATAAGTGAGCGAACTGTTCTGGGACATAAGACCAATTTGCTAACCAAGACCAATACAAAGAATTCTTTGAGCCTTATGGCATATGCAATAAAGAACAACCTGGTAGTAATAAAGTAATATTTTGCCGGCTTCAAAATAAAACCGTTCGCACCGGTTCTGCCGGTCAATTTAACTCAGTTTTACGTTCCGGTGGAGCAAAGATTTTTAAGAGACCGGGTTCCGTTCTCCGCTGAATAATTTATACTCACCTGCTTCCATGATCTCCTGAAGGTTCTCGGCCACTTTCCACACTTCGGTAAAAGTGTTGTAAAGGGCTGCAGGAGCTAATCTGATTATTGAGGGTGGTCTCAGGTCGGGAACTATCCCCCTTGCCTTTAGCGCTTCATTAATTCTTACCGCTTCTGGATGTTCAATTGCGATATGTCCGCCTCTTCTTTCATCTTCCGGTGGGGTAACTATTCTGAATTCCTCGAATTTGGGGATGATCCTTTGCTGAATCAACCCGGAGAGAAAAGAAGTGAGCTTCAATGATTTTTCCCTGATATTTTCTATTCCCGCTTCAAGGGTTATATTGAGGGCTCCTTCAAGGGGGGCGGAGCTTAATATTGCAGGTGAAGAGATCTGCCACCTTCCTGCGTCAGGGGCAGGTATAAACTCATTGAGCATCTCGAACTGTTTTTCTTTCAAACATCCGAACCAGCCGGTCATAAAAGGCTCCCTGTAGAAATGCTTCTTGTTTACATACAGGAAAGCAGTCGCTCCCGGTCCGCCGTTCAAATACTTGTAGCTGCACCAAAGCGCAAAGTCCACACCCCACTGGTCAAAATTGTGGGGGATGGTTCCCGCCGAGTGACTGCAGTCAAAACCGATCAAAATGCCCCGTTTGTGAGCTTCTTCGGTTAAAAATCCAATATCCAGCAATTGTCCGGTATGGTAAACAACTGAGGGTAAAAACACAATTGCTGTTTCAGGGGTCATAAGTTCAACTATCTTCCTCTCATCAAGATATCCGTTATCGTTAGCCTTTGCAAGAATAAGCTCTTTCTCCGGGTCGAGTCCTCTGAGCTTTATCTGACCTTTAAGTGCGTATATATCGGAGGGAAAGTTTTGCTCATCTGCAACGATTTTTTTCCTTTCTCCTTCAGGACGGTAAAAACTGCTGACAAGTGCATGTATGTTGACCGTAGTTGTACCGGTCATTATAACCTCCCCAGGCTGGGCGCCGACTATTTGTGACGCCATTACCCCCATTTCTTCTGCAAACCAGAACCAGGGGCGTTTGGCTGATAACCATCCCGTTATTGCAAGCTTCTTCCATTCGTTTACAACCCGCATAATGGATTCTTCGGAGTCTCTTGAAAGCAGCCCCAGCGAATTCCCATCCATGTAAATAGTTTGAGGTGGGATATAAAACCGCTCCCTGAAACCGGCAAGCTTATCTTCTTTGTCAAGTAAAGCGGCGCTTTCCTTTGAATAATTAACTGAGCTCATTTTATTGATTTGTTTTGCAATAGTTTGTATTTTTTGAATGGGTGCACACCTTTACCGGCATAGTGTCTTTTCACCAAGGGCTGCGAATAGAGGGGCATTGTCTTAGTAGAGCCTTCTTCTTTTTGACGGCATAATTATCCATAATATAACATAAACCAGTATGCCGGGAAATGCTGCACTCAAAATTGAAACCAGAAGATATAACACACGCACAAGTGTTGTGTCCCATCCAAGCCATTCTGCAATTCCTGCGCAAACTCCCCCAATTACACGGTTGTGCGAACGTTCAAGCTTGTTTTGATCCATATTTTGTTACTTTTTTGTTTAAAAATAATAAAAACGATTATTATTACAAGATTAAGTTTTTACCGGCTAAGGGAAAAACAGAAATTTTTATGTAAATTGCCTGAAGTCTCACAAATCCGGATTAAAAAACAGTGAAAAATGAATTTTTTGAATAACAGATATTTAACCGAAAGTTTAATTAAACACTCACCCCATGGACAAAAAATTTTTTTCAAGGCAAGCTGTTTTATTATGGTTTGCTTTATTTTTAATTATGCAAACCGGTTGTAAAATGGAACCAACTCCACCGGATGCGGAAAAAAAACCTCATGAAATTACAACTCACGGGGATACCCGCGTTGACAATTATTACTGGATGAGGGACAGGGAAAATCCTAAGGTAATAGAGTACCTTGAGGCTGAAAACGAGTATGCCGATGCTATGATGGCCCACACCGAAGATCTTCAGGAAAAACTTTTCGATGAGATAGTTGGCAGGATAAAGGAGACCGATGAATCCGTTCCCTACTTTGACAACGGATATTATTATTATACCCGTTATGAAGAAGGAAAAGAGTTTCCTATTTATTGCCGGCGTGAGGGCAGCATGGATGCCGAAGAGGAGATTCTTCTGGATGTGAATGAGAAAGCCGAAGGATACGACTTTTACCAGGCAACGGGCCTGAGTGTCAGTCCCGACAACAAAATGCTTGCTTTCGGTGCAGATACGGTTGGACGAAGAAGGTACACCATTCACTTCAAGGACCTTACCACAGGTGAGATCCTTGACGAGAGTATTCCGGTAACAACCGGCGGCTCAGTTTGGGGCAATGACAGCGAAACTCTCTTTTACACTACTCGTGACTACAATACTCTGAGAGCCGACAAGATACACAGGCACAAAGTGGGGGATGACCCCGATGATAGCGAGCTTGTTTATTATGAAGAAGACAATACTTTCAGGGTAGGGGTATCACGCACTAAATCGAGGGAGTATATAATGATAGTCTCCTCTCACACTCTTTCCACCGAATACCGTTATCTCGATGCTGACAATCCCGGCGGGGAGTTCACTCTTTTTCAGCCAAGGGAAAGGGATATGCGTTATTCGGTTGATCATCACGGTGACAACTTTTATATAGTTACCAATATGGATGCGCCCAATTTCAGGCTGATGAAAACCCCGGTAAACAGAACAGGCAAAGAGAACTGGCAGGATGTTATACCTCACAGGGATGATGTTTTGCTTTCTGGCATAGAGATATTCACTGACCATCTGGTAGTCTCGGAGCGTAAAGATGGACTAACACAGCTCAGGGTAATGGAGTGGGACGGAGATGAAGACTATTATCTTGAGTTTGAAGAAGAGGCTTATACTGTGCGTACTTCCAGGAATCCTGATATAGACACCGATGTTTTGAGGTTTTCTTACACTTCGCTTACAACCCCTTCTTCAATTTATGACTATAACATGAATACAGGTGAGAGGGAGCTGCTGAGGCAGGATGAGGTGCTGGGTGATTTTGAGCCGGACGATTATGAAGCAAGACGTTATTTTGCAACTGCCGATGACGGTACCGAGGTGCCCATATCCCTTGTTTTCCGAAAGGGTACTGAGCTTGACGGCAACAATCCTTTGTTACTTGACGGTTATGGCTCTTACGGCTCCAGCAGGGACCCCTCTTTCAGCTCGGTTCGCCTGAGCCTTCTTGACCGTGGATTTGTATATGCCATAGCTCATATAAGGGGAGGACAGGAGATGGGTCGCCACTGGTACGATGAAGGAAAGTTGCTGAATAAAAAGAACACTTTTACAGATTTTATTGCCTGTACTGAATTTTTGATTGAGAATAATTATACAAATCCTGATTTAATGTTTGCCCAGGGGGGGAGTGCCGGTGGACTTCTCATAGGTGCGGTCATAAATATGAGACCTGATCTCTACCGCGGCGTTATTTCCCGTGTCCCGTTTGTCGATATAGTGACTACTATGCTGGACGAGTCGATACCTTTGACAACTTTCGAGTATGACGAGTGGGGCAACCCCAACGATCCGGAATATTACGAATATATGCTCTCCTATTCTCCTTACGACAACGTAGAAGAAAAGGATTATCCTGCAATGTTTGTTACATCAGGGCTGCACGATTCGCAGGTTCAGTTTTGGGAGCCGACAAAATGGGTGGCAAAGCTCAGGGATAAGAAAACCGATGATAATCCACTGTTGCTGAGGACCAATATGGAAGCGGGTCATGGAGGAGCGGCCGGACGTTACCAGAGATACAGGGAGACAGCTGAGTTGTATGCCTTTTTGCTTGATCTTGCAGGGATCAGCGAATAAAAAAAATATGATAAAAAAAAGCGGGGATCGCTGCCCGGAGGCGATGATCCCCGCTTTTTTGTGGTGGTGCGCCGTGCATGATTGTTTAACTTGGTGGTGAAAGTCCTTGCGGGTTTGTAAAGTAGAGCTTGGTTACTCTTCCCTGACAATATCTATCAGCTCAATATCAAAAATAAGTGTCATAAAAGGTTCAATTGGGCCGTCCTGGCGTGGATTTGCACCATATGCAAGCTCCTGGGGAATGAAAACCCGCCATTTTGACCCAACCGGCATCATCTGAAGCGCTTCGGTCCACCCCTCGATCACATTGCCGGGCATAAACTGTGCGGGTTCGCCACGCTCATGCGAGCTGTCAAAAACGGTACCGTCAATCAGCGTGCCGGTATAGTGAACAATTACCTCATCTTCAAAAGTGGGTACCGGACCGTCTCCCTCCTCCAGTATCTTATACTGTAATCCGCTTTCAGTTGTGACAACATCCTCCTTCAGTTTATTTTCCTCGAGAAACTCTTCTCCTTCTTCAAGATTTTCACTGTAATGCATCATATTGAAATAACTGTTGAGTATATTGTTTGCCTCCATCTCGTCGAATACATGGTCTTCCTCTGCAAACACTTCACGCATTGCCTCGGCAACCAGTTCGGCGTTCAGCTCCTCCATTCCGCTCATTTTTAATTGGTTGCCAAATGATATCCCGATGGCGTAGCTAACCGAGTCAATTTCGCTGTCAAGGTTTTTGCTGCCCCCACCCATACCGGTGCCGTCACAGGAGGTTATAATAAACGTGGCTGCAGCGGTCATTAAAAATAAATTGAATTTCCTCATTTTTTAAAAGTTATAGTTAGTAAATTAATAATAGGCAGGTTTTTAAAGCAGAAATAAGGTATTGATTATACAATTGTTTCAACTTCCCGGCAAATATACATAAATTTTCCATCTGAGGAATCTGTTAAAAAAATATCCCGAACATTAAAATTGACGGCCTCCTTTTACCAGCTGCCATCTGTTTTTGTTGCTCTTATCATTTCCCTTTTTCCAGGTGGGCCGGCAATTTTTTCAACTTTTAGTCCCGTACCCTCCATGTTTCTGCGTACTTTTCCGCTGGCGCAATAAGTTACCAGTACCCCGTTTTTCTTCATGGCTTTGTGCATTTTATCAAAAACTTCGCTTGTCCACATTTCCGGCTGGGCCCGCGGACTAAACGCATCGAAATAGACAAGGTCGTATTGTTCGGTGAAAGAATGGGAAAGCAGATCCACCCTGTATTTTGAAAATGCAAAATTTTTTGATATAAGCTCTGTCCTGTTCCATTGGCTTTCGTGCAGTCTTTTAAAAACCGGCTCATAGAGGCTTTCATTGTCAAAATAGTTTAACCGGTTATACTCTTCGGGTTTCAGCGGATAAAGTTCAATGCAATGGTAAACAATGCTGATCTCCCTTTTTTCGGCTTCAATGAGTGTCAGAGCGGCATTAAGGCCGGTGCCGAAGCCTATTTCCAGAATTTCCGTATGGGGCTTATTTAGGTAAAGCAAGCCTTCTTTAACAAAAACATGCTGTGATTCCTTTATTGCTCCGTGAAGGGAATGGTATGTTTCGTCAAGATCACTGACATGTAATGTGTGCGACCCGTCTGCGGTTTTTTTGATGATTCTTTTCATCTGGGCGGTCATTACTGTTGTATCAGTTCAAGTGCCGTTTCCAGTATAGTGTCAAGTCCCCTGCTGATATCACGTTGTCTCATGTCTACCTGAATGTCAGGCGGGATTCCGTGTTCAACATTGAACTTGTCAGGTGCCAGGGTTATGGTGGCTGAAAATCTGTAAGTCCAGCCGTTAGGCAATTCCTTGTATATGGGGGTTCCGCCTCCGCCGCCCGTTGTGTCGCCAACAACAGTTACATGGGGAAGGGCAGACATTTTAAGTGCAAAATCATTCGTGGCACTGTATGAACGGCGGTTTGTCAATACTACAACAGGTTTGAGGAATTGCTCACTGCCTTTAGGGGACAGGTGTACCGGTTGGGGGTCGGTGAATTCATCGTGTCCGGGGCCTTTTTTAAAAAGGTTGTAGGCAACAAGTCTTTCTTTGTCGGCAAAACGGCTGGCAAGTATCTCCACGTTTGTGCTGAATCCGCCACCGTTGCTTCTTACGTCAAATACGATACCTTTCAGGTCTGAAAAATCCTCAATAATATTGTCGATAATCTCTGGCTCTACTCTTTTGGTGAATGAGCCGAAGTAGATATAGCCTATCGAATCGATCACCTGAGTTACGAACGGCCCTTTTTCTTCATATGTGTTTTTAAGGTATGAACTCCTCAGGATACTGTAGTTGAAATTGGCCGGGTAGTCTTTGTACCACTCCCAGCTCCTGGATATGTCAAAGCCTGCATCAAGGTTAACATGTCCGTCTCTTAAGTGATGAAGCATTTCGCTTAAGACGCTGAAAAGCTGCCTTTCTGTCATCTGGTTGTGCACCCTTGGCCTGTACTCACTATAAATTGAGTCCCAGTTAATATTCTTATATTCGAAAAAAGAGTATTTTTTGTCAATCGTTTCCCAGAGTATTTGAAAATTTTCCACCGGCTCATTTGCCGGGTCCTTTTCTATAAAAGCCTTTTCGCAAGCTGTAAGGCTCAGGGTAATTATAATTATTAAAACGCGGGTTATCATTTGAATTCAATCGTTTAGTAAGATTTGCAGGCAATTCAGAAATTTACGAATGCATTTAACAATAATGCATTCGTGCCGCTTTTTACCGTATTACCGCTGTTGTATTCATAATAATTCCATTTGTATTCGAGTCTGAGGCCGTGAATAGAACTAAGCCTGTATTCAAGGCATATACTGTTTGTTAATCCGCGAAAACTGTCAACTGTTGCAACTTCAACACTTTCTAAAAAAGCTTTAGTCCCGTTACCTGGATTTGTCAGGTATCCAATTGGTTTGCTCATGGCATATGAGGGGCGGATATTGAAAGAGACCACAGGTACTGACATCCTGTAAAAAAGGGTGAGGTCTTTTTCATTCCAGGTAAAGTCATACGCCCCCATTCCCGTCAGGTTAACTGTACTGTAAAGACTGTTTCTTACCGCGCTGTTGTGGAAAAGCATATGCCTGTGATAAACATAGCTGTTGTTGAGTGATCCTCCGGCAAACAATTCCAGGTGGCCGTTAAAAATATTTGCGGCCTCTCTCATGTAGGTATAATTAACTTTTCCTATGATAGTTTTAACAGAAGACTCGGTTAGTTCGGGGTATGTTGACGGATGCAGATAGGCTTTGGAAAAGGATATTTCGGTTTGGCTCAGGTGCGAGGAAGCGTGATTGTTTATCCCTGCTCTGACAGTATTGTGCCTCCCGCTGTAAAGCAGAGAAGAAATTCCCTCATCCCTTATTGAATGGTAGGTGAACCCTCCTCCCAGGTTAATATGGCGGAATGTTTCGTTTGATTCGCCGGCGGACAGGTACAGGGGGCCCGATAAAAAAATTATTAAAGGCAGAAGCCTTTTTATATGTAATATCAGTCTGGTCAATTCTTGTTTAGCCTCTTTATTTTTGACTACAATAATAACGATTTAATATAAATAATTGTTCTGTGCGAAAACAATAGTTGAGGCTAACTCATAAGAGTTGCGGGAGTACAATATTTTAGGGAGCTGAAAGAGAAATTTCAGAATGAGTACTGAACTGATAAGAACAGAGAATGACCTGCCTGTTCAAAAATTGTTCTTTCACCCCCGGCAAATATTTGCCCCACCAGCTCCATATCGAAGTTTCTTGCAAGCGAATAATCAAGGTTCGGCATTACAAAGGCGGCATCAATGTCTGGCAGTGCCATAAAGGATAATCCTCCCTTGAGCACGGGGGAGAACGAGTGTTCTGCGCTTACCGTAACTGCAAACTCTGAGAACATAATGTTGTCGGCTCTTAATGGTTGTGTTATCATGAATGCTGTTTCCGGGTCGCGTGCGTATCCCCCATTATAGAGAAACTCAACAATTCCGAAAGTTCCTCCGGGGAACATGTAATCCATTCCGGCTGCGGCCACAAAATTACCTCTTTCAACTCCTTCAGTTTTTTCCAGATCATAGAACCAGCTTATTTCCCCTTTTAACCCGGCTTCTTTCAGGTTGCCTGCCCATCCGGCTCCAAGGGCAAGTCTGTTGCGGTAGTATCCGGCAATTGCCTGCAGGTCATATCCCATGTAATTGTAGTTCATTCTGGTTGCCGCCACAGTTTCTTTTCCATTATCTGACGGACTCACTGCCAGTTCAAGACTCGACATTCCGTCAATATAGTGCTGGATTCTGATGGCATCCGTGCCGGGGCGTTCAGGATAATCGAAATCAAAAAAAGAATACACATTGAACAAATCGTTGGGATTCGACACAAGGTTAATGCCCCAGTTGACTCTTTGTCTTCCCGTTCTTATCCTCCAGTTGTCGGTTCGCCAGCTCAAATAAAACCGGTCTATCATCGTATGGCCGAACAGGGAGTTGTCCGAAAGCCACACCCATGACATATCTATGAGTCCGTCATCCTGACCCAGCAAATCTTCATACCGGGGAAAATCTCCAAGCATTTCATTGTATATCAACCTGTTTCTGCTTTCAACCCTCAGGTCTGCATTGGTGGTAATATCCCATCTGAAATTCAATCGGTTATGGACAAGATTTCCAAGTGAAGGGTTTTCAAAATTGTTGTCAAGCTGAAGGGAGGGCATCTCTTTTATATAGCCGCCCAGGCTAAGGGGAAGTCTGTCCCCTGCCGAGAGATCTGCGGTGACGATCATATTAAGCAGGAAAACAGCTGAGAGTATTGGTAATATTATCCTCATATTATTTTTAGTTTTCCCTGTTAAATGTTTCATCCTTGTCTACTGCCCCGTCAACCAGCGTGATAACCCTTCTTGCCCTTTCAATCACCCTTTGGTCGTGTGTTGAGAATATCAGGGTTATATTCTCCTCCTTGTTCAGTTTTGCCATAATGTCCAGAAGATTGAAAGCAGATTCGGTGTCAAGGTTAGCTGTGGGCTCATCTGCAAGGACAAAATCAGGCTTTGATGCCAGAGCTCGTGCTACTGCAACGCGTTGCTGTTGTCCACCGGAAAGCTTGGCCGGTCTCACATTCAGCTTATCGCTCAGTCCCACCTGCTCAAGCATTTGCTTTGCTCTTTCTTCCATTTCTGCTTTGGGACGGTTTTGCAGGAGCATTATGAACGAAACGTTTTCAATTGCTGTAAGTACGGGTATCAGGTTATAGGCCTGAAACACAAAACCTATATGCCTGAGCCTGAAGTCAAAAAGCTTGCTTTCCTTCATTGTTGCTATATCCACCCCGTCAATTATAACATGGCCTTCCGTGGGCTTGTCAAGTCCGCCGACAACATTCAGAAAAGTGGTTTTACCGCTTCCCGATGGACCAACAATTGCGGTGAATTCGCCTTGTCTGAATTCCAGACTGACACTTCTCAGGGCATGAACAGGCACTGCAGTATCTGTGTAGACTTTTGAAAGATTGTTTGTTTTTATTACAGTTTCCATTGTATAGTCAGTTTATGAGTATGTTTTATACTATTTTGTTTAGATTCAGGTATTTATTCCTGTCTTACTGCCTCGGCAGGCTGCAGGCGGATTGCTTTCCAGGCCGGATAGATTGAGGCAAGAATTGCAAAAATTATTACCACCATACCTGACTGGAAATAAAATGCTGTATCGATCTGCGGATAAATTACAGAGGCATAGCCGAAATCCTCAAGTCCTTCGCCACCTGGAACATGGACACCGTATATATTCAATATCCTCACCATTGCAAAGGAAAATATCAGTCCAACTGCCCCGCCTATTAAAGAGACCATAGCCGACTCCATCACTATCATTGAAAAAACCCTTGCTTTTTTCATCCCGACAGCCATAAGTATGCCAAGCTCCCTTACCCTTTCAAGAATTGACATCAGTATAGTGTTGAGCAAACCGAAGGAAACACCCATAATTATAATGGCAACAAGCAGAATAAGAACCTGGTCGAGAACCTCCAGTGCATAAAAAAGCGTGGGATCCAAATCTGCCCAGTGGCGCACTTTCATGTCGGGATAGGCTTTTTCAAGCTCCCCGGCCACATCCCGGTATTTATCATGATCATCAAGCAAAACGGCAATTTCAGTTACCGCTTCCGCATCGCCTATAAGATAGTTAATTTCTGAAGCTCTTACAAAAGCCATTCTTTCCTCAAATCCTCTGGATGTCACAGAATAGAGCCCCTCAACCCTGAAAGATGAGCTTACAATTTCGCCTTCTATATCCTGGAAGGTAAGCACCAGTCTTGAACCTACCTCTGCGTTGAGCTTTTCGGCCAGCCTTTCTCCTATCAGGATTGAGGGGAGCCTGCTTTCTTCGGTAAAATATGAGCCTTCTTCTATAAGCTCATCGAGCCCGGTGGTTTTAGCTTCTGCTTCAGGTTCCACACCTTTGATTCTTATTCCCTCATTCATATTTGCAGATGCGGCCATTCCGTCTAAGACCGTTCGCGGAGCCGCTCTTATTACATCATCTCTTGCGTTTATTTCATTTGAGATATTTTTTCCCCGGGGGATACGGTAATATGCTTCCGGATTTGCAATAAATTCGGGATGGTGTATTTGTATATGTGATATTTGATTTTCAACCGTATCTTCAAATTGTTGCTGCTCTGAGGCCATGCGGACAGATGCGGAGAAGATAGCCCCCATCAGCCCCAGCACCAATGCAATGATAATAACCAACGTGCGTGTGCGGTTCCTCCAGATATTTCTCCACGATATTTTGATTAGAGTTTTCATATTATTTATTTTTCAATTACTTGCAGAGTCTGTCATTTCAAGTCTGAACACTTTTTGCACAGGGTAAAGACCAACTATTATCGCTATAAGGAATATAGTAACTGCCTGGTAAATAAATATACCCGGTTCAGCAGAAAAAGAGAATACCGGTTCCAGTCCGAAATCGATAATCGCCTCCTTCAAATCATCATCGGTTATAGGTATGGGGTTTTTGTGCAACCGGTAGATAACGGGAAAGCCGACAACAACCCCCGTAATAACCCCGATAAAGCTTATAAATATAGTCTCAAGCATACAAATAATGGCAAGTTGAGTCCGTTTAAGACCGATTGAGAGCAAAATCCCGAATTCCCTGAGTCGTTCGTGCATCATTGTGATTACCGTGCCAAGGATTCCGAACCCTGCAACTATATACAAGACCCATACAAACACCTTAACCTGGGCATCTCTTGCTTCAAAAGCCGCCACCTTGTCAGGCATCAGCTGCTCCCATGTTTTTACGGTGTACCAGTCATCATCAAGATCATTTTGCATTTGCTGAGCAAGCCGGTCAGCTTCCCTTTCATCCTCCATCATCATTATCAGTCTGTTAAGCCTGTCAGGTGCTGCAAAAAAGTATTGTGCCTCTTTCAGGGGAAGGTAAACCATGGTGTTGTTCTGTTCCGGCAGGGGGAATTCAAGTATTCCTCCCACCTTATATTTACCGGCTGCGGTCATACCCTGAAAACCTTGTCCTATAAGTACAAGTGTATCTCCGGTTGAAAGTTCAAGCTGGGTTGCAACACCTTCTGCTATTACCGCATAGTTGTCATCAGCGGAGAACATTTCACCTTTTATCAATCTTGAGGAGAGATCGTTCATCCGGTTTTCCTTTTCCGGCAATATCCCTGTCAGGAATACACCACGGGTTCCGATATCTTTTGCACCCAGGCAAAAACCCTCAATTCTCGGAACTGTATACTTTATGTCATCCCCGTACTTTGCAACAGTTTGCTTAACTTCCTCTTCGTACTCCAAAGCATGGTCGATGGAAGATTCGTCGTGGTAGAGAACATCCTGAATTTGCAGGTGTCCGGTTGTATTGCTTATTATCGATTCGACCATCTCATCCTTCCAACCCTCAATGATTGACATAAGGGCTATTGCCAGTATGGTGGCAAACATTACAGAACTTGCCGTAATCAGGGTCCTTCGTTTTTTTCGCCAGAGATTTCTCCAGGCAATAGTCAGTAGTGTTTTCATATTTATCTGATCTCAGTCAGGTTTTCGATCGAAAAAAAGCGCTCGGAGATATCTATCCCGAATTCCGCGTTTTCAATAGTTATAACAGTTTTCCTGTCTTCTTCATCGGCAGGTACCATTTCCATCACTGCGGGAATTGTTTGTCCGTTAAACTCACGGAAATCGCTGAAATGGACAGAATTGACAAGATCGTCGTGTTCATCATAATTTTCCGTTTTTACCGGCAGATAGTATTCCTTTGCTACCCAATATATTATTTTTTCGTATACCACCGGGTTTTCCGGATCGGGTATCATTTCCACAACATAGCACTCATAGCCGTTGACGGTTTCAGTGCCGGTAAGTTCGTGGGTATAGTCGTCAATCAATGATGCTGCCCCCACCAGGTCGTCGTTGGTGAAATCCGATCCCATCCATGACTGAGACATCATTGACGGTGGCATTCTCACAGTGCGGTCAATGTTTGGCTGGTAGTTCCAGATATCATTTTCCCTTTTGAGAAAGGCGGTTCCTTCCTCACGTGCAGGAGCCGTTACATAGATGAGGGAATAATCATCGCCAAGTGTCCACGCTTTCATTGATATATCCCTTGTGTAGCGCGGTCTTACCGTTTCCATTGTCATTTCCTGGTAGGATGCATCACCTCTCATGTTTTTCTCCATTGTTCCTATTATATCCTGTGCATCCTGAGGTACTGCATTCAGGGATAAAAGGAACATAAACAAACCTGTAATGGTGAATTTTTTCATAGATCTTTAGTAGTTTGATTTGCAATTATTTACCTGTTAATCTTTAAACTCATGTTTAGTTATTATTTTAAACCCGCATCAGACTAAGTCAGACAAAATAAGATGAACAAACCATGCGGGTCCATAAATATTGCAAGCTTTTCGGTTTTGTAAAATTTTAGCAGTAAAGCCGCGTAAAAATTTATAAAAACTATCTTTTGCCCTGACTGTTTTGCTTGGTTTTCTCTACTTTTTGACGCCATTCTTCAAGCAGGTCGTCAAGCCTTTCTGAGATCCATATATAAAAATCAATTCCGTATTTGAGCCATTCTGAAGTATCATCGTTTTTGTCAGGTCTGAGCTCATAGCCATTCTCCAGTAATTTTCTGAAATGTTCGAAATTTTGTATTCGTTTTTTAAGATAATCAACCCAGTCTACTTCAGGGGAAAGGCAATAATAAGTTTTTCTTTCACCGCTGTGGGATATGGCTTTTATAAATCCTATATTTATAAGAATCCTGACATTATTGCTTATTGAGCTTTTTGAGGCTTTGAGGGCGCGGGTAAGCTCTTCAAATGACACATCCTGCTTGTCGCTTACCATCAGAAACCCGAATATTCGTCCGGCCATCCTGGGCAAGCCCACATTCTCAAAAAATATCCCGCTCTCTTCAATGTGCTTTGTTCTGGAGTCCATCTCAGGTGACATATTTTATAATATTTTTATATAAGTTTTAATTGCAAATATAATAAGTTTTTTTGGTTCTGCAAGCACAGAACCAAAAAAACAAGATAATTTTTTATCTTTTTTATATTTTTACAATAATTGAAACCAAGCTTTTTTGGGTATGGACCGAAAACACAAAAAATTGCTTATTGTTGCCCTGATTTTGGCGGTAGCATTAGCTGTTTCTCTTTTTTACAACTTTTATGACGGTGAAGGGGAGCCAGTAGCGGATCTTGAAGAGAAGCTGGAATACAGGGAGCGGGAGTATGAACAAAGGATAGACAGTCTGGAGAGAACCCTTGAGGAGCTTAGGGTTGTTAAAGAGGTGCCTCCTTTACTTGATGAGCGGCAGATAAAAAATTTGCAGGAAAAGGGACTTGATGACCCGGTAAAGGATTTGAGGGAAGATCTTATGGAAGATCCGGACCTTATTACTCAGGAAGGGGTTCTGGGGGGCACAATGGGATTTTACTTCAGTGAGGGCATACATATTCTGAATGAGAGGTGGGTTCTGGCCTATTTTGAGGATGGCCATGTTGGCGGTGCCATGCTTTTGAGATATGATGTCCTTCCCGGCGGTGACATCAAATGGGAGGTTATTGACGACTGGACTTACTGATTTCTTTTGTCTTTTGTTTGCTTAACTTTATGAACTTCTCCTTCCTGTGCTGCAAAGGTATTGGGGAAAATCTTCCTGGCATCTTCTACAAGAGGTAATATCGATTTATATCTTGGTGAAAAATGTCCGATTATCAGTTTTCCTGCGTTTGCCTTTTTTGCTGCCGTTGCCGCTTCACCCGCCGATGAGTGATATTTTTCGCGGGCTTCTTTAGCCATATTGTTTGCATAGGTTGCCTCGTGATAAAGAAGATCAACATTTTTTATATATTTTACGATACCTTCGCTGTATCGTGTGTCACAGCAATATGCCATAGATCTTGGTTTGTAGGGTGGGAGAGTAAGTTTTTTGTTTGGTATTGATGTACCGTCAGGTTTGTTGAAATCTTTGCCGCATTTAATATTATATATCTCCTTAACCGGTATATTGTGATATTCGATCATATCTTTCCTGATATTCAACAAAGGGGCTTTTTCCCTGAAAAGGAAGCCGCATGTCGGAATGCGGTGTTTCAACGGAATTGTCTCTACCGTCACTTTTTCGTCCTCATAGATAAGCTCTTGTTTTTTTGATCCAATGGGATGAAAAATGATTTTAAAAGAAAGAGGCTGTTCAAAAAAGAATTTAAGAATGTTGTCCAGAATTTTTTCAAGTTTCGGATTTGCATATATATGCAGGTCCGCTGTGCGTTCCAGAAGCCCGAAGGTGCTTATCAGTCCGAAAAGCCCGAAAACATGATCCCCGTGAAGGTGACTGATGAAAATGTTGTTTATTTTTCCGAAGCGAATATTATTTCTTTTCATCTGTATTTGAGCTCCTTCTCCGCAGTCTATCAAAAAGTACCGCTCATGTACATTGAGTACATGAGCGGCAGGATATCTTCTTGAAGTAGGCACAGCGGAACTGCTGCCCAGTATTGTCAGTGAAAAAGACACGATTTAAGGCGAATTACTCCTTTTTCATTAATTTTGCTGCTTCATCAACGTTTGCTGTAATGTTGAGAACTGTATCAAGCTGAGATATGGTTATAAGTCTTTCGACCGCATCATTCAACCCGGTCAGCACAAATTTGCCGTCAGTGTTTTTACTCAGCCTGTTTGCAACAAGTATTGCGCTTAATCCTGATGAATCGCAATACTTGCAGTTACTCAGATCAAGGATGATGTTTTTTTCACCTTTACCCGATATCAGCACCAGTTCAGATTTAAGCGTGGGAGCTATATGAGTATCGAGTTTTTCCTCAAGCACCTTTATCAGGGTATAACCGTCAAATTTTTCTATGTTGAGTTCCATTGTGTCAGGATTTTTGATCAATATACAAATTATGCATCAAACATATTAATATTTTATAGAAAATTTTCATTTTTCACCGGAGTCTTTTTTATCATCTTTTTCATCCCTGACACTTTCTTCATCTTTATTATCCTTCTCATCTGACTGTTTCTCATCTCCGGCTTCTTCTTTTTCCCCTTCAGCCTGGTCTTTTATTTCTTCTGCCTCCTTCTCTTCTTCCTTCTTTTCTTTTTTGGCTTTCGGTTCTTTTTCTTTTATTTTTTCCTCGTCTTTATTTTGTTGCGTGTCTGGATCTTTTGATTCTTTTTCTGTATCACCGGCAGCGGTTTCTTCCTTGGTTTCCGGTTGAGGTGAAGAAGTTTCCTGTTTTTCTTCGGCCCCGGAGCTTTCAGGAGAGCTCTTTTCTTTTCCTTCCACCATCTCCTCTTTCAGGGATGCAAGCTCCGAGATATCACCAAGTGTTGTTTTTTCAAGGTTGCTCTTGAGCTTCCGCATAGTTTTCTTATCGGATGCTTCCTTTGACTTGGATTCACCTGTTTTGGCTTTACTTTCTTTCTTTTTATCCTTCTCTTTATCCTGCTCCTTGTCCTTCTCTTTTTCTTCCTCATATACCTTGGTGTGGGAAAGGACTATCCTTTTTGCTGTTTTGGAAAATTCTACAACCTTGAAGGGCAGTTTTTCCTCGACTTTAGGTTGTGAGCCGTCTTCCTTCACCAGGTTTTTTGTCGATGCGAAACCTTCAACACCGTAAGGTAGTGCAATTATTGCTCCCTTGTCAAATATATCCACAATGGTTCCCTCATGAACCGAGCCTACGCTGAAAACGGACTCAAAAACTTCCCATGGATTTTCTTCCAGTTGTTTATGCCCGAGGCTTAACCTTCTGTTTTCTTTGTCTATTTCAAGGACAACAACCTCAATGTCTTCACCTATGGATGTAAATTCGGCCGGATGTTTAACTTTCTTTGTCCATGACAGATCCGAAATATGTATTAGTCCGTCAACCCCCTCCTCAATTTCAACAAAAACTCCGAAATTGGTAAAGTTACGAACCTTGGCTGTATGTTTTGAGCCTACAGGATATTTTTCATCTATCTTCTCCCACGGGTCTTCTTTCAACTGCTTAATACCAAGGGACATTTTCCTTTCTTCACGGTCGAGGGTCAATATCTGGGCCTCAACTTCGTCGCCCACCTTAAGGAATTCCTGGGCGCTCCTAAGGTGTTGTGACCACGACATTTCCGATACGTGAATAAGTCCCTCGACACCGGGTGCGATTTCAACAAAAGCACCGTAATCAGCCATAACCACCACTTTGCCTTTAACTCTGTCACCCACCTTAAGGTTAGGATCGAGCGAATCCCACGGGTGAGGTGTAAGCTGCTTAAGGCCAAGAGCAATCCTCTTTTTATCGTCGTCGAAATCCAGTATAACCACATTGAGCTTCTGGTCCAGCTCAACTATCTCTTCAGGGTGGTTAACACGGCCCCATGACAGGTCGGTTATATGTATCAGTCCATCGACCCCTCCCAGATCTATAAATACACCGTAGGATGTGATGTTTTTGACTGTTCCTTCAAGAACCTGTCCTTTTTCAAGCTTGGCAATAATCTCTTTTTTCTGTTGTTCGAGCTCTTCTTCAATCAGAGCTTTGTGGGAAACTACCACATTTTTGAATTCATGGTTTATCTTGACAACTTTGAATTCCATTGTTTTACCCACATAGGCATCGTAGTCGCGTATAGGCTTAACATCGATCTGCGAACCCGGCAGGAAAGCTTCAATACCGAATACATCAACAATCATACCACCTTTTGTGCGGCACTTGATGTATCCGTTTATAACTTCATCTTTTTCAAGAGCTTCATTAACCCTGTCCCAGGCACGCAAAGCTCTTGCTTTTTTGTGTGAGAGCAGCAGCTGCCCTTTTTTGTCTTCCAGGCTTTCAACGTAAACCTCTACCTTGTCGCCGGGCTTAAGGTCGGGATTATAACGAAATTCGTTGAGATTTACGATCCCTTCTGATTTGTATCCTATATTTATTACAACTTCACGCTTGCCTATCGATACCACTGTGCCTTCAACCACTTCATTTACGTCTATTGAGGAAAGTGTTTGGTCGTATATGGCTTCGTGCTTGGATCTTTCCTGTGGGGAGTAATCATCTTTCTCAATGGCTTCCCAGTTGAACTCTTCCTCCTGGGTTGCGGGCTGCTCAACTGCTTCGCCGGGAATATGTGAAGCATTTTCAGGAACCTCTGTTGTCTCTATTGTGGTAGTATACGGATCCTTATCCTCTGCTTCGCCGGCTACTTCAACTGCAGCTTCGGAAGTTTCAGTTTCTCCAAAAACTTCGGTTTTTTCTTCTTCACTTTTACCTGCAGGAGTTTTCTCTTTTTCTTCCTCTTGCTTTGTATCCTTTACTGTTCCGGCCTCCTCTTCTGCTTCTTCTTTTATCTCCTCTTTGCCGGATTTTTCTTCTTTTCCCCCGGTTGTAGACTCATCTTTTGTTTCCCGGTCCTCTTCCCTTTTTTCTTCAGAAAAATCTTGATTGTCAGCATTTTCCGTTGCTGTCCGGTCCTGCTGCTCCTTTCTTTCCTTTTCAGTCATAATAATTTAATAATAATTGTTTAATGGTTAATAAGTTAGACATTATTTTTAGCTTAACGTGGAATCTGCAAAAGTATGCAAAATTATTGAAAATTATGAAATTGATGCAAATTTTTTTAAAAAACCAAAAAGAAGTAAAAATATTGCCGGAATTTTTTTAAACCGTTTTTTGTAATAGCTCCTTCCATCATTCTTTGGCACATAAAATATGATGAAGCTGACAGAAGACCAATAATCTTTTCCATCTGTTTGCATGTCTTTTTAAAAATCTCGTGTATATTTGAACTTAATAACCTTTTTTGGTTTGATTCAATTATTCCAAATTTGAAAACACTAATCTCTGATGCGCAAAATACTTGTAACAGGTGGAGCCGGGTTTATCGGTTCGCATCTTTGTGAAAGATTACTTGGTGAGGATGCCGAAGTGATATGTATGGACAACTTTTATACAGGATCGAAAAAAAATATTTTGCATTTGCTTGATAATCCCTATTTCGAAGTGCTTCGCCATGATGTTACAATGCCCTGTTACATAGAGATCGATGAAATATACAATCTTGCGTGTCCGGCTTCGCCTGATTTCTACCAGGTTAATCCTATAAAGACAATTAAAACTTCAGTAATGGGAGCAGTTAATATGCTCGGGCTTGCAAAACGAAAGAAAGCGAAAATCCTTCAGGCCTCATCCAGCGAAATATATGGCGATCCTAAAGTTCATCCGCAAAAAGAGGATTATTGGGGGTATGTTAATCCGGTTGGTGTGCGTTCATGTTATCATGAAGGGAAAAGGTGTGCTGAAACACTCTTTATGAATTATCATATACAGAACAAGCTGAAAGTAAAAATACTTCGCATATTTAACACTTACGGTCCCCGCATGCAGACCAATGACGGTCGCGTTATATCCAACTTTATTATTCAGGCTCTCAGGGGTGAGGATTTGACAGTCCACGGTGACGGAAGCCAGACAAGAAGTTTTCTTTATATTGACGACCTCATTGACGCCATTGTAACCTCTATGAATACAGCCGATGAGTTTACCGGACCGGTCAACATCGGTAATGAAGTTGAAGTTTCCATGCTCGATCTTGCAGAAAGAATAATTAATATGACCGGTTCATCTTCAAAGGTGAAATTTATTAAATCCCGTGAAGACGACCCTTCAAGGCGCAAACCTGATATTTCCCTCGCTTCTCAGGCACTTGACCGTTGGAAACCTTCCGTGGCACTTGATGAGGGGCTGAAAAAAACGGTCGATTATTTCAGGAATGTTATCCTCTGAGCGTTTGCGGTTAAATTGTATGGGAGTGGGATTGGTTTTATAAAAAAATGTGAATATCAATTATTTTTGCAAAAATCGGACACTTTTAATTAATATTATATTATACAGAAAAGCAGAAAATTAATGAAGGGAATTGTTTTGGCCGGCGGTGCCGGCACCAGGCTTTATCCGGTCACAAAAAGCATATCTAAGCAGATATTGCCCGTTTACGATAAGCCTATGATATATTATCCGTTGTCGGTACTTATGCTTGCCGGGATTCGTGAAATACTTATAATATCCACTCCCCATGATCTTCCTTTTTACAGGGATCTTCTCGGGGACGGAAGCAAAATGGGAATGAATATTTCTTACAAGGAACAGCCTTCGCCGGGGGGGCTATCAGAGGCGTTTCTGATAGGAGAGGAATTTATCGGGGATGATAATGTATGTCTGGTTCTGGGAGACAATATTTTTTATGGTCACGGTTTCGGAAGGATACTTGAACGATCGGCCCAACTGAAGGAGGGTGCATTGGTATTTGGTTATTATGTTGACCAGCCCAGGCGCTACGGTGTGGTAGAGTTCAATGGTAAGGGCGACGTGCTGAGTATTGAGGAAAAACCTGCAAATCCCAAATCAAATTATGCTGTTACAGGGCTCTATTTTTACGGCAGTGATGTTGTTGAAAAGGCAAAAACACTTAAGCCTTCATGGCGCGGAGAACTTGAAATAACCGATCTTAACAGGCTTTACCTTGAAGAAGGACGCCTTAAGGTACAGCTTATGGGGAGGGGTATGGCATGGCTTGACACCGGAACACATGAAAGTCTGCTGGAGGCTTCAAATTTTATACATACCATAGAAAAACGTCAGGGGCTCAAAATTGCCTGCATAGAAGAGATAGCATACAAAAAGGGCTTTATTGACAAAGATAGGCTGCTTTACCTGGCCGACCTTCATAAAAGCAGCAGTTATGGAGAGTACCTTATAAAAATATCCGAAAGCAATTAAATTTAAGTTTACATGCAAGTACACGAAGTTGGAATACCCGGACTGCTATTGGTCGAACCTGATGTTTTTGAGGACGACAGGGGATACTTTTTTGAAAGTTTCAACGAAAAAAAATTTGCCCGGCATGGAATAAGTGTTCATTTTGTCCAGGATAACCAGTCACGCTCGGTTAAAGGGGTAATAAGGGGGCTGCATTATCAGCTTGAACCGCATTCACAGGCAAAACTGATAAGAGTGCTTGAGGGCAGGGTCCTGGATGTTGCCGTGGACATAAGAGCGAACTCTCCCACATACGGCAGTTGGCATAGTGTTGAGCTGAGTGCGGAAAACAGGAAGCAACTATTTATACCAAAAGGTTTTGCACATGGTTTTGCAGTTCTTTCATCCAATGCAACAGTTTTTTATAAATGTGACCGTTTTTACAACCCCGGCTCAGAAAGAGGGATAATATTCAATGACTCGTTCCTAGAAATTGACTGGCAAGTTAAGTCCGCTGACGCGATCATTTCCGGAAAAGACTCATCTTTGCCTTCATTTAATGATGCAGAAAAAAATTTTATGTGGGATCCCAAAAATATTTAGAGGCATGAAGCGTATCCTTGTTACAGGATCGAATGGTCAGCTTGGAAGTGAGCTTTATGAGCTTTCACGCAAAAATGAATACCCTTATGAATTTTATTTTAAGCCGCATCGTGAGCTTGATATAACAAAACCCGGGAATGTTCAAAGTTTTCTCGAGGCCACCCCGGCAGATTATATTATTAACTGTGCCGCCTATACCGATGTTGATATGGCTGAAAAAGAGCGGCAGAAAGCTGTCCTTGTAAACCATACAGCAGTGAAAAATCTTGTCAAAGCTTCAGCCAGTATTGAGGCTGCTCTTATTCACATATCCACCGATTATGTTTTTGAAGGCACAGCTTGCATTCCTTACAGGGAGGAAGATGAGCCCAATCCCTTGTCGGTTTATGGTATGTCAAAGCTAGGGGGTGAGCAGGAGGTGCTGAATTACGGGAAGGGCTTGGTTATCCGTACATCCTGGCTTTATTCACCGGTTGGGCGTAACTTTTTGAATTCCATGGTCAATCTGGGAAAGGAAAAAAATGAGATAAGGGTGGTCTACGACCAGGTTGGTTCTCCCACCAGTGCAGCCGATCTGGCAAAAGTTATTCTTGATGTGATCGATCACTCGGAAATCGACGGGAATCCTTTCAGGAAAGGTTTGTTCCATTATGCTAACGAGGGAGTATGCAGCAGGTATGACCTTGCCGTTGAGATTATGAATGCTGCAAAACTGAGTTGCAGGGTCATTCCTGTGGAGACCAGCGAATACCCTACACCTGCAAAGCGCCCCCACTATTGCGTTTTAAACAAATCAAAAGTTAAAAGGGAATATTCGATTGATATACCATACTGGAAAGATAGTCTTTTAAAATGTATTGAGCGGATTAATCTGTAAAAACTGTAATTATGGGAGATACATTAAATCTGGTAAAGGAAAGAGCAAACCAATGGTTAACCGGAAATTTTGACGAGGAAACCAAGCTTGAGGTTAAAAAAATGATGGAAGAGGACCAGCAGGAGCTGACAGATGCTTTTTACCGGCATCTGGAATTCGGTACAGGCGGTTTGAGGGGGGTTATGGGACCGGGTACCAACAGGATGAACATTTATACTGTAGGCATGGCAACACAGGGACTTGCCAATTACCTCAGGAGCCAATTTGCGGGCGACAAAACTATAAGTGTTGCCATTGCCTATGATACCCGAAACAAAAGCAGGCTTTTTGCTGAGACCACCGCATCCATATTAGCGGCCAACGGTTGCAGGGTTTACCTTTTTGACGATTTCAGGCCTACACCAGAGCTTTCTTTTGCAATAAGGCATTTCAAATGCCGTGCTGGGGTAGTTATAACCGCATCGCACAACCCCAGGGAGTACAATGGTTACAAGGTTTACTGGGAAGACGGGGGACAGATTATTCCGCCCCATGACAGAAATATAATTGAGGAGGTAAAAAAAATAAGCGGTCCCGATGATGTCAAATTTGAAGGGAGTAAAAGCCTGATAAAGATGATAGGCGAGGAGGCTGACAGCAAATATCTGCGAAAAGTTGCCGGTTTGTCACTATCTCCTGAGGTTATCAAAAAGCATAGCCAGATGAAAATTGTATATACCCCTCTTCATGGATCGGGAGCTAAAATTTTGCCTGAATGCCTTAAAAAGTTCGGTTTTGAAAATGTGGTGACCATACCCGAGCAGGATAAGCCTGACGGCAACTTTCCCACGCTTAATCTACCGAATCCTGAAGATCCGGAAGCGTTTGGGATGGCCCTTAATAAAGCCCGCCAGATAGATGCAGGTTTGGTCATGGCCACAGATCCCGATACAGACAGGGTTGGTGTGGCGGCAAAAAACAGCAAGGGGGAATATCATCTTTTGAACGGTAATCAGACAGCTTCAATTCTGATATATTACCTGTTGAAAAAATGGCGGGAGAAAGGAAAAATTAAAGGTAATGAATATATCGTAAAGACAATTGTAACATCCGATATTATAAGCGACATAGCTGAAAAATCGGGTGTGGAGTGCTATGACGTACTTACCGGGTTTAAATTTATTGCTGGACTCATGAAGGAGCTTGAAGGCAAAAAGACTTTCATTGCCGGATGTGAAGAGAGTTACGGTTATCTTGCAGGGGATTTTTTAAGAGACAAGGATGCGGTTATTTCGGCCGCCCTTATTGCGGAGATCACCGCATGGGCAGCCGACCAGGGAAAAACCCTGCACGATCTGCTGATAGATATTTACCTTGAATTTGGTTTTTATAAGGAGTCCCTCATGTCGGTCGAACGCAAGGGTAAAAGTGGAGCAGAGGAAATTGCTGCCATGATGGACAAATTCCGTAACTCACCACCCGATTCAATAGCGGGTTCTGATGTGATGCAGGTAAGTGATTACCTGAAACAAAAGTCATTTGATACCCTAAGTCAGCTGAGACACAACATTGACCTCCCAAAATCGAATGTTTTACAGTTCTTTTTAAAGGACGGGACAAAAATATCAATTCGTCCATCCGGAACTGAGCCAAAAATTAAATTTTACTTCAGTGTAAAAGAAAAACTGGAAAAAAGGGAGGATTTTGAAAAAGTCAATGCTCTTCTTGATAATAAACTCCAATCTTTGGGCAATGAATTCAGGTTTGAGTAAATTTGTCCGTTACATAACCGGCTGCTGTAATTGAACACTTTTGGTAAATAAAAGACAATAAAATAATGAAAAGCTACAGAAAAGAGTTATCGTTTAACACTACAAAGAGGCGTGAGCTTATTAACATAACCCCGGACATTCAGAAATGCGTATCCGAGAGCGGTATAAAAGAGGGGCTTGTGCTTTGCAATTCAATGCATATCACATCAAGTGTTTTTATTAATGACGATGAGTCCGGATTGCATAACGATTTTGAGGTGTGGCTCGAAGAGCTTGCACCTGAAAAACCTCATTCCAGGTATCGCCACAATGACGGACCGGAGGATAATGCTGACGGCCACCTTAAACGTTCGATTATGGGACGTGAAGTAGTGGTGGCCGTAACTAAAGGTTCTTTGGATTTCGGACCATGGGAGCAGATCTTTTACGGGGAGTTCGACGGTAAAAGGCGTAAAAGGGTGCTTGTGAAAATAATAGGAGAATAGCCTGTAAAGTCGGTTCATTTTTTTCAACTGTAATTTGAGAGCCCCCTCCTTTATTCACCTTCAAAAAAGCTATCTTTGAAATTTACAAGGTATAATTTTTCTGTGGCACGGGTAAATGCCGTATAAAGCCACCTGAGGTATTCAGTCTCGAGCATCTCTTCTTTGAAGAACCCCTGGTCAATGAAAACGTTTTTCCATTGACCGCCCTGTGCTTTGTGGCATGTTACGGCATAGGCAAATTTAACCTGCAAGGCGTTAAAAAAGGGATCGGATTTTACTTTTTCGTATTGCCTTTTTTTGGAGGGCATATCGGCATAATCTTCCATGACGGTGTAAAAAAGTTTTTTGCCGGCCTCGTTGCCAAGTGATGCGGTTTCAATATGCAGGGTATCGAGCATCAGTTTTACGTCAATCTCCTGGTTGTCATAATCTGCCATTCTTATTACTGCATCCGCAAAGCGAAATCCGTAAAGTTCTTCGTATCTTTTAATCTGAAGCACCTCAATTATATCCCCGTTGGCTATAAAATTGGTCGTTTCGCTCTCTTCCAGCCAGTAATAGTTGTTTTTTACCACCATCAGGAGGTCGCCGGGGGCAATTTCAGATTCCCTTTCAAGTATCTGGTTTCGTATTCCCTGGTTGTATTTATTTGCAAGCTTATTGGACCTGTTTATAACAATTGTATCGGCTGTGCCTGTTTTGGAGTAGGCGTCTGACAATATTTCAACTATATCGGCACCGCTAATTCTTTCAATGTCACGGAAGTCAAGTTGTATTTCAGGTATGGTGCTCGAACCGGCCGATATCATATGTCTGAGATTGGTGGCATTGTAAAGTATACCGGATTCCCGGGCTTGCCTGATAACATCACTTAGAAAGAATGTGGAAACCGGATGACCGGATCCCTCGAGAAAATTTTCATCCAGTGCCGGACTGATAGAGAGGCCTACAGGGGGCAGCTGTGCTGTATCTCCAACCAAAACCAGCTTGCAGTTTTTGTTGTTAAACACGTACTTTAAAAGATCTTCCAATAAATTGCCACTTCCGAAAATATTTGACTCAAAGGATGCGTTACCTATCATGGATGCTTCGTCGACAATGAAAAAGGTGTTTGTATGCAGATTGCGGTCAAGGGTAAATTTACCGAAAGCATCTTTTGAGGTTCTTTGCCTGTATATTTTTTTGTGAATGGTTAGAGCGTTGTGGCCCGAGTAGGATGAGAGCATTTTGGCAGCACGACCTGTGGGTGCGAGCAAAACCGATCTTATTTTGAGTTCGTTAAGAGTGTTGACAAGGGAGCTTATAAGGGTAGTTTTACCGGTGCCTGCATAGCCTTTTACAAGAAGTATGTTTTCTCCGCGGGCTGTTATATAATCGGGAAGGAAAGTGATCAGCTTTTTTTGGCTTACCGTCGGCGAGTGTTCCAGTTTATACAATAAAATGTTATATATGTGAGTTTTTAACATTGAAAAATATATTTATAAGGGTTTAAAAGGTTAAAATTATTTTTTTTTTTACATTTGCAAGCAAACTTAAAAAATTAAAAACAGCAGGAAATGAAAAGAGTAATTCAAATTGTACTTACCGTTGCCATTGTGGTGCTTGGTTATATGCTGGTTGAAAGCATCATGGCTCCAATACGTTTTCAGGAAGAGCAAAGCAGAAGGTATGACAGGACCATTGAACGGCTGAGAAATATAAGAACGGCCCAGTTGGCTTACCGCTCAGCACACGGGGAGTTTACCGGGTCTTTTGATACGTTGATCGATTTTGTATTGAACGATTCCTTCAGCGTAGTAAGGCAAATAGGTGATCCCGATGACGAGGATGCAGTTGAGCGTGGTGATGTTTACAGAGATACCGTAAAGGTAAGCGTGAGGGATTCAATATTCCGTCCCGGTTTTGATGTAGAACAGCTCCGCTATGTTCCTTTTACGGATCGTGAGGAAGAGTTTGAACTTGGAGCCGGAGAGGTTATGACCGGCTCAGGGTTGGAAGTTAAAGTTTTTGAGGCTCGTGTACACAATGATGTTTTACTTCATGGACTTGATCGCCAACAGGTAATTAATTTGAATGACCAGCGCCGCAGAAGGGATCAGTTTCCGGGACTTAAGGTAGGTGACCTGGAGAGGCCAACCAACCACGCTGGAAATTGGGAATAACTTCGGGATGGATGTAATGTTCATAGACGAGACGTTCGATATTAACAATACGGAAAATTGTCATATATCCATTCAGGGCAACCTGAATGGATATTTTTTTTCCATACTTGACACTCACAGAAAGAGACTCCTTTTATATACCCACTGGCCTTTTGATGAAGATACCAGTCCTGAAGAGTTTAATAACAGGGTGAGTGATTTGCACAAGAAGGATAAATATCTTTCCAGGCAATACGCAACAGTTACGTTTGCTTATTCTGCCCCACGATATACTATCGTACCCGCCTCCTTTTTCGACCCGGGTGATGTTAAGCCCTATTTTACCTTCAATCACGAATTGTCTGAAAATGAAGAGTTGTTTTACAACAGGCTTGAATCATCCGATGCAGTTAATATTTTTGCTATGCCAGCGGGACTGAAGGAGAAGTTGTCGGGGTGGAGCGGCAATATAGCTTATTACAACCATATAACCCCCATGGTTGAGCATTTTGTAAGAAATTATGCTGAAGCAGACCATAAACCGAAGGTTATGGTCAATGTTCACAAGGGGTTTGTTGATGTTGCCGTATTAAAGGGAAACAAACTTAAACTGTGTAACTCTTACACCTTCGGCGATGAAAGGGATTTTGCATATTTTGTTTTTTCTGTATTTGAGCGGCTCAGGCTTGACCGGGGGGAAACCGGACTGATACTTATGGGTGAAATAGACAAAGAGTCAGCTTATTTTAAATTGCTGGAAAAGTATATTAGAAATATTCACTTTGAAAAACTTCCCGGACAGCTCAGTTACGATCAAAATTTTCTCGATATTGAGCCGCACCGGATAACCAACCTGATAAATCTTGCACTGTGCGAATAATTAGCGGCAAATTAAAAGGAAAGCGTTTTTTCCCGGGGAAAGGATTCAAAGATCGTCCCACAACCGATTTTGCCAGGGAGAACCTGTTCAATATAATTGATAACTATTTTGATATTGAGTCTGTTAAGGTACTTGATCTTTTTTCCGGTACCGGTGGGGTAAGCTTTGAGTTTGCCTCGAGAGGTTCCTCTTTTGTAGAACTGGTTGAAATAAATTCAAAGTATGTTTCATTTATTGAAAAAACGGCTGAAAAATTTGAGCTTGATCAGATAATCGCCAACAGGGGTGATGCATTTGTTTTTCTTCGAAACACTCCCTACACTTACGATATTATATTTGCCGACCCCCCACATTTTATGGAAGGGATGGAGGAATTACCCCGGCTGGTCTTTGAAAGGGAAATTTTAAATCACAGGGGATGGCTGATACTTGAGCACGGGAAAAGGGACGACTTTTCATCTCACCATCACTTCAGGGAGTTGCGCCGTTATGGAAGCGTTCACTTCAGTATTTTCGAAAAGCCCTGAATATTTATTTTAATCTGCGTGCCGGAAGTGGTATGATACCGGTTTTCCTTGTAAATGTAGTGTCATGTCAAGCGTGAATTGACGGATATAAACGATGCAGCTTTACCCTTGCCTGATCAGTCGTAAACTGCCATTTTATCTTGGCCTTTTTGTTGTTTCTGTGATTTTGCCAGGCTTTTACTTCT
>Ga0207421_10000858_pt1 | contig 39604 bp, 43 predicted proteins | sample SodLakKL_010_SED_4_FD_187542 | JGI IMG/M metagenome (GOLD analysis project Ga0207421, IMG submission 187542) | Alkaline sediment microbial communities from Lake Tanatar, Kulunda Steppe, Russia - 8KL_010_SED (SPAdes) (version 2) | ecosystem: Environmental > Aquatic > Non-marine Saline and...
GTCGCCCGCGTTAGTAACCGTTATACGACGGGTGGCCCATGCTGGAACCATGCAACGACGCGCTGTGGCCGCATACGTCGCTATCTTTCTGCTCGCCGCGAGCGTAGCGGGTGTGCTCGCCGTGACGGCCGAGAGCCCGGAACTCACCTTCGAGGACCCGGACTTCGAGCTTTCGGAAGGTGATACCTTCGAGGTGGACGGAATCGAGTTCACCGTCGCCGATATCTCCGAGATCGAGGAGGAGGACGATGTCGGTGCCATCGAGATCGAGCGGAGCGGCGTGGTAGAGTGGGTCGAAGAGACTGATCAGATCGAGATATGGGATAACGAGGCCGTCGTCGAGGTCGACGACATGGACTGGATCGTCCACATCGAGGGCGAAGACCCCGATGAGTTCACGCTGATCGAGGACATCGACCGACAGGCGATCCTTGAGGACGACCCGGATGCCGCGAACGAGACCGTCGAATCCGACGGTGAGGAGTTCGTCGTCGTGACCGACGAGGACGGCAACGAGGAGCTCGTGCCCGTCGACGACTACTTCCCGGAGCCTGAGGAGCGAAGCTACGCCGAGGGCGACGAGTTCGAATACGCGGGCGAGATGGTGACTGTCGAGGAGGTCACCGAGAACGACGTCACCCTCGCATGGACGGGTCCTGAGGAACTCTCACAGGACATCACACAGGAGTCCGAAGTTACCCTCGGGGAGACCGACTTCATCGCCTACTTCCCCGACGGCGAGACGCTGATCCTCTCGTCGGACTTCGAGGCCTACGAGGCACAACTCGCGGAGGTTGATCGCCTCGACCAGCAGACGGAGGGACTCTGGCGCGTGGCCATTATCGGCGTGATTTCCTCGCTACTGCTCGTGTCGGCCGCGTTCATCCCGTCGCGCTACTGACGGCGCTTCGGTCACCTCGTTCGTTCCCTTCCTTTTGTGCCCGTTCGTTCGAGACCGTCGTTCGTGTTCACAACCGTCCGGTGGGCTGCCGGCATGGACACGGATGCGATCGATCGATATGCACTAACGGGTGTGGGCACAACGGTGGCCATGACGTCCACTGCGGAAAAGGTCCGCCAACTCGCCCCACACTGGGGGGTGATGTTCGCCGCGATGTTCGTGACGCTCGCGCTCATCGAGTCGTTCGTCGGACCGCTCGCGTTCTGGCAGTCGCTGCTCATCGTGTTCGTAATCGCCTTCGGCTATCCGGCCGTCGTTCGGGCGCTCGGGCTGGCCCCCGAGGTCTGGCAGCGGTGAGGCTGCGCCGTACGGCCTGCTTATAACCCCCAGACGACCCAGATGGCGACGGTGGTAACGACGGCGAGCAGCAGCTGGAGCGGCCCACCCACGCGGATGAAGTCGGCGAACTTGTATCCGCCGGGACCGTACACCATGAGGTTCGTCTGGTAGCCCACCGGCGTCATAAACGAGGTCGCGCCCGCGAACATCACCGCGAGGAGGAACGTGAACTCGTTCGCGCCGAGGGTGCCCGCGGCGTCGACGGCGACCGGGATCATAAGCACGACGGTCGCAACCGGCGTGATGACGTTCGCTAAGAGCCCAGTGACGAGATAAAACAACAGGAGCACCGCGAGAAGCGGCAACACCGCCTCTGTGGCGACTAATACGGCCGCGATCGCGGCCGCACCGCCGGTCTCCTCCATGGCCAACCCGAGCGGAATGACGCCGGCGAGGAGGAAGATCACGTTCCATGAGACGGCGTCGTAGGCGTCTACGGAACGAAGACAGCCGGTGACAATCATCGCGAAGACGCCCGCAAGCGCCGCGATCACGATCGGTAACAGATCGAGTGCAGCGATCCCGACCACCCCGGCCATGATCGCCACCATGATGGGCGTTTTCGGCGAGAGCGGGGCGACGGCCTCGACGTCCATGTTCGCGAGGCGATCGTATGCGCGTTCGTCGGCGACGATGAGCACGCCGGTATCGGTGAAATAGCGGATCGATGCGGGGGTCGTCCGGACCAAGAGTAAATCACCCGTGCGGAGCGTTCGGTCGGCCAGATCGGTCCGGACCACCTCGTCGCCGCGGCGGATCGCGAGGACCGCCGTTCGGTGGTAGTCGGAAAGCCCCGTGTCCGAGACGGTTTCCCCGACGTAGCGTGACCCTTCCGGGACGACAGCCCGCGCGAGCACGTCGTCCGTCGGTGCCTCCTCGAAGCTCTCCTCCGAGACGGTATCCCGCAGCCGTTGTCCGAGCCCGGTCGACTCACGGAACCGGTTGACCGCCTGTAAGGTACCGTGGATCACGAGCTCGTCGTCAGCCTCGATGACGCGGTCGGTCTGTGGCGCGCTGAACGCCTCCTCGCCGCGGCGGAGTTGGAGGATCCGGATCTCCGGATGGGCCTCGTCGAACTCGTCGACGGGCTCGCCGACCGCGATCGACTCCGCGCGCACGCGCATCACCGTAAGGTGGTCCTCCAGGTCGAACTCCTCGACTGCATCGGCATCGACCGGGATCCGAGCCGGGACGAGCCGTGGGCCGACCGTGAGCAGATAGGCGGTCCCGACGATGAGGACCAGGAGGCCGACGGCGGAGAATTCGAACATCCCGATCCCCTCGCGACCCGGGATCAACACGCGGGCGAAGTCGCTCGCGAGGATGTTCGTCGAGGTGCCGATGAGGGTGAGCGTTCCGCCGAGGATCGCCGCATACGAGAGCGGCAAGAGGAGCTTCGAGGGGCTGATCCCGGTCGACTCGGCGAGGTCGGTGATCATCGGGATGAAGACCGCGACGACCGGTGTGTTGTTGATGAACCCAGCGATGGGGCCGGTGGTACAGACCGTGGCGGCGAGCGCGCGAAACTCCTTGCCGGCGGTGACGTCGGCGAGGTAGATGCCGAGCCGCTGGACGAGCCCCGTCGCTTGGATTCCGGCGCTCAGCATATACATCGCCACGATGGTGACCGTCGCCGGGTTTGCGAACCCCGAGATGGCGCCGCGAGCGCCGACCCCGGTCCACGGCTCGAAGATGACGAGTGCGGCGATGACGCCGATGGCGGTCACGTCGTTCGGGATCACCTCGCTCACGAATAAGACGAGCGCGACCGCGATGACGGCGAAGACGACGAGCGCACCCGTCGTCAGTTCCGCGAGGATCATGTTCCGATCACAGAGTGGGTGCTCTTTGCTGTATCGCCATCGACCGTCCTCCGGTGACGGCCCGATAACCCAAGTGTTAGGGGGTCACGGGGCGGTCCCTCCCGGGTTTATCCGCTGGGCGCGCCTACGACGTGTATGACTGCCGACGAACCCGCACCGGTCACCGCGGAGCGACCGGACGCGCCGTTTCACACCATCGGAACCGACCACGTCACCATCTGGGGGAGCAACGCCGACGATACGATCGCGTTCTACCGTGACCTCCTCGGCATGCCGCTCGTCCTCCGCCAGCCGAACCTCGATGACCCGTCCCAGACGCACCTGTTTTTCGACACCGGTGACGGACGGATCCTCACGTTCTTCGTGAGCGACGACCGCCCCTCCGCGCCCGGACAGCGACCCGGCGTCGGCGCGGTTCACCACCTGTGTTTCAGCGTCGACCCCGAGGAGTACGAGACGATCATGGAGGCGTTGGAGGCGGAAGGCCACGGCTACAACGTCTTCGACCGCGGCGTCTTCCATTCGATCTACACGCGGGACAACAACGGTCTCGTGATCGAACTCTCCTCGGACAAATACGAGATCCCCCTCGACCGGAAAGGCGAGGTGCTCGCAGCGGCACAGCGCCATCGCGAGGAGGACGGCGCTGATTTCACCCAGGACCGTCACATGGAGGCGGCCTTGGAGGAACTCGGCCTTCCGGTACACAAGTACGACCTCCCCGAGGCGAGCGCTGGCGTCGGTGTCCGCTAAGTCGGGGTTCGGTGAGTCGGGGGTGACGCTTCCCGGCTGCCATCCGTGTGGCCGGCCGAACGAAACGCTTTACCCGTCCATCCGGCTACGTGGTAATGCGGGACCGTGGGTTAGTGGTATACTTCGGGCCTTGGGTGCCCGTGACCCCGGTTCGAATCCGGGCGGTCCCACTTACTGTTGCGAGCAACTCCGCGAGCAGCGGCAATGGAGCGGATTCGAACTACGCGAGACGAGTGAAGCGAGTCTCGCCATCGAGTTCGAATCCGGGCGGTCCCATTTTCGCGCCGCGAGCATCGTCGCGAGCGGTGCGGCCGTCAGGCGGATATCTTAAAAACTACCACGGACAAGATGGATTATCCAATGGTCCAAGGCACACACGGCACCCTCGGGATCGGCATCGCCTCCCATAGCGATCACCGTTTACCGGGACGGTTCGACACGTTCCGGGGACGTGGAGGTAACTGATGACGGGGACGCGGGTCGAAACGGGCGTTCCGCGGGCCGATGAGGTACTCATGGGCGGGCTGTTGCCCGAGTCCGCGACGCTCGTCCGGGGAGCGCCCGGGGCGGGCAAGACGATCTTCGGGCTTCATTTCCTGACGGAGACGGACGATCCGGACGCGAGAAACCTCTATATCAATCTCGGCGAGCCGAAGGCGTACCTCGAAGCGACGGCCGAGGGGTTCGGGCTCAACACCGACGTCATCGAGTTTCTCGACCGATCCCCGGCGGGCGAGGCCTTTCAGGGGGACACGACGTACACGCTCTTCGCCTCCGGGGAAGTCGAGCAGCCGTCGCTCGTGGACTCGATCCGCGAGACCGTCGAGACGGTCGAACCGGAGCGGGTCGTGATCGACCCGATCACGGTTCTGCGGCATCTCGCACCGGACACCCGCCAGTTCCGGACGCAGGTACTCAGCCTCCTCGATTTCCTCAAATCGATGGGCGCGACGGTCCTTTTAACCTCACAGGCCGCGGCCTCGCTTCCTGACGACGACCTGCAGTTCCTCGCCGACGCCGTGGTGACGCTCGACAACGACGCGGGCCACCGCACGCTTTCGGTCTCGAAGTTCCGCGGGTCGTCCTCGCGGACCGGCCCGCATGCGGTCACCATCGACGGCGACGGAATGCAGGTGTGGCCACGGCTCGATCCCATCCGACACCGTCGCGAGCGTCCAGCGAGTGTCCTTCCCTCGGGCGTTCCCGAACTCGACCGGATCCTCGACGGGGGGATCACGGCAGGGACGCTCACGTTTTTAAGCGGGCCGACCGGCGTCGGCAAGACGACGACGGGCTTGCAGTTCCTTAGCCAGGCCGCCCGCGATGGCGAGCGATCGGTCGTTTACAGCTTCGAGGAGGGTCGCCGAACGATGCTCGCTCGCGCGGACGCCGTCGGGATCCCGCTTCGGGAGGCGATCGATGACGGCACGCTGTCGATCGTGGAGATCGGCCCGGACGAACTGTCGCTCGATGAGTTCACGCATCGCCTCCGAAGCGAGGTCGAAGATCGGGGCACCGAGGCCGTCATGCTGGACGGTGTCGGCGGGTATGAACGGGCGTTCCGCGACCGCGAATCCGACACGACCCGCCAGCTTATCAAGATCGGCCGGTACCTTCGAAACATGAACGTCACCGGCTTGGTGACGAACGAGGTCCACCAGATCACGGGCGCGTTCCGGGCGACCGAACAGCAGGTGAGCCACCTCGCCGACGGGATCATCATTCTTCGGCACATCGAATATAAAGGGCAGCTCCAGAAGTGTATCGGCGTCCTGAAAATGCGATCGAGTCGATTCGAGACCGGACTTCGGACGCTCGATATCACCGCCGACGGGCTCCGGATCGGCGAGGAGCTGTCGGGGCTCCGTGGCGTCCTGACGGGAACGCCGGACTGGCACGAAGACGACCCCTGAAGTGAGGGACAATGAGTGACACACCGTCGGGATCGTCGACCGACCCGCCGCGTATCTACCCGCTGGTCGCGGACCAGGGGAACGAGCGAGTGCTCAAAGAGTGGCTCGTCGACCACGACACCTACGCCCTCGCGGACGTGGACGAGCCCGTGGAAGCCGGCGCGTTCGACCTCTGTATCGTCGATCGGGGCGGTTTCGAGGCGTTCAGCGGGGAGTTACAGCGTGCCAAATCCGCCGCGAAGCCGGTATTGCTGCCGGTGTTGCTCCTGGTTCCGGAGGCCCGTGAAGGGATAATTGAGGCCGATCGCGGCGAGATCGCCGACAACGTCCTCCGGACCGATGTCGACGAGATCGTGATGCTCCCGATACGGCAGGTCGAACTCGAATGGCGCATTCGGGCGCTCCTTCGGCTCCGGGAGCAGTCGTCGTCGCTTCACGCGAACGTCAGACAGCTCTCCCGATTCAAACAGGCGGCGGAGGCGGCCGGCCACGCCATCTTCATCACCGATCCCGAAGGCCGTATCGAGTACGCCAACCCCGCCTTCGAGGAGATAACCGGCTACGATCGCGAGAACGTCGCCGGCAGCGACGTGAATATCCTCTCCTCGGGGGCGATGTCGGATGCCTACTACACGCAACTGTGGGAGACGATCACGGCCGGTGAGATCTGGGAGGCGGAGATCGTCAACCACCGCAAGGACGGGAGCGAGTACACCGCCTACCAGACGATCGCCCCGATCGTCGATGCTGCCGGCGAGATCACGGCGTACGTTGCGGTCCAGATGGATATCACCGAGCAGAAGGCCCTCCGTGAGCGGCTCAAGCGACATCGCGATGTCGTCCAACGGCTGGGCGATCCGATCATGATCCAGGACGAATCCGGACGGTTCGAGCTGGTCAACGAGGCGCTGGCGGAGTTCGCCGGCCTGCCCGCCGAGGAGCTGATCGGGAGCAACGAGTTTTCGTTCATGGACCCGGAGTCCTCGGAGCGGATCGCCCGGAAGAAACAGGAGGTGTTAGAGACCGAGTCGCCGGTGCGGTACTCCATCTCACCGGAGTTCGGTCTCTCGGGGAAGGAGTCCGCCTTCGAGACGACACGGTATCCGTTCTATGACAACGACGGGGACCTCACGGGGACGTTCGCGATCTGCCGGGACGTCACCGAGTTGAAAGAGCGTGCCCGACAGCTGCGCGTCCTGGATAACATCCTCCGACACAACCTTCGGAACGACCTGACGGTGATCCGGGGGCGCGCCGAACAGCTCCGTGAGGAGGGCCCGGAGGAGCTCTCCGAGATGGCCGATACGATCGTTCGGCATGCGGACAGGCTGATGACGACGGGCGATAAGTCCCGGGCCATCACGAACCTCCTCAGCGACGACCCGGACGTCCACCCGGTCGACGTCGCCGCGGTGGTCGATAGGGTCGTCGAGGGAATCGAGGCCTCCGATCGATCCGTCGACCTGACCGTCGAGGCCCCCCAACAGACGTTCGCCTCGACGACGTTGAACATCGAGGAGGCGATCGAAGAGCTCGTCCGGAACGCGATCATTCACAGCGACCGCGAGGTGCCCGCCGTTCGGGTGTCGGTCTCGACCGCCGAGGATACCGTCTCGGTCTCGGTGCGTGACGACGGACCGGGGATCTCGGGGATGGATCGGGACGTCCTCACGACCGGGAAATCGATCGACGCGTTGTATCACGGCAGCGGTCTCGGCCTCTGGTTGGTCTACTGGACGATCAGACGGTCGAACGGCTCGATCGATGTCGCGGAGGTCGACCCCCGCGGTACCGAGGTCACCGTCCAGCTCCCGGCCGCGTCCGACGAGTGACTCACGCCCGTTCCCACACGCGGAGCCAGTCACAGGCGAGTCGCCACTCGCCCGGTGGGCCGTCCACGTTGCCGTTTCAGTCGAGACAGCCGGCACCGCCCGACACGGTGAGGCCGGTGACGCCGGCGAGCAGTTTGCGTCGCCGTCAATCTGCGTTCATGTCCTACACGGCCATACGTCCTCGTATATATAAGATCCCGTCCGCTTGACCCTTCGGGAGCGACACCCCGACGGCACCGCCGACTTTTCGAAATCCTTTTGTCCCGATTCGGCCTTGGTCAAAACGCGAGCCGCCTTAGCTCAGCCTGGGAGAGCACTCGACTGAAGATCGAGCTGTCCCCCGTTCAAATCGGGGAGGCGGCATTTTCCTGCGAACTTGCGAGGGAGCGTCGCGACCGAGCTGTGAGCAGTGAAAATGACCCACCGATTTTGAGCAGACGAGTCGCACGCCCGCGCAGCGACGCGAGCAGGAACGTCTCGGCGAGTTCAAATCGGGGAGGCGGCATCCGAATTCTACTCCGTTTCCATTCGAAGAGCTTCTGGCTCCGCCTGAAGATCGAGCTGTCCCCCTCCCCGTGAGCGAAGCGAACGGGGGCTCGGAAGACGAGCGCAGCGAAGTCTTCCGGTGGTTCAAATCGGGGAGGCGGCATTTTCCTGCGAACTTGCGAGGGAGCGTCGCGACCGAGCCGTGAGTAGTGAAAAGTCGATGATCGGTCGGATTCACTCCCGCTCGAACGGAAACGACACCCCGGTCTCCTCCACCGAATAGGCCCAGAGCCGCCTGGCGTCCTCCCGGTCGTAGGATGCCTCGTTCGAGCGCATCACGACCGGCGACCCGCGCATGTTCAAGAATCCACCGGGGCCGACGTACGCGCCGCCCTCGATATCCGCGGTCGCCGCGTACAGCATCGGCCACGCCCCTTTAGCGGCGTCCTGTGCGAGCACCGCGTTCGCGAGCTTCGTCCCGGCTTTCATCAACGGGTTGCCGCTCTCGTCGGCCATCCGCCCCTGGAGACCGGTGTCGGCGTAGCCGGGATGACAGGCGACGCTTTTGACGTCCTCGATGCCGTGTTCCTCCACCCGTCGCTGTAACTCGTAGGCGAAAAGCAGGTTCGCGAGTTTGCTCCGGCCGTAGGCGCGCCACTTCCCGTAGGACCGCTCCCAGTTGAGGTCGGTGAAATCCATCTCGCCCTGCTCGTGAGCCGCCGAGGAGTGGGTCACCACGCGGGCCGTCTCGGCAGCGCGAAGGAGCGGGAACAGCCGGGCGGTGAGCGCGAAATGGCCGAGGTGATTTACGCCGAACTGCGTCTCGAAGCCGTCCTCGGTCTCCGAGCGGGGGATCGCCATCACGCCCGCGTTGTTACAGAGCACGTCGACGGCATCGACGTCGGCGGCGACCCCCTCGGCGAACGATCGGATCGACGCGAGCGAGGCGAGGTCGCACTCGCGAACATCCAGCGCGTCCTCGGGAACCCGTGTCCGCCCCTCCGTGCGCCGGATCTCCGCTTTGGCCCGCTCGCCCCGCTCGACGCTCCGGCAGGCCATGATCACGGTCGCCCCCTGCCGAGCGAACACGCGGGTCGCCTCGTGGCCGAGCCCGCCGTTCGCGCCGGTAACCACGACGGTTCGGCCCTCCATCGACGGCATGTCCGCGTCCGTCCATTCACTCATACGTCTTCGAAGTACCACACGTACCCAAAGTTGTCGCCGCTGGCCGAGCGTGGCGGTTCAGACCTCACCTTCGCGCTCGGGGAACGGCACCTCGATCCGGTGGCCGTCGTCCGGGATGAAACACTCCCCGTCGAAGGCCTCCCGGGCGTCGCCCCGGATCGACGACGGGTCCCCGGCATATCGCGAGGAGATGTGCACGAGCGCCAGCCGTGTGGCTCCCGCCCGTGCGGCGATCTCGCCGGCCTCCCCCCCGGTGGAGTGGGCCGTCTCCCTGGCTCGGTCGGCTAACTCGTTCGCGAACGTCGCGTCGTGGATGAGGAGGTCCGCGTCGCGGGCGGCCTCGACGGTTCGTTCGTGCGGCCGCGTGTCGCCGGTGTAGACCACGGTTCGTCCCGGCCGCGGCGGCCCGACGACCTGCTCGGGCTCGACGACGGTTCCATCTGTTGCCTCCACCGCCTCCCCGGCGTGGAGCCGACCGAACTTCGGGCCGACGGGGACGCCGAGCGCCTCGGCTTTCGGGCGGTCGAACCGCCCCGGTCGGTCCTCCTCGGCCAGGACGTATCCCTGTGACCGGGTCCGGTGGACCGTCTCGAAGGTCTCCACGCGATAGTCGTCGGCGTCGAGCGCGACCTCGCCGGGGGCGACGGGTTCGATGGCGACCCGGAACCCCGGATCGTGGCCGACGGCGTGGACGAGGTCGTGGAGGTCGCCCCGGCTGTTCGGCGGGCAGTGGATCGTGAGCGGCTCCGTGCGGCCGTTGAAATCGAGCGTCTGGACGAGCCCCGGGATCCCGAGGACGTGGTCGCCGTGGAGGTGGGAGATAAAGAGATGGTCGATCCCGAACCCCGTGCCGAAGCGCATCATCTGCCGCTGGGTGCCTTCACCGCAGTCGAAGAGCAGGCGGTCACCCTCCCGGTTGATGAGGAGGGCGCTCGGTGCGCGCTCGGTCGTGGGGACGGCACCGCCCGTCCCGAGGAAGGTGACGCGAAGGGACATATCCGTTCTCCGGTCGGGGTTTTTAAACCGATGTCGATGCGCCGGTCGCCCACTCGTCGCGTCCACCCCTTTTCCACCCGTCGCCGACCCACTTTGCGACCCCTTAATTGGCCCAGGTCCCCGTAGATCGGACATGGAAGAGACCATCGCCGCCCTCGTCACGCGTGAGGGATGGCGAGCGGAGGGCGAGGCCGCACGGGTTCATTACGCGGGTGCCGGCGACCAGTTCGCTGTCGAGTACTACGCGCCGACGGAGGCGGTCCTCTACTGGTCGGTTCCGATCGACGGCGACGCCGACGACGATGACCGCGAACGCGACGATCCCGCGGCCGGCACGGCGGCACCGATCCCCCGTGAGGCCGTTCCGGACCCGCTCAGAAAGCGGGTTCGCGCGGACCTCTCGGCGGCCGGCGTCGATCCGGAGGTCGAGCAACGCCCGGTGTGAGCGCGTCGCCCAGCTCGACGGCGACGACGATCCGTCCTACTCCGCGTCGGATCCGCGTCGCCACCGGACGACCCGCCCGCCGAGCCATCCGAGCGCGAGCAGTCCGAAGACGACGAAGCTCGTTCCGATCGTGATCCACTTCAAAAAGGTGAACGCGGGAGCCAGGTGCGGGATGACGGGGATCCACTCCGGGTACTGCCACATGACGATGGACGCCGAGGTGTTCTCCGCGAAGTCGAAGGCCACCGCGAGCGGCGCGAGCAACGCGGCGAAGGCGTACCGCCCGTCCGCGACCTCCCGGCCGAAATAGGCGATCCCCGACCAGAGGAACAAGCCGTACGCGAGCGGCCAGACCACGTCGAAGGTGAACCGCGAGCGGATGTAGTACCGTCTCCCCTCCTCGCCGTACGCGCTCGCCATCCCGTAGAGGTCCTCCGCGGAGTAGATGAACGAGCCGTCGGGGGTGGGGTTGTCGCCGAAGTAGGTCGCGCTCCGGGCGGCCTCACCCGGCAGGACGACCGCGAGGAAGACGAGGAACGTCGCCGTCGACACGACGAGCAGTCGGCCGCTCGCGAACCGTCCCGAGGTCCGGACGAGCCGCTCAGCGATATCGACGAGCCGCTCTCTCGCTGTTCGCGCCCGCTCCATGCCGCCACTACGGCCGATCGATACATAAACGGGGTCGCTTCCAGCGCCCACACGCGCTCGCGTTCCCTCCTAGACGACTACCGGTTCGTCTCACGGGGAAGCGAACCCCTAAGCCCGCTCATCCCTCAACCCGTTGATAATGAGCAGTATCGACTGGGATGAAGACGACCCGTTCAAAGAGCAGCGCGCGGAGATCGACAATCCGATGCGCCGGCTCTTTTCGACCTACGGCCTCCCGAACTGGTTTTCGCTCACCGTCGGGATCATCGGCAGCATCTTCGCCCGTATCCTCGATCTCCTTCCGCCGTTGCTCCTCGGTATCGCCATCGACGCAGTCTTCCTCGGGGACGAACCGTTCACGCTCCCGCTCGTTCCGGACGCGTGGGTTCCGGCCGATCCCGACTCGCAGTTCTTCCTCATCGTCGCGATCATCGCCGGCTCCTTCCTCTTCGGCGCGTTCTTCCACTGGATCCGCAACTGGGGGTTCAACGCCTTCTCACAGGACATCCAACACGACATCCGGACCGACACCTACGACCGGATGCAGCGGCTGAACATGGAGTTCTTCTCGGACAAACAGACCGGCGAGATGATGTCCATCCTCTCGAACGACGTGAACCAACTCGAACGGTTCCTCAACGACGGGCTCAACTCCTTTTTCAGGCTCTCGGTGATGGTCTTCGGGATCGCGGGACTGCTCATCTATCTCAACCCACAGCTCGCGCTCGTCTCGCTGTTGCCCGTCCCGCTCATCGCGTTGTTCACCTACATCTTCGTCAAACTGATCCAGCCGAAGTACGCCGAGGTCCGCTCCTCGGTCGGGACGCTCAACTCCCGGCTGGAGAACAACCTCGGCGGCATCCAGGTGATCAAGGCGTCGAACACCGAGGACTACGAATCCGGGCGCGTCGACGACGTCTCACGGAGCTACTTCGACGCGAACTGGGGGGCGATCAGCATCCGTATCAAGTTCTTCCCCGGGCTCCAGCTGCTCTCGGGGTTCGGCTTCGTGCTCACGTTCCTCGTCGGCGGCTACTGGGTCTCGACGGGGACCGCCCCCGGGCCGTTCACGGGGACGCTCGGCGTCGGGACGTTCGTCACGTTCATCCTCTACACCCAGCAGTTCGTCTGGCCGATGGCACAATTCGGCCAGATCATCAACATGTACCAGCGCGCGCGGGCGTCCTCGGCGCGGATCTTCGGGCTGATGGACGAGACGAGCCGCCTCGGCGAGGAGGACGGCGCGGACGAACTCGTCGTCACCGACGGCGACGTGGTCTATGATGACGTCTCCTTCGGCTACGACGGGGGCGAGCCGGTCGTCGAGGACATCGAGTTCACCGTCGAGGGCGGCGAGACGCTCGCGCTCGTCGGGCCGACGGGCGCGGGGAAATCGACGGTGCTCAAGCTGCTGTTGCGGATGTATGACGTCGACGAGGGGTCGATCCGGATCGACGGCAAGGACCTCCGCGACGTGACGCTCCGCTCGCTGCGTGAGTCGATCGGCTACGTCGGGCAGTCCTCGTACCTGTTTTACGGGACCGTCGAGGAGAACATCGCCTACGGCGCGTTCGATGCGAGCCCCGAGGAGATCCGCGAGGCCGCCCGCGCCGCCGAGGCCCACGAGTTCATCGAGAACCTCCCGGACGGCTACGAGACGATGGTGGGTGAACGCGGCGTGAAACTCTCCGGCGGCCAGCGCCAGCGGCTCACCATCGCCCGGGCGATCTTAAAAGAGCCGGAGATCCTCGTGCTCGACGAGGCGACCTCCGACGTCGACACCGAGACCGAGATGCTGATCCAGCGCTCGCTGGACCGACTGACGGCCGATCGGACGACCTTCGCGATCGCCCATCGACTCTCGACGATCCGCGACGCAGACACGATCCTCGTCTTGGAGGGCGGCCGGATCGTCGAGCGGGGGACCCACGAGGAGCTGCTCGCCGAGGACGGGCTCTATGCGCACCTCTGGGGGGTGCAGGCCGGCGAGATAGACGAGCTCCCCCGTGAGTTCATCGAGCGCGCCCAGCGGCGGACCGCCCGGATCGTCGACGAGGCGGAGACCGACGACGATTGAGCGGGACCGCTCCGTTCGATCCGCCCCCGACGACCCCCCGATCAGAACGAGAGGCTGCTCCACTCGGCGTCCTCGTCGTCGACAAACAGCTCCGCTGCATCGGTCGCCTCGAACGCCGATCCGGCCGCGAGCCCGTCGAGGATGGCGTCGCGTACGTCCCGCGGGTCGCGGAACGTGACCTCCTCGGCCCGTCCGAGGGCGTCCTCCAGCCGATCGACGCCGCCCGGTCCCTCGAACTCGAAGGCTCCGTACGTCTCGATGAGCTCCGCCGACGTCACCGGATACACTTCCTCACGGAGCGCATCCCGTAGCGGGCCGAACGTCGCTACCTCTCGTTCCCCTTCGTTGGTCCCGTCCATGGTCACCGTTCGCACGGATATAAATTAACTGTCGGGGTGGACCCGGCCGTCCGACCGCCGGGTTATACGTCGATCCCTCACGCAGGTGCTCGCATGCGACTCGCGGATGCGACCTGGACGGACGTGCGGGACGCCGACGTCGACGTCGCGGTCATCCCCGTCGGCAGCACCGAACAGCACGGGCCACACGCCCCCCTCGGAACGGACACGCTCGCCGCCGTCGCCGTCGCGGAGGCCGCCGTGGAGCGCTACACGGCCGAATTTGGCGATGGGGCGGCCGTCGTGACGCCGCCCATTCCCGTCGGGGTCGCCGAGGAACACCGCGGCTTCGACGGCACGATGTGGGTTTCACCCGACACGTTTCGGGCGTACGTCCGGGAGGCGGCCGCCTCGCTGACCGGCCACGGGATCGACCGCCTCGTGTTCGCGAACGGCCACGGGGGCAACGTCGAGGCGCTCGCGGAGGTCGCCCGACGCTTTTCGCGTGACCCCACCCACGACGGCTACGGCGTCGCTTTTACCTGGTTCAACGCGGTCGGCGAGCACACGACGGAGATGGGACATGCCGGCCCGTTGGAGACCGCACTCATGCGCGCGACCCATCCCGAACTCGTCCGGGAGGATCGGATCGAGGACGCCCGGGAGGGTGGGGCGGACCGGTGGGGCGAGTGGGTCGCCGGCGTCAACCTCGCTCACGACTCCGACGCGTTCACTGAAAACGGCGTGGTCGGCGACCCAGCCGCGGGCGACGCGGATCGTGGGAGGGAACTCCTCGCGCTCGCGAGCGACGCCCTCGCCGAGTTGCTTGCGGCGGTCGTCGCGCGTGAGCGGCGGACGTGACGGCTCACTCGAACTCCGTCAACTCCGGCTCGACCTCGGGATCGCCGCGGGACTTCCGCTCCGCATGGGTTTCGCGATACACGTCCCGGTACCGCCAGATCTTCCGGAACAGCAGGTAGGCGAAAAAGCCCTGGAAGCCGAGGATGAAGACGAACAGCGCGGGGATCTGTGGAACCCCGGTGAGCGCGGAGATCGCCACCGTCACCGGCCCGACCAAGCTGTTATATAACGCGTGGATCGCCGCGGCGATGAGCAGCCCCTTCACGATGATCGGCCCGCGGTTTTCCGGGTTGAACTTCGCGAGTCCGAGGTAGTAGCCGGCGAACGCGGAGTAGACGACGTGGCCGGGGCCGACGAGCGCGCGGACGGCGGCGATGCCGTCGCCGGCCCCGAGCGCGCCGACGGCGAACTCCAACTCGTCGAGTTCGACGTTCTGGGCGATGTAGACGAAGTTCTCGATGACGACGAAGCCGAGCCCGGCGATCGCGCCGTAGACCGCGCCGTCGATGACGGCGTCGAACCGGTCGTCGCTGTAGGCGTAGAGCCGAACCGCGAGCAGTTTCACGGTCTCCTCGACGGGACCGACGATCAGGAAGAAAAAGAGAACGAGCCCGAAATAGCCGAGGGGGGCGAAAAACGGCCGCGTGAAACTGTTTAAAACGGCCGCGAACGACGCCGTGAGGATCGACAACAGAAAGGTCGCGACGAGCAACGAGAGCGGCTCGCTCGTGGTCACATCGGAGAGGTAGACGTACGCCGCGAGTCCCAACGCGGGCACCGCCGACAGCGCGACGAGCGCGGCGACGACGGGGTCGAAGACGAGCCCGAGCCCGAAGGAGGCGAGGATCGCGAGGAGGATGACGAACGCGACGAGCAGCACGAAGAGCTTCGCGGAGCGGGTGATGAGCCAGTGGACGGCGACGGAGAGCCCGTCGAGGGAGGTCCGCTCCTCCCACGTCGCGACGTCATAGAGGTCCCGCTCGTCGTCCGCGGCGGTCTCGATCGGGTCCGACCCTGAGGACATGCGTATCGTTCGCTTCGGCGCGACCCGGGATAGACCTTGCCGCCGTGACATCGGGGACCGAGACGTCGATGAACGTCGGCGGTTGTCGTCGTTCCGCCAGCTAAGTCGTCAGGCTTGAAACCACGGCGGCCGAACGGCGGGTATGTACTCACGCCGTCCCCGACCCGCCCCACTCGGCCGGGGGTGTCCCCGCCAATGACCGCTCGCGTCCGCCTTCGGGGGATCTACACGACCGCGCTCACCCGCCTCCTCCTCGATGCCGGCTACGAGGTCGTCGACGCCTCCGGGCCGATCCGACGGCGGTTCGAGGCCGACTTCCCGGACGCCCCGCCGGATGTCACCGTTTCGACGAGCGCGGACAGGACGGGGGTCGGGCTCTCCGGCGACCCCGACGTCGTCCCTTCGGTCGTCGACCGGCTCCGTGGCGTCGGCGTCGACGCGCTCACCTGGCGCGACCCGACCCCGCCGGGGGCCGTCCTCGACGGTGAGGTGCGCGAAACGCTCGGGGGCGGCGCGATCGTTGCGCTCGCGGTCGACGGCGACGCACACGACGTTCCGGGCGGGGGCGACATCGCCGAGGGCTACCTTCCCTACAACGCCGTCGACGCCCACGTCGAGGTCGGTGACCCCGTCCGCCTGCAGGTCCGCGAGTCGGCCCCGCCGTGGGCGGATACACGACCGACCCTCTCGGGTAACCTCCGCGTCGACGGCGGACTCGTGGCCCTCGAACCCGGCTCCGGCACGCGCGTCGACGGCCGATCCGACGCGGCTGCGCGCGAGCTGGCGGGGATGGTCGATCTGCTCGGGCTGGAGCCGCCGGCGGGCTGGCGGGCCATCTGGAGCCGGGCGGCCGTCGACGCCGACAGCGACGCCCTCGAGGCCGGGCTCGAGGCGGCGACCGAGCGGGCCGAGCGGTTCGCCGTCGACGTCGCCGAGTTGGGCGTCCGTGAGGGATCCGCCCCCGCCGAGGACGGCCCCCTCGCATCCCCACACGCCGGCGCGTGGGTCTGGTTCGGTCGCGAGTGCCGGTTCGAACTCGATTCCGCTCGCCGCCGCGTGACGACCACCCTCCCGGGCCATCATCGGATCAAAGCCGGGTCATCGGACGCGTCCGTCGGCGTCGACCTCGCCGAGTCGCTCTGTGCGCCGGATCCGGACGCCGAGTTCCCGTTTGAGACCGTCGCGGAGGCGTTCGGTCCCGCCGATGGCGACGACCTTCGGATCGAACACGGGAAGCCCGACGGCCGGTTGATCGTCCTCGGTTCGGGCGAGGTGACCGCGGTCGACTCGGACGGCTCCGTGACCGTCGAGCGATCGATGACCGGCGGGGGGAGCTACGACGGCCTCGACGTCCCGCGGGAGGCCGGCGACGTCGCCGTGACGAGCCTCAAGGAGGGCCGGTGGTGGTACCCGACGACCTATCGCGGGGCGGACGGGACGGTGAAGGGGACCTACGTCAACGTCTGTACGCCCGTCGAGGTCTTTCCGGACGCCGCCCGCTACGTCGACCTCCACGTCGACGTGGTGAAACACGCCGACGGGACGGTCGAGCGCGTTGATGACGAGGTGCTCGATGCGTCGGTCGCCGACGGGGATATGCCCGAGACGTTGGCCGAGAAGGCACGGAGCGTCGCCGGCGCGTTGGAGAACGCCCTTTAAATAGGGGGCGGGCCGCCGCGGGAGCGGCTACCGATTTATCACCGCGTTAAAAGTGGTTCGCGGACTCGGTCTCGTATCGGAGGTCGCCGCCGCGGCCGCCCTCGACCGTGGAGGCCCCCTGATCGCCGCTGGAGGGGACCTTGACATGCACGTCGGTGACCTCCTCGAAATCCATGATGAGGTCCCGACGGATGTTGTCGGCGGTGATGTTCGAGATCCCACAACCCGAGCAGGTACCGCCGAGTTCGACGACGACCTCACCGGTCTCCTCGTTCGCCTCCCGGACGACGCTCGTCCCCCCGTGCATCTGGATGATCGGCATCTGACCGACCATCCATCGCTCGATCCGGTCCGCGAGGCTCTCGTCGCTCATACCCCTCCATACGGACCGGAACCTTTGGAAGGTTGCGGTTTGGGACTCCGCGACGCCACGGAAAACAAGTGTGTCATGATCTCACGTGTGGGTTTCCGTTCGACCCCCTCCTCGACTCACTCCGGCGACTGCGCCTCGAAGAAGACGTCCGGCTCCATGAGCTGCAGATCGACCACGTCGCGGTCGTCGAGCGGCCGCAGGCGGATCGTCAACGAGCCGTGGGTGTCGGCCGCCATGCGCATCGGCCCGGCGTCCTCATCGAAGAGGAACGTCGGCACACAGCATGCGAACTCGGAGTCCTCGTCCTCGCCGACGACGAGCCGGAAGGTGACACCGGCCTCCGTGGCCGCAAAGACGCGGAACGAGTCGATCTCGACCTCGGCCATCCGCTCGTGTACCTCCTCGAACGTCGATCCCGGAACCAACACGTCGAGCCGGGCGTCACCCTCGACCGGGTTGACGTCGCCCGGGCGGACCGAAAGCGCGTCCCAGCCCCGCTCGCGATACTCTTCGACGGTGGCGTCGGTGTCGGCCAACACGTCGGCCCATCGGTTATCCAGCGCGCGACGGTGGTGCTCGTTCATGTACGAATCCGGTGGACGGATGGGGATAAACGTTCGTCCCTGGTGGTCGTCGCCTGTGGCGGTCGTCGTCGATTCCGCCGCGTCACCGCTCGCGCACGACGACGAACTCCGCGAGGTCGCGCAGATAGCCGATCGCCTCGCTTTCGGGCGGGTCCGCGTCCGAAAGCGCCGCGAGCGCGAGCGCCGACTGCTCGCGGGCCCGCTGGTTCACCTCCTCCGGGGAGAGCGCCGTGACCTGGACGACCGAGGGGCGATCCATCTCGGCGTCCTGGCCGGTCGGCTTCCCGAGCGCGTCGGCGTCGGCAGTCGCATCGAGGACGTCATCGCGCATCTGGAAGGCGACGCCGACACGCTCGGCGTACTCGCCGAAGGAATCGACGACCGCGGGTTCCGCGCCGCCGGCGACCGCGCCGAGTTCGGCGGCCGCCCGAAAGAGCGCGCCCGTCTTTCGCCGGGCGAGGTCCATGTATTCCTCCTCGTTCGTGGGTCGGGCGACGAGCTCGGTCGCCTCGCCCTCGCCGAGTTCGACCATCGCCTCCGCGACGATCCGCATCGCCCGCTCGTCGGCTGAAAAGAGCGCGAACGCCTCGCCCAAGAGGCCGTCGCTCGTGACGATCGCCGGGCCGTAGCCGAACTCGGCCCACGCCGAAGGGGTTCCCCTGCGGACATCTGAGCGGTCGATGATGTCGTCGATGACGAGCGAGGCGTTGTGGACGAACTCGATCCCGGCGGCGAAGTCGACGGCATCCTCGGGGTCGCCGCCGAGCGCCTCGCAGGCGAGAATGGTCACCGCGGGCCGGACCCGCTTGCCGCCCGCGAGCACGACGTGTTCGAGCTCCGCGGAGAGCTCCTCGGGCTCGACCGCCTCGATCGCCGCCTCCAGCCGATCGCCGACGAGCCCGACACGACGCTGCAGATACTCCATTGTCGGATCTCGGTGCCGATAGCGCAAAGGCCTGACGGAACGGGTGCGTGCTCGTGGGTGGACGGATGCGTGCTCCGGGCGACCGGATGCGTGCTCGCGGGCGTCCGGGGCGTCTCACCCCCAGACAGCGCGGCTCAAACGAACCGGACGCCGAGGTCGTGGAGCCCGTCGTTGTGCTGGGCGATGTTGATAAGCAACGGCGTGATCGCCTCGATCTCGGGGGCGTTGGCGAGCCCGCCCGCGTCGAGCGCGCGCAGCCCCTCGATCCCCTCCGCGAGGTCGGTCACGATCCCCTTCGCGTCCTCGTCGTCGCCGATCACGAGGGTGTCCACCCCGAGGTCGGCATCGAGGTTCGCCAGCCGGCCCGCCGCGAGGTTGTGGAACGCGCCGACGACGGCGACGTCCTCGGGGGCGGCCTTCGCGGCGATCTTCGTCACTGAGCCCACGCCGGGTTTGTGGTAGTGGAAGCCGTCCTCGTCGCGTTTCATCCCCGTCGCCGGCGAGACCAGGATGTCGCCCGCATCGAGGGCGTCCGCGACCTCCTCGACGGTGTCGCCAACGTGGTACGGCGGCACCGCGAGGACGACGACGTCGGCGCGTTCGGCGGCCGCGACGTTGCCGTGACCCGCGATCGAGACGTCGTCGACGCCACGGCTGTCGAGTTCCGTCTCGTAGGCTTCCGCCTTCTTTCGGGCCCGCTCCGGTTCACGCGAGCCGATGATCACCGTGTGTGGCGTATCGTAGGCCCACCGAAGCGCGAGTCCCTCGCCGATGTCGCCCGTCCCGCCGAGCAGCGCGATCTTCATACCCTCGCTGGGGTCGGCGTCGTCTTATCGGTTGTGTGACCGGCGGCCCTCGCCACCGTCGGTCAGCCTTTTTATTTCCACCGGGCGTCGGCCCCGTATGGACGAACAGGAACTCGTCGCCACCTTCATCGAGTGCCACGACCTCGACTGTCCGCTTCCCCACCGCGTCCTCGACCTCGAAAGCGAGGTGGGCGAGTTGGCGAAGGAGGTGCTGGTCTCGACCGAGTACGGCACGAAGCCTGATGATGCCTCGATCGCCGTCGACGAGGTCGGCGACGCGCTGTTCGCGCTGTTGGCGCTCGCGGACGCGGCCGATATCGACGCCGGCGAGGCCCTCGGGGTCGCCGTTGAAAAGTACGAGGGTCGGCTCGATGAGTCCGGTGGAGCCGGCTCTGAAGCGTGACGGCGACGCGTCGTTGATGACGGTCGGAAGTTGATAAATGTCCAGTAACACCCCGAAAACTATCGAACTCTCGGATACAACGGCCCGTCATTTGCCGCAGATCGTGGCCGTCCGTGGACACGGACACACACCGCGGAAAGCTTCTTATACGAGAGTGCCATAGTATAACATGCATGTCTAGCGCACCCAGTACGAACGAGGACGTGTTCGACGAGTTCCTGTCCGACCGCGGTCACGAGACGGAGATCGTACGCTGGGAGCGATCCTATAATAAGCTCCAATGTCCCGAGTGTGGTGCGCTTCATTCGGAAGGATCGACACACTGTGGCGTCTGCGACTGGCGGCCGAACTGAGCCCGGCACCCACACGCCGACTCCCGGGTCGAGATACCCCATCGATCGCCCCGCTTTCTTTCGGTGAGAATTCGCCGGTAGTATTATCTACTACGATCGATAATCTTCGATCATGCCGAGGTGCCAGAACTGTGATTCGTTCGTGACGCCGGACTACGTACGGGTGTTCACCCCCAACGGGGTCGACCGCCCCCGTGTCTGTCCCTCCTGTGAGGACCTCGTCCGTGACGGCGCTGACGTCCGCAAGGCGCGGGCGACCCGAAACAACTGACCTCGCGAGGGTCGATTCGACCCACGCCTCTTAAGGAGAACCGTGTTCATTAGGTCACCATGACCGATCCGACCGTGACGCGCCTGTTCGGCGGTCCCGGGAGCGGGAAGACCACCGCGCTCTTGGACCGCGTCGAGGGCATCTTGGACGAGGAGGACGCGGAGATCCGTGACGTCCTCGTCGTCTCGTACACCCGAGCGGCCGCCGCGGAGATCCGCGAACGCCTCGCCGAGCGCCTCGACATCTCGCCCCGATCCCTGCAGGGGAACGTCTCGACGATGCACGCGAAGGCCTACGAACTGCTCAACCTCTCGCGTGGCGACGTCGTGGGCGAGAAGGACAAACAGACCTTCTGTGAGGAGTACGGCATCGAGTTCGAGGACCAACACCGCGGCGCGGGCCGGCGGACCGCCCGCTCGACGACCATCGGCAACAAGATCATCGCCACCTCCCAGTGGCTCCAGCGGACCGAACGCGACGTGGCGGACTGGTACGACGTGCCCTTCCAGTGGAACGTCGAGGAGGTCAGGCTCCCGCCGGAGGTCGACCCGAACGCGCTTGAGGGGAACAAGTACACGCCGACGTGGCCCTCCGACGACGACCGCATCGACATCCCGGAGACGATCCGCGCGTGGCGCGCTTATAAAGGCGACAACGGCCTCGTCGGCTTCGCGGACATGCTCGAACGCGTCTCCCAGCGCTCGCTCGTCCCGAGCGTCGACTATCTGATCATCGACGAGTTTCAGGACATCACGACGCTGCAGTACAACGTCTATCAGGAGTGGCGACCGCACATGAAGAAGGTCCTCATCGCGGGGGACGACGACCAGGTCGTCTACGCGTGGCAGGGGGCCGACCCCGACCTGCTTCTCGACACGGCCGTCGACGAGGACGTCGTCCTCCCGAACTCCTACCGGCTCCCCTCCGAGATCCTCAACGTCGTCAACGCGGAGATCCGCCACATCGACAAACGTCAGGAGAAGGACCTCCGCCCCCGAAAGGAGGGCGGCGCAGTGGAGGCGATCGAGTCGCCCTCGATGCTCGAACTCGTCCGCAACGTCCGCTACACGGTCGATGACGACGAGGGGAGCATCATGTGTCTCTTCCGGGCCCGATACCAGATGTTCGATTTCATCGACGAGTTCATCGACCACGGGATCCCCTTCACGATGCTCACCGACGGGCGGATGTGGACCGATCGGCTGCAGGAGTACGTGAGCGCGATCGAAAAGTCCGCTGCGGGCGACCCGGTCGACGGGCTTGAGGCCCGGCGGCTCGCCGATATGCTTCAGGAGTCGGCGTTCGGGACGAACTCCAGGGAGGAGTTCTACGACCTGATCGAGGACCGCGAGGAGGAGGCGGACGCCGACGACGCCGCCGAGATCGAGCTCACGACCGACGAGTTGAAATCACACATTCCGTTCCTGCCCGGCCCCGAAAGCGCCGATGACATGGTTCGGAAGGTGACGAGCTTCCAGCGCAAGTCGATGGCGGCCTACTTCAAAAACGACTATCGAGGGATGGATCCGACCCGCGTTCGTGTGGGGACGATCCACTCCGCGAAGGGTCGTGAGGCCGACCACGTCTTCGTCGCGACCGACCTCACGGAGAAGGTCGTCGAGCAGATGGCCGCCTCCATCGACGACCCGACGGCCGTCGACGGCGTCGACGAGTTCACCAAATCGACGAGCCCGGTCCCGATCCTCACCGACAACGAGCGCCGGGTGTTCTACGTCGGGATGTCGCGTGCCCGCGAGCGCCTCGTGATCATGGAGAACCTCATCAGCGGCGCGCCCACCCTCCCGATCAGCGTCCTGCTCTTCAACGAGCTTCGCGACGAGCCGGCGGCGGAGCTGATCGAGGAGGTCCAGAGCGAGCTCGCGGTCCCGGAACCCGAGCCGTGACCGAGGAGTCGGACCGATCACCGGGTGGCGGGGGTCGCTCACCGTCGACCGACGATCGCCGATCGACGGACCCGCTCACGCCGCCGGTCGAGCCGAGCGATAGCCGCCCGCGAGGTGACGCCCCGAAAACCGATCTTACACCGCTCGTCTCGGCGTGTCTCGAAGCTGACGCCGACGCTCTCGTCGTAATCGGCGACCGCTTCGACGACGACCTTCGATACCTGACGCGGTTTTCGGGCCCCGACCGACCGTTCGCGCTCGTCGTCGTTCCGGGGCCGACCGACCGGCCCGCCCGGGCGGTCCTCTGTGCGCCGGCGCTCTTCTCCGAGCAGGCGACCCGCGAGTTCGTCGAAGCGGCCCGGGAGCCGGTGGACGCCACTGACGCGCCGGACACCACCGACGCGCCGGACACCACCGACGCGCCGTTTCACGATGGGATCACCCGCTCCGTCCGCACCGACGGCGTCGGCGACCCCGTCGGGCTCCGTGCGGCGGCCGTCCTCGACGACCTGCTTCCCGACCCATCCGATCCGACGGTGCTCACCCCGCAGTCGATCCCGCACGATGCGGCCCTTCACCTCGACGGAGCGGGATACCGGCTCGCCTCGACGACGGCGATCGCTGACGCCCGGGCGATCAAGACGGACGCGGAGATCGATCGCCTCGGGCGGGTACAGCGGGCGACGACGCGGGCGATGGCGCGCGCGGAGACCGTGCTCGCGGAGAGCACTCCGGTGTACGACCCCGACGCGCTCGATTCGATGGCCCTTGACGAGCCGGTCCTCGTCTGGAACGACGCGCCGCTCTCGACGGAGCGGCTTCGCCGGCAGGTGAACGTGACGCTCGCGCGCTACGGCGTCCGTGACGCCGGAAACACGGTCATTGGCGCGGGTCCGAGCGCGGCGGACCTCCATTATACGGGCGTCGACCTTCTCCGCCCGGGCGAGACGGTCTTACTCGACATCTCCCCGCGTGGCCCGGACGGCTACTACGGCGACCTGACCCGGACGTTCGTCGTCGACGGCGACGGCGGCTGGGAGCGCCGGGCGTACGTCGCCGTCGAGGCCGCCCGGGAGGCGGCGCTCGCCACGCTCGAGCCCGGCGTCACCGCCCGGGAGGTCCACCGGGAGGCGGCCGCCGAACTCGCCGCCTACGGCTTCGATCCGAACGCCGGGGAGGGGGAGGCGGGCTTCACACACGGCACCGGCCACGGCGTCGGCGTGAGCCTCCACGAAGCCCCGTCGCTCTCGGGGGATACCGAGCTTCGGCCGGGCCACGTCGTCACGGTCGAACCCGGCGTCTACAACCCCGACCTCGGCGGCGTCCGGCTTGAGGACCTCGTCGCGGTGACCGATGACGGCTACTCGATCCTCGCGAGCTATCCGTTCCGGATGATTCCCGAGCGGTCCTGACGTTCCCGGCTGCTCTCACCTTTACCGGCGTCCTCACGCTCCCTGACGGCCGCGACCGCGGGCTCCAATGTCGCATACAGCGCCTCGACGTCCGCCGGGTACACCTCGATCGGCTTCGGACGGCTGTGGGTGTGGATCCGTACCCGATCCCGTTTCCCGTAGGTTCGACGGAGGCTCCACGCCCCGAAGACGACCATGCCGGCGCCGAGGAGGATGTTTTCCCCGAGCGAGAGCACCCCGACGCCACACAAAGCGAGGCTCATCAACGCGAGAAACCAGTCGAACCGCTCGTTCGTCACCTCACTCACGTTGGTGTAGGGGACGCTTTCGACGCGCTCTTTCCCCGCGATCAGCAGCCGGTCGTCGGTGACGGCGACCTCCCGTCCGGATCGGAGCCGACCCCGGTAGCGGAGCCGTTCATCGGGGTCGAGCCCGAAGTCCCGTCGGTCCGCCATCCTCGACCGGTTCAATCGGCGCCCCTCGTGGGCGTCTCTTCCCCGCGGGAGCGGAACCGCTCGAAGGCGGTAACGAACTCGTCTTCGTCCTCCGCGAGCTGTTCCCACTGTTCGAGGCCGCGCTCCGCTCTCGTGCCCCTGATCGTGTTGTCGAGGACGAAGGCGATGATCCCGCCGACGGCCATCGTCGTCGAGCCGATGACGAAGATCGTGTCGGCGACGATCTGCTGGCCGAGCACGGGACCGACGACCGCTGCCCCGGCGGCGATCTCGCGGAACGCGGCGGCCTCGCCGACGTTGGCCATGTACTCGGGAATCGCGAGGCCGACGAACAGCGCGATGCCGATGATGAAGACGTTCCGTGAGGCATCGAGGTCGACGTATTTGAGGTTCGCGAGCCCGACGGCCGCGATCTGGCCGAACATCACGATGTAGAGCGCGCCGACGATGGGCCCGGGGATGGTCGTGATGAGCGCGCCGAAGTAGCCGATGAACCCGACGACCAGCATGGCGACCGCGCCGATCTGGACGACGTACCGCGAGGCGACGCCGGTGATCCCGATCGCCCCGATGTTCTCGCCGTAGGAGGTCGAGCCGTTGCCGGTGCCCATGATCCCGGCGAAGACGTTGCCGACCCCCTCCATGCCGATCCCGTGGTTGATCCGCTTCTCGCTCGGCGCGCCGACGCCGGCGATGCGGGCGACCGCGAAGTAGTCGCCGACGCTTTCGATCATCGAGGCGACTACGCCGGCGAAGATGCCGACGATGAACGCGGCCGTGAACTGCGGCATTCCCCACTGTAACGGGGTGATGACCTGTACGGCCGGCGCGTCGGCGATGACGCCGGTGTCGACGTATCCCAGCGTCTCGGGGCCGTAGACGCCGGTTACGGAGAGGGCGGCGGCGACGAGCCAGGCGATCGTGATCCCCAAAAGCACGGGGAACAGCCGCGCGTACCGGCTGTACTGGTCGAGGTACTGTGAGAACGCCACGATCAGGAACAGCGTGAGCCCGAGCAGCCACCAGTTCTGATCGGGGGTGGTCACGTCGTCGACGCCGATCAACGAGAGCCCGATCAACACGATGACCGGCGCGATGACGACCGGCGAGAGGTACTGTTTGAGCCGGCCAAGCGCGCCGACATATCCGAGCAGGACCTGCACGAGGGCGGCGACGATGACCGCACCCTGGAGCTCCAGGATCGTCGCCTCCCAGCCCGCGCCCATCGTTGCGATGATCGCGAGCGCGGGCGCGAGCAGCGCGAACGTCCCGCCCTGGACGATCGGATAGCGGTTCCCGACCGTCGTCTGGAGGAGGGTGGCAACCCCGGAGACGACGAAGAACGTCCCGACGAGCCGGGCCGTCTCCGCCGGCGGCATCTCCATCGCCCCGGCGAGAATGAGCGGGATCGCCACGTTCGCGCCGATCATCGTCAGGTAGTGCTGGAGGCCCAACAACACCGACTGGCCCAGCGGCGGCCGGTCATCGATCCCGTATTCCACGAACGACGCCTCCTCGCGGGAGACGGTCCCCCCATCGGTCCTCCCATCCTTTCGGGCTTCGGTCTCCGTCATTGCTGGCTTCTCCGGGTGCCCGCCGCGGTCCACCGATCGGACGGACACCGGTCTGTCTGGATCGGCAGGAGGAATATGAATAAATCTATCGCTCCGCGTGATCGGTTTTCGAAGTGGTCCCGGGAAACGGCGATCGGATCCGCCGTTCGCTCCCGCGCTCGTCCCCGGAATGTCAACCGCTCCGCAGACACGTTGGGCAAACGACTATATCGTTTGCGGATCGACCTGCGACCATGCCAGAACGTGTGCTGATCCCGGTGGACGGTTCGAGCCGGTCGACGGAGGCGATGGAGTATGCGATCGAGACGTTCCCTGACGCGACGATGACGCTGTATCACGTCATCGAATCCGGGCAGGGCGACATCGGCGCGCTCGCGGGGATGACGGGGAACCTTCCGGATCAGGAGGCGGCGATGACCCGGGCCGAGGAGGTCCTTTTGGAGGCGACGGAACACGCCGCCGAACTCGGTGCGACCGTCGAGACCGCACGCGGTCGGGGTCGGCCGGACCGGCTCATCGTCAAACAGGCCGAGGAGGGCGAATACGATCTGGTCGTGATCGGCAGTCACGGGCGCGACGGGGTCGCCCGCGTCCTCATGGGGAGCGTCGCCGAGAAGGTCGCCCGCCGGTCGTCGATACCGGTGCTGATCTACCGCTGACGCGAGGACGCTGTCACTCGTCGACGGCACCCTCGGGAAAGGTTCATGCGGCCCGCGGCCGACGACCCGGACATGACCGACGACTGCGTCTTCTGTGCGATCGTCGCCGGCGACATTCCGGCGCGAACGGTGTATGAGACCGACGAGGTGCTCGCGTTTCTGGACGCGAACCCGCTCGCACGCGGGCACACACTCGTCATCCCGAAGGGTCACGCCCAACACGTCGGCGACCTCGACCCCGAGCGCTCGCGCGCGCTCTTCGATGCCGTCTCGACGCTCACCCCCCGCGTTCAGGCGGCCGTCAACGCCGACGCCGCCACCGTCGGAATCAACGACGGCGAGGCGGCCGGCCAGGAGGTTCCCCACGTTCACGTTCACCTGATCCCACGGTTCGAGGGCGACGGCGGCGGACCGATCCACGCGGTCGCCGGCGACGCTCCGACGCTCTCCGAGGACGAACTGGACGGGATCGCGGCGGCGATAGCGGAGTGACCCGGGTCGGTTCAGCCCACTAACGCTCCCCCGAGCCGCTCCGGAGCGGTTAAATACGAAACCGCGGGAAGCGACGGGTATGACGGCGACGACGCTCGCGCTCGTCGGGGCGACCGGCGGCGCGGGAACGACACGCACCGCGATCGAGTTGGCCACGATCGGCGCCCGGGACGGTCATGACGTGACCGTACTCGACGGCGACTTCGTCACCCAGGGGCTCGGCGAATACGTCGAGGGACGGATCGGGACGGACCTCACGGCGCTCGTGACCGACCGAACCGACGACTCGTTGGCCGCCGGAACCTATCCGCTCTCGGGGGCCGCGGCCGTCGACTCGCCCGCACGGGTGAACGTCGTCCCCGCCCGTGGGCCGTTCGAGCGTGTCGCCCGCGCGCGAACCGCCGAGGCGGCACGGGCGTTCGAAGAGCGGATCGCCGAGGCCGCAAGCGGCGCGGATGCGGTGATCGTCGACACCTCGCCGGTCGCCTCGAACGAGGCCATCGCCGCGGTCACGACCGCCGACCGGGTGGTTGCGGTCCGTCCCGCGAGCCCACACGGGCGGGACGCGTTGCAGCGACTTCGCGGCCGTATCGAGGACGTGGGGGCGTCCGTCGACGCGACGATCGGTGTGACGGGAACCGCCGGCGCGCTCGAAGACCCCGAGGAGGAACGCGACGCGGACGTGGTCATCCCGGCGACCGATCCGGCGATCGCCGCCGCACCGACGGCTGCGACGGGCGACGGTGGCTACACGCAGGCGATCGCGTCGGCGTATGCGGACCTGTTCGGGACGACGCTCGGGATCGAGTTCGAAGAGGAGGGGTTGCTTTCGCGGCTTCGCTGACCCGCGGTCGGCTTTCCCGCACCCGACGTCACCGACACCTATCGGAGGTCATCGGGCGCTTCCAGCGCGTCCCTGAGGTCGCCCGTTCCGAGCGCTCCTCCGCCGAGCCCGCCGCCCAGGGAGCCGCCGCCGGCGAGATACGCGTCGACGGCACGTTCGACCGCGGGGATCGGCTCGTGCGTCTCCACGTAGGTCGCGAGCGCGAAGTCCGCCTCGTCGCCGCCGGTTAGCTCGACCGCCTCGCTGCGAGGGAGCCGTCCGTCGAGCCAGTCGCGGACGATCCCGCGCCGCGTCGGCGCGAAGGGGGCGACCCCGTCCATCCCGCACCGGTGGAGCGCCTTGGCGGCCGTCATCGGGGTGATACCGGCCTCGCCGGCGGCGTCGCCGACGCTTCGCCCCGCGGTGTAGGCATCGACGAGCGTCGCCGCCGCCTCCGGGGTACACGGGAGCCCGTCCGCGTGTTCGCGGAGCCGTTCGGCAAGCGGCGTCCCGGTGTCGTCCGCGACGGCGACGCCCCGATCGCGTTGGCTGGCGGTGACCTCCAACCCCTCGGCGATATCGGCAAGCGTCATACCAGCTCTCTTGGACCCGATCGCTTAAAACCATTGGACAGCGGGCAGGTCCGAGGTGAAAACACCTACCGATAACCGGTCGGTTCTCGCGTTCCGATATCGCCGATCGGCCCCGAATTCACCGGGGTTTAAGTAAGGCATCGGGACCGAGGTTTAGGTGTGATGAGTGAGGCACGCTCGACTCGCGTTCGCTCGTACGGTTCACAGACGGCCCGCCCCGCCGGAGCCCGCCGGTCCGCCGGGACGGCGACGACCGATACCCGATCGGTCCCCGAGGAGACCTGCCCGGAGTGCGGCGGGCGCACGCGTGTGATGAACGCCGAGACCGTCTGTGACGAGTGTGGACTCGTCGTCGAGGCGGACCGGATCGACCACGGGCCCGAGTGGCGCTCGTTCGCCGACGACGACACGGCCCCCGAACGGACCGGCGCGCCGCTCACCCGATCGCGTCACGACCGCGGGCTCTCGACCGAGATCGGGCGATCGACCCGTGTGAAGGGGCACAAACGCCGTCGGCTCGCCCGGATGCGAACCCAGCACAACCGCGCACGGATCTCCTCGAAGCGTGACCGAAACAAGGTGTACGCGTACACCGAGATCCGACGCCTGACGGGCGCGCTGGAGCTGCCCGAGAGTATCCGCGATATGGCCTGCTCGCTTTTCGACTCCGCGCAGTCGGCAAACCTGCTGCGTGGACGCTCGCTTGAGGGGTTCGCCTGTGCGTGCGTCTACGTCGCCTGTCGGACCGCCGAGGTCCCCCGAACCGTCGAGGAGGTCTGTGGCGCGGCGAAAGCGACCGTGAACGAACACGAGGCGGCCTTCAACGCGATGAACCGTGAACTGGGGCTTCCGCTCGGCCCGACGCCCCCGAGCGCGTATCTCCCGCGCTTCGCCTCCGCGCTCGACTGTGACTCCCTCGTCGAGCGTCGCGCCCGCGAACTCGCCGACCGTGCCGTCGAGGAGGGGATCGCGAACGGTCGCAACCCCGCGGGGGTCGCTGCCGGCTGTCTCTACGCGGCCGGCCGAGAGTTCGACGCCGGGTTCACCCAGGGCGACGTCGCCGACCTCGCGGACGTGACGACGGTGACGGTCCGCCGGACCTACGTCGACCTCACCGACGGGGACTCGGACGCCTGATATTCGCCACCCGCGTCACCGCCGAAAACCGATTTCGACGTTCCGATCGGTGAGAAAAACGCTCTCAGCGCCTGTAAAACCGATCTGTAACTTTTATTCATTTCTGAGTAAAAAATCCGACGCCCTTATCCGTCGTGGAGACGAACGGACAGGTATGAGCCAAACAGCAACGCAGCGGCGAACCGAACCGGCCGGCATCGACACCGTGCTCCTCGCGGTCGACACCGAGGACGAAGACCGCACGAAGCGGCTCACGGAGGAGGCGATCGACGTGGCCGCCCCGGTCGACGCCGAGATCACCCTCCTGCACGTGTTCACCGAGGAGGAGTTCGACGAGGCGCGCGAAGCGCTCGCGGTCGACGACCAAAGCGAGGCGTCCACGCCCGATGCGGTCGCCACACGGCACACGACGACACGGACCATCTCGAAGGCCCTCTCGGCGGCCGACGTCGACCACGAGATCCGCGGCGCGGTCGGCACCCATTCGACGGGGATCGTCGCGGTCGCCGAGGACGTCGGTGCCGACCGGATACTCGTCGGGGGAAGAAACCGCTCGCCGACGGGCAAGGCCGTCTTCGGCAGCGTCGCACAGGACGTCATGTTGACGGCTCCATGCCCGGTCACGTTCGTCCGTGCGGACACGAAGTGAGCGGGTGAGTCGACGATCTCCGATGATCCCCGTGACGGCCGATCCCGCGAAGCGGCCCGTTTAAGTGAAATGGGGTCACGGATCGGATCGATGTACTACGTGGGCGTCGACCTCGGCGCGACGAACGTTCGGGCGGTCGTCGGCGACGATGCCGGCACTATTCTCGGATCGGACGCACGCCGCACCCCTCGCGGTCCGAACGGTATCGCGGTCACCGAAGCCGTGTTGGCTGTCGTCCGAACCGCCTGCCGGGAGGCGAGCGTCGACCCGAGCGAGGTGGTCGCCGCCGGGATCGGCTCCATCGGGCCGTTGGACTTGGCGGCCGGCGTCGTGCAACGCCCGGCCAACCTTCCGGACGTCGTCGAACGGATCCCGCTTTCGGGACCGGTCTCGGAGCTGCTCGACACCGATGAGGTCTACCTCCACAACGACACCAACGCGGGGGTGATCGGCGAGCGGTTCCACAGCGAGCGCAACCCCGACGACATGGTGTATCTCACCATCTCCTCGGGGATCGGCGCGGGCGTCGCCGTCGACGGCAACGTGCTCTCGGGGTGGGACGGCAACGCCGGCGAGGTGGGCCACATGACCGTTGACCCACACGGCTTTATGACCTGTGGCTGTGGCCACGACGGCCACTGGGAGGCGTACTGTTCGGGAAACAACATCCCGAAGTACGCCCGCGAGCTCCACGAGGAGGACCCCGTCGACACCGTTCTCCCGCTTGAGGACCCCGATTTCACCGCCGTCGACGTGTTCGCGGCGGCCGGCGAGGACGTCTTCGCCGACCACGTTATCGCGCAGGTCGCCCACTGGAACGCGATGGGGATCGCGAACGTCATCCACGCCTACGCGCCGCTCGTCGTTAGCGTCGGCGGGGCGGTGGCGCTCAACAACCCCGAGCGCGTCCTCGACCCCGTCCGCGAGAAGCTCGCGGAGATGGTCTTTATCAACGTCCCGGAGATCCGGCTCACCGACCTCGGCGACGACGTCGTGGTAAAAGGGGCGCTCGCGAGCGCGCTCACCGGGGGGACCGGCGATCGCTCCCGGCTCGGCTGAGTGTCGGACTGATTGATCTACTCCTCGTCGGCCGCGTCCTGCAGCGCCCCACGGATCGCGGGCACGGTGCCGGTGAGCGAGGTGACCTCCTCCGCGGCCGTCTCGATATCGGTGACGAGCGACTCCAGCGTCTCGATCTCGGCTTTGAGGTCGTCGGCGTCCTCGAAGGCGTCCGCGCGCTCGCCGAGCACGTACGCCTTCTTTGCGGATCGGACGTGTTCGACCGCGTCGCCGACGTCGAGGGCCGACTTCAGGCCGTTGAGCGCCCCAAGGACGTTATCGGCGTCGGTCTCCCAGACGTCTGCCGCGGCCGGCAGCTCCTCGCGTGCGGCCGCGAGATGCTCCTCGACGTCCGTGCGCATCTCCGCGGCGGCCTCGCCGAACAGGTCCTCGTCGTCGAACGTGGATTGACTCATACCTGAACCCTCGGCCCGACACCTGTTAAAAACGAGCCCGAAAGCGAAAGTGAACCCCGTCGGGAGCGACGGCGACGAGCGCCATCCCGTGACCCCCTCGCTTATACGGCATCACGCCGAAGTTCGACCGAATGAACGAGGAGTTCGGATTGCTCGAGCCCGACGAGAATCCCGGCGACGAGTGGGAGGAGATAGACGTCTCCGATACGGCCGCCGACCGCATCGCCCGCCGGCAGGACCGCGAGTTCGACGAGTTCCGCAAACGGATCAAGGATACGGAGCAGTTCAAACTCCAGGAGTCGGTCTTCGACGACGCGACCCTTGCGGCGGTTTATAAGCTCGTACAGGACGGCTACATCGACGCCTTCGGCGGCCCGGTCTCGACCGGCAAGGAGGCCAGCGTCTTCGAGGCGCTCGGCGGACAGGCGGGCGAACGGCCCGATTCGGGGGCACGAACGGCCGACGACACCCCGGGCCACCCCGACCGCGAGGTCGCCGTCAAGGTGTATCGGATCAACACCTCGAACTTCCGGCAGATGCGCGACTATCTGGAGGGCGACCCCCGGTTCGAGGGGATCGCGAGCGACAAGAAAGCCGTCGTCCTCGCGTGGACGAAAAAGGAGTTCGCCAACCTCAGCCGCGCCCGCAAAGCCGGCGTTCGTGTCCCCGAACCGATCGCCGTCCAGCGAAACGTCCTCGTGATGGAGCTCGTCGGCCACGCCGACGACCGCGCGAGGCGGCTCTCGGAGGTGACCGTGGAGAACCCCGAAACCGCCTACGGCGTCGTCCGCGAATATATGCGCCGGCTCTACCGGGCGGGATTGATCCACGGCGACCTCTCGGAGTACAACATGATCATCCACGACGGCGAACTCGTCGTCATCGACCTCGGGCAGGCGGTGACGGTTCACCACCCGAACGCCGGCGAGTTCCTCGAACGCGACTGCGTGAACGTCGCGAACTTCTTCACCCGCGCGGGTCACTCGGTGTCCGCCGAGGACCTCCGCGCGTACGTGACCGAACCGGAGGCCGATCCGACCGGCGACACGGAGCCCACCCGATGACCTCCCACCCGATGACCTCCCACCCGATCGACCGATGCCGACGATAACGTGTGACCCGGCGATCGCCCGCGAACGACTGGCCGCCGCCGGCGTCGAGATCGAGCCCGGAAACACCGACCACGAGCGCTGGCGGGCACGACGGAACGATGCGGTCGCGGTCGCCTACGACGGCAAGGTCGTCGTACAGGGCCGTGACCCGACACGGCTCGTCGGGCTGCTCCGGGACGGCGGCGGTCGCGCGCACGTCTACTTCGACGGGGCGAGCCGCGGAAACCCGGGTCCGGCGGCGGTCGGCTGGTGTCTCGTGACGAGCGACGGCATCGTCGCGGAGGGCGGCGAGCGGATCGAGTCGACGACGAACAACCGTGCGGAGTACGCGGCGCTGATCCGCGCGCTGGAGGCGGCCGTCGACTACGGCTTCGAGGCGGTTGACGTCCGCGGCGACTCGGAACTGATCGTCAAACAGGTCCGCGGCGAGTGGAACGTCAACGACCCCGGGCTCCGGGAGCGGCGGGTCCGTGTCCACGAACTGCTGGATCGATTCGACCGGTGGTCGCTGGTGCACGTTCCGCGGGAGATAAACGCACGCGCCGACGAGTTAGCGAACGAGGCACTCGATGACGCGACCTGATGAGGAACCACCGGAGTGGGCGAAACGCAAAGCCCGGGAGATCATGGCGGCCGGGGAGTCGGCCGACGACTCGGCATCCGACGCGGGTGGATCGGATGGATCGCCGCCGGACGGCCCATCGGCGGACGAGTACGCCCCCGACATCCCGCCGGAGGCGGTGACGGAGGCCGAGCGGCTCACCCGCCTCGCACGTGAGGCGGTCGATCCCGCCGCCGCCAGACAGTACCATGACCGTCGCGACGCGCTCGTCGACGACCACGACTACACGCCACGGCTCCGTGAGGAGGACGACACCCTCGTGTTGTACCCGTCAGAATGGGTCGAGGACGGGACGGTCCGGTTCGACCGGATCGAGGACACCGACCGGGCGGTCGAGGTGCCGCTGTCGGGTCCCGGCGACGCCGACCGATATTCCGAGGTCGCGGCGTACAACGCCACGGTCGCGGGGCTGATCGCCGTGACGGTCGCCGAGGTCGTCGACCGAACGGTTCCCCTTCCTGAGAACGCGTCCCGGGACGTCGAACCGCCCCTCGATCCGGTCGAGCCGCTCGCGGAGCTGACCTCGCTCGCGGAGGCGGACCCGTCCGTCGCGGTCGCCCACGCCGAGAACGCCCGCCGGTTCGTGACGTTTCTGAGCAATCACTACGTGCGTCCCGTCGACGAAGCGACGCCGGGGACGCGCGCGGAGTTCCGCGAGGAGTACCTCCCGCGGAACGGCTGGCCGAGCGACGTCCAACTCGACGTCGTCGAGGAGTCGCTTGCGCTGATCGACGAGGTCGCCGCCGAGGTCAACGTTGCCGCGCTTCTCGATGGTGACCCGGACCAAGCCGACATCGATGTCGACGCCACCGACGGCTGAACCGGCGCGGTCGCTCGCGGCTGTGTGGTCGTTCAACGGAATACGGGTCGGGGCGCGGTGAACGACCGCACCAAGTGATGGAACCGATCGATCAGTTATTCGACCGTGACCGGGGCTTACGCCTGCCGATCGACGATCTCGCGGACCTCGTTCGCGCGGGTGTCGTCGGTCACGAAGCGCTTTAGGACCCACTCAAGCCGACCGAGGACGACGTCGTGACCGTCGGGGGTGAGTTCGTACTGGTTGGTCCGCTTGTCGAGCTCGCTCTTCTCGATGAACCCCATCTCCACGAGGTCATCGAGGTTGGGGTAGAGCCGCCCGTGGTTCACCTCGGCGTCGTAGTACGCCTCGAGTTCGCGTTTGATCGCGAGCCCGTACATGGGCTCTTCCGAAAGGATCGTGAGAATGTTCTGTTGAAACGCGGTTAGATCGCGCGCGGCGGTCGACACCTCGGTAACCGATTGTACCTCTGACATAGCCGTTGAAATGTCACCGGGGGATATAAGGTTTCTCAAGAATCTTGATTATTTCATTTTTCATCTATGCCTGACAACACGTGATGCGACGTTCGAGCGGCCGTGGTGTGTGAAAAATCCCGGTGGTACCACCGAATGAACAAAACTGTCGATACGTCGGTCAAACGGGTCTGAAGCCTGCAGATCTACATTTATTGCAAAGCCTATCGATATTTTAAATCTCTGCTTCCCACCCGGCTGACCACTACTTTCATCTCGGCGGAATCCCGGGAGAATACTGAGGGAGTCCGTGTGATGCTCCGACATGGAGGTGGCGCATCCGGTATGGATGGTGTCCGACGGTTACGCGGCCGGCCGGCCGATCGATCCTTTTCTCGGAACCCGCGGGTCCCCCGACGTTTCGACCGACGCTGGCGACCCGAAAGTGCTTTGCTATCGTTGGTCGCAAAAACGACTATGACGAACCTCTGGGAGGACCTCGAAACGGGACCGGACGCACCCGAGGAGATCTATGCGGTCGTCGAGTGTCTCAAGGGTGACCGAAACAAATACGAGTACGACAAGGACATCCCCGGGATCGTCCTCGACCGGGTGCTCCACTCGAACGTCCATTACCCCTCTGATTACGGGTTTATCCCGCGGTCGTTCTACGACGACGGCGACCCGTTCGACGTGTTGGTGTTGGTCGAGGATCGGACCTTCCCCGGCTGTGTCATCGAGGCCCGGCCCGTCGCGTTGATGCGGATGGACGACGACGGCGAACAGGACGACAAGGTCATCGCGGTCCCGACAGAGGACCCGCGCTTCGATCACATCGACGACCTCGATGACATCCCGGACCAGACGCGCGCCGAAATAGCCGAGTTCTTCTCGACATATAAAAACCTCGAGGAGGGCAAGGAGGTCGAAACCTTAGGCTTTGAAGACAAGGCGTCCGCACACGACGCCATCGTTCACGCACAGGAGCTGTACGCCGAGCACTTCGGCTGACGGAGCTCCGTCCACCCGATCGCCTTCTTAAAGCGCACGCACAGGGCCATGCGGGTTCATCTCGTTTCTCATTCCCCTGAGACGTTTTCGGACCCGTCTCGATGCACGATACGCATCGATATACGTTCGAGACATACCCTGCCGGCCCGCTCATGCGTTATGCACATGGGTAATTTTTAGCCCCCTGCGGCCGTTCGATCGAGTATGGCCGCACGTCACACCTCGTTCGGGATTGCCCACCCGACCGTCGTCCCGACCAACTTCGATCCGGAAACCGATCGCTCGCCTTCCACCGAGGGATCTGACGCCACGTCGCCCGACGGCGACCGCTGAGCCGCGTTCACCCGTCGATCAGCTCCGGAAGCGGTGTCGCCCCGTCGCGGTAGCGTTCGAAGCGTTCGTCGGCCCAGGTTAGCACCGTGGGATCGGACGACTCGAAGACACATCGTGGGCTGTTACGCTCGTCGTGGGTGATGACACAGACGTGGTCTCCCCACATGAAGAGCCCGTACTCGATCGGCTCCGCCGCGACGAGTACGGTCGCGAGGTCGTCCTGGAGCGCCCGTTCGGTCGCTTCGGTAAACTCCGTGACGGATGCCGACAGCACCTCCTCGTCGATCACGAGCGTGATCCGTGCACCACGGTTGAGGCTGCCGGCGGCCGCCTCGTTGTACTGTCGGGTGACGATCGGCGAGATCGCGCGTATCTCCGAGCCCGCCCCCTCCCGGATGACCTCGACGACCCGATCGACCGCCGCGAGGGGGTCGCGTCCGTCAGCAACGGTCAGTTCACCCTGTGTGAGCCCCGTGGCCGGGAACCCGGCCCCTGCGCGTTCGAGATCGGCGGCGAACCGACCGACGCGATCGGCCAGCGTGACCTCCTCGATGAGCGCCTCGTAGCCGTCGTGGACGCGCTCGCCGGCCGCTGTCAGATGGTACTCGCCCGCGCGTTTCACCACCCATCGTCGGTCGCGGAACCCCGCCAGGACGCGCTGGACGGTCGTCCGGGTCGCCTGGACGTTCTCGGTGATCGCGGCCGGGCGGCGCGGCTCCTTCCGGATCGTTCGCAGGATCGCGATCCGTGCCGGTGATCCGGAGAGATACTGTATCCCGTCGCGTGCGTCCCCGCCCGACATCTTTCGTCCGACTGCTACACCCGTGGACTGTTAACCATGTCGGCCCCGACCGTCGATTTTACACGAATCACCGGGTCTCCGATGCCGTCGACCGCCGCCGCCCGCTCAGACGGGGTCGGTCGGCGTCGAACAGCGCAGACAGAGCGTCGTCTCGGCCACGTAGTTGACGTCGTCTGACCCGCAGGCGGGACACTCGAAGCGGCCGGTTCGATACTCCGTGGAGCCACGTGGGGCGTGCAGCTTCCCGTCCTCGACGCGTGCCCGTGTGATCGACCGGGTTCGCGACCGTTTGACCGCGACCCGTCGGGTGAGCGCGTCGTCGCCACCGCCGCCGTGGATGTCGTCCCACGAGAGGTCGTCGGGGCGTGAGAGATGTGTGAGTAGCTCCGTGCCGGCCTGGAGGAACGGTCGCCCCGTCTCCGCGGCCGGAGCGTCGAGGTCGAGCGCCTCATACGCCCGTCCGGCCCGATCGTAGGCCGCCTCCGCGCGCTCCCCGTCGTCGACGACGGCCCTGAGGTCCCCGATGAACTCGTGACACGCCGCCCGTTCGACGGGGGTCTCCAACACGTGATCGCGGAGCTCGCCGGCGACGACGATCCCCTCGGCGACGGGCGCGGCCGCACGCGCCTCGGCCCCGGCGATCCGGTGACAGACCGCGGCGGTCGCGAACGCCGCGAGCGCGGACCCGGCCCGCGACCGGTCGACGGCCTCGTATGCGCCGAAGCCGGCCGGCCCGTGGCCGGCGAGGGTGGCGCGTGCCGCGGTCGTGTACGCTTCGGCGGCGACGTCGTAGCGTTCGGCCCCGAGCGCGTGTATCGCGCGGTCGCGTGGATCTGCGTCGTCCGCGATCGCCTCGATCGGATCGTCCATATCGATCCCACGGGGTGCACCCCGATAACCCCGCGGTCGCTTCGATCCGTGCGGCCCGGGCTGGCGTCCCACCCACCCACTTCGATCCGTGCGGCCGGCGCACCCACGGACCGTCTCCGGTACGCCGTCCCCGTTTCGGCCGGTCGACCGGGGTCCCGCCGTGGGTGCGGTGGATGCTTGCCGAGCTTCCGCGCCCACTATGAAACCAAAAAAAGTTGCGTAAACACCCATCTAGGCTTTTGAGAAATCAAAAAAATTTATCCCTTTGAAGCAAGTACGCACTCGTCATGGGATGGACCTATCCGCTCGGTCCCGTGTCATCGTGGACGGGCGTGGACGGCTCCTGTCGGGGTGGGCTCCGTGACCGCTGAGGGCGGCCCGTCGCGGGTTCGGGGTCGGAGCCGAACCGAGGGGACGTCGCCCGAGCGAGCCACGGACCGACCCGACGCCCGCGAGCGCTGTCCGGAGTGTGATGGCGGGCTCGTCGTCGTCGAGGACGCGGCCGAGCTTCTCTGTGATGACTGCGGGTTGGTCGTGGACGCCGACCGCGTCGATCACGGGCCGGAATGGCGGGCCTACGACAGCGCCCAGCGGACCGAGCGCTCCCGCGTCGGCGCTCCGGCGACCGAACTTATCCACGACCGTGGCCTCTCGACGGACATCGATTGGCGCGACCGCGATGCGGCCGGCCGCGCGCTCTCCGCGGAGCGACGGGCCGAGATGCGTCGGCTGCGAACGTGGCACGAGCGGTTCCGAACCCAGGACGCCGAGGACCGGAACCTGAAATACGCGCTCGGGGAGATCGATCGGATGGCCTCGGGTCTCGGGGTCCCCCGATCGACGCGCGAGACCGCCTCGGTCATCTATCGTCGCGCGCTGGATGGAGGGCTGCTCCCCGGGCGGTCGATCGAGGGTGTCGCGGCGGCGGCGCTGTATGCGGCCACCCGGCTCGACGGGATCGCCCGCAGCATCGACGAGGTCGCGAACGTGAGCCGCATCGCCGCCCTGGAGATCGAGCGGACCTACCGGTATATCAACCGCGAGCTGTCGCTGAAGGTGCCGCCGACAGACCCGAACGAATACGTCGGCCGGTTCGCCTCCTCGCTCGAGTGTTCCGACGACGTCCGCCGGCGAGCGCGTGAACTGGTTCGTGCGGCGACGGACGCGGGCGTCCACAGCGGGCGTCACCCCGTCGGGATCGCCGCCGCGGCGCTGTACGCGGCGGCGACGCTGGAGGACGTGACGATCACCCAGTCGGACGTCGCCGAAGCGGCCGACGTAAGCGAGGTCACCATCCGCAACCGGTACCGCGAGGTCCTTGAGGCGTATCAGGAGTGACCGCCGTCGCCGT
>Ga0207421_10000859_pt1 | contig 39593 bp, 36 predicted proteins | sample SodLakKL_010_SED_4_FD_187542 | JGI IMG/M metagenome (GOLD analysis project Ga0207421, IMG submission 187542) | Alkaline sediment microbial communities from Lake Tanatar, Kulunda Steppe, Russia - 8KL_010_SED (SPAdes) (version 2) | ecosystem: Environmental > Aquatic > Non-marine Saline and...
GTATGAACCGCATGCTCTTACCAGCTGAGCTACGCCGCCTGGAGCTCACGACCGGATTCGAACCGGTGACCTTATCCTTACCAAGGATACGCTCTGACCTCCTGAGCTACGTGAGCTTACATTAAATTTGGTAATCTATAGTTAAGGAAATCGTTATAAACGATTTCCCGTTATACTTTGGTTGCGGGGGCAGGATTTGAACCTGCGACCTCCGGGTTATGAGCCCGACGAGCTACCTGACTGCTCCACCCCGCGATATCCTGGAGCGGGTGATGGGAATCGAACCCACGTTGCTGGCTTGGGAAGCCAGGGCTCTACCATTGAGCTACACCCGCCCTTTCTTTTATGACGACCGATAATGATTATACCTTGTGCCCTATCAAATGTCAACACCAACGGGCTTAAATCTTTATCCTTTCCTTATTTCCAGGTACCTTTCCAGCTTTCTTTTTACCCTTTGCAGAGCATTATCAATGGATTTTACGTGTCGGGTTAGCTCTACTGCTATTTCCTGGTACGACTTGCCTTCCAGGTACAGGGTTAAAACTCTTAGCTCCAACTCGCTTAAGATCTCTCCCATTTTGAATTCGATATCGTGATATTCTTCCCGGTTGATCATCAGCTCTTCGGGGTCAGTGATCTTCGTCCCTGAAAGGATGTCCAACAAAGTTCGATCAGAATCTTCATCGTAAATAGGCTTGTTTAGAGATACATATGAATTGAGTGGTATATGCTTTTGGCGGGTGGCTGTTTTTATTGCAGTTATCATCTGGCGGGTAATACAAAGTTCCGCAAATGCCCTGAATGATGACAGCTTGTCTCCTTTAAAATCGCGAATAGCCTTATAAAGACCTATCATACCTTCCTGGATAATATCTTCACGATCAGCACCAACTAAAAAATAAGACCTGGCTTTGGACTTTACAAAGTTCTTGTATTTGTTGATAAGATGCTCCAGCGCCACCCGGTCGCCATCTTTGGCTTCCAGGGCCATCTCCTCATCACTTTTGTATTCCGCTTCCTCGTAAGCCGCCTGCTGAACGCTGGTTCCCTGTACCGAAAGACTCACTGACCTCGCCCCCATCTATTGAGGATTTTTCTAAGCTATTATATCCTAAAGCCTGCAAAAGGGTCAAGCCTTATTAGTTTTTTCTCTTTTTCTTGCTATTTTTAGACTCCTTTTTTTGCCGAAATTTCTTTCTATCCCCGTACATAAAGTTTTTTAAAATGTTTTCTGGTAGGCGCTGATTCATGGGAGCATCCTTTGAGGATATAAAAGTGCCGGCAAATTTTCTCCTGGCTTCCTTCTCCTCCTGGGCCAGTCTTATAGACAAACCCTCCGAAGATAATAGACGGGCTCCGGCCTCCCCGGCCATATGCAATACCAACCGATCAGAAGATGCTACTTCCACTTTAAAGCAGTCCTTAAAATCCAGGCACAGCTTCTCTATAAAGTAATCCGCGGTTTCCCCCTGGCGAGTGTAATAAATTTCTACTTTTCCATACGCCTCAGAAAAAAGAGTTCTATTCTTCAAAGGAACCCGGTAAGCGTCAAAAATTACTATAATACGATTCCAGCGTACGGTACCATACCGGGATAGCTTTAATATTAACTGATGGCGGGCTGCTTCCATGTTTTCCTGGCTTAAATGCTTTAAGCTCTCCCACTGGTTAATTATATTATATCCATCTACCAATAAAAGGTAGTGCACTTGTTACTGCCACCCCTTTATACGCCTTATAAACTCAAACATAAACAAAGCTCCACTGACAGAAACATTTAAGGAACTAATATGACCCTTCATTGGGATATAAACCATCTGATCACAGTTGTCTTTAACCAGAGGCGAAAGCCCCTTACCTTCAGCCCCCAGGACCAGGCCCACTCTGCATTCCCAGTCTGCCTGGTAATAAGGAACAGCGCCTTCTTCAAAAGCCCCATATATCCAAAAGCCTATATTCTTTAGTTCATTTAACGTATTAACCAGGTTAGTGACCCTGGTAACCGCAACCCATTCTGTAGCTCCGGCGGCAACTTTACGTACTGTAGCGTTAACCTGGACAGAACGATCCTTGGGGATAATGATGTTTTTAATCCCGGCTGCTTCCGCTGTTCTTATAAGTGCTCCCAGGTTATGAGGGTCTTGAAAGTGATCCAGTAATAAAACCAGTTCCGCCTTCTCTGCAGATTCTTTTTTTTGTTCGACAAAATCTTCCCAGGCAAGGTAACGGTAAGGAGATACTACAACAGCCACACCCTGGGGAGAAGAAAAATGCCCGGTTAAAGCACTAAACTCCTCCGGGGAAACCTTTTTTACAGGAACCCCCCTGGATTTTGCCTGGGAAAGTATGTCCTTTGCTTTGCCCCGGGCGTTCTTCATAATCACCAGTTTTTGGGCCTTGCCGCTACGGATTGCTTCCAGGACATTACGTCTTCCCGCAACCAGTTCGTCTTCTTTCATGGACCCCTCCAGCAAGCAACTTGATGTGAAAGATGTGCTTTTCAACAGTGATAGAAGACCTGAAAATCCGAGTATTAATATAACATCATTAATAACATTTATGAACATTTAATTGATTAACAATTGGAAAGTACTGTTCATATATATGAGCCCCTGAAGAATACGCAAAAATTTCTCCATCCTTCACAGGAAAATTGAGGTGCATAAGCACATATTCTTTTAGTAGCTGTAAACCACCCAGGTTTTCCGGAAAACCAACAAAAATGTCCCAGGACCTGAAAAACAAAGACAAATTTAATTTGCCATCGACTACCTTGAAATCCACAACTCTCAGGCAAGGGGGATCATCAAGATAAACACTTTCTTTATCACCAATAGTGATACATGCTTGATTGGTAGCCCCTCTTGATTTGTTCAAAAGATTAATTACTTCTGTTAATTGAGGTTCAATATACTGCCCATAAGTATAATCTTCACTTTCTGCTTTGGTATTGGTAACTAAATATTCATAAAAATACGTATAGATCCTCTCTTCAGAGGTAGGGGGGGCAATTCCAGAATTATCAGGCATGGTTACAGCTAAAGGACGCCTGTATGGCTCATCTATTATCACTAAAAGATGGTCAAGTTGTTTTCTAAGCTGCCCTTCATAGCTACCTTTTTTGATTTTATAGCTATATCCATAACGGGCACAAGACCACAGGGTCATTCTCCATGCTTGTTCAATAGTAGCTTCTCTAACCATAGCCAAAGGGTAACATCTCCTTTTACATAACCTGTAGTATTGTTACTATAGACCTTATCACAACAAACAGCTTTTGGAAAGATTGCTTTTCTAAAAAAATACAACGCAGAATGCGTTGTATTTCAGAGGTATTAAGCCAAAAGGTGTTTTTAAAATGTAACCGCCCAGCCTGCAAGATTCAAAAAGAGCGGCGCCACGGGGACGGTTCGTGAGCTTCCTCAAGAGAAACAGAGGACCGTTACGGGAAAGCAAAGGAACCGTCCCCTTTGGCTAGCGTATTGGCCTGAGCAGCTAGTTTGAAATTAGTATTACTTTCTTTTCCATCTTACCCCATGGGGAGTATCTTCCAGTATAATACCCTGGCTTCTCAACTCATCCCTGATGCGGTCAGCCGTGCTAAAATCTTTTATCTTACGGGCCCGTTCTCTTTCCTGAATAGCCTGCCAGATTTTCTCTTCCAGGGGCTCTTCTTCCGGTGTTTCCTCGGAAATTTCCAGGACTTCGAGTATATCGTTACAACTCTTATAATAATCCCATACTTCCTCAAGAGTTTCCCGGTGTAGCTCCGGCTGCTGTAAGTAATGATTCACTTCACGGGAAAGGTTGAAAAGTTCACCCAGAGCTTCGGCGGTATTAAAATCATCATGCATAGAAGCCCTGAAGTTTTCCCGGGTCTGTTTTAAAGCTTCTTTTAATCTGTGTTCGCTTTCTCCTTCTTCTTTTTCTTTTGCCCGGGGCAAAGCTGCCTGTAAGTGTTCTATAAGATTCTGAAGACGCTTTCTACCATTGATGGAGTTTTGCATCTGCTCCTGATCGAAGTTAAGGGGGCTCCGGTAATGAGAAGAAAGTATAAAAAACCTTATATCCAAAGGATGAAACTGGTTAACCAGGCCTCTAACCGTCCACACGTTCCCCAGGGATTTGGACATCTTTTCTTCATTTATGTTCAAGTAACCGGTGTGCAGCCAGTATCTTACAAAAGTCTTCCCGGTAGTACCTTCGCTCTGGGCAATTTCATTTTCATGATGAGGAAATACCAGGTCGGGGCCTCCGGCATGCATGTCTATGGTTTCTCCCAGGTAAGTCATGGCCATAGCGGAACACTCTATATGCCAGCCGGGCCTTCCCCGCCCCCAAGGGCTTTCCCAGGAGGGCTCTCCAGGCTTTTCACTTTTCCAAAGGACAAAATCCAGGGGATGACGTTTTTTTTCATCAACTTCCACCCGGGCCCCTGCTATTAAATCTTCCCTGTTTTGCTGAGACAGAACCCCGTACCGACAAGCCTTGGCAGTATCAAAGATAACGTCACCATTACTCTGGTAGGCCACCCCTTTTTCCACCAGTGTTTCAATTATTTTTATTATCTCCTGGATATGTTCAGTAGCACGAGGATGATAAGTAGCTTCTTTCACTCTTAATTGCCTGGCGTCTTGATTATAGGCCTCCATATATCGTTGCGCCAGTTCGTCTACAGTTAGTCCCAGTTCTTCTGCCCTTTTGATCATTTTATCGTCTATATCGGTAAAATTTTGCACGTATATTACCTGGTAGCCACAGTTTTCCAGGTAACGCCTTATAACATCAAAAACTATAAACACCCTGGCATTTCCCAGGTGCACGTAATCATAAACGGTAGGTCCACAAACATAAAAGTTTACCCGGTCTTTCTGCACAGGCTTAAAAACTTCTTTTTCCCTGGTTAAGGTATTAAATACTTTTAGCTGCATATTATAGCACCTCCTCATTTTGCTTTTCTCTGCAGGTGTAATCAATTTCGTATCTCAGGTTATCTATCTGTCCCTGCAAAGATTCCAGCATTCCTGCTACCGGATCGGGCATGTCTGTGTGATTAAGATTGATTGAAGGCACCCGCTCTCCACGGTGCACTACAACTCTTCCAGGAATTCCTACCACGGTAGTCCCAGGGGGGACTGACTGCAACACCACTGAGCCAGCTCCAATCCGGGCGCCTTCTCCTATTTCAATGGGCCCCAGTACCTTAGCGCCTGCCCCTATCACTACATTTGATTTGATGGTAGGATGCCTTTTACCTTTCTCTTTTCCGGTTCCCCCCAGGGTAACGCCCTGGTAAAGAGTGACATTTTCATAAATTTCTGTGGTCTCCCCGATGACTACCCCCATGCCGTGATCTATAAACAAACCCTGTCCCAGTTCTGCCCCGGGATGAATTTCTATTCCAGTGAAGAAACGGTTGAGCTGAGATATTAAACGTGGCATCAATATCTGCCCCTTGCGATGCAAAAAATGAGCTATATAATGAAAAAAAAGCGCATGTAAACCAGGATAACAAATAAGAACTTCCCAAACAGATTTTGCGGCTGGATCCCTTTCAAAAACTGCTTTCAGGTCTTTTTTTACTCTCCTGAACATATTTGTCCCCCCACTTCTCTACTAATATAAAAATTAAGGTTACTACTCAGCTATAAAAGTAGCTTGATTAATTGGTGGAGTGGGTCGGCTGATCGTATCGTGGGCCCTGGTTGCAGCTCAGCCTGTGCCGACCCGACCGGAGACCTTGTCTTCGCCGGCTATGGCAACCACTCACTTTAAGCCGATATCGCCGAAAAGTGGAAGCCCTTGCCTAAAGCTAATGTTACCCCTACCAGGCCCATAGCAGACTTCCACCCTCAAACTATCATCCCTGCCGGGCGCACGTAAAAAAGCCGCCTCTATCTGCATACAGAGACGGCTTAACCGCGTTTCCACCCTGCTTGATCCCCTGGTCAAGGGACCCTCTCGGCATAAATAACGGATCTATCCGGGTTAACTTAATTGGTATTTTTACCGTTCCGCTAACCTGCTCCGAAGTGCAATTCCGACAACCGTAATAGCAAGCTTCTCTCAGCCGGTGAAAGCTTTTCTCTGTGTAAACGGCTGGCGTACTTATCTTCATCATGGCATTTCATTCAATATTAACTTGGCATGTAATCCCACTGATAAGAAAAATTATAATAGTTGGTATAACGGCTGTCAACGGTTATTTGTGGTAGTAGCAGTATACTCCAGTAAAGTTATAGCCTGGGCGGCTATACCTTCCCCGGCACCCACTGCATCCAACCCTTCATTGGTGGTACTTTTAATCCCTACCGTTTCCGAGAACACTTTTAATACTCCGGCCAGGTTGTCTTTCATTTGCCCGGTATAGCTTAAAAGACGGGGTTTTTGAGCTATTATAACACTATCAAGATTTACCAAGCGGTAACCCTGCTGCTCCATCATGCCCGCCACCCGGGACAAGAGCTCTAAACTGGATATATCATGGTATTCCTCCTGATTGTCAGGAAAATAGGTGCCCAGATCCCCCAATGCCATAGCACCCAGCAGCGCATCCATGACCGCATGGGTTAATACGTCTGCATCAGAGTGACCTTCTAAACCTTTTGTGTAAGGTATATTAACCCCTCCAAGGATAAGAGGGCGTTCGTCCACCAGGCGGTGCACATCATAGCCCATTCCTACGCGAAACATTATTTTCCCTCATCTCCATCAATATCTCAGCTAGAGCCAGATCTTCAGAAGTGGTTATCTTAAGGTTGTAATGTGAACCTTCGACAGTTTTTACTATATTGCCCGTTGCTTCAACAAGGGAAGCGTCGTCAGTTGCTATTATTCCTTCTTCCCTGGCATATTCATGAGCAATTTCCAGCACATTTCTGCTGAAGCATTGGGGTGTAAGGGTAAGCCGGTAATTCTCACGAGGCAAGGTATTTAAAACATTTTTGTCATGGTCAACTTCTTTAAGAGTATCTTTAAGGGGAGCAACCAAAGTCGCCGCATGGTTTTCTTCTCCTGCTTTTACTGTCTCAATAATTTCCCGCCTTGATACTAGAGGCCTAACACCGTCATGAACGCACACCAGTTGACATTTTTCATCCAGGCTTTTTAAACCGCGATAAACTGATTCTTGACGCTGCAAGGCACCTTCCACCAGTTTTATATGGGCCTGGGAAAACTGGGGCAACCATATTTTTTCCCGGGTGTAATCCAGGTAATTTGTGGGGATTACTATCACTATTTCCCGGAAAATATCAATCCATGCAAATTTTTTTACCGTATGAGCCAGCACCGGCGTCCCTTGTAATGGTAAATATTGCTTGGGAATATCTCCCCCCACACGAACCCCTCTACCAGCAGCTACGATTATAGCGCCGTAACTCATTTTACCCCTGATATCTTTTCCGAAGCACTCTTGGGTTTGGCAAAGATCATCCTTCCCGCAGCAGTTTGTAATACGCTGGTAACCAGAACATCTACCGTTTCACCAATATGCCTCTTTCCGTTTTCTACTACTATCATGGTACCGTCATCAAGATAGGCGATACCCTGACCAGCCTCTTTACCGTCTTTAATAATCTGGGCATTCATCTCTTCGCCGGGCAGCAATACTGGTTTAACCGCGTTAGCTAGTTCATTAATATTAAGTACTTGTACGCCTTGCAGTTCGCAAACCTTATTGAGATTAAAATCGTTGGTAACGATCTTACCTCCCAGAACTTTGGCAAGCTTGACCAGCTTACTGTCTACTTCGGATATATCTTCAAAATCACCCTCGTATATCTTTACCTGTACATCCAGCTCTTTTTGTATTTTGTTTAAAATATCCAGCCCGCGCCGACCACGGTTTCTTTTAAGAAGATCCGGTGAATCAGCTATATGACGCAATTCCTCCAGGACAAATTCAGGGACTACCATAGTACCTTCCATAAAACCAGCCTTACAAATGTCAATAATTCTTCCATCTATAATAACACTGGTATCCAGTACTTTTACCGAATAATTGTCTGTAGAGTTCATGGCCTGGGATTGTTTCTTAAAAAGTGATGTCATGAAAGAAAATTCTTCTTTACGACTCATTACAAATCTGATGCCCAGGTAAACCAGTAAAATACTAATAACTATTGATAAATAAACTCCTCCAGGAATATTTATCAAAAGAATGCTAAGCAAAATACTAATTAATAAAGTGATTAAAAGTGCAAAAACAGCCAGCACAATATCCTGAGTAGGAAAAGACTTGAGTTTATTATCCAGGTTGGAAACTGCTTTAGAAGTAACATCTATCACCACGGGAGTAAATAAAAATAAAAACAGTCCGCCAATGCCGCCGCCTAAAACAGAGATCCACCATGGGGCCGAACCGTCTTCTAGCTCTACCAGGCCTGCTGTTTCAATAATAGCAGGGCTTTGTTCTCTTAAAAAATAAATCCCCAGTACAAATCCTAATATTAAGCCGGTATATTTGGAAAATTTCTCAAACATGCTTTTTTTCACCTCCTTCAGTAGTTACCTCCTTCTACTTATTATTCTTATTATTTCCTCCCAGAGTATAAAAATATTTATACAAAAAAATATTTTATGGAATTAATTGTTTGAATTTCTTTAGTTGTATCTATTTAAAAGAGCTTTCCAGGTGTTGGCTAATTTCTTCGGCATCCAGATCTTCTACCAGGACCAGTTCGCTGACCAGTATTTTTTTTACATTTTCCAGCATCTTTTTTTCTCCTGTTGAAAGACCTTTCTCTTGCTCCCTTGCTTTCAAAGCCCGGTAAACCTCAGCTACTTCGAATATATCGCCGCTTTTTATTTTTTCCATATTAACCATATAGCGCCGGCTCCAGTTATGCTGAGCAGACACATTGGTTCCGTTGCCCTTGATAATATTGTATACATCAGGAAGTTTATCTTCTTCAATCACCTGGCGTAGTCCAATACTTTCAGCTTTTTCCATGGGTATCATTACTTTCATTTCTCCTACTGATAAGCTCATTACATAGTATTTGCGCTTAAAACCCAAAACTTCTTTCTCTTCAATTGCTTCGATAATACCCGCTCCATGCATGGGATAAACTATTTTATCTCCTATGTTAAACAATAACCTCACACCTTACAATAGTTTATTGAGCTTTATAGTTAACTTTTTTGCAAGCATGCTCTTTAAACTATAGTATCACAACTGTTAACAAATGTCAAAAGATTAATATATCATATTTAAATATTTATTTCAAGATAATTTTAGTTTTTGGTCTTATCTTTAGTAGAAATTTTTCGATAAACAGGTACTTTTGCGCATTTGACAAATAAACAGCTAAAAAAGTATAATTTTGTTGACACTTTTAACATCAAGGGAGTGGTTTATAGCCTATTAATAGACTATACCATTCTTATTTACCTGTTATCAGGTAATGGAGTTTATGCTACTACAATTTAGATAAGTTGAGGTGATCTGATGGAAGGCAGCCGCGCTGAAGACAACCGAATAAGAGAAAAAGATACCAGAGAAAAAAATAACGAGGAAGAGCACCGACCTGTAAACGATTTTCAGGAAAGTGTAAACAACCTTCTGGTACGACACAAAAGCATCATGGACTGTCTTACCAAGTTCCAAGAATCAACAGCCAGGGTAAACCGGGCCATTGCCAAAACCGTAACCTGGTGCGGGTGCATTACTGTTAATGCAGGGCGACAGAAATTTCCCGAAGAAATAACTTTAAAGGATTTTCATAAATACCTGGAATCTCACTTACAAGGTGAGCTTTGTCAGAGTTGCCAGGAAGTTATTGAAGAAGAAGTAGGCAACCATCTGTTTTACCTGGCAGCCCTCTGTAATTTGCTGGGACTGGATTTAAACCGGACCCTTGACCAGGAATTAAATCGGCTTCATACTTTAGGCCACTTCTACCTTTGTTGAAGCATGTATTCTGGTCAGGATACTTAAACTATTTCCATCGCTTCTTTTAATGAACTTACCCCTTGCAATTCCATGGAGAGCTCCTGTTGCTTCAGGAGTTCTTCTTTATTTTTCTCTGGGAGAAGGCAACGTTCAAACCCCAATTTCTTGGCTTCTTTAACTCTGGAAAAAGCCCGGCTAACGGGTCGGATTTCCCCTGTTAAACTAATTTCTCCGAAAACAGCAGTAAGCTTGTCCACCGGCTTCTGCCTGACGCTGGAAACCAGGCTTAAGGCCAGGGGAAGATCCATGGCGGTTTCCACTAGTTTAACCCCTCCAACTACGTTTACAAATGCATCCAGGCCGTAAAAGGAAAGCCCGCCATGCTTTTCCAGGACAGCCATATTTAAAGCTAGGCGATTTAAGTCCAGGCCCGATGAAGTACGGCGAGGAGAGACGTTACTTGAGCTGTTAACCAGTGATTGTATTTCTACCAGGATAGGCCGTGAGCCTTCCATGCTCACTGCTATGGTAGCTCCACTGGAAGGATGTTTACTACCGGAAAGAAACAAATACGAAGGATTAGTTACTGGATCCATGCCTTTCTCTCCCATAAAAAAAACTCCCAGTTCGTTAGTGGAACCGAAACGGTTTTTGGCCCCACGCAACAGCCGGAAGGTATGGAAGCGATCTCCTTCCAGGTAAAACACCCCGTCTACCATGTGCTCCAAGAGACGGGGGCCCGCCAGGGAACCTTCTTTGGTAACATGGCCTACCAGAAACACGACCATATTATTCTGCTTGGCCAGGTTTATTAACCTGAAGGCAACTTCCTTTACCTGGGAGACACTACCAGGCAACCCTTCCACCTGGTGATAATAAAGAGACTGGATAGAATCGATTATCAACACTCCGGGCTGGTGTTCCTCCACCAGACCTACCATATTACTGTAACTGTTTTCTGCTACTACCAGGAAATCTGTTGAAAGGTCCAGGCGCCGTGATCTTATTTTTATCTGCCCCAGGGATTCTTCTCCGCTGATATACAGAACCGTGGATTCGCGGGCCAGGTAACTGGAGGTTTGTAGCATTAAAGTAGATTTGCCTATGCCGGGATCCCCGCCCACCAGCAGTACAGATCCTTTTACCGCACCTCCACCCAGGACCCGGTCAAATTCTGTCACCCCTGTAGGTATGCGGCTACTGGTTTCTTCTTTTATCTCTCCCAGGGGCACAGCCTTGGGAGGTGACGGGAGCATGCCTTCTTCAAAAATATGGGCGGCTTTTTCTTCTATAGTATTCCATTCTCCACACTCCGGGCACTTTCCCATCCACTTAAAAGTTTCATAGCCACAGGCCTCACAAAAAAATACTTTTTTTCCGGCAACCAAGTTTTTCCCTCCCGGGATTGCTTTATTGGTAATGAGATGTCGATAGAATAATAGCCAAAAGACAAATATTTAATCCAAGCGCCTTGGGGACAGGCCCCTCACCTTCCCAACGGCTCTGCGCTTCGCTTCGGTAGCGCTGGAATAAGTCCCCGTCAACTGCTCTAAATTGAAAATTTGCGCTGTAGTGGTATATCATCCAGTCTATTCTAATGAATAGCTTGTGCGTATTTCTTAAGCATGTCCAGGTTTTCCCTGTCTTTGTCTGTCCCTATCTCGGGGGTTTCCAAGACCACTGGAACATTTTCATTCCTCTGATTTTGCAGCAAAGCGACAAAACCCTCTTCTCCAATTTTTCCTTTGCCGATATGCTGATGACGATCTTTTCCGGAGCCTATTTTTACATCAGAATCGTTTGCATGGATTAGCTTAAGCCGACAGTGATCCACCTGCTCAAACAAATCATCCAGGGTTTGCCGGACCCCATAGCTGTTGGACAAATCATAACCGGCACCCCAGGCGTGAGCCGTGTCCAGGCAAACTCCCAGGGGCGCTTGATAGAGTTGGCCAATAATCTCCCCCAGGTCACTAAAGGAGCCTCCCAGCAAACTGCCTCCTCCACTGGTATTTTCCAGTAAAAGGGTAACCCCCTGGGGCCAGGAAGGTATCTGTTTTTCCAGGGCTTTTATCACCCGAGCTATACCTTTTTCCCTCCCTGAGGAACCATGACTCCCGGTATGCACTACCACGTAAGGTGCCCCATAAATATGGGCCCGCTTCATGGTTTCCCGGATCATTTCCTCTGATTTCTCATATACTTCATTCTTGGGAGAGGCCAGGTTGACCAGGTAAACCGAATGGATGACCAGTGGGAACAGTTCAAGTTTCTCCAGGTATTCAGCTCGCTGTTTTATCTCCTCCAGGGTAATACCAGGCAGTCGCCAGGAAGTAGGGTTGCCGGGAAATATCTGCAGACACTGACAACCTATTTCTTTAAGTCTATGGGCATTTTTATTAAAACCGCCTTTCATAGGCATATGTATTCCAAATCGCATATTTGTTCTCCTCCGCTTCAAACTGCTGTATTACTTGTTAATAAAAAATTAGCCTTAAATGCAGGCAGTTTATTGTTATCTGGTTTTGTTAATAATCAACAGTCACCTGAAAGGTTTTGTGGTCAACAACTAAAACCAAAGAGTTCTGTTCCCCCTCTTCTACTTCCTCCTGCTGCAACTTCTACTAGTGGGCTGCTCCTACTATTTCTGCTAAGTTTAAGCACCCTTTACTTCTCAGATATTCCCTGATACCTTCCACTACTTCCAGGTGAGCGCGGGGGTTGCAAAAGATGCCGGTTCCCAGGGAAACAGCGCTGGCACCTGCAAGAATAAATTCCAGGGCGTCCCGGGAACCGGTTATGCCTCCCATGCCCACCAGAGGGATATCCACTTCCCTGGCTACTTCCCAAAGGATTCTCAGGGCAATGGGTTTCACCGCAGGCCCCGAGAGACCTCCTGTTTCCATGGCCAGCACCGGTTTTTGCTTTTCCACATCTATGGAAATAGCTCGAATAGTATTAATCAGTGAAAGCGCATCGGCACCTGCTTCCTGAGCAGCCCTGGCAATTTCCGGAATCCCATCCACATTAGGGGTTAATTTTACCAGCATAGTCCGGGAATAAACACTCCTTAGCCGGGAAACCAGTTTTCCCACCGTATCCGTACGGGAACCAAATGAGCATCCGCCCTTTTTTACGTTGGGGCAGGAGATATTGATTTCAATGGCATTAACTGCCGGTTCACTTTCAAGTTTTTCCGCCAGGCGCAAGTACTCTTCTTCGGTATCTCCGGCCAGGTTAACTATCAGCGGAACCTCTTGATTCCTTAACCAGGGTAGCTCTTCCCTTAAAAAATGCTCCACCCCGGGATTCTGCAAGCCTACCGAGTTAATCAATCCGGAAGGAGTTTCTACCAAACGTGGCGGGGGGTTACCTTCCCGGGGAAACAAAGTAGTCCCTTTAACTACCAGGGCGCCCCAGCTTTCCAAAGGAACTGTATCCAGGTAATCCCGACCGTACCCGTAACAACCCGAGGCGGTCATCACCGGATTTTTCATCTGGATCCCGCCCAGCTTAAGACTAACATCCGGTTCACTCATGAAAGATCACCTCTTCTCCTGAAAAAACCGGACCATCTTTGCATATTCTTAAATAGAGGGTTTGATCACTTCTTTTAATAGGATAAACGCATCCCAGGCAAGCGCCCGTTCCACAAGCAAAAATAGACTCCAGGGAAACCTGTACCGGTAAGTGTTTTTGCGAAGCCAGGGCTACAACCCGGGAGAGCATGGCATAAGGACCACAAGCGTATACAGTGCTGGCTCTCCCGGAATTCCTGGGATGAGAAAGGTAGCTTCCCAGTAGCTCCACTATGGTTCCCTGATACCCCCGGGAACCGTCCTCAGTTGCCCATCGGGGACAAGTAGATAAAGACGTAAAATATTCTTCATCAGGCAATTCACGGTCGGTGCTTCCACCCAGAAAAAGATCGTATTCCTGACCTCTGGTTTCAGCTGCACGGGCCAGGAAATAAAGAGGAGCTATTCCCATGCCCCCGGCTACAAGAATAGCTTTCCCGGGGCTATCCAGTTTAAACCCGTTCCCCAGTGGCCCCATTATGTCAACCTGATCCCCCGGCTGCAGATTTTTCATAAGCCGGGTAAATTTGCCCCTTTCCTGAAACAGCAACCAGAGCATTCCTTCCTCTCGATGATAGTCGTGTACACTAAAGGGTCGCCTTAACAGAGGATCGGTACTGGAACCCAGGCGAAGATGAACAAATTGCCCGGGGGATACATTTCCCTGGTAAAATTCTTTAAAAGATATCTGATAACACCTGGTGGCTACTTTTTGTAAGCGATCCACCTTTGCTACGGCCACTATTTTCTCCTCCTGGTGTTTATTAAGAAACTTTAAATGATTTAGCCAGGTAACTACCTCCTGAGGTTAACTTGAAGTTAAGTGGAGATCATTGTTTCAAACACACTATACCATCTTCCATCTTTATTTCTCCACCCACCAAAGTCATCACCGGCCTGCCCTTTAAAGGAAAACCTTCAAATGGCGTATTGCGCCCTTTGGAATAAAAACGGCTACTGTCTACTTTATCAGTGGCTTTCAGGTCCAATACAGTTAAATCCGCAGGGTTTCCAGGAAGCAATGTGCCACCGGAAACACCCAGGATCCTGGCAGGTTTCAGGGAATAGCAGCGCAATAGATCTTGTAAGGAGATAACCCCTGGATGTACCAGTTCAGTAAGAAGCAACGACACTGATGTTTCCAATCCCGATACACCAAAAGGTGCACTTTCAAAATCTTGACTCTTATCTTCCTGGCAATGGGGAGCGTGGTCGGTAGCTACTGCATCAATAACTCCTGAACGTAGTCCTTCCAGAAGAGCTTTGCGGTCATATTCTGTTCTCAGGGGAGGGCGCATTTTAGCCATGGGGTTAAAACCCCGCAAGCAATCCTCGGTGAGTAGCAGGTGATGGGGAGTTACTTCCGCAGTAATCTTGACCCCTTCTTCTTTGGCCCACTTGATCCAGCTCACGGTTTTCGCCAGGCTTACGTGTGCTACGTGAAGCCTGGCACCGGTAGCCCTCGCCAGTAAAATATCTCTGGCTACCGCCAGTTCCTCCGCTACTCCCGGAGCACCATGCAAGCCCATTCTGGCTGCCTGGCAACCATCATGCACCTGGGTCCCTTCTGAGAGGGAGGGTTCTTCACAATGTGATATAATAAGACCGTTAAATTGCTTCAAGTAATTAAAGGCATTATACATAATACTACTTTTTTCTACCGTCTTCCCGTCTTCACTAAAAGCCTTAACCCCTTCGGAGATCAGGGTACCATAACTGGTCATTTCTTCTCCCCGTTGACCGCGAGTTATAGTCCCCACGGGATACACCCTGGCAAGAGCCGACTTTTGTGCTTTTTCCTGTAGATATTTTACTACCTGGGGGGTGTCTACGGGAGGGCAGGTATTGGGCATAGACGCTACCGCGGTAACTCCCCCTGCTACTGCAGCTGCAGTCCCGGACCTGACAGTTTCTTTCTCTTCTTCGCCCGGTTCTCTCAAATGGACATGCATATCCACAAAGCCAGGGACCAGGGTTTTGCCCTCAAGATCCTTTACTACCGCCCCTTCTTTTTTGCTTATTTGAGGAGCTATTTCTTTTATTATTCCATTCTCCAGGAAAAGATCCCTTTTCCCTAACTGCCCTTCCAGGGGATCAACCACTATACCGTTCTTAAGTATTATGCTGTTATTCATTTTACCCCTCTCCCAGGAGATAATACATCAATGCCGCTCTTACTACTATTCCGCTTTCCACCTGCTCGTTTATAGCCAGGTGTATATTTTTATCTTCTTCAAGGTCCCTCATGGCTTCAGATGTAATCTCTACACCAGCATTAAGGGGGCCAGGATGCATCACCATGGCACCGGGCTTCAAATAGCGAAGTCTTTGACGGTTTAATCCATACAGGGAAGCGTATTCTTTTAATGAAGGTATCAGGCACCTCCAGTTATTCCCACATACCCCATTAGCTATCTTCGTTTTCCTTTTCCATTAACTGTTTTTTTATCCCATGGTACATAGCTATCCAGATCATACCCATCCCCATCTCTTCATAACGGTATATAATGTTGTCCAGCCCCCGGGCATCCTTTTTTTCCAGCATCTCCATAATATTCTGGATTTCTTCCTCGTATCCAGGCATGTCACAACCCCCTTTTATTACTTGGCTTCATTCCTTTATGTTGTACATGAAAGCCCGTCTATAAATTTATAGGTATAAGCACTTTAAAAAAGCAAAGGTAAGGAACTAATTTAGATTATTCGTAACTGCTTAGGTTGATACGCTAGCCACCGGGGAGGGCTCCTTCGCTTTCCCGTAACGGTCCTCCGCTTCGCTTCGGGGACGCTGGACCAGTCCCCTGGGCTATTCTTAAATCATGCAGGCCAGGCAATTACTTTTAAACATATCTTTAACAAGTTTACGATATTTTTCTCTCCAGTAATGCTTCTTTTAAACGCGGTACTGTTTTAGATATGCTCTGCCTGATCATCACATCTGCCCTGCTGTGGTAAGGGGTGTCTTCCTGGTTAATGATGACCAGTTTTTTGATAAACTGAGGCAGCATGTTTGCGGGTGAAACTAAAAGGCTTGACCCTATAACCAGCATACCGTCAGCTTTTTGTACTTCTTCCAGTGCTTGCTGGTAAGTTGGAGGCATGGCTTCTCCAAATAAAGTAATGTCAGGTTTAACTGGTTCTCCGCAGTCTTCACACCTGGGCGGAAGCAACCCTTGTTGAACGTCTTCTATCACCTTGCTTATGGTTTCTTGCTTATGGCAAAACAAGCAACTGGCAGTTTGCAAAGTTCCGTGTACCTCAATAACATTTTTTGAACCGCCTTTTTGATGCAAACCGTCAATATTTTGAGTTATTACTGATTTCACCAGCCCCAACTTTTCCATTTCTCCGATCGCCTGGTGTGCCGGGCTTGGAGAAGCTTTAAGAATGGTTTCCAGAAACTTTATGCCCAGCTGATAAAATCTTTGGGGATTAGCCTTAAATCTCTGGATAGTAAAATCTTCGGGATCCAGTTGATTCCACAATCCACTTCCCGGGCTCCGGAAATCCGGGATACCACTCTCTGTAGAAATCCCTGCTCCAGTAAATATCGTTACGTGCTGGCACCTGGATAAAACCCGGGCCGCATCCATAATCTCTTCACTGTTTTTCAAAACCAATCCTCCTTCAATCATTTACTCCAGGCTTACCACCAGATTACCCTTCCTATAGCCATCAAACTGGGCAAAAATAAGTCCTTGCCAGCATCCTAAACCAGTTTTTCTCCCTTCTACAGCAGTTAACGTGTACACCCTATCAGCATGACTTTTGTTTGCCGGGGTGTCGCCTTATGCTTCTGCTTAAACCTGGCCGATATTACTCACAGGGTTTATTTTCCAGTTTATTTTTTATTTCTACCGCATTGGTAATTAAACGATATTTGTCACGAAGGCTGTTTTGTGAAACGCCGTACTTGTTAGAAATTTCTTGCTGTGTTACGTCCAGGTAAAAATGCTTGACCAGGCTGTATTCCAGGCCAGCGGCCCAGACTTCAGGTTTGGAAATTCGAGGAATCTGAGGATAGGTTTTGTTTAAATAATTTATCCAGACCGCTTGAATTGTTTCCAGTATATTCTCATTATTCAGGCATTTGTTTCTTCGTACCTGGTCTATTGCACATAGCAACACTTTTTCCCAGGATTCGTGCCACCTGGGAGCTACCAGAGGGTGTTTATGTATATTAAGCTCTCGAGATTTACCATCAAGATAGACCTGTAAGCTGGCAGAGGTCTCCTGGGTATTCTTAAGCTTGAGCATTACCAAATATTTTAACCGGTCTTTGATCCAGGGATTTCTTAAAAACTCCAGCAGGGTTTCCCTGGCATGTTTATGTTTTAATTTACCCAGGACCTCTATAACTTTTTCCTTTTCTATGTCATACCCAAAATAAAGTATTTTTTTCAGGGTAAGCCTGTAGTCCTGGCTTTGTTCATAGGCTTTTTTTATGTCTTTATTATAACTTTGTTTTATTCCCGTTAAGATTTCCTGTTTTATTTCTTCAAAATCGTTATCTGTTTCTTGGTGATCACCTTTTCTATCCTGGTTATAGCTTTCCATATTGCTTTCATCTTGGTCAAGAGCTGCCAACAACTCACGGGCTTCCAAAGCCATGTCGCCTTCAGGTTGATGCTGCAGATACAAATGCAAATGCTGGCGAGCCTGCTCCAAGTTATCCATAAGGCCGTAATTTATAGCCATCAAAAAATAACATTCCGCCAGAGAGGGATCCATGTCTTCAATTATATATGCAAACAAGCTGTTGGCTTCTTCAAGTTGTCCTGCTTTGCTAAGCAGGCAAGCCAGGTTATAATGATTTAGAGAATTTTCAGGCTCTAGTTCTACGGTTTTTTTAAAAAACAAGGTTGCTTTTTTAAAATCGTTTTTTAAAAAATACTGATTACCTTTTTGATAATAGTAGTTTATATCCCTTTGAAACGGTATTATTTTTTTATTTCTGTCCCCATACTTTTGGTTCTTAGCCAGGCTGGAATCTTCTTTCATTTCCAAATCACCCTAACCCTGATATTTTTTTATCATATCTAGATATAACTTCTCTGTGATAATAAAATATCCTTCCCTATTATATACTTACTATCTAATATCAAAATCAGAAGTAATTACTCACGCCACTGATCACCTTGCCTGAAATTCACCCGAAGTGACAAGACTAAAGCATTTTAACATATGCGCTTCTTTCCAGGAAACGGTCCCATTCTGTCCAGCAAGATTGGGAAGACTGATGGCTCTGGATTAACTTGGAAAACTGGTTAAGGCGGGCGCTTACCAGATCAGCATGGAAAAGAGCAAATGCCTGGATAGTTTTGGGAATTTCAGGGGACCCCCACTCTTTTTGCCCGTGATGCGTTAAAAGTACATGCTCCAGCTCCAGGCGTAACTCCTCAGGGAAGTCTTCTATCCGCGCCAGGTACCGGTCCACTATCTCTTTGCCTATACTAATGTGTCCGATAAGTTTTCCCCGTGTTGTTATTTCAAAATTAAAGCTGAAAAGATCATATTCTTCAATTTTCCCTATGTCGTGCAGAATAGCACCGGTCAGCAAAATATCTTTATTAATTTGGTGGGGATACATTTCGAACATCTTTCTACAGAAATATATTACCTCCAGGGTGTGCTCCAGTAGACCGCCTACATAATTATGATGAACACTTTTGGCCGCGGGGCAATGAGCAAATTTTTTAACTAACTCTTTATCTCCAAATATCTCCTTGAGTAATTTTTGCAGGTAAGAGTTCTCGATTTCTTCAACAATAATCTGCTTTAACTCCTGGAGCATGTCCTGGGGATCTCTCTGGGAGACCGGCTGAAATAATTTACGATTTACTTTGTCGGGATCCAGTTTTTTAATATCACTTATAACTACCTGGGGGCCATGGTATTCATTTACTTCCCCTTTGACAAAAACTACATCGCCTTTTTGTACAGGTTCCTTAATCAAGTTTAAATCCCATATAATACCTCGGATAGTACCGCTAACGTCGCCCAGGGTGAGCTTCATGAATTGTTCGCCCGATCGGTGGGGTGAAGCATAGTTGGACTTTTGAATTTCTATGACCAGCAGCTGGGTTTCTACTTCATTGCCTATTTTAAAATTTTTAACAAGCTGTTTATTCATACCCGCCCTCCTTTACTAGATTTAAACTTTAACACAAAAACACGTATTATAAAACCCCTGGCAGACAGTATGTACGGTAGATAGCTGTCTATGTTATGGAAAAGGGGGCTGTCCCGCTTGTGGGACAGCCCCCTTTATTAGGTGATAACGATTCTATCAATATAAGGTTAGGTTTTTAACTATACTGGTAAAAACCTTTTCCGGTCTTTCGTCCCAGGTGCCCAGCCCTTACCAGTTTGCGTATCATTGGGCAGGGGCGGTACTTGGGATCTCCGGTTTCAAAATAAAGGTTTTCCATAACAAATAAAAGCACATCCAGTCCTACCAGATCCGCCAGGGACAGCGGGCCTATGGGATGGTTGGCCCCCAGCTTCATACCCTGGTCAATATCTTCTGCACTGGCTGTTCCTTCCATAAGTACAAATGCTGCTTCATTTATCATGGGAACTAAAATACGATTTACTACAAATGCAGGGGCTTCGTTTACGGCTATGGGTTCTTTACCCAGCTTTTGAGCCAGCTCAAAAGCAGTTTTAAAGGTCTCCCCATCAGTGTCATTACCTTTGATGACTTCCACCAGTTTCATTACCATTACCGGGTTAAAAAAGTGCATTCCGATTATTTTCGAAGAACGCCCGGTTGCAGAGGCCATCTCGGTTATGCTCAACCCTGAAGTGTTAGAAGCAATGATAGTATCAGGCTTGCAAACCTGGTCTAGTTCCTGGAATATTTTCTTTTTTATTTCCATGTTTTCCACAGCTGCTTCTATAACATAGTCGGCCTCTTTGAGTTTTTCTATCTCTACGGTACCTTCCAGGCGCTGAAGAACCTGCTCCACTTCTTGCTGCTCCTTCTTGCCTTTTTCTACGGCCCGCCCTAAATTCTTTTTTATTTTTTCCATGCCTTTTTGTACCAGGGAATCTTCTATGTCTCTTATAACAACCAGGAAACCACACTCGGCAGCTATCTGGGCTATACCACTTCCCATGGTCCCGGCGCCAACAATGCCAATCTTCTTAATTTCCATCGCCGTGATACCTCCTGTTTAGTTAATAAGTAATGTAACTGCTTAGCCAATACGCTAGCCGCAAGGGACGGTTCCTTCGCTTCCCCTGTACAACTCTTCGCTTCGCTTCGGAAGCTCACAAACCGTCTCCGTAGCTTCGATCTTCTTAAATCTTGTAGGGTAGCAGCTACTAAGTAATTAACTACCTTCCTGCTGTAAAATATACTCGTTACAATACTCACACCGCACCATGTTATCTTTGAGGCTTCTTGTAACAATTCCCTGGCTCATGCCAGAAGAAAAAACTTACCAGTTAGTTAATTTCTACTCCAACTAAAGTTATTTTCCTTTAAATTCTGGCTTGCGCTTCTCCAGAAAGGCTTTGGCTCCTTCTTTCTGGTCTTCGCTGTCGCATATTTCACCAAAATAAGAAGCTTCCATTTTAAACGCTTCACTTAAGGTCAGATTCAGGCCTTCATTTACTGCTTTCTTGGCAGCTTTTACCCCCAGGGGGCCATTTTTTAGTATTTTTTTGGCAATCTCAAGGGCTTTATCTTTTTCCTCCCCTGCAGGGACCACGTGGTCAGCTATTCCCAGGCGATATGCTTCTTCAGCGTCTATCATGGCTCCGGTGAAAATCAATTCCTTAGCCTTTCCTTCAGGTATCAGCCGGGGCAATCGTTGGGTTCCTCCAAAACCGGGATAAATACCCAGAGTTACTTCGGGCAAGCCAAGCTTGGCATTATCAGCAACTATCCTGATATCACTGGCCAGAGCTACTTCCATACCGCCACCCAGTGCATAACCATGGATAGAGCTTATAACCACGGCCGGAAGCTGATACAGTTTCTGCAATATCTCCTGTCCCCGCCGACTCATTTTTTCCCCATTTTCCCGGTTCAGTTGAGGAAATTCACTAATATCCGCTCCTGCCACATAAGCTTTATCCCCTTCGCCGGTCAAAATAACCACCGTTACTTCATCGTCCCGGGCTATTTCATTAACAGCTTTTTCCAGATCCTCCAGCACCTTGGAATTGAGTGCATTGACCGGAGGATTGTTAATAGTTAAATACACCAGGCGACCTTCTTTTTCCATGTTAACACGTTCCATAATACTATTCCTCCTTCTTTTGGTGGTTTATCAGGTTAACCCTTATTATCTCTTTCAATAATCGCAGCCATACCCATACCTCCGCCAACACAGAGACTGGCTAATCCTCTGTTTAAGCCACGGCGTTTCATTTCATGCAAAAGGGTTATGACAATACGCGCTCCGGTACACCCTACCGGGTGCCCCAAACCTACGCCGCTGCCGTTAACGTTTACTTTTTCCCTATCAAGTTGCAGAAGTTTTTCACAAGCCAGATACTGGGCAGCAAATGCTTCGTTTAGTTCTATTAGTTCTATATCTTCAAGTCTCAAACCTGCTTTTTTTAGAGCTTTCTTAATAGCAGGGACCGGGCCGTAACCCATAAGTTCGGGTTCTACCCCCGACCAGGCGTATGACACTATACGACCCATGGGCTGTATCCCTTCTTGCTCTGCTCTTCTCCGTGACATCAAAACCATGGCCGCTGCTCCATCATTAAGGCCTGAAGCGTTTCCTGCAGTTACGGTACCGGCCTTACGGTAAACCGGTTTTAACTGGGATAATTTTTCCAGGGTAAGGTCCTTTCGAGGATGCTCATCAGTTTTTACCACCTCATCCTCCCCCTTACGCCTGGGAATTCTTACAGGAACAATCTCTTCTTTGAAACGGCCATCTTCTGTAGCTTTTACAGCATTCTGGTGACTTCGCAGGGCTATCTTATCTTGTTCTTCCCTTCTTATATCATATTTTTCCGCCAGATTTTCCGCTGTTTCTCCCATGAGGATCTGGTAGTGGGGATCAGTTAGTGTTTCCCACAGGGCATCGGTCATTTCTCCGTGCTGCAATCGCTGGCCCCAGCGAACTCCTTTTAAAACATATGGGACGTTGCTCATGGCTTCCATACCACCAGCTACTATTATTTCCGCATCACCCAAAACAATTTCCTGAGCTGCCGACACCATGGCCTGCATACCGGAACTGCATTGTCTCTGTATAGTAAAACCAGTGGTTTCCTTGGGAAAACCGGACTCCACAGCAACGCATCGGGCCAGGTTTGGTTCGTCTGAACGCTGGATGCAGTTGCCCAAAATAATCTCTTCCACCTGGTCCCTGGAAATGCCAGCCCGGTTTAACGCTTCTTCCACGGCGGTACGGGCCAGGTTCAGTCCCGAAACCTTTTTAAGCGATCCCCCAAAATCACCTACCGGGGTTCTTACGCCACTAACGATCACCGTTTCTTGCTTGAGCTCCATGGGAAAACCTCCCTTTTATATCGCCTTGGGGGCTTGCAGGTAAAAGAACAGGCTTCACCAAGCCTGTTCTTAGACCAGTCATCTTATGAGCTACCTTTAAGTTCTCCCTTTAAACGCTTGGACGAGGGTATAGGCCTGACCTTTCAACAATTTCAGGTACTTTTTCTTCCCAGGCTATGGCCATAACATGAGCCCCGGCCACGCCTTCAATTTCCTGCAACTCTTGTATGGTTTCTACGGCAATTTTTAGACCTTCTTCTTTTTTCTTTTCCGCCCCTTTGATACGGTCAATAACTGAATCAGGTATGGTAATTCCGGAAACATTGTTTTTCATATAACGAGCCGCCCCCAGTGATTTGATAGGGGTTACTCCTCCCATAATAGCAGCTTTCTTGTGCAAACCCCTTTCGCGAACCAGTTCCATCCACTTTTTAAAGCGTTCCAGGTCAAAGATACACTGGGTCTGGATAAAACTGACACCAGAGTTAATCTTCTTCTCCAGGCGATCTACCCGGTATTCAAAGGGATCGGCAAAGGGGTTTTCCACTGCCCCCAGGTAGTAGCTAACTGAATCTTCCAGTTCATCTCCACCGATAAAGGTTCCTTCGTCTCGCATGTCTTTCAAGCCCTTGATGAGCTGCATGGAATCTATATCATAAACACCCTTGGAACCAGGCTCGTTTCCGAACTTTTGATGGTCTCCCGATAAACAGAGAATGTTTTTAATTCCGAGAGCCTGGGCTCCCAAGACATCACCCTGAATACAGATACGATTACGGTCCCGTACCGTGATCTGTATAATAGGTTCCAGTCCCATTTGCACCAGGGTAGCACCACAAGCAATGCTAGAAGTCCTGACTATGGCTGTCTGATTGTCAGTAATATTGTAAGCATCTACATAATGCCGCATTTCTTCAGCATGATGTTTCAAGGTGGTTATATCAGCACCTTTGGGGGGGCCCAACTCTCCCGTTACCACAAAGTTTCCACTGTTAATGACTTTTTCCAGATTACTCCCCGCTATCAAGTCTGACATCCTCCCTTACTATGGTTCTCGGACCTCCGTGGTGAGAGGTGGACCAGTCCTTTGGAGGCTGTATCACATTCATGTCCGCCAGGCGACCCATTTGGGAAAGTCGTTCGTGTATAAGATGCCAGGCACAGTCCAACTCCGGGCTCAATTCACATTTACCTTCCGCAGAACCACCACAGGGTCCATTCAGGATACTCTTGGCGCAACGGGTTATAGGGCAGATCCCCCTGGTCAGGTGCAACACGCAATCTCCACATCCCAGGCAGCGCTCGGACCATACTCCTTGCTCCAGGGGATACCCCATAAACTTGGTGTTCAGTCCGGGCATAACCATCAGGGAAGGATACTTTTCGGTAATCGTTTGTACACCGACACCACATGCCATGGAAACTATAACCTCATACTGATCGAGCCTGTCTTTGACCTGCTCAACATATTCATATTCGCACTGCCGTTCGATAGTAAAGGCCTCTACCTGGATCTCCTGCTTATCTTTTTTAGTCTTTAACCGAAGGGCAGAAGCAAGTTCTTGTGCTTCTTTTTCCCCACCAGACAGGCAAACGGTTACACAGGTGCCACATCCTAACACCAAAACTTTTTGGTACGGTGCTATTACCTCTGCGATTTGGTCAATGGGTTTTCTCTCAGCAACAATCATCTTCTTCACCTTTCTTTCATGACCATCATTATTCCTAGAAAATTAAAGAGAGGTGCCGTCCTGGGATGTTATCCTGGATCATATTTTGTTTTCATGTTTACAAGAGCACGGCACCCCTTCCTTAAATCATCTCTTACTGTTGCTTGAAGACGTCTACATAGGAATCACAGTAAATATCCATGTTCAGGATGATCCTGGCAGTGGCAACTGCAGCAACCAATTCTTCGTCAGCAGCATCAGCTATGGCTGCATCAAGGCCGTTAGCCATGGCCATTACTGCAAAAGTCCGGTTGATAAGTTCCCGGTTTTTCACCCCCTGAGAAATGTTACTCAGGCCAACCACGGTTTTGGGAGGCGGATCCGAGACCAGTTTTACCTGCCGCAAGGTTTCAAATACTTCCGGTCCGTGATCCTGGGCCACATTGCAGGGCAGCACCAGGGGATCTACATAAAGCATATCTGCTGAGATCCCATATGCGTCAGCTGTCGCTACCAGCTCCATGGCCAGGGCCATCCTGCTCTCGGCATCTTTGGGAATACCTTCCTGATTTTTGGCCAGACCGATAACTTCCGCATCATGTTCTTTAGCCAGGGTAAACACCCGGTCCATTTTGTCTGCTTCTGCAGGCACAGAATTAATCATGGCAGGGTTTTTACAAACCTTAAGCCCCTCTTCTACCACGTCATAGTTGGTAGAATCCAGGCACAGTGGAAGGTCACTAACCTCCTGGGTTGCTTCTATCAGGAATTTCATGGCTTCCTTGGGATTGCTTGAACCCGGCCCTACGTTTATGTCCAGGTATCGGGCCCCTCCTTCTTTCTGCTTTTTGGCCCATTCGTGTACCGCGGTAGGATCCTGGTTGTTAATGGCCGCCTTTATATCGTTAAACATCCCGTTAATTCTTTCACCAATAATAATCACTTTGACCGCCAACCTCCTTTACTTTATATTTAGTAACTATTGTCTTTCATTAATTCATCAATATGCTCTTTTACTATCTTCAATGAGCGGGGGTGCCTCATAACCAGCATGTTTATTCCGCCTTGCAGGTAAGCCATAGCAGTAGAGGTTTCCCAGTTTACCCCTCTGCCTTCTGTTTCGCCCCAGCCGGGCTGTTCTTCTTCACTAATGTTGGCTTCTTTGGTTTTCCATACTTCCATGCCGATATTTCCAATCATGGGCATGGCCAGCATCTTATCTCCCTGCAATGCACCCAGGCGTGCCCGCTCCATGATGGAATAGCTGTACTCAATCCCGTACCCCAGGGCAGCTACTGTGGGATCAATAACGATTTTGTTGCTCAAAGCAGCGCTCATTTCTATAATAAGGATGTTTAACTGCTTACAAATATTAATATCAATGGGTGACTGGGCTATGACGTTATGCTGGTGCGCCATGCAGGCGCTGGCAACAGCCTTGTAGTTCTCCTGTTCAGCTACCCCCAAAAGCAGGTTTTCTCCCGCCGCAGCTTCTGCAACTACCGGCATTACCTCATTGTCCTTCTCGTTGTTGCCGCATCCGTAAACAATCAGGGGCACTCCCACTGCCCCCAGTACCTTTTTAACATTCTCGGCACACTCTTCTGCAGAAGCGTTTTTATCTTCGGGGTCGGCGCTGGCCAGGCGGAGCATGATAAGTTCAGCACCGTATTCTTCAACTGCCTTTTTGGCCCAGGCAGCCGGGTCATCAAAAACATCTCCGTAATAGTTTTCAAAAGCCGGATTCCAGTTTTCAGGCCTGGTGTCCCATATCTCCAGGGCTACTGCAGGCTTGTTAGGCATTTTTCCTTCGAAATGAAGGAAGGGCAAAGTGCTTTCTCCACCGATAGTAACGGTATGGGTTCTGGTACCCCCCTGGTCGGAAGTAGCTCCCAGAACCACTTCGCCTACTTTACTGCGATGTTTTTCTTTTAAAATATCAACAGCCATGGTTCACTTCTCTCCTTTCTATGCGTTTAACTCTTTAGTCCTGCCCGATTCCGGGAAACTATAATCCTTCTAATGGAACCGGTCCCCCGGCTACTGTCCTGTTTGATATAAGTTGATAAAGTTACAAGCAGTCAGACAGGTTTATTTATGCGAAATTGTCTTTGGCAAACTTGGGAATCCCGGCAGCCTCCCTGGGGCCAACGGTTACTTCCCATCCAGATTCCTCTTCCAGGGAACCTTTCAGAACCGCAACGGTGCCGGGAATGACTATGTTACGGTGTTTTACCTTGGAATCCAGGTCCTGTTCTTTCATAACCTTGGCTATAATTTCTCCGCTAAATTTATTGTCAGCATATGCTGTTAATACAGAAATGCCGCCAGTGTCTACTGACAAAATATAGCTGGGTATACGGGAGTTTTCTACTTCTCCCTGGACAATAAAGTAAGTGAGGGAGAAGTTAGTAGTTACGTACACCGGAGAGTTCTCGTTAACATCCCCAACAGCGTACAGCCCCGGCTCTACCTGGATAGGCTTCTGCGGGTCAGTGTAAAGATTTAGACGCCAGGAGAGAAGCGGCAGAAGCTGATGTTTTTCGTTAGCTTTTATGACTACAATGCTGGCGTACTTGCTTAGATATGCCCCGGCCTGTACGATTTCTGCATCAGGATCTTCTTTAGTGGTAAAAGCAATAGTAGGAAAGCCTAAAGGTCGAAATTTCTTCTTTATCGCCTGGCGGCGGATCTGGGTCATATCGCCTATAACCTGGGAGGTTTCCCGGGCTCCGCTGTCCAGGACCAGGTCCTGATGTCCCAAATCGGTAACTTTTTTGGAAAGTTCGGCCAGGTGGTTCAAATCGTTGGCTTTAACCGCCAATGGACAACTATGGTTCTTGGCTATTTCAGTCATCTTCTCATGATTGTCTTCAGTAGCAGCATAGATCAAGGGATTCCGATCAGAAACTGCTTCTACTGCCTGGGACATGGCATCAGGATCTTCGGAAACCAGTATCATGGCTTTAGGTGTTTTGGAAGCTACTGCTTCCGCTGCTTCCTTAAACTTGGCTCCATCTCCAGATTCGTTGACTACCGCGACCATATCCGTAACAAATGTCAGTCCAACCCTTTCAAACTCCAGCTGGTCAAACTTTTCCGCTTCTGCAGCCGGGTCTCCGCTATCTTTAATCTCCACAGCTATACCGGTAGGATGGAAAAATCTCTTGTCATGGCGGAAGAGCTCGGTTTCGTCTCCTGTTTCCACCACGTGATCCCCCGATCCTATTTTTACCAGTCGAATGGGAGGAGCAGCTGCAGAATCCAGGGCTTCTTTGGCTTCATCGCTTACGTAAGGGCACTGGTCTAAAGATGCTTTACCGCTGGCCAGCGCCATGGCAAAGGCTAAACAGGTTGGTGATCCGCATTCTTTGCAGTTGGTCTTGGGCAAGTGTTTATATATTTCCAGTCCAGTCAAACCCATGTTTATCGACTCCTTTCTCTTAAGGCAATTTCATAATGCTAATTTTGCAGTCTAATTATTTTTAAAAAGGGTTTCATCGCCCCGTAAGCTCCACCCTTTATTAATTTACACCATTACTACATTAAGGGATCCATGCTCATAGCAGGATGTCCTTTTTCTTCCAGGAAGGGAAGTATTTCTTCAGCAGAAGTGCCTACGGTTTCGTCAGCGATCTTATCGATAAAGTCGGCTCCCAGGCCATCTTCCTCGGCTCGCTGTTTCAATTCCTCGCCTAAGGATTCCTTCAACTCGGTAGGAATCCATACCAGTCGAGATAGCCCGCCGTCGGCACTGATAAACTTGCGGCTAAGGACATAAGCACGTCCGTGACCCATGAAGCCAGGAGTCTGAACTCCGCCACCTACGGTTCCGGCCAGGGTGGAGAAAGTCATACCGCAGGGAGTGTCTCCTCCGTATTCACGCGTAGTAATCATCACCCCGTTAGCCTCGGGAACGATAGCCATGATACACTCAAAACAACCGCAAGAAGTCATGGGACGGTCCATGAAACTATACATGGAACATTCTTCAATACTGCGGTTAGTATTAAGGTAAACGTACTCGTTAACTGATTCCCAGATACCTTTTTCTTCGTCAATGAGACCTTCTTTTTTGATAGGCTGGTTGGGGCCGTTGGGATCGATTTCGTTAGAAGCCTTGGCATCGAGCCAGCTCACTGCGCCGCAAAGCCCCAGTCGTTCCGGGGTTACTACGCAGACATGGTTGGGAGCGAAGGATTGGCAGAGGTTGCAAGAGTAGAACTCCTCTACTGATTCGTCGGTCATACCCCGGAGTTTCTCGTCTCTTTCACTGTAGAACTCCCGGGCTCTTTCTATCTCCTGCCCCACCTTATCCTCCTCGGTGTAAATCTTGGCTTCCACCCGGTCTACGATGGAAGGAAATTCGTCTTTTAACTTGGCAATGAGCAGGTCTCCAAAGTGATGGAATTTAAAGCCTTTTTCTTTGGCATCTTTGCTGATACGCACCCAGATGGTGTCCCGCTGGGCCATGTGCCAGAGTCCTTCCCCGTAGTTGAGGAAATCGTGAATCCGGCGTTCCAGGACCCCTTCGAAATCCTTTTGCATCTTCCGCCCGAAAATCTTGATTACCAGGCCCATGGGCACCCTGCCGCCTTCTTCTACGTCGTCTATTTCCGGACCAATTACTTCAACTTTGCCATCTTCTATTTCATCTTCGCCCACAGTTTCTACCAGTTCAAAGGCGGTAGTTCTGGTTCCTCCAAACTCACAGTACATGTCACCCTTGCGAATAGCCTCGCCTTCAAAGGCTGGACCTACAGTAATAGGTACAGGAATTTCGGTAATCTTGAGCTTGATACCCCGGATCTCCATGGCCACTTTCAAGAGCTCATCGTAGTTGGGGTTGGAAACGTACCAGTTGGGTATCTGTTCATCTTCAGGCAGCTCCTGGTCGGTAATTACCGGGAAGCCCAGGAAGATGGCAGCAAAGTGAGCCGCAGTCTTTACCTCGTCAATTTCTCCCAGCTGAAGCACAAATGCCCTTACCCGGCGCCGCTGGTAATCCCGGTTTTCCTGGCGGTCTCCCGGAGCAATACCTCCAAAGGCGATCCCGGCACGCAGGGCGTAGTTAACAGCGTGAATTACTTGGGTAAAGTTCCCTAGCGGGAAGGCGATAAAGTCGACACCCAGCTTAAGGCCGGCTTCCAGGGCCTGCTCCACAACTTCGTTGCACATAAAGATCATGAAGCCTTTGGCCTGGAGGTCCTGGACTATCTTGGCCAGCGCCTCGGTGGACTTGGCCTTACCAACAATAACCGCCTGTCCCGGGATGGTCCAGTCCACCAGGAGAATACCGTAGCGTCGTACTACCGGGTCCCCCAGAAAACCGGTCCAGGGTTCAACGTGGGGTTGTTCATTATCGAGGTAGTTTAAAGCTTCAATTATTTCTGCAGCGTATGCAGTAGATTCCCCACAAAGGCGGGCATGATAAAAGGTAGGTTCCTCTTTAATCTGGTCTCTCATGCGGTTCAAGATAGGAGGAAGGTCCCCCAGCTTGGTTACCTCTTCTCCACTAAGGGCGCGGATAACAGGAAGATAGTACCCGGTGTCGGGATAGCCTACCGGCTGATCTTCCCCGTATTTTCTTATGGCCTGGCTAAGCAGGATCTCGGCATAGCTAGTGGCTATAACCGCTCCGTCATACGCCCTCTCAAATAGTTTAACCGGTGGGCTGGATTCATCAACCGCACCTTCAAATATTTCCTCAAACGATTCTTGCCATTCCCTTGCAATGATATCTGACATTATCTTCAAACCCTCCTTTATAAGTCTATTTTCTACCAGGTTTTGCTCAGGCCGGTCTCAAACTTCTCCGCTGTTTCCTTGTGTACCTTCAGCTTCCAGGAGCGCTCATCCAGGGCCCCCAGGATTTTCTTTACTGCTGCTTCAGGATCTTCTTCCCATATAAAGTAGCCACCATAGACATCCTGAGCAATCTGCAGGGCAATCCCGTTAATTAAAGCACTTCCAGTTACTTCAGGCACTACCCCCACGTGCGTAGGAATACCCAGGGTTACACACCAGCTGCCGATGGAAACAGCTTTTTCACTCATAGCTTCAGGTGCGGAAGCCACAAAAGGTACCTTGGGAGTATCCACTCCCCATTGTTCTGCCAGGGCGTTAGTCAAATCATAAGAACGGGTGTTATCCACACAGGAACCCATGTGGAATATCAGCGGCAGTTTATTTCCGTTCAGTTTGTCAGCATTGGCTTCGTTAAGCTTGTTAATAAATTCTTTAAGACCGTCTCCGGCGTATTTTTCTACGGCATCTTCGTTCATAAGACCCATCTTGGCAGCCGTCCCGGCGGCACAGCCGGTAGCCACCATTAATACATTATTTTTAGCCAGTTCCTGGATAATATGGGAATGACTGTGGTCATGCATTACCCTGATGTTGTTGCACCCGGCAAACAAGGCCACACCACGCAACTGGCCGGAATCAACAGCATCAGTAATTGCTTTAATTGGCGCTCCGGGACTTACCGACTCCAGAAGATCTTCCATGGCTTCCAGGCTGAAACCTGCAGTCACCTTGTGCTTGGTCTCCGGGATATCAACTTTGCCAGGATCCCTTTCTTTGTACGCTTCGATAGCCAGCCTTATCACTTCCCTGGCTTTTTCCATGGCGTTCTCTTCTACAAAGTCCACGTGATAAGCACCAGGTATTTTGGAATGGGACATGGTAGTTATGATTCTGGTATTAAAGCATTCAGCCACAGCCTGTACTCCCGGCATAATACACTGGACGTCTACAACCATGGCATCCAGAGCTCCGGTCATCATGGGAAGTTCTTGGGAGAGGAAGTTGGTAAGTACAGGGACTCCCTGCCTCATCAAGACTTCATTTCCTGTACAGCATATCCCCATGCATTTTACACCTTTGGCTCCGGCTTCTTTGGCTTCACCTTCCATTTCCCGGGCTACCCGGACAATCATTTCACTCAAAAGAGGGTTGTGTCCGTGCACGGCAATATTAACCATATCCTTATCAATTACTCCCATGTTGGCTTCCGTAGTTACAGGTTTGGGAGTGCCGAACAGAATATCTGATATATCCGTAGCTATATGCATGGCAGTATAGTCTGCCAGGGAAGTTTTCAACCCCTGGAAAAGCAAGTTTACCGGGTCGGAGTCTACCCCCATATGGGTTTGCCCCATAGTCTCAGAAATGCTGGTCTGGACACTGCGAGGAGTGATATTGCATGCATCAAACTTTTGCATCCGGTCAGGCACCACGGTAGTTTCCAGCCATTTACAGGGCTCATCGCTTAGTTTGGTAAAATCCTGGATGGCTTGCTGGTGTATTTCTTTAAGAAGCTCTTCATCACTCTTGCCTTCCCGGGAGATGCCCAGGCGATCAGCCACACCGTACAGTTTTTCTTTGTCTTCAATAGAATAATCAGGCGCCTTACCTTCAAACATCTCCGTTAAGGTATAAATCATGTGGCGGCTATGATCAGCGTGTGCACCGGTACCTCCATTAATAGCTCTGATCAGGTTACGGGCCACAATTGTGTAGGGATGGGCTCCGCAAATACCTTTATCAGCTTTCTTGGTAATCCGGCAAGGGCCTTGCAAACAAATACGACAGCATATGCCTTCCTTGCCAAAGTTACACTGGGGCTGCATCTTTACATACCGTTCATAAGCAGTTTCCACCTGGCCCTGGTTCTTGTCTATTACTTCCAGGGCGGCCGGGTCAATAGTCCTCCTGGGATCTACCTTCTTTTTTTCTTTCTCGGCCATTTTTCAACCTCCTTGTCTACTGATTTTCTACATTTTTGTACACCATTAACAAGCCAAACAAGTAACAAGCCAAACAAGCGGCCGTTGGCTAGCTTTTTTCTTCAGTTATACCCTCACCCCCTAATAATCTCCCCATGATGCTGTCTATTTCTTTACAAAGAATCTGGCCCAGTTCATCTTCATGTTTTTTACCTCTGGCCATGGACATAACCCTTCCATCGAAGGGGAGGGAGCCGATGAGTTTATTTTCTGAGAGGGAATCTTTTAAAAAGTCAACTTCTTCAGCATCTCTTATTTTGTTACCTACAAAATAAAGGCTTTTTATATTCAATTCGCCAGCTAGTTTTTCTACCAGTAAAGAAGTTTTTACACTGGTAAGAGTAGGTTCGGTAACCACCAGCATTAGATCTACGCCCTGGGAGGTCCCCCGGGTTAAATGCTCTATGCCGGCGCTCATATCCATAATTACTACTTCATCCTGATCCAATAGTAAAGAATTAAGCAGGGACTGTAAAAAGGAGTTCTCTTTACAATAACATGCTGAACCTCCCTGCTTGACTCCTCCCATACGAAGGAAGCTTACCCCTCCCCTTTTTATACTGTACTGATCCAAAATACCCCTGGTGTCAGGGTTAAGATCAACCAGCCCTCCACCCCCGGCATTTTTTTCTTTAATCACTTCATGCAATTCTATTAAAGGAACCTGTTTAGAAATAACTTCCGGGTCTATCCCCAGGGTGATACCAAGACTGGCATCAGGATCTGCATCTACCGCAAAAACACCGTCCCCCCGGCGGACAAAATAATTAACCAGTGATGCAGACAGGGTAGTCTTGCCTACTCCGCCTTTCCCGGAAACGGCAATTTTCAAATTCATCCTCCTCTCCAGAGATTAACACATTTTAAGATTTTAGAGCAAACTTATAGAATAATTTCACAATTAGTTGCACTCTAACTTTTTATTCGACATACCTTTAAACAATCCTCTATCCTTACGCAAAGTTCCTCTATTCATAAGATTCCCTATATTTACACGCTTGCGTCTATTTTTATATAAAAGGTTACTCTCAGCTATAAAAATAACTACTTACATATAAAGTAGATAGATGGAGGAAAAACCTCCATCTATCTACTTTTCTTCTAGCGCTTTACACTAGAAAATTATGGTAACATATTACTGGTTATTACTCTTTTTTTCTTTCTTTTTTCCCTTCCCCTTTTCTTTTTTCTTAAAAACGAACTTTTCTTCCTCCGTGTCTACCTTAACGGTATCTCCGCTGGTTAACTTCCCCTGTAGCATTTCTTCAGAGATACCATCTTCCAGGCGTTTTTGTATAACCCTTCGCAGTGGACGAGCTCCAAACTGTGGATCATACCCCTCATTTACCAGTTGAGTTTTAGCGTTCTCAGTTACTTCAAGCTGCATGCCGTAGCTCTGGACCCTTTTATTTAATTCTTCCAGCATAATCTCTACAATTTCATTGATATGTTTTTCATTCAGGGCATGAAACACAATGACCTCATCCAAGCGGTTGAGAAATTCGGGCCGGAAAGTACGGCGGAGTTCTTCCATTACCCTGCTTTTCATCTGTTCGTAACCGCTCTGTTCATCGCTGGGTCGGAAGCCTACCGCCGGCTGTTTCCTGATATAGGTAGCCCCTACGTTAGAGGTCATAATGATTACGGTGTTACGAAAATCAACGGTCCGCCCTTTTCCATCAGTTAGCCTCCCGTCTTCCAGTATTTGAAGCAAAGAGTTGAACACATCGGGGTGAGCCTTTTCAATTTCATCCATAAGCACCACCGAATAAGGCTGCCTTCTTACTTTTTCTGTGAGCTGACCCCCTTCATCATAACCCACATATCCAGGCGGCGCCCCAATCAGCCGGGCCACAGTATGCTTTTCCATGTACTCAGACATATCCAATCTAATGGTAGCTTTTTCATCACCGAACAAGGCTTCTGCCAGTGCCCGTGCCAATTCTGTTTTCCCTACGCCGGTAGGACCAAGGAAGATAAATGAACCGATGGGCCTCTTGGGGTCTTTTAACCCGGCGCGAGCACGGCGAATAGCTTTGGCCGTAGCTTTCACCGCTTCTTCCTGGCCAACTACTCGTTCATGGAGTATCTCTTCCAGTTTCATCAAGCGCTGAGACTCTTCTTCGGTGAGTCTCTTAACTGGAACTCCTGTCCAGCTGGAAACAATCTGGGCGACATCCTCTTCTCCTACTTCCGCCTCACTGGAGTAAACTTTTTTCTGCTCCCATTCTTTGCGTAATTCTTCCAGCTCTTCTTTCATCTTCTGTTCCTGGTCTCTTAACTGGGCCGCCTGCTCAAACTCCTGATTCCTGACGGCAGCCTCTTTTTCGTTCCGCAGGTTTTCCAGTTTTTCCTCTATTTCTTTAAGATCAGGCGGCGTAGTGTAATTTTTTATTCTCACCCGGGAAGCCGCTTCGTCTATTAAGTCAATAGCCTTGTCAGGCAAATAGCGATCGGTCACATACCGGTCAGATAGATCTACTGCGGCCTCCAGGGCTTTATCCGTTATCTTCACTTTATGATGGGCTTCATACCGATCACGCAAACCTTTAAGGATTTCCAGGCTCTCTTCCTTGGTCGGCTCTCCTACCATTATAGGCTGGAAACGGCGTTCCAGGGCGGGGTCCCTTTCCACGTGTTTTCGGTACTCATCTATGGTAGTAGCTCCTATGCACTGGAGTTCTCCCCTGGCCAGAGCAGGTTTTAAAATGTTGGAAGCATCAATAGCGCCTTCAGCAGCACCTGCCCCGATTATAGTATGCAATTCGTCAATAAACACAATAATATTACCTGCCTGGCGGAGCTCCACCATTAGTTTGCGCAGCCTTTCTTCAAATTCTCCCCGGTATTTGGTTCCCGCTACTACGGCGGAAAGCTCTATGGTAACCACTCTTTTATCCCTTAATATTTCAGGAACGTTACCTTCCACCACCCGGTGAGCCAGGCCTTCAGCTATGGCGGTTTTACCAACCCCGGGCTCTCCAATCAGGCAGGGGTTGTTTTTGGTACGGCGACTCAACACCTGGATAACCCGTTCTGTCTCTTTTTCCCTTCCTATAACCGGGTCCAGTTTCCCTTCCCTGGATAATCTGGTTAAATCTCTTCCAAAGGTGTCCACGGTAGGAGTTTGGGGATTGCTGGACTTGGAAGTTCGTGAACTGCCGCTGCTCTCTTCGCCTCCCAGAAGCTGTATTACCTCTTTACGAGCTTTTTTTAGATCCATCCCCAGGTTGGTCAATACCTGGGCGGCAATACCTTCACCTTCGCGTAGTAGCCCCAGCATCAGATGCTCTGTGCCCACATAATTATGCCCGAGGTTTTGGCTTTCTTCAATGGCCAGCTCAATAACTCTCTTGGCACGGGGGGTATAGCTGATGCTCTGGGGAGGGTTTTTATCTCCCTTGGGAATAATATTTTCCACTTCCTGGCGAACCTTGTTTAGATCTACTCCCATATTCTGTAAAGCTCGTGCTGCTATTCCAGAACCTTCCCGTACCAGGCCCAAAAGTAAATGCTCGGTTCCAATAAAATTATGGTTTAGTCTTCGAGCTTCTTCCTGGGCCAAAACCAGCACTTGCTGAGCTTTTTCAGTAAACCTTCCAAACATAAACATGGTGTCACCACCTTTTTTTGATTTATTTTCCTATATTTTGCAACCGTTCCCTTATTTGTCTGGCTCTTTCTTCATCTCGCTCTTGATCGCTTAACTCCTTTTCGGCAAGTAGCTGCAAACAAGCAGGCCGAATGACTACCAGGAGTTGATGAAACAATTTTCGTTCTACCTGGGGTAACAACCCCATTTCAAAACCCAGGCGGACATCGGAAAGCAACTGCATGGCCTCCTGGGAACTTAGTAGCCGGGCGTATTTCAACACTCCCAGGGCTCGCCAGCTCTTATCCTCCAGCTTTTCCCGATTTTCATTAAGTAGAGATTGACGAGATGCATTCTCCTGGTCAATTACCTGGCGAGTTACGCTAAACAAGTTGCGAATAATTTCTTTTTCTGACTGCCCCAGGGTAATCTGATTTGAAATTTGAACCAGATTACCTATGATTTCTGTACCTTCTCCATATAATCCCCTTACTGCAACTCCTACCTGAGAAAGAGCTCCCAGTATACGGTTAAACTGCTTGGTCATAATCAGCGCCGGAATATGCAGCATCACCGATGCTCGAAGGCCAGTGCCTACATTAGTAGGACAAGCAGTCAGGTACCCGTAACGTTCATGAAAAGCATAGTCCAGTTTATCTTCCAAAAGGTTGTCGTATAGATCAGCATCTTCCCATGCTTTTTCCAGTTGCAACCCCGGGAATATGCTTTGGATCCGCAGGTGATCCTCTTCATTTATCATAATGCTTACTGCTTCATCATTTCTTATCATTACTCCACTGTTGTGAGTTTCTTTGGCCAAGAGCGGACTTACCAAATGTTTTTCTACCATGACCTGTTTATCCAGGGGGCTTATGTTTTCCATTACCTGAAATTTAAAGTCTTTAAATTGATCTTCTTGCTGCGATGTCGCTCCGGTAATTAATTCTTGAACCTTTTGTGTTTGAGCATTTGATGCCAGGTAAGGGAAAGGAATATCTTTTAAGTTTCGCCCCAGTCTTACCCGGGAGCTTAGGGCCACTTCGGCATAAGGCCCCGTTCCTTCCATCCAGTGGCTAAACCAGAAGTTTTGCTTTTCCAATTCATCAGCCCCCTTTCTCATCAAGCTCTTTTTCCAGTGACCTTACCTTATCCCTGGTAACAGCAGCTTTTTCGTACTCTTCCATCTGGATGTGCTGCTGGAGTTGTTGGCGCAGCTTTTCTATTTCTCTTTTAATCCTGGTAGTGCCCCCTATTCTCCGGGGGACTTTGCCGGAATGACTTACGCTCCCGTGGATGCGACGGAAAAGCGGCTGTAAGTTGTCGTCTCCCATAGAAGAATAACAACTACTACAACCGAATTTACCTATTTGACTGAACTGGGCAAAAGTGAGACCACACTGTGCGCACTGGACTTTAGAGGGATGAGTTGGTTTTTGAGGTGCTGCCCAAGGCTCACTTAAAAAACTGGCAAAAAAGTTTTGCAAAGAAAACTTGGGCTCAAAAGTAAACTCCAGATCTCCCTTTTCTCGGGCACACTTTTCACAGAGATGAACCTCCGTTTTAACCCCGTTTACTATTTTAGTAACGTATACATTTGCTTTTTGCTCTTTACATTCCTGGCATAGCATAATTCTATCCCTCCCCGGTTTGCGTTAGATCTCCTTAAACAAAGCCGTCAACATATGATTAAACATATTTCTAAAAAGCTCCTTTTTATACCTGTATTCTATTTTTAAGTCATCAAACATATCTTCCCTCATTACTGATGCAATTATTTCTGCTTCCCGGCGGGTAATCAGCCTGTCTTCATAAAGACGCTTTATTACTCCCTGTATTCTTTTAAGTTCATGGCTACAGTTTTCTTCACCGCTGTCCAGCTGACTGTCTTCCAGTTCCTTCTGATATTCCTTCCAAAACTTATGATATAAAGGCTCAATTTTCATAATTCGAATGTAACCCTTCCCCCCCCTGCGGCTCTGTACCAGGTATCCTCTTTCAGGAGTAAAGCGGGTTGATAAAACATAGTTGATCTGGGAGGGGACACACTTAAACTTGTCTGCAAGTTCACTCCTCTGAAGTTCTACATACTGGTGAGCCGTCATGGAAAGGAGTTTTTTTATATAGTCTTCAATATAATCTGAAAGGGTTAACACAAACATCTCCCCTTTCTCCTGCTTGAATTCATACCAGTTACCTTTCAAAATTGTATTAAACATTTACCACGATATTCGATTTGACCTTTACTGACCTTTTATTATTATAACCATTACTGGCAGTTATTACGCAAGCCCTCTCATCTTTTTTTATATAGAATTATCCTGCTTTATCAAGGCTTTTCTTTATTTTATTCATTTTTCCTCAGGTTTACGTTTGCAATATCTAAATTTGAGGCAACTGTCTGGCCTGCAAGATTTTAAAAGAGCAGAGCCACGGGGACAGTTCGTGAGCTTCCTCAAGAGAAGCAGGGGGGGCCGTCAGGGGAAGCGAAGGAACCGTTCCCTGTGGCTAGCGGATTATGCCTGTAGTAACCATATATTTATGAAATGCTTAAAAGGGATCTTCCTGGTTTTCATCAGAGTAAAACAACTCTTGCCCCTGCCAGGAAATCTCCAGAATACCTTTAACTTGCGAAAGGCTGTTGATTAATTCTTGGTGGTTTAAATATCCCGGAATCCTTACCTTGAAATCAAGGGTTACCAGGTCGGAGCTGTAGGTTTCATCATATTCCCCGGGATGCAAGTCAATTTTCTTAATATTAATATTCATGTCGCCCAGTACCATCCCAATATTACCAAGTAAGCCGGGGCTGTCTTTAGCTTTGATCCACAGGCGGCAGTATTTTGTGCCAGATAATAACAGGTGATCCACCCGGTTCAGAACAAAAAGGCTGACCAAAACCAGCACAGTGGTAATAAGTGCCCCGGCGTAGTGTCCTATGCCAATGGCAAGACCTATCCCAGATACTACCCAGATACCCGCTGCCGTGGTGAGCCCCTGGATAGTTCCCTTCTGCCTGATAATAGTACCTGCTCCCAAAAACCCTATCCCCGTAATAACTGAAGCCGCTATACGGCTGGGATCCAGGTCATATAATTCTACAAAATTTTCCCCGAAGCCATACGCGGAAACTATCATTATTAATGCCGAACCCACACAAACCAGGATATGGGTGCGAAATCCTGCTGGGCGGTTGTGAGCTTCCCTCTCAAAGCCCACCAACCCTCCCAGGATTACTGCCAGAATAAGTCTTAAAAATACTTCTTCGATTCCCAGGCTCATCACGGTTCCTCCTCTCCATTAACTTATTTACCTTATATATTAAATCTATCTATCATTACAGCATCTCACTACAGCGCAACTCACCAAATAAAATTATTGAAAATAACCTGTAGTACTGAATTCTAAATTAAAAGAAAACTTCATAAATAACCATTTCACTGGATTAACTGCCCGGCACCTGACATATGTTCAACCAAAATCCTCTCATAAATTCTAAAAATTATATCATATCAGGCTAGATTTTAATACCTTTACCTTGCTGTATTGATAATCCCGTAACCCTGGACTTTTATTTTGGTAAA
>Ga0207421_10000861_pt1 | contig 39553 bp, 30 predicted proteins | sample SodLakKL_010_SED_4_FD_187542 | JGI IMG/M metagenome (GOLD analysis project Ga0207421, IMG submission 187542) | Alkaline sediment microbial communities from Lake Tanatar, Kulunda Steppe, Russia - 8KL_010_SED (SPAdes) (version 2) | ecosystem: Environmental > Aquatic > Non-marine Saline and...
GGAGTAAGGGTGATGCATAATCTGATCGGGCGTCATGTATTTTTGACGGCCGAACTGATCCCGGTCGGTTTTGTAATCAAAAGCCGTTTGTGCAAAGCGAAGCAGAAAGTTGAGCGCTTCGGCGGTTTCCATCTGTTCGATAACGGGCCTCAGCTGCTCTTCAAACTGCTGATGCAATCCGGCCGAAACGGGCGCGCTGAAGAAAAACTCGGGCTCCATCGAAGGAAACGCCCCGAGCAGGGAAGTGTAGGACTCCTCATAGCCAAACGAAAAGCTGTAAGTGCTCCCGTTAAAGCTGAAGCTGCGCTCGCTGGCGCTGGCGTAGGAAACCGGAACCGGCGCGGCGTGAAGATCCATGGAAAGAACGGCAAGCTGCGTGCCTTCATCCGGGGTGTAGGTTCGGATCGAGCCGGGCTTTTCCACGGGCGTATGACCGGCCCGCATCACATAAAAACGCGACCGTTCGCTGCCAATAGTGTAGTAATCCTGATTGTAAAGCCGCTCGGAAACGGGCATAAGCAGATGCAGCATGTTGGCGCTATAGCCGGCGTTGGCGTGGAATCCGCTGTTGTGCAGCAGAAACCAACTCAGAAAAACAGCCTCGTTATGACCGGTGAAAACCTGACGACTGTAGTCCTTCACCAGAAGCGCGAACATCCATTCGTTGAGCTGCTGCTTTTCAGAAAAAGCCTGAAGCGTGGAAAGGACTTCCTCATAATTGCTTTCGGCCATTTCCAGCCAGGCGTCGGCAATGGTTTCGTTATTGAGCTGCGAAACTGAAAAGGTGCGGCTCACGCTCAGCGGAGGCATGGGCGCCTGATGATGATGCCATTCGAAGCGAAGCTCAGGCGGCAGCGTGGATAAACCAGGCGCGCGTTCCGGTGCGCTTCTAACGGGCGGAGGTGGTGGTAAGGGAGGCGAAGGCGGTACATCGCGGATTTCCGGCTCGGGCGTTTCCTCAGCGGGATCTTCCTCTTCGACCGGTTCTGGCTGAACGTCTACAGGATCGGGTTGTTCGTCGGGCTCGGGAGCCACGGGCGTTTCGGCTGGCTTGGGCGCTTCTTCCGGTACGGGCTCGGCGGCTTCCGGCTCGAAACTGGACCACTGCTGTCTCAGAAAGTCGGCAAAGCGACGGTTTTCATCATCTATAAACTGATCAAAAGCCTGCTGCTGCTCCCGCTGCCAGCGCTCGAAATCGGAATCCTGAGCGTGGGCATCCGGCGCAAAAGCGAAAAGGATGAAAGCTGAAAGAAAAAGCAGGAGCGTGAGTCGGAGTACAATCATGGTGTCCGCCGCTGATGGGTTGAGATAAAAAAGGCAGCCGGAAGCGGGATGCTGCTGAACTTCATCCGTTTTCGGGCTGCCGAATATGTTGCTTTACATTGCGTAAGGAATCAGAACGGGATTAGTAGCCCTGATTGCGACGCCACTCGCGGTAGTCTTCGATCTCTTTTTCGAGTTCATCGAAAGCCTGAGTAGAGCGGAAGCGGGTGTACATATTGTTGTTGTCGCGAATGCGCTGCATCAGCGCTTCGTTGGCGGCGCCGATTGGCATTTCAACCAGAACAAAAGAGCGGTAGATGCCGCTTTCTTCGCGGATTTCCTGCTCGCGAGCGCGTGAGCCAACAAGGGTTTCTTCAACAACTGACTTGTAGGCAGAAGTGAACTGATCAAGCAGTTCGGAGTCTTCGCCCAGGCCAACTTCTTCCTGGAAACGACGCTGCATTCCGCTCATGCGAACTTCAAGCTGCTCGGCAATCTGAGCGCGTCCGTCCATCAAAGACTTGTTGATGGAAAGCTGCATGTCGCGAGAGGTGTTGGTAGCGGCGGCAAAAAGGTAGTTATCATCCTGTGGCACGTTGATGTACCAGTCAGGCAGATTTAAGGTGTTGGTATCTGGCTTGGATGAACCGCATGCGCTGAGTATCAGCAGCGTGATGATCATTAAAGAAGAGTAGAAAAGTTTCATGCATTCCTCCCTGAAAGTGGAAAATGGGTTGAGTTGTAAAGAGTAACGGTTAAGTTAAGGAATTGAGTATAATTAAGGTGATTTTAAATTGGCTCAGCCTTCCTCAAAGTACATTGTGTGCTGGTATTATACTGAAATTCTTCCGTTTAGGTTCAGGAGAAAATTCGGTATGTCAGGGCTACAGTGCCAACAGTATGTCAGGTAAGCATATAGTACATTCTCAATCTGACAAATATTGTTTAGAAGGTCTGGGGGTCTACCTTTTGCACTTACTTTGTGCCTTGGTGACTCTTGTTGGTTCAACCCTTTTTTTCCAGTGAATAAGCGCGGGCTGTGATTTTTAAGAGATGATTCCGAGGCAAGGAGATACAAAAATGGGGATTAGTTAAAATCCCCATTTTTTGCGTAAATCAGCGATAAGATCCGCGTAACATTGCGTCCAAATAATTCAAAATTCAAAATTCACCATTCACAATTGGGAGCGCAGCGACCCTAAATTTCTCTTACAATGCTTCCGCAGCGGAGCATGCGGCTGCCGTGGTAAGGATTGAGGATACCTGATTCGCGGCTGAGCCAGTCGGCTGATCCGTCGCGGACCATCGGGCAGCGCTGAACGTAAACGGTATAGCTGAGCGGACCAAAGTTTTCAACCAGGCCAATCATGGCTTCAGAAAGGTATTCGAACTGGTAGCGCTGCTCTTCCACATCGGTAAGCTGGCTGATTGCTTGAGCACGACTGGTGATGGTCTCATACGCTTCGTTGTAATAAGCTGAGGCTTCATCATCGAGGCCTTCGGCTGCAACGACCTGCATGCTGCTAACCAAAACGGGAGCCAATTCAGCTGCGGTGCCGGAATCGGTTTCAATCAGCGCAGCGCTAAGCTGGAAATAGCTGTCGAGGGCAACTTCCAGCTGATCCTTGAACTCATCGCCGGACTCAAATGTAGAGGTTTCTTCGACAGGCGGCGTGGCTGTGCCCTCAGGAGCAGGCTGCTCGGTGGTTTCGCCATTACAGGCAGAAAGAAAAAGGGTGGAGCTGACTAATAAAAGTAAAATGGACTTCATAACAATAATAAGGGTTTAATAGTGAGAAAAATTCAAGCTGTAAAATAAGCAGGAATTCGTTTATCTAACGCATTGGACTGCAAAATAATGCACAGGGCTCAATGTTGAGTTTTAAGTTTTGAATTTTAAATGACTGGTTCTCAGCGTTAATCAGCGAAGTAATCTGCGAGAATACGCGTCCTCCCCCAATTCAAAAATCATAATTCAATCCCCGCCACGGGTTGAAACCCGTGGCTACGATGGTGGTCGTGTCCTGTTCGGACACTGCTCGAAATCACCATCCGCCTGAATGGCTGGACTCTACAGTACCGGCAGGTACGTTCCGCCGTAGGAGCCCCTGATTTCAATCGGGGGCGGTGAAAAATGCTTAAATCTGGACTAGTCCACCAATTAATCCGTGCATAGCAGCGCCAATCCATGTCACAAAAACTTAGAACTCAGAACTCAGAACTCAAAACTTCCCACCTCTGACAGATTATTTCAACATGATCATCCGTTAAGCGTAAAACCTTATATTTGCACAGTTCGCAACCCAACTCACATTTCGATTTTAACAATGTATTCCACCAGAATCCGGAAGGGTCGTAATATCCGGCTGATATGGCTTATCATATCGGTTCTTGGTGCAGTTGTGTTTCAGGGGTGTACTTCGACCAGCCTGATTGATGCGCAGAGTCAGGTAAGGCAGTCGTTTCACAGCGGCGATATAGACCGCTCGCAGGACTTAATGGCCCGTTTTGCCCGTAACAACATCTACCGCTCCAACGACCGCGTGCTCATGCAGCTCGAGCTTGGTGCCCTCAACTACTACAGCGGGAATTACGAGCAGAGCATGCAGTATTTCCAGGAGGCCGAGGTCGAAATCGACCGTCTTTTCGGGGTAAGCGTTGAGCGAAATATTCGTGCCCTGCTTCTGAATGATGGTCAGCTGGAGTATCAGGGTGAGGATTATGAAGACTATATGCTCAACCTTTTTAACGCGCTTTCGGCCGTTCATATGAATGATCTTGAGGCCGCGCTGGTGGAAACGCGAAGAGCAAGCTTCAAACTCGAAAGCCTTGCCATCCGGTATGATGGCATCGTGGAAACGCTCTCCCGCCGCGATACGACCAAAGTGGATACCCGCCCAGACTGGGAGCGGGGAAGCTCGAATATTCAGGAAAGTGCATTTGGGCATTATCTGAGCTACGTAATTTATGCGAATCAGGGCAGAACCGACAACGCCCGTATCGAATACGAGCGCTTCAGAAGGGCGCATAACCGGGCGTACCCCACCCGCAGGATTAATGAGCGTCAGCTGGCGCCATTGGCAGTGATGTCGTCATCATCTTCACCAAGCACAGAAGACACAAGAGCTGAAGTACGGACCTCGCCCTACCCCGAGCCCGGTAACGTGCTGCTGCTAGGTTTTGGCGGACGCGCCCCGGAGAAGAAATCCACCGAGCTGCGTATCTATTCGAATGATCTTAGCACATACATAAAGTACGCGGTGCCCTCTTTACAGCAGTACCGGTCGCGCGTCCGATCGGTTGAAGCCGTAATTAACGACACGCTTACGGTACGCATGCCCATGCTCGATGATTTTTCACATATCGCAGAAGATGTGTTTAACGTTAGAAAACCACTTATCGTAACGAGGGCCATTATCCGTTCTACGCTGAAGTACATAGGTTCGCAGACAACACAGCGGGCCATAAGAAATGAATTTGGCTCCGATGCGGGCAGACTTGCCGGCTTTATTACGGGTATTATTACAGAAGTGAGCGAAGTGGCCGATCTGCGTGCCTGGCAGACCATGCCGGGTCAGGTGTACGGACAGACCGTTTTGCTGCCGGAAGGAACACATCACGTTAGAATCAGGTATCTTGGTAACAACCGGGTACTGCTTCATGAGACCGAACAAACCGTAGAATCCGTGCCGGAGCGCCCGCTTCAGATACGGGAAGCTTTTTACTGGAACTAAACCCAAGCATCTATGAAAACCACCTTTACCACTTTTGCATCATCTCGCTGGCTGTCGCTGGCCCTTCTGTTTGTTATTATGATGACGGCCGTGTCCTGTTCAACTACCCGCACGCCCGGCTGGCTTTCGAGCCCGGGTGAAGCCTATCCGGAAAACCAATACCTGACGGCCGTTGGTTCAGGCAGCAGTTTGCAGGCCGCGCAGAATAACGCCATCGGAAACCTGGCCCGCATTTTTCGCGCCGATGTCCGGGCCGATCAGACGCTGGTTGATGACTACATAGAGACCATGCGCAACGAAGATGTGGATCTGGAGCGCATCACCAGCCTGATAAGCACCACCCGAATCGAGTCGAACATGGAAATGCTGAACGTTCAGGTGTACGAAACGCATCAGGATAACGGCACCTACTATGTGCTGGCCGGTTTTGAGCGGCTGCGTACCTCTACTATTTATTCGCGGGAGATCAGCAATAACGAAATGCAGATAAGCGAACTGCGCTCCCGTGCGTCTGGTGAAGAAAGTGTGATTCGCAAAATGAGCCTGCTTCGCTCGGCTCTGGTGGTAAGCGAGGTGAATGAAAACCTTTCGCGCCAGCGCGATCAGATTCTGAACCGCTCGGTGCAGTATAACCCTGAAGTGGAGCAGCGCCTGGCTATTGAGCGTGAGATCGAGGAATTATCGCGACAGGCTACGATCAGGCTTCGCATGGCCGACGGATTTCCGCGTGAGCTCGACGGCGCCCTGAAAACCGTTTTCCAGGATATGGGATTCAGGCTGGGGGAGTCGGTAACTGATCCGTTGCTTGAGGTTCACGCTCAGTTCATCGTCGAAGACACCGATCTTGGCCGCGACGACGCCGTTTTTAAGCACTGGTCGGTCATCATAGATATCACTGATACACAGACGCGAACCGACTTCCGGCAGTTTTTCCATGAAGGCCGTACCGGAGCTGCATCCGACGATCAGGCGACCCGCCGCAGCGCCCGGGACGCCCGCGATGTAATTGAACGCCCGTTCAGATCGTTTGTAGATCAGCAGATGCGTTCACTTATTAACTAACATCTTTTTTAATTAAGTTTTATACCAACTCACACTCTTATTCAGCTGACTTATGCGCGTATCCAAATCTATTTCCATTCTTTTCATTACTCTGATTTCCGGCTTCATGCTGGCCTCATGCGGACCGAGCCAGACCGTAACCCGGGTTGATGCCGACGGCACGCTCGACCTCTCCGGCCGCTGGAACGACCGCGATGCCAGAATTGTGTCAGAAACCATGATTGCTGATGTGCTTGGCCGTCCGTGGCTGGAGCGTTTCGAAAACAACCACGGTCGTCAGCCGGTTGTGATTGTAGGCCGTGTTCAAAACGACAGCATGGAGCATATCGACACCGATGTCTTCACCAAAGACCTTGAAAGGGAGCTCATAAACTCTGGTAATGTCCGTTTTGTGGCAGGCGGAAACGTGCGGAGCGACGTGCGCGACGAGCGTTCACAGCAGCAGCAGTACGCCTCATTTGAAACGGTGAAGAATTTGGGTCAGGAATTGGGCGCCGATTATATGCTGGTTGGAAACATCAACTCGATAATGGATGAGTCGCTTAACCGCCGTGAAGCCCAGATTTTCTACACGGTAAACCTGGAGCTGGTGGATATTGAAACCACCGAAAAAGTGTGGATTGGCAACGAGCAGATTCGTAAGATTATAGAGCGTCGCGGCGTGAGGTAAATCAAAACCTCACATACCGCTTGCGCGGAACACGCTATCTGATTCGAACGGAACCGACTTAAAAGGGAAACTATGACAGCTAAACCCACAGCTGAAGGAACGCTGCTATGGCAGCCGACGGAAAAGCAGAAGAATGATGCAAACCTCACCCGCTACATGAAGTGGCTGGAGGCCCAAAAAGGCCTTCAGTTTGAGGATTATTACGCGCTGTGGGATTGGTCGGTAAACGAAACCCAGGATTTTTGGGAATCCCTGTGGGAGTATTTTGAAATCCGTTCGCATGCCCCGTACACGCAGGTGCTGCAAAATGAGTGGATGCCGGGCGCCGAGTGGTTTTCCGGCTCTCAGCTGAATTTTGCAGAGCACGTGTTTCGTAACGAAACTGAAAAGTCACCCGCCATCATATTTCGCTCGGAGACAACGGAGTACGATGAAATCTCGTGGGAAAGCCTGAAGCAGCAGGTCAGTTCGCTTGCTCACTTCTTCCGGAAGTCGGGCGTGGAGAAGGGCGACCGGATTGCGGCCTATCTGCCGAACGCACCCCATGCGTTTATCGGAATGCTGGCGGCATCAGCCGTCGGAGCGGTTTGGTCGAGCTGCTCGCCCGATTTCGGCACGGAAAGCGTAATTGAGCGCTTCAGCCAGATTGAGCCTACGGTGCTCATCACCATAAACGGGTATCGCTACAACGGCAAAGCCCACGATCGCACCGACCGGGTTTCCAAACTTATAGAGGCGCTCCCGGAACTGAAGCACGTCATCCGGATTCCCTATCTCGAAGACGCTCCGGAGGTCGAAACGGCCGATGAAGCCATCACCCTAACCGACTGGAAGGACGCAACCGGAACGAAGAATCTGCCGCTGCGTTTTGTCGCGGTCCCGTTCGATCACCCGCTTTGGGTGCTGTATTCATCCGGCACTACGGGCATGCCTAAGCCGATTGTGCACGGTCATGGCGGCATGCTTCTGGAGCACCTCAAGTACATGGAGTTTCACGCCGACGTGAAGCCCGGAGACCGCTTTTTCTGGTACTCGACCACGGGCTGGATGATGTGGAACGTGGTGATGGCGGCCCTGCTGCGCGGAGCCACGGCCGTGGTCTACGACGGAAGTCCCGGCTATCCGGATATGAACGTGCTCTGGGATTTTGCGGCAAAATCAAAGATGACAACTTTTGGCACAAGCGCCACCTATTTGGTCAACTGCATGAAGCAGGGCATGAAGCCATCCAGGGAATTTGATTTGTCGAATCTGCGCTCGGTGGGCTCTACCGGCTCACCGCTACCGCCCGAAGGATTTAAGTGGGTGTATGAAAACGTGGGCGGTCATATCCAGCTCAACTCCACCAGCGGCGGCACCGATATCTGCTCCAGCTTTGTGGGCGGAAATCCACTGCTTCCGGTTCACGCGGGCGAAATTCAGTGCCGGATTCTGGGCTCATCGGTTTATGCGTTTAATGAAAAGGGTGAAGCGGTGACGGATGAAGTGGGCGAAATGGTGATAACCAAACCCATGCCATGTATGCCCGTTTTTTTCTGGGGTGATAAAGAGATGAAGCGCTACAAAGAAAGCTACTTCGAAATGTTTCCCGGCGTGTGGCGCCACGGCGACTGGCTGAAAGTGACCGGTCGCGGAAGCTGCGTAATCTACGGCCGCTCGGATGCGACCCTCAACAAAATGGGCGTACGAATCGGCACATCAGAAATTTACCGCGCGGTGGAAACCGACAAGCGCATCAAGGACAGCCTGGTTGTAAGTATCGAGAAGGAAGACGGCAGCTGGTTTATGCCGCTATTTGTGGTGCTTGGTGATGGCATCAGTGTAGATGACGACCTGCGGAAACAGGTGGCATCAGCTGTTCGTGAGCGAATCGCCCCGCGCTTTGTGCCTGATGAAATCATTGAGGTAAAGGAAATCCCGTACACTCTGAGCGGCAAGAAAATGGAGAAGCCAATCAAGCAAATACTGGAAGGAGTGGAGCCGGAAAAAGCAGCAAGCAAAGACTCCATGAAAAACCCGGAACTGCTGGAATACTATGCGGAAATTGCGGAGTCGCTTCGCTCCAAATTGTGAATGGTGAATTGGAAAATAGTCGAAGGTCGAAAGTCCAAGGTCGAAGGTCCCGCGATTTCAACTTCCCGAGTTGAATCTACCTCGATTGAACTGCGTCACTCTGTGCTGTACTCTGCGCAACCTGTCTGCCATAGCGGAGCCAGGCAGGCCTGTCTGCCACGGCGAAGACAGGCAGGCTCTGCGTCCCCTTTCAAATGGGCGCCCGACTTTGGCTTATTGTTATCAACTAAACTTTTATTATTCTTCTAAAAGCAGAGGAAAATAAAATGACGAACATAAACGATTCAGAAGATTTAGAGCGGGATGATGCCGTGAGATTCATCACCACCGATGAAGTGATGGAAATCCTGTCCGGCCTTAAGGCTGAGCTGAAGGAGCGTTTTGGCGTGAATAAAATCGGGATATTTGGTTCTTTTGCCCGAAATGAGCCTGATGTTGACAGTGATGTGGATATTCTCGTAGAGCTTGAGGAGCCGCTTGGCTGGGAGTTTTTTGAACTGCTCGAACTACTGGAGGAAAAGCTGGGCAAGCGGGTAGATCTCACCACCAAATCGGCCCTTAAAAAGCAGCTCCGTGATGCAATTCTCAAAGAGGTGCGCTATGTGTGAGACCAGGGGAATCAGGTCATGAAAATTCCGCATACATCACGAAAAAAGCGCAGCTACCGCTATCTGCTCGAAGATATGTACGACGCTATGCTGCGAATCGAAAAATACATCTCTGGTACCAATGCTAAGGATTTTCTTCACAATGAGCTCATTAGTGATGCAGTAATGCGAAATTTTGAGGTCATCGGAGAGGCTGCGAAAAATATACCCGGACGCTTCAAGGCCAGATATCCCGAAATCCCCTGGGACCGCATGTATAAACTCCGGAATTTTCTGGCTCACGAATACTTCGGCGTTGACCTTCACATGGTCTGGAGAATTGCCAAAGACCACCTGCCCGAGCACATCCGCGATATGGAGCGAATTCTGGACATTGAATCATAATATCAGTAACCTTGTTGCCTGAGAGACGAAATTGCTATGTGAAGTATTCCTAAAAAATGTCGAGGGTAGTTGTTTACTAAATTAAAAACTATGATAGCCTCAGAAGATACTGGAAATGAGGCTAATAGTGGGAAGTTGGGTACGTTTGGAGGAGTTTTTACACCTTCAATTTTAACGATTCTGGGCGTTATCATGTATCTGCGTTTCGGCTGGGTGGTCGGAAACGTTGGTCTGATAGGTACGCTGATTATCGTTACGCTTGCTACGTCTATCACTTTCCTTACGGCCCTGTCTATTACGGCTATTGCCACAGATCAGAAAGTACGGATTGGCGGTGCGTATTATATGATCAGCCGATCGCTTGGGATTGAGTCCGGTGGCGCAATCGGTATCCCGCTGTACATCGCACAGGCGCTGTCTGTAGCGCTGTATACAGTTGGTTTTGCGGAAAGTGTTACGGGTGTATTCCCGGACGTGAGTATGCGTACAGTAGGGTTGGTCACAACCGTGCTGGTAGCCGGGATTGCCATAGTCTCGGCTAAAACGGCCATTAAAGCGCAGTACTTCATAATGTTTGGTATTGCGCTTTCGCTGCTCTCATTGTTGTTTGGCAGCCCTATTGAAGAATCATCAGTGGAGATGTGGGGAGCGGCAGACCGGCACTCAGAGGGTTTCTGGATTGTATTCGCAGTCTTCTTTCCTGCCGTAACCGGTATTATGGCAGGTGTGAACATGTCCGGCGATCTAAAGGAGCCGAACAAGTCTATTCCCAGAGGTACGTTTGCAGCCATTGGGGTTGGTTACATAATTTATATGATACTCCCCGTTATTCTGGCCACCAGAGCCGATGCGCTAACGCTTATCGAAGATCCGCTCATCATGAGGCGTATGGCCTATTGGGGCGACGCCATTCTGATCGGCGTCTGGGGTGCTACTCTATCCAGCGCGCTTGGAAGTATTTTAGGTGCGCCCCGCATTTTGCAGGCTCTCGCACGCGATGGAATCCTGCCACGCTGGTTAAAATTCTTAGGCCGTGGTGATGGCAATGACGATTCTCCCCGCATTGGTACACTCTTTACCATGGGTATTGCCTTGGTGGCCGTATTTTTTGGGAACCTGAACATAATTGCGCCCATACTTACGATGTTTTTTCTAACTACTTATGGGGTAGTAAACATCACAGCCGGTATTGAACGTCTTTTAGACAGCCCGTCTTTCCGGCCTAAAGTAAGCGTTCACTGGAGCTTTTCTATTCTGGGGGCAATTGGTTGTATTGCCGTGATGTTTCTTATTAACGTAGTGGCTACAGTAGTGGCTTTCATATTTGTTATTCTAATTTTTGTATGGCTGCGAAAAAGAGAATTGACAGCAACCTGGGGTGATGTCAGAAGCGGAATCTGGATGACCCTCACCCGGGCCGGGTTAATGCAAATAAGCAGGAAAAGCGACTCTAAAACCTGGCGCCCTCACCCTCTGGTACTTTCCGGTGCACCAACTAAACGATTTCACCTCATAGAGTTTGCTTCAGAAATAACCCACAACCGTGGAATCCTGACTGTTGCGACAACTCTCACCACTCCGGGGCTAACTGATGCCCGTAAAGTTGAGGTTGAAGATAATATCAGAGATTTTTTATCTAAAACGAATATACAGGGACTTGTGAAGGCGGTGAAGTCTGAAAACGCCTTCGAAGGCGGTAAAATGCTCGCCGATGTTTATGGCCTCGGTGGTTTGGTACCAAATACCATTGTACTTGGAGACAGTGAAAACCCTGAATATCGTAACGAGTATTGCGATATGATTGCGCATTTTTACAGACTTAAACGAAACGTACTTATTGTTAGGGATAATCCTGAAAAGGGTTTCGGGCGTAAAGAAAAAATTGACTTATGGTGGGGCGGACTCAAAGGAAACGGTGGCCTGATGATCCTGCTGGCCTATCTGCTGCAGCAAAGCCGAAAATGGAACTGTGAAGAGGTTAATATAAAGATGGCGGCAGAAAATGAAATCGGAGCTAAGAAAGCACAGGAAAACATTAGGGTATTGCTGGAGCAGTTCAGGATCGATGCTAAGGTAAATGTCTACGTAATGAACGGAAGGCCTTTTGATGAAATCCTCCACGAAAACTCATCCGAGGCCGATGTTATCTTCATGGGTATGGCAACGCCGGATGAAAACTTCGAAGCCTATTATACAAGCATGCAGAAGCGCCTGAAAAAACTACCAACAACCATTCTCGTACTTGCCGCCGAAGATGTGTCGTTTGGTACCGTGCTCATGCAGCAGGAAGAGTTTGTATCAAAAGAGTAATAGTTTGAGGGATAGAGGGATAGAGGGATAGAGGGATAGAGGGATAGAGGGATAGAGGGATAGAAAACTGAACGTCGGGAAAACACTAAAAGAAACCAAATAATGCTTCGGTGATGCTGGTTTCGACTCCGCTCAACCAGCGTTCATGGCTTAATGATATCTATAAATACCTCGAAGCGTACACTGAGCGGAGTCGAAGGGTATGCTGAGTAAAACTGAGGAATTTCGAATGTTGAGCCTGCCTGTCTTTGCCACGGCAGACAGGTTCAACATTTAAAACTTTAACCCCTCTTACCCCTTCATCAAAGCCTCGATATCTGCGCGCTTCTTGGGGACATCAGTCATGTTTTCGGTGCCGGATTCTGTGATTACGAGGTTGTCTTCGATGCGGATTCCGCCGAAGCCGAGGAGCTTGCGAAGGGCGGATTCGTTGAGGAATTCCTTGTATTTGGCGTCGCTGAAGGCTGGTTCGAGCAGGGCGGGAATCATATAGAGACCGGGCTCGATGGTAATTACCATTCCTTTTTCTAACGTTCGTCGGGCGCGCAGGAATCGAAGTCCAGGCCGGTCGATGGGCTCAACGCCTTTGAGGTAGCCGCCTACGTCATGAGTGTCTAGACCGAGGAAATGACCAAGTCCGTGGGGAAAAAAGAGGGCGAACAAATTTACCTGCATCATATCCTCTACATCTCCTTTAACGTAACCGCAATTTTTGAGCCCCTCCACAATTACTTTGGCCGCGTGCAGATGCAGGTCCTCCATCTTCACGCCGGGCCGCGCGCCGCTGGTGGTTTCCACCAGTGCCTGCAGGGTGATGTCATACAGATCAGACAACGGCTTTGCAAAGGTCCCGCTCACCGGAAACGTACGGGTGATATCGGCCGCGTAGCCTTTGTACTCGGCTCCGGCATCAATCATAAAGTGACCTTTTTTCTCGATTGGGGCAGAGTTTTTCACATAGTGAAGAATAGCGCTGTTGCTGCCAGATGCAAAAATGCCGCCATAGGGCTGATGCAGCATTCCGTTTTTCTGGGTGATGTGCTCAAAGGCCGCTTTTACCTCATACTCATAGCTTGCGCTTCCAACCATCTTCATGGCCGTGCGGTGGGCTTCGCTGGCAACTTCATTCGCGCGGCGCATCAGCACGAGCTCTTCGTCTGACTTGATGCTCCTGCAGTAAGCCATGGCCTCAGGAAGCGTCTCGGTATTGCACTCAAGGCCCATGCCGCGGAAAAGTGCCGCAGAGTCTTCATTCAGACAAAAGACCGTTTCCGGCTCCCGTTTTTTGAAGACCATTTCAAGCTGATCATCATACAAAACGCTGTCGGGAGAAAAGCGCTCTTTGTAGTATTCGGGCGGATTAACGTGACCCATCCAGACTGCGAATTTTGCGTCGCGGCGGGGCATCACCAGATGCCAGGTGCGGTCTTTAAGATCCAGAATGACGTGAAAATCGGGCTCGTCGATTCCGGTGATGTACAGGAAGTTGGATTCCTGCCGGAAAGAATACTCAAAATCGGTGTTATAGCGGTGTTTTACAGTGCCGGCTTTCAGATATACCAGGGCATCGGTATCGGGTTTAAAAACGTCGAAAAGCTTGTTTCGGTTAATCTGTTCCATAAATAGGCTTTGCTATGATATAAAGTCGAAGTCGAATTCAGTAAATAATATAAACAAATGTATCGCAGTGTGATGAGGCCTTTGAAGACATCACCTTAAAACTAAAGTAAACGCTCTGCTAAATTGTTTAGCAACGGTTCTGCATCCATCAGGCTGTTGCCCTTTTTGAAAAGGACATCCCTCACTTTGCTGACCTCTTCATCCGGAATCTGTGTGCGGCCTTTCTGACGAAATATAACGCCCGGCAGTTCCTGGAAATCTGAAATGCAGACCAGCAGCATCAGATTTCCGAATGCGCCTGAAGCGTGCAGCCCGCACAGCCATGTCGATCCGTCGGTATGTGACACTATTGCTACAGACCATTTATTGATGCTGGTATAATAATGATTTACGTGTGGATATGCATCCATTTTTGGCGCTTTTATATAGCTTATTTGCCCGGGCTTATCGCTGTATATCTGGTTCAGAAGGGATGCAAGAGCTTCAGTATCCCTTGTCTTCGCTCCTGCAAAACCGCGCCGATGCCAGTAGGTAAAATCCCTGATTGATTGGGGGTTTTCCAGATGAAAAGAAAGGGGTGAAACGGCCTCGATGCCATCACCCTTTATGGCAAAACCAAGCTCCCCTAATCCGTTGCTGAGTACGATAAATGGCGCCTTTATCTGCTCGTTATAGCGCGCGGCCTGCATGCCGGCCTGCTCGTTCAGCTTTACGTCGGCCGATTTGCATTCCACCAGAATGAAGGGTTTCATGGCGGCATCGTAGGCCAGAATATCGGCCCGGAACTGATCCCCAACCGACTTTCGCTTTACCGGCAGCTCGGTCGACATCCGGTTTATTGGCACGCCGCAGTCGAAATGTAGCCATTCCATACACCTGAGCCTTACGCGCTCCTCGGGCCGGTCGCGCAGCAGTTGTTTCCGGGCCGGATTCCATAACCACTTTTCACCCTCGCTGAAACGAACCTCATGAAAATGGCGTCCGCTTAAAATTTGGGGCGAAGTTGAGCCGGTATCTGTTACAGTCCTGCTTGTGCTCAAGGTAAATTAAATTGGTATGTTGGTGGTTTAGGATGATGTCGTCTTTCGTGCATAAAAAAGCCGGCATGACCCCAAAATGTACCGGTTTCTGCCGTGCATGCAAAGTTTAAACCTATTAAATCCCTCAAAATAATGATCAGCCGAAAAGACCATCTGATTAGTAAACTTAATCTTCAGCCGCATCCGGAAGGTGGATTCTACAAGGAAATGTACCGCAGCGAAATGATGCTCCCGGTGCATCAGCAGAATGAGGCGTTCAGCGGGCCAAGGCCTGCATCAACCGGGATCTATTATCTGCTTGGCGCGGGCGATTTTTCGGCGTTTCACCGGATTCATTCCGATGAAATGTGGCATTTTTACGAGGGTGATGCCATCACAATTCATATCATCCATACCGATGGATTGTACCAGGCGCTGCAGCTGGGGCGTGATGTGGATCGTGGTCAGGAATTTCAGCTCGTGGTGCCGGCCGGGGCGTGGTTTGCGGCCGAGCTGGAGGCAGATCCGGAGACAAATTTGCAGGCATTCGGGCTTGCGGGCTGTACGGTCGCACCCGGTTTCGATTTTGATGATTTTGAAATGGCCGACGGATACATGCTCAAAAATGCTTTCCCGGAGCACAAAGAAATTATCGATCGACTTGTGAGGTGAAAATCGTCTTCATTTAGCGTAACTTATTAGCTGGTTGAATCACATCATTTTAGCAGTACAAACTCACAGACTATGAAAACAAAGGCCACAGCTTTTTTTACCGCAGCAGTACTTTTTATTCTCACAATGGCTATGAGGGCAGAGGCACAGGTGCCCGCCGAGCCGTTTTCTTTTACGGAAGTGCAGCAAAGCTGGAGTGAAGATTTCGGTACCTACGCCGGCAGTTTTGCTTCGATTCCGGCACATATGTTTGTGACCTGGGATGAGCTTCTCGCTGAAAATCCATTTACCGGTGTTGGCGATTTTTTCACCGGAAATCCGGAGACGGGCTACGGGGCTTTTACAGCCTATACCTCAGAAGCCGGGCAATTTTCCTTCGGAATCCGTGAGCGCGCACCCGTGGACCTGCGTGACGCCCGCTTGTATTTCAGCTTTACCAATAATACCGGCGAACCGGTAAGCGTGTTTGAAATCAGTTATGATGTCGAAGCCTGGTACATCGGCGACCGCCGCAACCGTATTCGCCTCAAGTATGATACGGTTCTGGAATCGGACACTCGGGGTACCTTTGAAGTCGATATTTTCTCAACCGACAATCCTTCCGAAACCAGTACGCCGGATTCCAAAGTGAACGGGGCGCTTGACCAAAACCGTACGCAGGTTTCGGGCCTGGTGGATATCACCCAGCTCAATGATGGCACCGGAAATACCTTTGAGCCGCTGCAGCCGGGTGAGACTGCCTATTTCCGCTGGCAGTTTTCCAATCTCGAAGCCGGCGAAACCGGTGACTTACGCTCAGGTCTTGGCATTAACAACATAGAAATCAGTCTTTCCGATGAGGAGGTTCCGCCTCCGGTTCAGCAGCGTTTTGCTTTCACCAGCGACAACCAGATTTATACCCAGAACTTTAACTCCTACCGCGGCACCGAAGAAAGCCTTCCTGATGTGATGTTCGTAACCTGGGATCAGACGCTGCTTTTCGACCCGTTTACCGGCGTTGGTGATTTTAATACATCTGATGCGGCTACATCCTACGGAAACTTCACGGCTTATACTTTTGATAACGAGGAATTTTCATTCGGAATCCGTGAGCGTGCGCCGGCTGATCTTCGCGATGCCCGCCTGTTCTTTGCCTTCACTAACGAAACCGGCGAGCCACTGAGCGAGTTTGAAATCAGCTATGATGTGGAGGCCTGGTACATTGGCGACCGCCGCAACCGGATTCGTCTCAAGTACGATACCGAAGAAACATCAGCTGAGCGCGCGGTGTTTGAAGACGACGTTTTCTCCACCGATAATCCATCATCTGTATTTACATCCGGTACAAAAGTGCCTGGTTCTTTTGCGGATCACCGGACGTCGGTAAGCGGCACGATTGACATCACCACGCTTCGCAAAGATCCGATGACGGGTGAGCTGTTTGAACCGCTTCAGCCGGGCGAAACGGCCTACTTCCGCTGGCAGTTTTCGAATCTTGAAGCAGGCGAACTGGGTGATTTACGCTCCGGTCTGGCCATCAATAACGTGAGCATTGGGTTGCCCGGCGCAACATCAACTGAGCCTGGCCTGGACATACCAAATGAAGTGAAGCTGAACCAGAACTATCCGAACCCGTTTAACCCGGCCACGCAAATCAGCTATCAATTGCCGGAGCGTTCGAGCGTGACTCTTGATGTTTTCAACATTCAGGGACAGCGCGTGGCAACGCTGGTAAACGGAAATCAGGCTGCGGGCTCTCATTCTGTGAGCTTCGATGCCTCAGCACTCTCGAGCGGCGTCTACATCTACCGCCTGCAGGCCGGAAACGTAGCGCTTACAAGAAAGATGACGGTGATTAAATGATAATTGTGAATGGTGAATGGTGAATTGTTGAGCGAAGCGAAATCCCGGCCCTGAAAGGCGTCGGGATGAATTAGGCCCCGTGAAATATGAATAGCTCCGGAGTCGGATATGCCTACATTTTGCGTGATTAAGGACTCTAGTTTCCGAAAGGTTTCATTTTTAGGTACGAATAAGAATTCTGACCCGTTGTATTTGTAGCTCTAATGTGCTACATTTTCAAAAAGGAGATTATTATGGCAACAAAAACGACAACGGTAAGGGCAAGGCTCGAGCCGGGACTAAAGGAAGAGACAGAGTCCATTTTTGAACAGCTCGGTTTAACGACGACTGATGCAATACGTCTGTTTTTTATGCAGGTTAAGCTTCAGCGTGGAATGCCTTTCGAGATAAAAATCCCCAACAAGGCTACTCTACAAGCAATAGATGATGCCAAAAACCGGAAAGACGTTAGCTCGAATAAAACCGCAGAGGATTTGTTTGACGAACTCGATATCTGATGAAGGTTATCACCAAAACATCCCGTTTCAAAAAGGATGTGAAAAAAATGAAGAAACGGGGAAAATCCTTCGAATTACTCAAGCAGGTAATTAGCCAACTTGCTAACGACGGGAGTCTGGAACCAAAATTCAGAGATCACAAGCTGCTGGGAGATTACTCAGGGACACGGGAGTGTCATTTGGAACCTGATTGGCTGCTCATCTATATGACTACACCTGATGAGTTAACACTAGTAAGAACAGGGTCACACGCTGATCTGTTTAAATAATAATTGTAAATGGTGAATGGTGATTTGGAAGGGTCGAATTTGAGAGACCTTGGACTTTGGACCTTTGACCTTCGACTGATACCTGCTCACTGCTCACTGTTATGGAATAGCCAGGGCACGATTTGGTCTTCCATCAGGGCGAAGATGCGGTTGTTGAGGCCGCGGTCGCGCTGGTCGGGGTTTCCGGTGAAAACGGCAACGGCGTTAAAGTCCGGAAGGATGAAGACGTACTGACCGCCGTAGCCCCACGCAAACCATGCGCTGTGCGGTCCGAAGGTGTTGTGCCACCAAAGGTAGCCGTAATCATGTCCGCGGCGGTTGTAGCTGCTCTGCTCGAAATGCTTGGTGAAGCTTTCATCAACCCATTCCTGTGAAAGTATCCGCTGCCCGTTCAGTGTGCCACCGTTTAGATAAAGACGTCCCATTGCAAGAAGCCCGCCTGGCGTAACGGCCATATTATTACCACCGAAGTAAAATCCTTTGGGATCGGTGTCCCAGCCGCCAATGCGGATTCCGGTGGGGCCCGTAAGATACTGATTAGCAAAACTCCGCAGATTCATTCCGGTTGCGCGGGTTAGCACGGCTGAAAGCAGATGCGTATCGCCGGTGCTGTACACCATGCGGCTCCCGGGCTCGTGCTGAAGCTCCGAATTGAGCACAAACGCCACCCAGTCAGGACTCACCACCCAGCGGCCGTAGTTGCCAAAACTCGTGGACTGAAGCCCGGTAGACATGGTAATCAAATGGCGAACGGTGATGCTTTTCTTGCGCTCATCGTCGATGTTTTCGTAGTAATCACCCAGCCAGGTTTCGATAGGCTGATCGAGGTTGTCGATATATCCGTTTTCGAGGGCGGCGTACACCAGCACGTTCAGCAGGCTTTTGGAGGCCGACTTGATATTGGTGAACCGGTCTCTGGCCGCGTTTCCGGTGTAATGCTCGCTAACGACCTCATCACCGGAGAAAAGAAGAAAGGAGGTGATACCGCTTGTGGAGGTGATGGCTTCAGCCAAAGCATCGGCGTCGGTTTCAGGGTATGAAAAGACCGGTTCTTCATGAGATGCACCCACAACAGGAGCATCGGAAGAGGTTTGGGATTCCTGCTCGCTGCACGATGCTCCGGTAATGAATAGCAATAAAATGAGGGCTGTTTTCATGTGTTAAACAACGCAGAATCTTGCTGGAATGTTCTGCAAAGCCCTGTGCTGTATGTTAAATCTGTGCAGCGGCTTCTTCAAGTTCACGCTGCTCACGCTCGTACACCCGGGCGGTTTTTACCACCTTAAGCTCGCGGCCTTTAAACTTGGCCACATAGGTTGTCCAGCGGCTGTAAAACAACAGTTTAAAAGTTCGGAAGCTGAGCACGATGTCGAGGCTGGTTTCCGAATCGTCCGAATTTATGGTGATGATATCCACAAAGGGAACCTCACTGTAAAACCGCTTGGGCGCCTGACCCCTTTCGCGCTCCCAGGCGTCGATTACCTTCGCACGGATGTTATCCATGTAGTCCAGGTGGTTTTTCTGGAAATCCAGATAGGCGTCGAGCTGTGCATTGCTCGGGCCGTCGCTACCGGCCACGAAGAACAATTCAAAGACCTGATCTTCACCAAACCAGAATTCATCACCCTCTTTACCGTGGTATTTCAGATAATCGCGAAGCTCGTCTCTGCTGTTTAAAAACATAAAAGTAGTGTGATGTATTCGTGGATGATATCGGAATTACTCGCTTATATCGCCTGGTGTTTTTGGGGTGATGTAGCCCGTTTCCAGCGCCCGAAGCACGTATTTACCGAGTACGTCGAATTCCAGATTCACGCGGTCGCCGGTTTTAAGCTGATGCATGTTGGTATGATCCCAGGTAAACGGTATGATGGCCAGCGTGAAGTTGTCCATTTCTAATCTTGCCACCGTAAGGCTGATGCCATCAACGGCAATACTGCCTCTTGGAACGATCAGGTGCGCAAATTCAGGCGAATATTTCACGTGAATCAGCCAGTTGGCGCCTTCGTCTTCAATTTCTGTAATCACGCCCGTGGTATCCACATGCCCCTGAACGATGTGTCCGTCCAGCTTTTTCTCCATGGTGAGGGAGTCCTCGAGGTTAACAACAGAGCCCTCTTTTAAATCTCCGATTGAAGTTTTGCGCAGCGTTTCTTCTACAGACTGTACGGTAAAGCTGCCTTCTGCTTTTTTTACCACCGTGTGGCAAACCCCGTTAATACTCACGCTATCATCCACATCGAGCGATGAGGCAAGTTTGGATTCGATAATAATTTCAAGGCCGCCCTTAAGGGGCTCCAGTTTCGATACGGTGCCTGTTTGTTCAATAATACCTGTAAACATAAAAATAGAAATAATGTGTATGTAAGAGTGATGCCATTTGTGATTGCATCACCCGGAAAGAAAGTTTAAAAATAAGCTGAAAAGAGCAGATCATCACCAACCTTAGTGGTAGAAATGTTCTTCAGCTGTAACGCTTCCTGAAGGGTTTCAATTCCTAAACCTACAAAGGAGCGCGTGCCGGCGCCGAGCAGCTTAGGCGCTATAAACAGCTCCAGCTTATCCACCAGGTTCCGGCGTATCAGTGCCCGGGCGAGATCGCTGCCGGGCTCTGCAAGCACTGAGGCTACACCAAGTTTGCCTAACTCAAGCATGGCGTGTTCGAGGTCGCTGTGCTCTTCATACTTATTTACCAGGAGCGTTTGGCCGCGAAATCCATCCGGGTCCAGTATGTTAAGCATAGGGTCGGCTGTGCTTCTGTATTTCTGCTCGTTATGAGTTATTACGATGGTGCGTTCTTCATATTGATCAGTAAAGACGTTCAGATTGCGCGGCAGGCTGAGCGGGCCATCCACAACGATACGCCGGGGCTGACGGCCCTCCACATGGCGGACCGTGAGTCTTGGGTTGTCGTTCAGTACGGTGTTGCGGCCTACCATTACGGCATCGTAGCCTGCTCTCCATTCGTGTACCAGGCTTCGTGCCGCTTTGCCGGTGATCCACTGAGAGCTGCCGTCGGCTGCAGCAATATAGCCATCCAGCGTCTGGGCCATTTTCATTACTACAAACGGCCGCCCGGTTTTGGTGTAATGAAGAAAGCTTTCATTTTGTCTGGCGGCTTCATCGTGGAGCAGACCGGAATCAACTTCAATCCCGGCTTCACGAAGTATGGAGAAACCCTCGCCGTCTACTTTTGGATTGGGATCTTTGAGGGCAGCAACAACGCGCTTTAAAGGCAACTTTGCCAGCGCTGCGGCGCAGGAGGGCGTTTTGCCAACATGAGCACATGGCTCGAGCGTTACATAGACCGTAGCTCCTTTAAGCATTGCCTTGTCTTTAACGCTGCTGAGGGCGTTTACTTCGGCATGCGCCTTACCGAAGCGTTCATGATAACCCTGGCCAATTCGTTTCCCGTTAGCATCTACAATTACGCAGCCTACAAGTGGATTCGGACTTACGTGTCCCCGCCCCAGCGCCGCAAGCTTAAGGGCTTTTTTCATCCACTTGGTATCGTCTTTTGTGAAGCTGTTGGAAGGCATGTATAGAGTTGGTTGGGGCTGGTGAACTATTCCATAAAATAAAAAAGGCGGGAATCAGAATCGATTCCCGCCTTGAAAGTACAAAAGTTGAAAGCTTTATGCCTTCAGAAATTCAGCTTACATAGATTGCATTGCTGCAGTCTGCTGGCGGTTATCGCGTACACGAACCTGATCCTGCAGACGCTGCACGAGCTGATCTGTAAAGGTGCGGCTCTTTTGCTGAGTAAGACGAGTGCGAATGCGGTCGCGTTCGTTGCTGCTAAGATCGGCCAGGTCGGCATCGATACGCTCATCAACAACTATAAAGAATACAGCGCTTTCGCCACGGAAAGGTCCTTTCAGCATTTCGACATCAGATCCGAAAATCTGGCCAACCACTCCCGGCTCACGACCGGCTCCGGAAATGTTGGTGCTGTTCATACGCACGTTGGAAGCCGTTTGGACAGAGCGCTCAGAGCGTTCAGAAATTTCTTCCAGCGAGCTAAGTGAAGCATACTGCTCACGAACGCGCTCAAGCATAATATCGCGGCGCTTTTCGGCACGAACGGCGTTTTCAACCTGCTGGCGAACTTCTTCGAGCGGGCGTACGCCAGCGTCTATAACGCGGTTTACCTTAATTACTACGAATTTGGTATCGAGCTCGATAACCGGGGAAATGCTGTTACGGCGGAGCGTTTCAAGCTCTCGCAAGATAACGCGGCTTTCACCAATACCGGAAATAAATGGAGCACCTCTGGTGGCTGTTGCATTGTTTACCGTGTGGTTTTCACGCTCTGCTTCGGTTTCGAAACCGTCGAGGCGGGCAAATTCACGGAAATCTTCTGCATTAGACTGCTGTATCGTAATGGTGCGGTCGGCAGCAATTACGCGCGATACAACGGCATAACGAACTTCGCCGTTGCGCTCGGCGGTTTTCTTTACAATCACGATCTGATTTTCATCAACAAGCGGCTCGCTTACTTCGCCAACTTCCATATCGAAAACGATATCATATGGCGGGCGCACATCGTCGCGGCTTCTGAATTCGCCGCTGTACGGCGTGGTTGAAAAGTTGATTTGAACGAATAATGAGTCGTCCTGGGTGTCGGCAAATTCACTGCGAAGACCGGCAAGCTCTTCTTTAGAACGAAGCGTATCTGCAGCAGTAGGGTCTTTGCTGAAGCTTACGTAGCTGAATTCCCATGTTTTTTCGCGCTCGAACTGCTTGCCGTTTTCGCGGTGGTAGCGCTGCAGGTCTGAATCGGAAATCTCTATTTCACTGTCAGAAATATCGGAGTACGGGAAGCGTACAAAAGAAATGTTGGCCGTTGTGTTGGTGCGAATGAAATCCTGCTCGATTTCACGGCTGGTAACCATCACAGAAGACTGCAGGAACTGATTGATTTTCTGCTGGCGACGGTTTTCGCGAATCTGGTCTTCAATGAGAATCCATTCAGACTGGGTTTCCGGCTGCTCGATAAGTGCACGAAGCGTGGCACGATCGATACTGCCATCCGGACGGCCAAAAAACTGACGGATAATCGGGTCGGGGTTGTCGCCGAGAATGGCTTCAACGATTTCACGGTCGGTTACCTGAATACCAAGTTTCTCCATTTCACCCTGAAGGGCGAGTTCAACTACAAGCTGATCCCAAACCATTTCCTCAAAACGGGCGCGCTCTTCTATAGAAGGCGGGTTGCCGGTTTCACGGGTGTACTGCTCGGTGTACGCGTTGATGCGCTGGTTGTAATCGTTTTGTGTTATCGGACGGCCGTCTACATCACCTAAGTGGCGCGGCCCTGCTTGTAGTGAGGAGAATACGTCTGTATCCTGAAGCATAAACAAGATGCCAAAAGCGAAAACCAGTACCCAAAGTACAGGCCCCGTGGCACCTCTCATCTTTTCCATGAATCCCATTGCGAAACTTTAAACGTGTTTAAGTTAATATCGGTGGCTCAACTTTGAGCTTGAAACGGTTAGTTTTAGCGAAAGTTGATATAGCTTTCAAAAATAAGGGGTTTCCTTGGTATTTCAAAGCAGGGCTTTTGCGACCTAAAAGATATCGATAAGCCTCAGGTGTTTGAGGAAATCTCTCGGGTTTTCGTTGATGTTCTTGATAAGCTCATTCAGATTGTAAGACAGGCTGTCGAGGTTGTTGTATAACGAAGGGTCGTTAATAAGCTTGCCCATGCTGCCGTCACCCTGGTTTATTTTGCGCATAACTTCGTTCAGCTCAACTGAAAGCTCATCAATTTCCTTGGCAACGGAATCGAACTGGCTGGTAGTGGACTCCAGATTCGCAATGATGTTTTCAATCTGCTCCTGCTGGTCGCTGGTGAGGCCGTCTATTGTTTGAAGCGTATTACGAAGGTGAATAATGGAATCCTCAATGTCCTGACCGCGCGCGTCCAGAATTCGTTCTACTCCGGAAATGGTATTGTTGAGACCGCTGAGGGTTTGGCGTATATCATTTTCGCCCCCCTCTTCAAGCACGAGGTCAATCCGGCCCAGCACGTCGCTTAATTTCTCAGTTGATGATTCAATGTTACGGCCGGCGCTCTCTCCGATTTCGCGAACCGTACCCATAATGCCTTCATCGTAGCGGCCAATAATCCTGCCTCCGCTCTCAACCATAGTTGTTGATGAGGAACGCTCAATTTCGATGGCTGTATCCAGTACCTGCACCGTCCTAATATAGGCTATTGAACCCTCAGGCAGCTTCCGATCCATATTGAAGGTCATATCTACGCGCAGGCTGTCGTTATCCACAAATTCCACCCGGCGAACGCTGCCTACCTTTACGCCTTGCATGAAAACAGAGGTTCCGGAGACGACACCGTCCACCCGGTCGAAGTCTGCGTATACTTCATAGGTCTGGCTGAAGAGGGGAATTTCGGCCATAAACCGGTAACCTAAAATCCCAACTATTATGGCAACTAAAATGGTTATGCCTACTTTGTATTCGTTTTTCATCGGTTTGTTTAACTAATTAAATCGTTCAGTATGATGCTGTACGGCGCTGTGTAATGCTTTAAATTTGGTATTCGCTTGCTCTGATGAAGCTGTTAAGCCGCTTATGATCAGATTTTGTCATTTCCTGGACAGTACCATGCCAGCTGAGCTTTTGCTCATCCAGAAATGCAGCATAATCGGCAATTTCGAGCACGCTGTGCATGTCGTGTGTTACAACTATGGAGGTGATGTTAAGGTTGTCTGAGAAGTGGACAATCAGTTCGTTAATCTCGTTCGAAGTTTCCGGATCCAGGCCGGAAGTGGGTTCGTCGTATAGCAAATAATCGGGTTCGAGCACAATTGCCCGCGCCAGTCCTACACGTTTGCGCATGCCGCCGGAAAGTTCTGCGGTCGACTTGTCGCCTATATCGGCGAGGTTAACCATCTCGAGACATTCCAGTACCCGTTTTCGGATTTCATCTTCTTTCTTCTTGGTAAAATACCTTAAGGGAAATGCAACGTTTTCGAAAGCGCTGATAGAGTCGAAAAGTGCGGCACCCTGGAAAAGAAAACCAAAACGCTGTCTTTGTATGCGTAAGTCGACGTAAGATAACTCAAAAATGTTTTGTCCGTCGAGAAGAACAACGCCTTCGTCGGGTTTCATAAGGGCGTTAAGGTGCTTCATCAGAACGGATTTTCCGCAGCCGGATTTTCCGATAATAGCAAGCGTTTCGCCATTCGGTACGGATAGAGAAACATCTTTCCAGACCAGATTGTCGCCGAAGCTTTTTGAAAGATTTTTGACTTCAATCATATTACAGAAGAATTATGGCCAGCATCAAATCTGCCAGAAGAATAAAGATACAGCTTAGTACGGTAGCGTTGGTAGTGGCAGTACCCACTCCTTCAGCGCCACCTGAGGCATAGTAACCTTTGTAGCAGGAAATAGAAGTGATAATAAATCCAAAAACGATGGATTTTGTCATGCCGAAAATAATGTCCCAGGGCAGAAAGAAAGTACGTGCGCCCAATAGAAAGTCGGCAGCGGGAACCTGCCCTGTTACAATGCCTGCCAGCAAACCGCCACCAACTCCTGTGGTAGCAGCAGCAATATAAAGAACAGGAAACATCACAAAACTAGCCAGTACACGTGGTACAACCAGAAAAGAAACGCTGTTGAAACCCATAGATTCCAGCGCGTCGATCTGTTCGCTCACTCGCATTGTTCCTAGTTCCGTGGCTATTCTCGCACCTACGCGTCCGGCTAAAACCAGGCCGCTTATTACGGCAGCAAGCTCAATAATAATGGACTGGGTAACAATAGCGCCAATGGTAGACTTGGGAATAAGCGCCGATACAAGCTGGTAAGAGGTCTGTATAGATAGTACAGCACCGGTAAATACGCCTGCCAGAATAACAATTGGCAGGGAATCATATCCCGTCTTGATCATTTCGGAAACAAAATTCCGGTAATAGGACTTTAACTCCGAAGATGATCGTATAGCCTGGTACAGAAGCTGGCAATAGCGTCCGAAATCGTAAAATACCTGCATTGTCGATTGTTGGGTTCATACAAACCGTGGTAATATACACGGAATCATTGTAATTTCATGTATCATGTTTTCTTATCATAATTAGAATGAATTTTCAACGGATAGTTTCCCGCATGCGCGCAATTTCATATTTACCGCAGTTTTTTCACCGCCCTATAATGACATTAATACTGGCTGTGTTTGCGTTTTGTAATGTAAATACGGCTGAGGCTTCAAATAACGGCGACAGCGTCTATCGGTTTCTGGAGCTACCCGGTTCAGCCCGAACCGCAGCGCTGGGGGGGAATCATGTAGCGCTCAATAATCCTGATGCCACCCTGTTTTTTGCCAATCCGGCCTATCTTAACGCTGATTCTCACGGCAACTTCGGCCTTTCGTACCTGAACCACGTTACTGACGTAAATATGGGCTTTGTGAGCGGCGCCTGGCATTTTGATAATATCGGTACATTTGCTGCCGGCGTGCGGTTCATTAACTATGGCGAAATGCGCAGAGCAGACGCTGCCGGCACCGATTTGGGCACCTTTTCTGCTAATGATCTGGCGCTCACGATCGGTTATGCACGCGAACTTGCTGCAAATCTGCAGCTTGGTCTGGCGGGTACAGCTGTGTATTCCAGTTATGGGGATTTCTCTTCAACCGGTCTGGCCATGAACGCCGGTCTGTATTATTTCTGGGAAGAGCTAAATATGAATATTGGCGGTGCCGTTACCAATATTGGTTACCAGGTTTCGCGCTACGACGGGCGTAATGAGCCGCTTCCGCTGGATATTCGTCTGGGTATCAGCCGCCGGCTCGAGTATGTGCCGCTCAGGCTTAATGTAACTCTTCATTCACTCGACAGATGGGATATGGAAACCTTCCGCGATGAGGGCGAGTCTCCAACGTTTGCCTCGAATTTGTTTAGGCACCTTACATTTGGAGGCGAAATTATGTTTTCGGAAAATGTGCACGTTCGCGTTGGTTACGATCATCTCACCAACGAAGAGCTGAAAACCAGCACCCGACTCGATTCGGCAGGGTTTAGCTACGGGGTTGGAATACGATATCGAGGATTTAAGTTTGATGTTAGCCGGAACTCTTTTTCTGATCTTGGTGGTATTACCAGAATTGGAATTCAAACCTTTTTATAACTGTTCCCGAGTATTCAGGCGTATATTCAGGCCCGATAACCGACACCGAACAACCATACTTTTTTATTGATGATCAGATATTTAACGGCGGGCGAGTCTCACGGCCCGAATCTTACCGGCATTGTTGAAGGACTTCCGGCAGGGCTTAAACTAACAGCAGAAGATATTTCACTCCACCTGGCCAGAAGGCAAGAGGGGTATGGTCGTGGCGGACGGATGGCTTGGGAGAAAGATCTGGTTACGTTCAGCTCCGGGCTCCGTTTTGGTAAAACCATGGGCAGCCCCATTAGCATGAGCCTCGCCAACCGCGCCTGGGCAAAAGATAAAGCCAACTGGCCGGTAACCATGTCGCTTAAGGAAGTTGAGGGTCAGGATGATGTGGAGAAAATCACCCTTCCGCGCCCGGGACACGCAGATTTGGTTGGCGTGCAAAAGTTTCGTTTTGATGATATTCGCCCGGTAATCGAACGTTCAAGCGCCCGCGAAACGGCTATGCGGGTAGCATGTACTGCAGCCGCCCGTGTCTTTCTGAAAGAGCTGGGCGTCGAGATCGGCGGCCATGTAGTTCAGCTTGGCGAAAACGGCTACGGAAGCTGGGAAGAGCTTCGCGAAGCTGCCGACAAGCATTATGTGAAAGACGGAGCCGAAAACCTGTTTCGGAAAGCCGATGAGTCGGAAGTGCGCTGCCTCGATGAAAAGCTTACCGAAGGCATGGTTGAGGAAATTAAGCGCCGCCGGAAGGAAGGCTCTTCGCTGGGAGGGATTTATGAAATTATAGTTACCGGTTTACCGCCAGGGCTCGGCAGTTATGTGCACTGGGATCGTAAAATTGACGGACTTTTGGCACAGGCGCTTATAAGTACTCAGGCAATGAAAGGTGTGCAAATTGGTCTTGGTTTTGAGGCTGGTCATCGGGATGGCCGAAACGTGCACGATGCCATAACTAAAGACAGCGCAGCACCCGGCGGACTCGGTCGCGAAACCAACCGTGCCGGCGGAATCGAAGGCGGAATGACAACAGGTCAGCCGCTGCTCATTCAAGGGGTGATGAAACCCATTCCAACCATGCTCGACCCGCTGGGCACTGTAGATATAGTAACTGGTGAAGCCACATCGACCCGGTACGAGCGATCAGACGTGTGCGCGCTTCCGAGAGCAGTTGTAGTGGCCGAATGCGTTATCGCCCCCGTTCTTGCCAATGCTATTCTAGAAAAAACCGGTGGCGACTCAATGGATGAAATCAAAGAGCGCTTCATCAAACTGTTTGAGCCCATTGTATGAGTGAAGCACGAATTGAGCAGCTAAAGTCGTTTATAGAAGCAGACCCGACCGATACATTTACACGTTTTGCCCTTGCGCTTGAATATCTTAAGCACGATCGTAACGAAGAGGCGCTTGAGATTTTTACCAAAATTCTGCGCAATGAACCGGGCTACACGGGCGTATATTATCACTTAGGGAAGCTGTATGAAAAGCTGGGAAAGCAAGATGAAGCCGTGCGCATTTATTCCGAAGGAATTGTAATTTGCCGTCAGCTAAACGAACTGCATACCCTGCAGGAGCTTCAGCAGGCTCTGGACGAAGCGCTTGATTCTGATTATTGAATCTTTCTGGTCGGAAGTAGTATTTTTTAACATCGCGTGTATCGAAATTTTCGCTAAATCACTTTTGTAATGTATCTGAAAAAAACAACCCTGGCTCTTCTCGCACTTTTTCTATTTCCTGTATTACCTTCTGCCTGGGCCGGAAATACAGGCGAAGCAGCCGAAGTGATGCTTATAGAAACTGCAGACCGGAAAACCCATGAAGTTGAGCCCCGGGAAACTCTTTTTTCGATTTCGCGCCAGTATGGAGTTACGGTACAGCAGCTGCGTGACTGGAACGACCTGAGCAGCGATGCTCTCTCTCCCGGTATAGTACTTTATGTAGAGCCTGCTCCCGCTGCTCCTTCACGGCCAGAGCCACCCCGTGAGCAGACAAGGCCACAGCAGCCATCACCCGAAACACCAGAGCGTGCAAGCCAAAGGCAGCCTGAACCCCGTAGTACAGATCGTACGCATACGGTAGCGCAGGGTGAAACCATGTTTAGTATTGCCCGGCAGTACGAAATTACGGTGCAGGATCTTGCCGAGTGGAATGCACTTGAGAGCAGCGCCCTTAGAATTGGGCAGGAGCTGATTGTAGGCCGTGCAGAAGTTGACGCTGATCAGCCGGCAGAACGTCCCATTACGGCAGCCGAGCCGGAAGAAATTGAGCGCCTCAGTCTGGAGCGCGACGGGCCGTCGATAACCTATCACACTGTACAGAGAGGAGAAACGCTGAGCGCAATTTCGCGTCAGTATGGTGTTACTGTGCCGGAACTTCGGTCTATGAACAGCCTCCGAAGCGATGTATTGTCTATTGGACAAGAGCTGATTGTGGGCAGGGGAGCTTCTTCTGCCGGTGTTACCGGCCTTTCGGTGGAGTCGACTGCTCAGGGACGTTTTTATTCGTATGATGTGCAGCGTAATGATCGTATAGCCACGCTTTTGGAAAACCACCAGATGGATGAATCCGATTTTCGCGCTTTGAATCCCGGACTCCGTCCGTCTGATGTGAGGGCAGGTCAGAGCATTGTGCTGCTGGCGCCACCAACGGTGAGTCATCGGAATCCGTACCGTAAAGCTCCGGCTCAGGGGGCTGCCGGCAACGACGACACGATGAGCGTTACGGTTTACAGCAGCAGCGAAAGAGGTCAGACGACCACAAGCGGGGAGCTTTATAATCCCAATCAGCTAACGGCTGCGCATCCGTCCTTATCGCTTGGCTCTGTGGTTCATGTGAAAAATCCTGAGAACGGCCGCGGTATTTTTGTGCTCATAAACGATCGTACCACAGATAATCGCCTGAAGCTTAGCGCAAAAGCCTTTAACACGCTTCAGCTGGGCGACAGTGGTTCGCCTCAGGTTGTGGTCGACTCCCGTATCGATCCCTGATGGGCAGCAGCCCTTAATTCGTGAAATCCTACCTTCGACAGACCTCAACGCTCACCTACAGCTACCTGGCGTGCCTGCCTCTGTTTGTGATATATGAGGTCCTCATTCGTATTTCACAGCCGGATACCACCGCGGTGGTTAGATTGAGCGCAGATATCTGGATACGAAACTTGCTTCTTCTTTTTCACCAGAACACGCTGCTGCTTAGCTTTATAATTGTGGCCGTTCTGGGTGCCATCATCTTTTATAAGGAGCGAAAAAAGTACTTTGTCTTCAGGCCGGGTTATTTCGCGGGCATGGTGGCAGAATCAACAGTCTGGGCCGTGTTCCTGGCTCTGCTGGTTTCCGGAATTACAGGATTTTTGTTCGCGTTTTCGGCCTCTCCGGACGGTTCTCAGGTTACTTTTATGATGACTGAAGCATCGGGCGGAATTAACAGGCTGCAGATGCTGGCGCTGTCGATCGGGGCCGGACTGTATGAAGAGCTGGTGTTCCGGGTAGTGCTGGTTTATCTGCTCGTTTACGGTTTTGGATATTTTATGGAGCGAAAACATGCCATGATTCTGGCCGTGATAGTAGCAGCGTTTTTGTTCAGCGCGGTGCACTATACGGGTTCGCTGGGCGATACGTTCACCCTCTCATCGTTTATTTTTCGCATGCTTTTCGGCTTGGCTCTGAACGCCCTGCTGGTAATAAGAGGCTTCGGTATAACCGCATGGACGCACTCCATGTACGATGTTATTCTGGTAGTTTTCTTCTGGCCCGGATAAGAAGCCCGTATTTTCAGGGCTTGGCCTGCGTCTCCTCAGGTCCGGTTTGGACTTCAGCCTCATCATCCTCCTCATCATCTGCCGAAGAAACCGGCGGCCACGGATACCGAATCGGATCCAGCTGAGCGGCAAGCTCGAAGAAAGTTTTCATTTCCTCTTTATTGCCGTGCAGTTTATGCATTTCTCCAGCCAGATAATTTGCCTCGGGCATGGCCGGGAAGTTGCCCAGAATTTCGCTTAGCAGTGCCGAAGCTCCTTCAGTGTCTTTTTCTCCCCATGCGATTCGCAGCTCAAACATCATATGCAGGGGCGTTCTTTCTCCTTTAATGTTCGACAGATGCTTGCGGCAGCGGGAATAAATATGGCGATCGAAATAGTACTGTACCAGCTCCATACCGGTTATATCGTCGACCGGCCCGGATAGCTGTTCCTCCAGATGGCGGAGCATACCCCTGTTGTCGATAGCCATCATGGCGCGTATGAACCAAATAAGGGTTTCGTCGTCCATGCCTTTGTGCTGGCGGAGTTCCGTTTCAGTTTCTACATCGAAAAGGGTTTTGATACGGTCACGATGGGCATCAAACGGGTGCAAAGGGTGTACGACCTGGCCGAGCAGGAAAATCTCTTCGAGCGGGTGCGCGTCTTCTTCAACTTCAGGAAACCCGGCTTCTATTCCCCACTTTTCGTTATAGCGTCTCAGATTGTTATGGAATAGTGTGGTCTCGCTGCCAAACCCCATTGGGTCGGACGTTCCGCTGAGGAAATGTCGTAAAAATACCCCGGTGGCGATGGCTGCTTTTTTCCCGGATTTAATTACCTGAGCGCTTAAATCGAAGTCGTCGAACCAGGCGATGCCATAGGATTCATCGAATCTGAAGCCGTCGGCTTTCCGCATTCCCATGCAAAAACTGTCGACCCAGCTTGTCTCTTCGACGGATAGCGGATTGGCAGAGATTTCTCTCACCTGAGCTTCGTTGAAAGATTTGTCGGTTACAGCACCAACCAGCGCGATCTCAGGGTTCTTTTCCAGTATAGCTGATAGCTGAGCGGGCACGTTGCTTTCGAGAGCCACATCGCTGTGGAGAATGCAAAGATATTTTCCAGATGCTTTTTCGATGGCCTGATTTACGGCCGTGCCAAATCCGCGGTTGTGCTGATTCTTAATAATCCGGGCGTGGAAAAAATGGTTTTCGGCCAGCTGCTGCAGATACTGATAGGTTTCGTCCAGACACACATTATCTACGATGATGAGCTCGGTATCATCCGGATTACAGTTCTCGTGCAGCGTAATCATGCAGTTTTCGATAAAAGGCAGGGTTATGCCTGCCACCGGTATGATGATGGTGTTTCGGAAAGCCTCAGGGCGCACATACGGACCGTCTTCGTCTGAAGCGTCTTCGTGTTCCTCTGCCGAAACTTCATCTTGTGTTGCTTCGGATTCTGTATCAGCCGGTAAAGGCTTTGGATTGGCGGGTCTGGTTTCGTATCCGTCTTTCGGCTTAGGCTGTGTGGACTGCTCTGCTTTGTCCGGGGATTTATCATCATCACCGGTTTCATCATCCTGCTTGTCCTCATCCTCTTCAGGGAAAAGCGTTGGCTGAAGATCGGCAGGTTTAGACTTTGATTTGGTTCCGGCTTCATCAGCTGCAGCAGGTTCTTCAATTTCTTTGGGATCTTCTTCCGGTTCCGGAGTATCGGATTCATCAATCGTATTATCTGGCACGATTTCTTCATGCTGCGGCAGTTCGAGATCAGTTTCGTCATCGAACTGCTCCTGCCAGCCTCCGGATTCTTTCAGTTTATTCTTGGTCTGGCGGTGCTTGAGTTCAGAAGCCTTCACAAACTGCTTCAGCCTCTGGAGCAGTTCTATTTTGAGCGCAATGGTATCGTCGTGGTGGGGATGTTCCTTAAGGATGATATCACACTGCTGTAGGGCGTCTGCAATGCGGCCCTCAACTTTAAGCGAATAGGCTTTTTCATAAAGAAGTTCTACATCGCCTGTTTCATGAATGATGGCATTGAGCTCTGTTGCAATATGCTTGGCATGGAAAAGCACCACAGAGGCATCCTGATCGCTTGCGGCAGCGTAGGTGTCTTCTGCTTTTTCCAGCATAAAGAACGACGAAACTTCGCGCCCGTGAGCAGATGCTCCGGCACGCATCAGCAGCTCGGCGCTGTGCCCGGATTGTATGAACGGATTAAAAAAGAGCCGGTCGGGTCTGATGCGGTCGGTGCGAATGAGGTAGTTAATCGAAGATGGTATGCGCTGTCGCTTCAGGTGTCGGCTTAGGTCGGTCGGGTTCAGAGACGGATTGGTTTCCGGAATGGTGTACGAATCCTGGGAGCGCCCGAGCTCCTGCAGTACATTACGCAAGGCCTCGAGATCCGGAGTGGCGGCACGGTCGGCCACAAGAATGGTTTTGGCACGTGCTTCGCGGAGGGCCTCGTTAAGGCAGAGGCCGGAGCCGCGCCGGAGGTCGTTTCTGAAATAAAAGGCGTTGTCGCAATTATGGTAGTCCAGCAGAGAGGAAATTGCGTGATCGGTGCCGTCTGTGGAGCCATCATCAAAAATGATGAACTCGGTTTTTAAACCATCGGCAGCCAGCCATGGCGATAAAATAGCTTCAACGTGCTGCTGCTGGTTGTGGAACACAAACAGTATGCTGCACTCAGGTAAATCCTGATGGCCGGCTTTGGACTCGTTATGGCTTTCAGGATTCATTTTGAAAAATGACCGAAGTTTTCTTTTGATACTCAGCGGTTTTTCCCCTGGCTTGTTGGGTGGAAAGTGTCGGGTTTTTTGTTTCGGTTTGTCTGGTTAGCCTGCAGTAAATGCCCTGCTTTTGTCTGTTAATAAGGGTAAGAACAGGCACTAAAGTCGCAACTTTTTTGTATTCTGATGATGTAAATCGAAGCATACTTTCCAAACACCCGATTGTTCTGAATATGAATCAACCAATATATAAAATTAAATCTATAATTATTATTAGCTGTGTTGCTTTAATGTCCCTTCCTCTTTTGGCTTACGCCTCGGAAGAGAAGAGCGAGCAGCCCCTCACCGACTGGCTTACGGCAGGACCTGTGCTACAGTATCTTCCGGCTTTTGCCGATGTTGAAAACATCCGCGGTGAAACCTTCGGGCTTCGCCAGTTTATTGAAACCGATTTTTTAAATCCGGCAGCGCTCAGACCGGTTGCCGGTGAACGACTATCCACCCGCCACGGCTCGCATTTGCGCTGGCAGCAGCAAGCCATCGGCAGCGACGGAAGCCTGTCGGGTTTCCAGGCTCCTTCACATGAAAACGGACTCCATACCTGGTACCTTGCAACCAATCTGGTTACAGACCGCTGGACTGAATCCACTCTCACTATTTCCACGCCCCACGCCGTTGCGCTTTATGTTAACGGAAAACGCGTAGCTGTTAAACACGCTATGCAGAATCCAGACGAAGATCCGGGAAGCCTTTCCCACGACCTGAAGCTCGAACAGGGTTCGCACCGCATCATGCTTAAATATGTGATGAACTCCGAAACCGAATCCAGCGCTTCTTTGCAGGCGAATCTGGAGTACGACAGCATGTACGATGATGCCTTCAGTTCTGGAATTCAGCCATATGGTCCGTTATCGCTGCGCCACTTAACGGAACTGCCCGAAACGCGCAGCGTAAGCATTTCGGCCGATGGAAACTACGTAGCCGTAATGATGCGTGAAGCCCGCCCTGATAATAACACCTGGGAAAGCTGGATCGAGCTGCGGGATTTCGAATCGGGTAATACCGTACAAACCTGGCGAGGCGGCATGAACATCAGCGGGATGAACTGGTCGCACAAAGATCATATCTTCACCTATACTACACGGGATTCCGGCAAAGGAACCATCTGGAAAGTGAATCTTCAGGATGGAACCCACCGCGCTATCCTCAGGGATGTTGAACATCTTGGCGGGCACGAGTGGGGACCGGAAAATGCGTTTCTGCTCTTCACCGTTTCAGAACGCCCTGATGCCAATACAAGCGGCGTTTCCCGCCTCGACGGCATGCACGACCGCTACCCGACCTGGAGACACCGGAGCTCCATCTACCGCCTGAATGTAGAATCCGGAAGCAGCGAACGCCTCACCGCCGGTTTGCTCAGCTCGAGTATTCACAGCATCAGTCCGGACGGAAGCACGCTGATTTTCAGCCGCACCCACGTGGACTATTCCGAGCGCCCGTTCACCAAAGTCGAATTGATGAGCATGGATCTGCAGACGCTTGAAACAGAGCAGCTCATGATGGCACCGTGGATTGGCGGGGCTATGTATTCTCCTGACGGCAGCCGGCTTCTCATAACCGGAAGCCCGAATGCCTTCGGTGATGCCGGGCGACAGATTGAAGGGCTCGCTAACGACTATGACACCCAGGCCTATCTGTTTGATCCCGCTACAGGAGACGTGAGTGGCTTCACACGCGACTTTGATCCTTCGGTGAGCAGCGCCGTTTGGGGGCACGACGGCCGCCATATTTATTTGTCTACAACCGACAAAAGTTTTGTGAACGTCTATCGCTACGACACGCGTAACGAACGCTTCGAAAAGCTCAATACCGGCGTTGATGTAACCGGAAGCTTCTCGGTAGCGTCCAACGCCAGAAGGGCAGCCTATATCGGAAGCGGGATCAACGATCCGCACAAAGCCTATACCTTCGATCTGCGCCGTGACAGAAGCAGTTTGCTTCATTTTGCAGCTGCCGATGAATATGCCCGTGTGCGCTTCGGCACATCCAAAGACTGGACGTTCAACACGGAAGACGGCACCGAAATCGACGGACACGTTTACTATCCGCCGCATTTCAACGCCGATGAAAGCTATCCGGTAATTGTATACTACTACGGCGGAACAACTCCCGTAAACCGGGGCTACTCGGGTCGGTATCCTATGGAACTGTATGCTGCGCACGGCTACATCGTGTATGTGCTTCAGCCGAGCGGGGCCATTGGCTACGGTCAGGAGTTTTCCGAAAGGCACGTTAATGACTGGGGAATCCGGGTTTCGGGTGAAATCATCGAGGGAGTTGGTCAGTTTCTGGAGTCGCATCCGTACGCCGATGCAGACCGGGTAGGAGCTATCGGCGCATCCTTTGGCGGCTTTATGACAAAGCTGCTCATCACCGAAACCGATATGTTTGCAGCCGCGATTTCGCACGCCGGAATAAGCAACATCACCAGTTACTGGGGTGATGGGTTCTGGGGGTATTTGTACAGCTCAGTGGCCTCGGCTAACTCGTATCCATGGGACAGCCCGGAAATCTATGTGGATCAAAGCCCGATTTTCCGCGCTGATCAGATCAACACGCCTTTGTTGCTTCTGCACGGCATGAGCGATACCAACGTGCCTCCGGCTGAAAGCACCCAGCTCTATACCGCGCTCAAGCTACTCGGCCGGGATGTGGACTTTGTGCAGATCGATCAGCAGGATCATCATATCGTGGATTACAACAAATTCATTCTGTGGAAAAACACCATTGTATCCTACTTCGACCGTCACCTGAAGGATCAGCCGCAGTGGTGGGAAGACAGTTATCAGTAGGGCAGTATAACAGTATGCCCGGGCTACAGTGCCAACAGATATGTCATTTTTCATTATTCATGTTACAGCAACAGAGGGTTTGAACTAACAATAAGGAATTAACAATAAACAATGGTTAGTGTACTGTAACCCGGGGTTTCAACGCCGGGGGCTGAAACGAAAAAAGGCGCTGCCGGTATTATCCGGACAGCGCCTTTCTTATTTCTGCTTAGTTATGAATCGAATTATGAAGGTGAATCAGGCTGGAAACCTAATTCACCATTCAAAATTACTTAATCAACGTCATCTTTTCGGTGCGAACCTGTCCGGCTGCGGAGAGACGGTACAGATACACGCCTGAAGCCAGGCGCGAAGCATCGAAGTTGATGGTGTGAAACCCGCTGTTCATGCGGCTGTTGTTCACCAGCGTAGCCACGCGCTGACCCGCAACGTTGTAGACCTCCAAAGTAACATCGGCTGCTTCGGGAAGTCCAAAGGTGATGTTGGTGGTCGGGTTAAACGGATTCGGGTAGTTTTGGCGTAACTGTACCTGCTGCGGAACGTTGAGCTCCTCGTTATTCAGATTTACAGGCGTATCCAGATTGAAAGATGCCATGAAGCGGGGAGTAACTCCGGAAATGCTGTGGCCAGGCAGGTTGGTAAATGTTTTAACCGGATCGTCGCCTTCATCGCCATTCTCATCTGCTTCGTAGCTGAAGGTGTATGAATCACCAAGGCCAAGGCTTACGGTCTCGCCGGTTTCCTGATCAGTGAAACTGAGGCTGCCGAAGTTTCTGGCAGTACCCGTAATCTTGCTAAGACGAATCGTAAATTCGCCGTCGAAAGTAGCTTCAACGTTCATCGGAACATCAACTGTGGCGGCACCGTCGTTAAGGCCTAAAGACTGTATAACAAGCGGTCGGGTTGGGTTTGAGGCAACCGAGTAGAAGTATGCATGGTCGTTAGACAGCGCGGTGAGCTGATCGGCATCATAAGGATCGGTTCCCAGGGAGCCTTCATCGGAAAACATTACCACATTGTAGGCGGTAAAGTCACCTGCGGTGAGCTCCAGCGTGTAGTATGCCGCAAAAAGCTGGTCTTCTGGGTCAGGCGTTATTTCGGAGTCGGTGAGAACGTCTTCATCCAGCATAATGGATGCACCGGTACTCATGGCTCGTGTCCAGAATCCCTCAAATGCTGCAACCTGTCCGCGGAAAGCGCGTGAATCAGGTACGTTATCAGGATAGATGTCGTAGCCGTTCCAGGCGAGGTAACCACCGTTTCCGTTGTTCAGGCGATGGTTCCACACCTGAAAGGAGCGGTAGGCGTTCACAATATCATCTTCACCCAGATTATTCAGGTCGATGGTCTGGTCGAAAGGATTACCTTTCATATTCCAGCCACGCTGGGTGGTTCCCGCTGCATCACCTGTGCCAAGAATGGTTTGATTGCTAAGCTCCATTTCGAAAGGTGAACGGTTGGCGAATCCAAACGCACGAATAGTGGCAGGCAGATCATCTGAGAACAGATAAGCCAGAACACCCTCGCCGCCTTCAATAGCAAAATCTGAATCCGGCACAGGGCGTAGGCCGCTCAGGCGCGCAAAGTAGTAAACACTAGGATTCAGGTCTTCACTCTCGTTGGTTGCACCTTCAAATCCCTGTGTGGTAAAGTTCTGGAAAACGCCGGAAACGGTTTCCTGCTCAACCGGAGCGGCTGCAAGTCTCCATCCTTCAATGGAAGTAATGAACTGGGTTGAAAGCGACTCAACGCGGATATCCATAAGCACTACTACGCTAACTTCATCAATTCCGTTATCGGATGATAATACTATTCGTGAGGCATAAAGGGCTTCATCCAGGTCGCTGGCGTCTACTTCAAACTCAATGTTACGGGTGCTGTTGCCGGGAACAGAGCCAGAGCCGTTAACAAAGCTGATGCGCTCTGCCGGGAATTCCTGTGTTCCTGCCGGAAGATCTTCGCTGGTGGCAGACGCTGCATAATTATAGGCGACAGAGTTACCAATATTCACAGAAAAGCTGCCTTCGGTAATTTCTTCCGTACTAACGGTGAGCTCAATCGGGCCTTCCTCTATGGTTACAACAGGAAGTTCCGGAGAAGCTGAAATAGAAAAGTTGGCCGGGGAAACGTTAAAGAAAACGTGATCATCGGCTTTTACCTTAATCCGAGCCTGTGTGGTTGAAAGACCGGCAGGCAGACTAACCATTGCTGAACCATTATTGGGTACACCCTCAGCCAGAACCGTGTCGAAATCTCCGCCCGCGTTGGCAGAGAGATAAATGGTTACAGTTTCCGCATTTACCGGAGCTATGTTGGTGTTGGCAACATCCCAGGCTACGAGTACATCATTGCCGGTTTGCCACTGTGTTCCGTTACCGGGAGCGGGTACCAGAAACGGACCTGCATTAGCCGTTACGCTAAAGTTAACCTGAGCAAATCCAATGCCTCCGTTAATGGGCACATTGTCTCTGGCGGTAAGGCGGAAGCGCATGTTTCTGGTGTAATCCGGAAGGCGTTCTCCCAGCGTTTGGGTGTTATTCAAAATGTTAGTCCATCGCGGGAAAGTACGAACCGGTTCGTCTACAGGTAAGAAAGAACGGAACAGCGGTGCGTTGCCTACCGGCTGATTTGGAGGTCCCTGAGGCCCAATATCATACTGCTCCCAGTTAAAAACGAGATCGTCCCCGTCAGCATCGGTTCCGGATCCTTCAAGGGTGAAGGGGGTGCTTATCGGGAGAGTAAGTCCTTCAACGCCGCCATCCACTACCGGCGGAGTGTTGTTGGTAGGTGTATTAACCGAGCAGGAGCCACCGGTGTTCGGGTTACTCACAAAGTTAACCATCTGGTTGATGCTTCCGATGTGGAAGTAATCATTGCTGAAGTTCTGAATATTCTGACCGGGGCATATACCAGCGTATCCCATAATGGTGGATCCACTACCAGGTTCAAATGCGGTCTGGCCGGTGCGGTTGCTGCTGCAACCTCCTGTTGAGCCGTTAAAGGTGTGAGTAGCAGCATACTGGTGGCCAATTTCATGGGAAACAAAATCCACATAAAAAGGATC